>PVMK01123731.1_pt1 | contig 31764 bp, 32 predicted proteins | sample 1853481 | NCBI WGS metagenome assembly PVMK01 (sample SAMN08533507, study PRJNA380276) | Marine sediment metagenome, whole genome shotgun sequencing project.
TTATGGGAATGCTTATTTTACTAATGTTTAGTCTGTCATTAGCCTTTTGGCTGACTGGAATTTTCAATAGTGAAGTAATAGGTTTTGCCATTGTTGGGGGTATTTACACGTTAATTTTTGTTATTTATTTACTTTTTAGTAAAAAAATTATTGATACGAAAGTAAAAGATGCCATCGTAACAGCAGCTTTAGCTGAAGAAGAAGAATTAGCTGAATTTAATGAAAGTACTGAATTATGAGTAATGATGTTAATTTCAAAATTAATTCTTTTGAAGATTTATTAAGTGCCAAAAAAAGATTGAAATCAGAAATTGAGGATCAGGAAAATTCTTTTATGGATAATCCTGTTTTTAAAATTTCTTCTTCCTTTTTTAGTGGAGATTCCTTTAAAAACTCATTTCAAAAGTCATTTGATTCTTTATCTCTTAATGATATAATAAAAACCGGAGAGAACTTATTAAGTACAGTTTTAATGGCGAATAAAAAAACACGTAAATATTTTATTGCGTTTGTCGTGGCAAAAGAGATGGTTCCTTTTTTATTTATGAAAATAAATGAAATGTTTAAACATAGTGATCCGATAGAGAAATAATTAATTTTCAAATTGTTAAGAATAAATTAAAATTCACTTCCAAAAGCTAATGTTTTCTTAAATATATTGCTTTTATTTTTTTTTAGAGTAACTTGATAAATGTTATTTATAAAGTTATGAATTTGAAGCAATTCTTTGTTTTCATTATAATATATGCACTTTCTTTTTCTCTTTCCGGTCAGGAGAAATTTTACCTTTCTAATAATTTAAAAAAAACAGTATTTCATTTCAATTGCTGAATAATCTGATAGTTATACCAGTAGAGGTTAACGGTACAGAATTATTATTTTTACTGGATACGGGGGTAGATAGAACGATCTTATTTAATTTGGCTACAAAGAACTCCGTGAGACTTCAAGGAATGGAAAAAATTAGGCTCCAGGGTCTGGGAGAAGGCAGTGCAATTGAAGCTCTAAAATCAAAGAATAATACGCTTCGTATTGACCAAATTATAGGTAAAAAACAGATGATTTACGTGCTTAGAGATGCCCAATTTCAACTATCTGCAAAAATGGGAATTGATATTAACGGGATCATTGGGGGAGATCTAATTGAAGATTTTATTGTAAAGATCAATTATTCTTCAAAAAAAATTACGTTTTATGACCCTGCATTCTATGAGTATAGAAATTGTAAAGGCTGTTCTACTTTTCCTCTTGAGTTTTACAAGCGAAAACCCTTGATCAATGTTACGGTTGAAAATCACTTAAATGAAAAATTTGATGTTAAATTATTAATTGATTCTGGGGGTAGTGACGCACTGTGGCTTTTTGAAAGTTCACATCCTAAGATTGAAGTGCCGGAAAACTACTTAACAGATTTGCTCGGCCAAGGATTAGGTGGAAATATTTACGGTAAAAGAAGTAAAATAAATAAATTGAAAATTGGAAATTTTGAATTTAAAAATGTTTCTGTTTCATACCCTGATTCAACTTCTATAGTAAGTGTTCAAAAGAATAAGGAAAGAAATGGTACTCTTGGCTCTGAAATTCTAAAGCGATTTCATATTATATATGACTATGGAAATAGCACTATTTCCCTGAAGAAAAATGCGAATTATAAAGATATTTTCACGTATAACAAAAGTGGGATCGAGCTTGTTTATGGAGGAGATATGCTAGTTTCGGAAAAAAGACCTGTTTTTACAAGTTCTAATACGAATAATCAAAGTGAAAATTCCATCACTCAAATAATTTATACTTATAGTTTAGCCTACAAGCCTAGTTTCCAAATTTCGTTTATTCGCGAGAATTCAACTGCTAAAAAAGCGGGATTGAGAGTTGGTGATATGCTGTTAGAAATTAATGGTAAGACGGCCTATAATTATTCCTTAGAAGAGATAATTTTTCTTTTGTCAGGAAAAGAGAACAAAAGAATTCGACTAAAGGTCGATAGAGATGGAAGGCACTTGGAGTTTGTCTTCTTACTTCAGGATTTACTGTAATTGACGCATAAAAAAAGCCCTTAAAAAAGGGCTTAATAAATTAGTTTTCAGAGACAATACTCTTCTTTTTTTGAAGATCCTCGGCTTCATCTTTCAAAACCCTTCCTTTTATTCTTAAAACTTTCCTTTGTTCAGAAGCATTTGAAGTGATTGTCACCGTTTTAGAAAACGGACCAACTCTATTAGTGGCATATTTAACCTTTATTTCACCAACTTCTCCTGGCATGATCGGTTTTTCCGGCTTCGTTGGAACCGTACATCCACAACTTCCTTTTACTTGAGAAATTATTAATGGTGTCTTTCCAATATTTGTAAATTTAAAAACTCTGTTTCCATCTGAGTTATACGCTATATCGCCATAATCGATTACATCCTCTTCAAACTCAAATATCGGTACAATCGAATCAGGATTAACCTCTTGAGCTTTAGTTTGAATAGCAATGATTCCAATAAATAATAATAAAAGTAATTTTTTCATGACGTTTAAATTTTGTGCCAAAGTTAATAAATATTTGCATTAAAATAGTAACTAAATTAAAGGGAATATATTGCTTAAAATTGTAATTTTGCACCTTATTTTACATAAAATTAACAAATGAATATTCCAACTAAATACAATCCTAAAGCAGTTGAAGATAAATGGTATAGCTATTGGATGGAGAACAACTATTTCAATTCTGTTCCTGATGATAGAGAGCCATATACGATTGTTATTCCGCCACCAAATGTAACAGGAGTTTTGCATATGGGACATATGTTGAATAATACCATTCAGGATGTATTGGTCAGAAGAAAAAGAATGCAAGGTTTTAATGCATGTTGGGTGCCGGGCACGGACCATGCATCTATTGCTACTGAGGCGAAGGTGGTTGCTAAATTGAAGGAAGAAGGAATAAAGAAAACAGATATAACTCGAGAAGAATTTTTAGATCATGCCTGGGATTGGACCCATAAGCACGGAGGAATTATATTAGAACAACTTAAGAAATTAGGCGCATCGCGTGATTTGGGGCCGTACAACATTTACCATGGATAATGAGATGTCTGAGTCTGTCTTAAAAACCTTTATAGACCTTTACGAAAAGGGGTTGATATATCGTGGTTATCGTATGGTAAATTGGGATCCCGAGGCAAAAACTACTTTGAGCGATGAAGAGGTGATCTTCGAGGAAAAAGCTGGAAATCTATACTATATAAATTACAAAATTGATGGAAGTGAAGATGTCCTGACTATTGCCACTACAAGACCGGAAACGATACTTGGTGATTCAGCTATTTGTATCAATCCAAATGATGAACGATTTGTCCATCTTAGAGGTAAAATGGCAATTGTACCTATTGTTAATAGAGTTATCCCGATTATTGAAGATGAATATGTAGATATTGAATTTGGAACAGGTTGTTTAAAAGTTACTCCGGCTCATGATCCAAACGATAAAGTTCTGGGAGAAAAACATAATTTGGAGGTTATTGATATTTTTAATGATGATGCCAGTTTAAATTCTCAAGGATTACATTATCAAGGTAAGGATCGATTTGTTGTTCGCAAGGAAATATCCGATGAATTAAAAAATATGGGTTCTTTGATAAAGATAGAACAATATATCCATAAGGTAGGTACATCTGAACGGACGAAAGCCGTTATTGAACCTAAAATCTCCGCACAGTGGTTCCTTAGCATGGAAGATCTGTCAAAACCGGCATTGGATCATGTGATGAATGATGATGTTAAGTTTCACCCTTCCAAATTCAAGAATTCCTACAGAAATTGGATGGAAAATATTAGAGATTGGAACATATCCAGACAACTATGGTGGGGTCATCAGATTCCGGCATACTTCTATGGTGATGGAGTGAACGACTTTGTGGTAGCTAAAAATATAGAAGAAGCTTTGGGAAAAGCTAAGATAAAATCGAAGAATGAATTATTATCACTTGAAGATTTAAAGCAAGACGAGGATGTATTAGATACTTGGTTTTCTTCATGGCTTTGGCCAATATCTGTTTTTAACGGCATTAATGACCCTGAAAATGACGATATACAATATTACTATCCAACCAACGATTTGGTGACTGCACCAGAAATTATGTTTTTCTGGGTAGCGAGAATGATCATTTCGGGATATGAGTATAGAGGAGAAGTTCCTTTTAAAAATGTTTATTATACAGGAATTGTAAGAGATAAACAAGGCCGTAAAATGTCAAAATCCTTGGGCAATTCTCCAGATCCTATTGAACTTATTGAAAAGTATGGAGCGGATGGTGTAAGAGTTGGGATGTTGTTATGTTCACCAGCCGGAAATGATTTACCTTTTGAGGAGTCCCTCTGTGAACAAGGTCGTAATTTTTCAAATAAGATATGGAATGGATTTCGATTGGTAAATGGGTGGGAAGTTTCAGAAAAAATAGAACAACCGATATCTTCTAAAATTGCGATAGAATGGTATCAGTCTAAATTTCAAAGTGTTTTAAAAAGTGTTGAAGAATCAATGGATCAATTTAGACTTAGTGAAGCACTAATGAGTATATATAAATTGATCTGGGATGATTTTTCTTCTTGGTATTTGGAGATGGTAAAACCAGAATTCCAGAAACCTATAGATGTGATAACATTAAATGCCACCATTGGTTTTTTTGAAGATAATATTAAAATGCTACACCCTTTTATGCCATTCATTACTGAAGAAATTTGGCAAATATTTAAGGAAAGAACTGCTGGTGAAGCACTGATAATATCAGATTACCCCAAACTGAATAAGTATGACAAAAGCTTATTGACTGATTTTGAAATTACAAAGGAAATTGTTTCCGCAATTAGAAATATACGCAAAGAGAAAAATATTTCATTTAAGGATGAAATAGGACTTTATGTGTTAGAAAAGGAAAGCTTAAATTCGAATTTTGATTCGGTAATTCGAAAACTTTGTAATTTATCAGAACTCAATAAAGTAGATTCAAAAGTGGATAAGTCTCTGTCATTCAGGGTGAATGCTAATGAATATTTTATTCCGTTCTCTGATAATATTGATACAGAAACCGAATTAAGGAAATTGACTGAAGAGCTTAATTATACGAAGGGATTTCTAAAATCCGTACAGAAAAAATTGGCTAACGAGCGTTTTGTACATAACGCACCAGAGCAAGTGATAAGTATTGAGCGAAAAAAAGAAGCGGATGCACTTACCAAGATCACAATGTTAGAAGAAAGTTTGGAAAGATTGAGGGTATGAAAGGATAAAGAACTCTATTCAGGAGGGCTTAAGTCGGCTGTGTTTAATTTATTTTGTAGTATTGCCTTTTAAAAAATCAGTAAAAACTTGATCTACCGGTTCCCATAGCTCAATTTTAGTTCCCTCGGGGTCCAGAATATGGACGAACTTACCATAATCAAAAGATTCAATTTCATCTACAACAGTTACACCATTATTTTTAAGTTCCTTTACTAGTTGTACTATATTTTCAACTCTATAGTTGATCATGAACTCTTTTTGGGAAGGTTCAAAATATTTAGTGTCCTTGTCAAATGGACTCCATTGCAGATAATTGATCTCTTCAGGATTATTTGCATTTCTAAATTCAAAGGGAGAACCATAAGCATCCACAACTAAGCCTAGATTTTCATGATACCATATTTTTATTTTTTCAGGATCATCGCTTTTAAAAAATATACCACCAATGCCGGTTACTTTTTTCATCTCTATTCCTTTAAAACCACTTTAATTTGTGCATTAATAGCCACTTCATTCCAGGTTTTACTGATGCCATCTGCAGCTTTGTGTTTGTCGTTACAAACTACATTTAGAGACTCAATCGCAAATTGCGCTTGCCAGGTGTCAAGATCCATCGTTGCATTCACTTCTATCTCATCACCTTGAACTTCATAAGTAAACGGTAATTCGTTTGTTAGACCATTCATAGTTAAACTAATCTTTCCCTTTCCATTTTCTTTAGCATGGAATTTTCCGGTTAGTTTTAAAGTATTCTTCATCACTCCAAAAAAGTATTCCTTTAATTTCCAGTCACGAATACTATCTTTACTAAAGATACTAGCAACAGGAATTTCGAATTCCAAGCCATCTAGAACACCAATAACACTTGTTGATGTCACTTTATTTATTATTTTAACTTCCTGAAAAACACCTTTTACGGGAATCTTATCCGTTGTCTTATACGCCGTCCAATTTAGAACAGTATTTTCAAGTTCGATAGAATAATTAAGAGGTTCAGATTTACTTTGTGATGGCTCGGTTTTTTTCTCTTTACATGAAACTATAGTAATCATTAAGAATAATATAGAATAATAAAATGCATTTCTCATAAGTCGTGTTTATTAAAAATTATAGTTAAGTTATTTTTTCATTGGTATATTTTTCAACCAGCTCAATATATTTTTGTTTCGCTTCTTCGATAGAAATGTTATTTATTTGAAACCAGGCATTTAATTTAAATGCGTTTCTAACCTGGCTGTTACCTGAAGGATTTTCGAAGGAATCTTTGCTCGTGGCATGTTTGTAGTAGGCATAAAAACGCAACATTACATCGGATGGAAGCTTCTTGGTCATCGCAGATGCAATATCAAAAGCCTTGATAAATTTTCGATCTAATTCAGTCATTATTAACTACTCGCAATAATTGTTTCTCCTCCTTTAGTTTTTTGATGAAGTTCAACTTCAATTTTCATATCCAAAGGTACAAAAATATCTATTCGAGAACCAAACTTAATAAATCCGGCATCTGCACCTTGAAAAACATTTTGCCCAACCTGCGCATAGTTCACAATTCTTCTGGCTACAGCGCCAGCAATTTGACGATATAAAATTTCACCTATTTTTGGATTTTCAATAACAATGGTCGTACGTTCGTTTTCTTCAGATGATTTTGGATGCCAGGCTACCAAATATTTTCCCGGATGATGCTTGCAGTAATTTATTTTTCCACCAACAGGATACCTAGTAACATGGACATTTAATGGCGACATAAATATGGATATTTGCCTTTTTTTGTTTTTAAAATATTCTTTTTCAATTACTTCTTCTATAACAACCACCTTACCATCTGCAGGTGCGATAATATGATTATCGTTAATAGTAGTTTTTCTTCTTGGGTTTCTGAAAAATTGAATTATAAGAATGAATAAAATCACAAATAAGATCATTAGTCCCTTTTGCAACCAATAATTGAGAACGTAGTTATCGATTATAAAAATAGATAACACTAATATTGCCGCAGCAAAAAATATAATTTTAAAACCTTCTTTATGAAACATTTATGTCGTTAAGAATAAGTAAATATAAATGAATGGTGCTGTAAATATAATACTATCCAATCGATCTAAAAAACCTCCATGTCCGGGTATAAAACCACTACTATCTTTTACTCCTGCCTGACGTTTAAACATAGATTCAATTAAATCACCTAGCACTCCAAATACGCTTACAATGATTGCAATTGAGAACCATTGGATCGGTTGTACGCTGTCGCAATAAATGGATATAAAATAACCAGCGATAAAAGTAAATATAAAGCCCCCCAGAAAACCTTCCACTGTTTTGTTTGGGGATACACGTTCAATTAATTTAGTTTTGCCAAAATTTTTACCTATAATAAAAGCGAATATATCATTGCTCCAAATTAAAATAAATATGCCTATAATTATGGTACTGTCAAAAGATTTATCCATCGTAAAAAAGGGCAATTTCAATAGCAAAGAAAAAGGTATGATAAGATAGATTAATGACAGGAATATCCTGCCTAAATATTGAATAGCTATTTTTCTTGAAGAAATCAGAGCAGAAATAAAAGTAAAAAAAAGAAAAAACACCGTCACGGAAACAATTAATTTATGTGACATTTTCTCTTCAATTGCAATGATATTCTCATTGGATAAAATGGCTATTGAATAAAAAGCAACTGCTAAAATATAGGGATAAAGACTTTTTAACTCAATTAATCTTAAAAATTCGTATAGGCAAATAATTAAAAACACAAAGAACAAACCGTAAAAATATATTGGCCCCAAAATTGAAGAAAAAACTATCGTGGCAACATATATTAAACCGAATAGAATTCGTTTAGTTAGATTGTTCATAGAATTATAAATCTTCTAATAAAAGCAAATATAAGGTTTTCGAATTGGTATTCCCATAAGTCATAAAATCCGTTTCGGTTTTATTAGGAATAAAGTCCTTAATAGAACTTATGATAGTAGCTTCATTTTTTTTTGATCTATTTCTAATACCGGATATACCCTCGCGAGTATCTTGAACAAGTTGGCTCGTTCTTGCAAAAACTATAAAATTATGAGAAAATTCATGCAGTTTTTTGTCATATAATTGTTTTGATGAAAACATGATGCTGCCGTCATTGGCAATTAGCGACTCACAAAAAGTAAAAAAAGGTAATTTAGATTTTAGTTTTCCAATCTTTTCAATATTAATTTCAGCGAGGATGTCATTCATTTTATCATCGAAACAAATCACTTCATCCCAATCATTTTCATGTAAGATATGTGCTAAATTAGATTTAGTTTCTTTTAGATCAGTACAGTATAAAAATTTACCACCTTTATGGATAAATTTTTTCACAAACTTCTGATCAATAGAAATATCATCCCGTGGAATGGAGAAATCATTCTCTTCAGGTAAAATTTCAATCTTCTTTTTAAAAATTTTATTGAAAAAACTCATAATCAAAATGTATTGTTCAAATGTACAAAAACACTTTAATTATTTAGACGAATCTTTAGGAATTTCATCTTTTAAATTTTCTTTTTTCTTAACTTTTTTACTTTTTTTATTTACCTCCTCTATGACGTGAGAATTGAAAGGTCTTTCTCCAAAAATATTTATTAGATCTTTTTCAAAAATAACTTCCTTCTCAATTAAGATATTTGCCAATTCCGTTAGTTTTGTTTTGTTTTTTTTCAATATATCGATCGCACGTTCATATTGCGATTTTATAATTTTTGAAATTTCTTCATCAATAATTTGAGCTGTCTTTTCACTATAAGGTTTAGTAAAGGTATAATCACTTTGACCACTGGAGTCATAATAGGTGATATTTCCAATTTTTTCACTCAAACCATATACACTAACAATTGCACGAGCCTGACGAGTTACCTTTTCTAGATCATTTAATGCACCGGTTGATATTCTGTCGAACATTACTTTTTCGGCTGCTCTACCTCCTAAAGTAGCGCACATCTCATCAAGCATTTGTTCAGTTTCAACAATTTGACGTTCCTCCGGCAAGTACCAAGCCGCTCCTAAGGACTTTCCTCTAGGTACTATGGTTACTTTTACCAATGGTGCCGCATGCTCTAACATCCAGCTAACTGTGGCATGGCCAGCTTCGTGGTAGGCAATGGTTTTTCTTTCTTTATCAGAAATTATCTTATTTTTCTTCTCTAATCCACCAACAATTCTGTCAACTGCAGCTAAAAAGTCGACATGATGTACACTCTTTTTGCTAGTACGGGCTGCAATGAGTGCTGCTTCATTACAAACATTGGCAATATCAGCCCCAGAGAACCCCGGTGTTTGTCTTGACAAAAACTTAATATCTACATCTTTTGCAAGTTTGAGTGGTTTGATATGAACTTCAAATATTTCTTTTCTTTCATTTCTATCTGGAAGATCCACATAAATCTGACGGTCAAATCTTCCGGCTCGCATTAATGCTTTATCCAAAACATCCGCACGATTTGTAGCTGCAATAACTATAACATTGGTGTTAGTTCCAAAACCATCCATTTCAGTAAGTAGCTGGTTTAAAGTATTTTCTCTTTCGTCATTACCTCCGGTAATATTATTTCTTCCTCTAGAGCGCCCAATGGCATCAATTTCATCAATAAAGATGATGGAAGGAGATTTTTGAGCAGCTTGTTTAAAGAGGTCCCTAACTCTGGAAGCCCCAACTCCAACAAACATTTCAACGAAATCAGATCCTGAAAGCGAAAAAAATGGTACTTCTGCTTCCCCTGCAACAGCCTTTGCTAGCAAAGTTTTACCCGTTCCGGGAGGTCCAACTAATATTGCCCCTTTTGGAATTTTACCTCCTAAAGCAGTATATTTATCCGGATTCTTTAAAAAATCTACAATTTCCTGCACTTCTTCTTTGGCTCCTTCTAAGCCTGCCACATCTTTAAATGACGTCTTTACTTTGGTATTTTGATCAAATATTTTAGCCTTGGATTTTCCAATATTAAATATTTGCCCGCCAGCACCACCACCGCCTCCAGACATTCGTCGCATGAAGAACACCCATAAAGCAATGATGAAAATAAATGGCAACCATACCAAAAAGGAATCTAAAAAGCTAGTTCTCGTTACATTGTCCTTATCAAAATCTAATGAAAATTCAACTTTTGATTTTTTTAATTCAGATTCGAAATTTTGTAAATCCCCAAAATCATATACGTACATTGGTGAAGCAGGATTGAAAAAAGAAGAGTTCTTTCTTTTTTTATGAACATCCCTATCTAATGCTTCCGGTTTAATGTATAACTGTGCAATATCACTATTAACAACAACAATTTTTTCAATATCGTTGTTGTTTAAGATAGATGCGAATTCATTTTCTGTTAATTTGCTGGAAGATATATCGGAATTACCTAGTAACTGGTATCCAATGAGTAGTGCGAAAATAATACCGTAAATCCAGTAAAAATTAAACTTAAAATTAAACTGTTTTAATGGATTGTTATTTTTGTCTTTATTGTCTGTATTCTCTTTTTTCATCAATTTGTTTAAAAATTATTGCTTAATAAGCATTTTCAATGTTTGTAATTTTGGCATCTCCCCAAAGTCCTTCTAAATTATAGAATTCACGAACCTGTTTTTGAAAAACATGCACAACTACATTTACATAATCAATTAATATCCATTCGGCATTAGATTCACCCTCAACATGCCACGGTTTGTCTTTGAGGGTCTTACTGACTTTTTTCTGAATAGAACCTGAAATTGCACTTACTTGTGTATTTGAATTTCCTTCACAAATAACAAAATAATCACAAACAGTATTTTCAATTTCTCTTAAATCAAGGATAGTTGTATTTTCACCTTTTACATCTTCAATTCCCATGATCACTTCGGTGATTAATTGATCTGTGTTTACAGTTTTTATAGTCATTAATTATATTAAATAATTCTTGCAAATGTATCACATTTTTATCATTTTAGATGTTCAATACTTGCAATATTCATATGTATTTAGTCAAACTTGATGCCACAACTTCCACTAACTCTTATCTAAGAGATATGCTTAAAAAAGTTGACACCCCTGATTGGACGGTTGTGACGGCGGAATTTCAATCTCTTGGTAGGGGTCTTTCTAAATCGAAATGGGTATCAGAAGAAGGTAAGAATCTCTTGTGTAGTATTTTAATTAGGTTTGATGATCTAAAAATAGTTAATAGTTTTTACCTGAGTTGTGCAATTTCAATAGGTGTTTATAATGCTTTAAGTAAATATAATTTACCTTTTTTAAGTGTAAAATGGCCGAACGACATAATGTCAGGGTCTTATAAATTGGGAGGAATTCTAATCGAGAACAGTTTGAAGAATGAACATATATATCAAAGTATTATAGGGTTGGGGTTAAATGTTAATCAGGAATTTTTCCCGGACTATTTACCTGATGCAATATCAATAAAACAAATTAAAAAAAAGGAGTTTGATAGAGATGAAGTACTAAAGAATATAGTAAATTCTATAAAGGAAACCATCGGTCTGTTAAAGTTTAATGAATTTGATGTTTTACACAAGGAATACGAGAAAAGATTATTTAAAAATGGAAAGGTTCAAATGTTCGAAGATAAATACAAAAAACAATTTTTAGGTAAAATTGTAGGAGTTCAGAGCAACGGAATGTTAAAAATAGAAAATGAGGAAAATTCAATAAAACAATATGATCACAAACAAATTAAATTTTTATAATCTTATTTTGCTCCAATATTCTTTATTAAAGTATCAATAAATTTTTGAAGAGGGCCTTTAACCATCATGGCCATCATTGCATTGAATTTGCCGTCAAAAAATAATTGTACATCACTTGAACCTTCTGATATATCATCTATATTAGCCGTCAGTGTAAATGGAAATTTATCGCTGGCCGAGCCTAAAACCACTTTGTTTGTATCTTCTTGTTCAAGCAAATTCAATCTTATTTCAGGCATTCCTTTTAAGGCGAACAAAAAAGAATTATCTGTAGCTTCAAATTTATCGATATTTTCGGGCATTAAATCTTTGAAATTTTCCGCCTTTGAAAGGAAATTAAAAATTTCTTCTTTGGATTTTTGTACAGTAACCTTAGGACTTTCTAGATTCATTTAATTTTTGCTTTCAGTTTTTGTATAGTTCCATTCACTTGGATTTTTGCGCCAATCACTTAATGTTGTTCTGTATTTTTCATTTATATAATGAGAATCCATAGCCTGTTCCAGTAAAGATTCATAATTACTCAATGTAGTGAGTTCAACATTTGCCTTTTTAAAATTATCTTCAGCAATTTCAAAGCCATAATTAAATATTGCAACCATGCCTTTTACAGTGGCATCAATATCTTTTAATGCCTTTACAGCGTTTAAGCTACTCTTACCGGTGCTGATTAGGTCTTCTACAACTACAACATTTTGACTCTTATCTAAATGTCCTTCGATTTGATTTTTTCTACCGTGTTTTTTAGGCTCCGGTCTGATATAAATAAAAGGCACACCCATTTCTTGGGCCACCAACACTCCAATTGCAATTGCACCAGTTGCTACTCCAGCAATAACATCAGGTTTCCCATATTTATCGTTAATTATTTTCACTAAATTTTCACGAATATAATTTCTTATAGGAACATAAGATAAGGTAACTCTGTTGTCACAATAAATCGGGGAAATCCATCCCGAAGCCCATGTAAATGGTTCATCCGGTTGCAGTTTTATTGCTTTTATAGATAAAAGCAATTCAGCTGTTTTTTTTGCTGTATTTTTGTCAAAAATCATATTACAAATGTATACAATTTTTAGCCATGATGTTCCAATATTTTTAACAGATAATTTAAAAAACGGATCAGGAAATAATTTTTTTCGATATGATAAGGATGCCATAAGTTCTGTTTTAAAAAAGACAGAATCCGGAGAATTCGATGCAATATTTCTGTATCATTCTGATTTAAAAGAGTTATGGAAGAAGTTTAAGGAAAATTTCAAAATTGAAAGAGCGGCTGGTGGACTTATTAAGAATGATAAAGGAGATAATCTGTTTATTTTTAGGTTAAATAGATGGGATCTGCCAAAAGGGAAAATTGAAAAGGGTGAATCAAAAAAAGAGGCAGCAATTAGGGAAGTTATAGAGGAATGTGGCTTGCAAGGTGTAACCATCAAAAAGAAATTACCAAAAACATATCATATTTTTCAGCGAAACGGACACAATACATTAAAAATTACCCAGTGGTATTTGATGAAAACTGATTTTTCCGGAACTTTAATACCGCAAACGGAAGAAGATATTACTGAGGTTGCTTTTATGAACAATAGCAACACATCAAAGGCTTTGTTGAATACTTATGGTAATATAAAATTGTTATTTGATCATTTACAAAATAATTAAAGCACATTAGATTCGAATGATGTACTTTTGCCAATTCTAAAAATTTAACCATGGAAAAGTTTATACGCAAAAGAGTAAAGAATGCTAGGAATGATATTTTTTCCGGAATAACAGTCTCCTTGGCTCTGGTACCGGAAGCTGTGGCATTCGCTTTTGTGGCAGGAGTTGACCCCTTGGTGGGATTGTATGCTGCCTTTATGGTTGGATTGATAACCTCAATATTTGGAGGTAGGCCAGGAATGATTTCTGGAGCTACCGGAGCTCTTGCCGTGGTTATGGTATCTCTTGTTTCAGAGGGAAATGCGAAGGGAGACATTGATGAAAACCTTGGATTGTATTATCTTTTTGCAACTGTTATATTAATGGGATTTATCCAAATAATGGCAGGTGTTCTTAAATTAGGCAAGTTCGTAAGATTAATTCCACATCCTGTAATGATGGGCTTCGTAAACGGTTTGGCGATCGTTATTTTTATGTCACAATTAGGAATGTTTCCGGAAGAGCGTAATGCTAATTTTTGGTATATGATAGTCTTGGTTGTCCTTACAATGTTCATTATGTGGGGTTTGCCTAAGATAAAGACCTTTTCAAAATTTCCTGAAGCGTTAGTAGCGATACTAGTTGTATCAGCAATTGTAATTTTTGGTGGATTGGATGTTGCTACGGTGGGATCTTTTATTAGAGATGGAGGAGGAGAAGGCTTAAAAGGCGGGCTACCTGTATTGCATTTAGAAACCTTTTCAAAAATTCCTATGAACTTTGAAACTTTTAGATTTATTGGCCCTTATGCCCTGATTTTAGCGGCTATTGGTTTGATAGAATCTTTAATGACGCTGAATTTAATTGACGAGTTGACCGAGACTCGTGGCAACGGAAATCGTGAGTGTGTGGCGCAGGGAAGTGCCAATATTGTTACTGGATTATTTGGTGGAATGGGAGGTTGTGCCATGATAGGGCAGTCCATAATAAATATAAAAGGAGGAGGGAGAACAAGACTTTCTGGAATAGTTGCGGCATTAACTTTACTTGGATTTATATTATTTGCTTCTGGTTTAATAGAGCAGGTGCCGATTGCCGCCTTGGTGGGAGTAATGTTTATGGTTGTGATAGGAACTTTTGCCTGGAGTAGTTTTAGGATCATGAACAAAATTCCGAGAACTGATCTTTTTGTACTGATCTTAGTATCCTCTCTAACTGTAATTTTTGATCTGGCAATTGCGGTTATTTCGGGAGTTATCGTCAGCGCATTGGTTTTTGCCTGGGAAAGTGCGAAACGTATTAGGGCTAGAAAACGAATGAAAGATGATGGGACTAAAATTTATGAAATTTGGGGACCATTATTTTTTGGTTCAATTACTGAATTCAATGAAAAGTTCGACGTGAAAAATGACCCTCAAAACGTGGAAATAGATTTTGTAGAATCACGTGTTAGTGATCACTCGGCTTTTGAAGCGATCCTGAATTTGGTTAAAAAATATGAAGCTGCCGGAAAAACAATTCATTTAAAACATTTAAGCGAAGATTGTAAAGAATTACTTTATAAAGCGGATGAGAAATTTCACGAAGTGATTATTGAGGCGATTGATGACCCTCGTTATCATTTAGCGGAAGATCCTGAAAAATTTGAAAAAGGACTTTTTGAATATGATTATTAGGTTGGTAGATAGTTTATAGTTGGTGGTTGGTCGATCCCTAAATACAGTTGACCGGTTTATTTGATTCAACTAATAAATATTGAACAAGGAACAAGGATTTTTGATTAAAGAAGTTTTGTACGTCCCTGATTTCATCATTCTTCAAGCAACATTCCCTGTCTTTGTTTGCAGCCTTGTTCGAAATTTCTCGCTTCTTTTTCTCGAAAGTAACGGAGATTACACATATATTCACAGATATTTATTTTAACAGAGTTCTTCTCTAATTATTTAACACTCTATAAACAGGATATTGCATATGTGCTTTTTCATAATATTTTGAATGCATATATATAAAATTTAATTGCGCATACCAGTTATTGGCAAAATCATCGTCCTCTAATTTTTTTTCTTCAAATTCAGATCTTAATATTGGATCATCATTCAAAATTTCAACGGCGAGATCTTCAAACACATAGGGTGAAAAACCCTCTTTTCGTTCTAAAATAATATCGAAAAAATTCCAATTAAAATAGGAGTCTTTAGCTTCAGGTTCAAGCGTTTCCAATAAGTATCTTATTCCGTTTTGTTTTGTAGGAATATAATAATCTCCTTCTTCAAAAGATTGATCGATATTTGATTTTAGGATCTTAGTATCTGAATGTAAATAATGTCCCTCATAAGGTTTGTCTACAGTTTTGTAATTATTAATTCTATAGGATTCAACAGAGATGATCGTGTCTTTTTTAAGAGGATAAAATTCTATATTGTTTAGCTGCAGGAGATTAATTATATGCCACCAATTTTTAGGAATAATATAAGCCTTAGGAATAACGATCTCCTTCTTTGGTTTGAAAAAGTTATAATATTTTACCGGTTTGGTAGTTGGTTTTGATCGTTCATATTTTAAACGGTTCAAACCTGTCACTTCACTGGTTTCAAAATTACCTTCATATCCTTTAAAATTCAATGTAGTATGTTTTGTACTATCGATTTCCCATTCAATAGGATAATTTTTTTTCGATAAAACAGAACTTGTAGCTTGATTTCTTAGTTCTTCAATCTCCTTTCCATTCTCTTGCAAAAAATTTAAGACAGACACCATGAAACTGTAAGTTGCACCTACACGGTCTTTATATATTTTTAGCATATGTGTCTCTACCATGATTCCCAAAGTATGGTATAAGGTAGTATATCCTGTTGAGTATCTGGGAGTATCAAAAAATTGAGAAAAACCTATTTCCGGTACCTGATTAAAGACATTTACATAGGGTGTTATTATCAGCCCTTTCTCAACCAGATCCTCTTGAATTTCAGGTCTCATTTTTTGATTTAAAAACACACCCAGTTCACCACCTAATTTATTGTGCTGTGTAAATAGATGTGTTAATGTATATTGGTAATCTGCACCATTACTAACATGATTGTCAATAAATATATCAGGATCTATTATGTGAAAGATCTTAGCAAAGGTGCGTGCGTTCTTGGTGTCATTTTTGATAAAATCCCTGTTCAAATCATAATTTCTGGCATTACCCCTAAAACCGTAAGATTCCGGTCCGTTTTGATTGACCCTGCTCAGAGAGTTTCTGTTTAAACTACCGCCAACGTTGTAAATTGGAATGATACAAATGACTATATCTTTATATAGCTTATTTAATTTTTCATTTTGTACTATATCTCTTAGTAGCATCATACTGGCATCAATACCATCCGGTTCACCGGGGTGAATACCATTATTGATAAGAATTGTACTTTTTGTAATTTTCTCGAAATCAAAAATTTTATCGGAATTATAAACAACCAAATGAAGAGGATTTCCGGAATCTGTCGTTCCTATTTCCATTAAGGAAATTTGAGGATAGGTATTGGCTAAAACACGATAGAAATCTATTGTTTGCTGGTAGGTGGCGGTTTCTTTTCCTTTACTGGTTTCAAAAATCGTTTTATAATCTTGAGTATAACTTGTAAAACTGATGCTTAGAAAAACAAAAAATACTAATCGATGCATATGTTTATTTTTCAAGAACTGCAGGAGGGACTAAAAGGGTAACATCACCACTGTTCCGAATAATATCCCTGACTATACTTGAACTGATGTAGGAGTTGTCTGCGCTGGTCAGTAAAAAAACAGTTTCAATATTAGAGAGTTTTCGATTGGTTTGTGCAATTGCTTTTTCAAATTCAAAATCGGCTGGATTTCTCAGGCCTCTCAGAATGTACTTGCTTTTCACTCTTTTACAGTAGTCAATAGTTAGACCTTGATAGGTGTCAATTTTGATTTTTGAATTATTTGTAAAGGTTTTTTCTATAAATTTCCTTCGTTCCTCAATAGAGAACATATATTTTTTTTCGGCATTGGTTCCTATTGCAATAATAATTTCATCAAACAACGGAATAGCTCTATTGATAATATCAGTATGCCCCAATGTTAGTGGGTCAAAGGATCCTGGAAAAACTGCTCTGTTCATAAGCCCTTTATAAATTTCCCCATAGGGGTATAATTAGACAATCAAATATACACATATCCATTTTAATTAAAGAATGCACTTTAGGAATCATAGTCCCATTACCGAATTTATTTTCCGCCCATGGAGGGATTAATACAGGATTCTACTGCGGTACCAAACAATTCTGACAGATTAATCCCTGCAATATTAGCTTGCTGTGGTAACAAACTCTGCGAAGTTAAACCGGGTACAGTATTCATTTCCAGCATGTGAGGCTCTCCATCAATCAGGATATATTCACTTCTTGAAAATCCACTCATTCTTAAAATTTTATAAACTCTTTTTGCCACGTCATTAATACGTTGCTCCTCTTTATTCGACAACTTTGCAGGTGTAATTTCCTTTGATTTCCCCTGATATTTAGCCTCATAGTCGAAGAAATCATTATCGGTTGTAATTTCAGTTATTGGTAAAACTTTAATTTCATTATTATATGTAATTACACCAACAGATACTTCCCTTCCATCCAAAAACGATTCAATAATAATTTCATCATCCTCTTTAAAAGATAATTTAATGGCACCTTTCAAATGTTCTTTTTTATGCACTTTAGAAATTCCAAAACTACTACCCGCCTTGTTTGCTTTAACAAAACATGGTAATCCAACTTTTTCAATAATCTCACTTTCGTTGATAGGATCATCCAAATTTAAATAATAGGAGTTGGCAGTTTTAATGCCGTAAGCTTTTACCACACTCAAACAATCTCGTTTATTAAAAGTCAATGCCATTTGATAGGAGGGAGCAGATGTATGTGGAATGCCTAATAATTCTAGATAAGCTAAAATAATACCATCTTCACCGGGATGTCCATGGATAGCATTAAATACAGCATCGAATTTTACCTTATAGCCATTAATATTGGTCGTAAAGTCCGCCATATTAATTGGATGCTCTGTATCATTTTCATCCACATGGACCCATTTATCTCTTAAAATATGAACCCGATATGCGTTATATTTTGTTTTGTCCAGCGAATTATAAACAACATTTCCGCTTTTTAAAGAAATCTCAACTTCCGAGGAATAACCCCCCATAATAATGGCAATATTTTTTTTCATTTTTTATAATATGCGATCTTACAAACTTACAAAAAAGAACTTGTATAGCTTATCAGCAATTATTAATGATATCAATTTTTAAAGTATATTTGAAAAATAATAAAGTACGATGAAAATAATAAAATATTTAAAGAGTAAAGAGTTTTTAAGGACTATGATTTTTATGGGAGTTGTAGTGATTATTTTGTTTTTTGGTCTTTCCAAATGGATGCACTATTATACAAAGCATGATCAAAAAATTGAAGTGCCTAACCTGGAAAAATTATCAACGGATGATGCGGAGAAAATACTTTCTGATGAGAACCTCATCTTTTATGTTCTTGATTCTGCATCGTTTAACCCTAAATATCCACCTAGATCGGTTATAAGTCAAAATCCCTCTGCGGGCGATTTCGTAAAAGAGCATCGAAAAATATATTTAACTCTAAACCCTTCTACCTATAGAAAAATTATCGTACCGGAAGTTATTGGTCTTACGAAAAGACAAGTTGTTATACAATTAAAATCTATGGGATTTAACATTGGTAAAGAATTGTATATTAAAGATTTAGGTCTTGATGTTGTAAGGAGCTTAGAAGTCAATAAAAGAAAAATAAATCCTGGAGATAAATTACCAAAGAACACAACTATCGATTTGATCTTAGGAGATGGATTGCAAAAAAGGGACAGCTTAAATACGAAAGTTTATAAATAGGGCATTTGATGAATGAGAATGCAGGAGATATAATCAACGATGATCTTTACGAACACTATAATTTTACTGCTAGTGTTGGTCAGGAACCTCTTCGTGTTGATAAATTTTTAATGAACTTTATTGAGAATGCAACTCGTAATAAAATTCAACAAGCTATAAAAGCAGGAAATGTCCTGGTTAATGATGCTACGGTTAAATCCAACCATAAAGTTAAAGCAAATGATAATGTAAGGGTGGTTTTGGCACATCCGCCTCATGAAAATTTATTGGTGGCCGAAGATATTCCCATCGATATAAAATATGAAGATGATGAGGTAATAGTAGTAAATAAACCGGCGGGAATGGTAGTACATCCGGGACATGGAAATTATAGTGGAACTTTGGTGAACGCTTTGATCTATCATTTTGAGAACTTACCGAAAAACAGTAACGAACGTCCGGGTCTTGTCCATAGAATAGATAAAGATACCAGCGGTTTATTAGTTGTTGCCAAAACTGAATTCGCTATGGCTAACTTGGCCAAACAGTTTTTTGACAGAACTACAGAAAGATTATACATAGCCCTGGTATGGGGAAATATAGAAAATGATGAAGGCATTATAGAGGGCAATATTGGTAGAAGTTTAAAGAACAGATTACAAATGAATGTTTTTCCAGATGGGGATTTTGGTAAACATGCCGTAACACATTATAAAGTGATCGAAAGGTTTAGTTATGTAACTCTAGTACAATGTAAATTGGAAACCGGTAGAACCCATCAAATAAGAGCGCACTTTAAGTATATTGGGCATCCTTTATTTAATGATGAAAGGTACGGAGGTGATAGAATTTTAAAGGGAACTACCTTTACCAAATACAAGCAGTTTGTGGACAATTGTTTTAAGATCTTACCTCGCCAGGCCTTACATGCAAAGACCTTAGGTTTTACACATCCAGTAACTAGAAAGTATATGAGTTTCAATTCGGAATTACCGGAAGATATGCAAAGGTGTATTGAGAAATGGCGTAATTATTCGATAAATCAGAAAGAGTAGTTTTAGTGAACTATATCATACGATTACGAATTTTGTTTTTTTGAGTTCAGCATCGATCAGATTTGTTTATCCATATGCAATCTTTCGGCTGTAATTTGACTCTTCAAATAAGAAATTAATAGATTCTCCTTATTTTAAAATAAAAATATAATATTGAATTTTTCATTTCTTTTATTTGAATGACACTAATTTTACTTAGCAATGAAGATAAAAGAACTGATAATTTATACTGACAAGCTAAATGAACAATTGGATTTCTATGTTGATGTTTTAGAATTACAGCTGTTGAAAAGAACATCACAAAGTGGTAGTTTGAAAATTGGTTCAAGTATCTTAACATTTAAATGGAAAGAAAATGTAAGGCCTTACCATTTTGCATTCAATATTCCATCAAATAAAGAAAATGAAGCTTTGATCTGGTTAAAAAAAAGAGTAAAAGTTCTATCTTTTGAAGGTAATGAAATTGCTGATTTTAAAAACTGGAATGCAAAAGCAATTTATTTTTATGATGAAGATCTCAATATTGTTGAATTTATTTCTCGAAAGGATTTAAGAAATTATAATAAGGCTAATTTTTCTTCAAAGTCAATTTTGAATATCAGTGAAATTGGGATGGCAACTACTCAAATAGAAAAGACTTATTATAAATTAAACGAAATACAAAAAATTGATGTTTTTGATGGTAATTTCGAAAGGTTCTGTGCTGTTGGAAATGAAGAGGGAATGTTTATATTGGTCAATCCTATAATAAAAAAGTGGTTTCCAACAGACGATGAAGTATTTTTATCTGATTTTGAGTTAGTAGGAGATTATAATTTTGAGTTCGTAAACGGAAAAATTATTCAAATAACTTAAATTTGTAATCACAGAAAACTAGAGTATGAAAATAATAATATCACCAGCCAAGTCTTTAAACTTCGAATCGAAATCACCTGTTACAGAATATACACAGCCCATTTTGTTATTACAGGCTGAACGGTTGAATAAAATTTTAAAAAAGAAATCCGCTAGGGTTTTATCAAAATTAATGTCTATTTCCGATAATTTGGGAAGGTTAAATTATGAGCGAAATCAAGAATGGAATTTGCCTTTCACTCCGGAAAATGCAAAACAATCTATATTCGCATTTACAGGTGAAGTATATAGAGGATTAGACGTAAATACCATCACTAAGAAAAAATTGGTGCGGTTACAAGATAAACTGAGGATCTTATCTGGGCAGTATGGATTGCTTAAACCCCTGGATCTAATGCAGGCCTATCGATTAGAGATGAGTACGAAATTAAAGATTGGTACAAAAAATAATTTGTATCAGTTTTGGGGAAGTACTATTACTAAGGAGCTTAATAAAGAACTGGATAAGGACGAATTATTCATTAATCTTGCCAGCAATGAGTATTTTAAGGTTATAAAACCAAAAGAGCTGAAAGTGCCTATTATTACGCCAATATTTAAAGATCTTAAAAACGGGGAGTATAAAACTATTATGACATTTGCCAAATTGGCTCGTGGTCAAATGGTACGTTATATAATTGAAAAGGATGTTAATACACTAGAGGACCTAAAAGGATTTAACATTACTGGTTATGGATTTGATGCGAATATGTCTACTGAAACCGAGTTGATGTTCACAAGATAGATTGTGATAATACGTTTGAATTAATGAATAAGGATTACGTTCAGGATGAGGAGTTTAATGGAATCGATTTCACCAAAAGTGATATTGAAAATGAAGATTATGAGTATTGTACATTTATCAGTTGTGACTTTTCAAATACAAATTTATCAGATATAAATTTTTTAAATTGTGAGTTCGATACATGTAATTTTAGCACGCCACAATTAACTAATACTTCCTTCCGTGAAGTGAGTTTTAAAAATTGTAAAATACTTGGTGCACAATTTGAAAAATGTAATAAGATGCTTTTTGCAGTTGATTTTGAAGCCTGTCAAATGAATTTATCATCCTTCTATCAGCTCGAGTTGAGAAACAGTAAATTTAAAGAGTGCAGTTTATTAGAAGTCGATTTTACTGAATCAGATTTGTCGGGAATGAATTTTATAAATTGTGACCTAAGTAGGGCTATTTTTGAAAACACTGTTTTAAGAAATACCGATTTTAGAACCGCTTTCAATTATTCCATTGATCCAGAGCTTAATCAAATTTCAAAAGCAAAGTTCTCACTGGCGAGTATAAGTGGCTTGCTTAATAAATATAATATTGAAATAGACTAAAAACTTAATTTACTTTATATATTGTGTAGATGTACTAATGTTATTGTTCCTGCTTACTGCAATAATATGGAATACATTCCCATTTTTGAGATCTTTTTTACTCATTTCAATAAATTTGTTTCCGGTTAGTTCAATAATTTTTGTTTTTTTGTCTAAATCCACCATCTCGTCCGATTTGAATTGATAAACTAAGAATTTATTTGCCTCTTTTTCCTTGTTTTCCGGTAAAATATTCCAGCTCAATTTAAATATTTTATTTTTCTCTTTAGTGAATTTAACATTAACAACGGCTTCAGGGATGAACTTCTGATTATGATTTGTGGATGGAGGAAGTACAACATTAGAATAGTATTTCTTTTTTAGTATATCATTAATTCCCAATGGATTCTTTGAAAAACTTTTGGCACTAAAATATGCCGATCCGCTTATATTGGAAATTGATCTGTTGAAATCGAGTTGTTTTTCTATTTCAGTTTTGTTTTCCTTTTTCCAAGCCTTGCTTTTATTACTTCCTAGTCGATACATTCCCTGACCTATATACAAGTTTGTATCAAAATTATTCTCTGACCACCATCTTGCTACTTTTATATAATCTGCCTTTTTAAACCCTATATGCCAATAATCTTGTGGCAGGACATAGTCTAACCACTTGTTTTTCAGCCAAAATAACACATCAGCGTATAGATCATCATAATTTGTTTGTCCTGCCTGAGTATCTGATCCTTTAGGATCTACACTTTTATTTCGCCAAACACCAAAGGGACTTATACCAAATTGCACCCACGGTTTGATTGTTTTGATAGTAGTATAGAGCTCTTCAATAATTAAATTGACATTGTTTCTTCTCCAATCATCAACATGCTTGGGGTAGAATTTCCCTCCAAATTCTTTAAAAGTAGCCTCATCAGGAAATTTCTCTTTTGCAATTTTATAAGGATAAAAATAGTCATCAAAATGTATCGCATCCACATCATAATTTTGAACAATATCTGCAACTATACCATTGGTATAGCTTCTAACTTCAGGTACTCCCGGGTCAAAGTATTTATTTTTTCCATAATTGAGAAACCATTCTGGTTTTTCATAGGTTAACGGAAAAGGATTCGATTGAAATTTTTTATAATTTATTATAGCTCTATATGGGTTTAACCAGGCATGAAATTCCATACCTCGTTTATGAGTTTCAGAAATTATAAAGGCCAAAGGATCGTAATAAGGTGAAGGAGCCTTGTCATTTTCTCCAGATAAATAAGAAGACCAGGGTTCGTATTTTGAATTGTAAAATGCGTCAGCAGAAGGTCTTATTTGAAATATAATAGCATTGAAATTTAAACTTTTAAATAGGTCTAAAAGTTCTATGACCTCTTTTTTCTGTTGTTCTGTAGTTAAGGATTTTGAACTAGGCCAGTCTATATTTTCTTTTGTGGCGATCCATACACCTCTGAATTCTCTACCTATATTTTGCTGGGAAAAAGTGGATTGGTATATAAAGAATAGAATTAGGACTAAGTAATTTTTCATTGTACTAAAATTAATTTATTTGTTATTACAAACGTAAAAAAGAATTTAAAAGTACGCGGTTTCCACTATAAAGTTAAATAAATATTGGCACTATTCCTCACTGTTATAATAGTAAAATTTGTTCCGCAATAACTAAAATAATACAAGGAAACACCTTGTTTCTGCCACTCTGTCATTTTTAAAAAGGCATTTCTGCCAAAATAAATAAAATGAAGCAATGGCATAATGATTGACATTACATTTTCAGAAATTGAAATTAAATTAATTAAAAAATCTAAAATTATGAGTAAAATAATAGGAATAGATTTAGGAACAACAAATTCATGCGTATCTGTAATGGAGGGTAGTGAGCCTGTTGTAATTCCTAACGCTGAAGGAAAAAGAACTACTCCATCTATTGTTGCTTTTGTTGAAGGTGGTGAACGTAAAGTTGGTGATCCTGCCAAGCGTCAGGCTGTAACTAACCCGGTAAAAACCATATATTCTATCAAAAGATTTATGGGGAACAAATTTTCTGAATGTAAAACGGAAGTGGAAAGAGTACCTTATAAGGTAGTAAAAGGAGATAACAATACTCCAAGAGTAGATATTGATGGAAGATTATATACTCCACAAGAGATTTCTGCAATGGTATTGCAAAAAATGAAAAAAACCGCTGAGGATTATTTAGGTCACGAAGTAAAAGAAGCTGTGGTAACAGTACCGGCTTATTTTAATGATGCCCAACGCCAGGCAACCAAAGAAGCTGGTGAAATAGCAGGTTTAAAAGTTAGCCGAATTATAAATGAACCAACGGCGGCTGCATTGGCCTATGGATTGGACAAGTCAGGTGCTGATAAAAAAATAGCTGTTTATGATTTAGGTGGTGGTACTTTTGATATTTCTATCTTAGAAATCGGAGATGGCGTTTTTGAAGTATTATCAACAAATGGAGATACACATTTAGGTGGTGATGATTATGATCAGGTTATTATCGACTGGTTGGCCGAAGAATTCAATAAAGAAGAAAATATTGATTTGCGTAAAGACCCAATGGCTTTACAAAGATTAAAAGAAGCTGCAGAAAAAGCTAAGATAGAATTATCTTCAAGTTCACATACTGAAATTAATTTACCTTATGTAACTGCTACAGCATCAGGTCCGAAACACTTGGTAAGAGATTTAACCAGAGCACAGTTTGAGAAACTTGCTGATTCATTAATCAAGCGCTCAATGTCTCCTGTGGCAAAAGCATTAAAAGATGCTGATTTATCGAAATCAGATATTGATGAGGTACTTTTAGTAGGTGGTTCAACACGTATTCCAAGAATACAGGAGGAAGTTGAAAAGTTCTTTGGAAAAAAACCTTCAAAAGGAGTGAATCCTGATGAGGTAGTGGCAATTGGAGCTGCAATTCAAGGAGGTGTTTTAACTGGTGATGTAAAAGATGTATTGTTGTTAGATGTTACTCCACTTTCTTTAGGTATTGAAACTATGGGTAATGTAATGACGACTTTAATAGAAGCCAATACAACAATTCCAACAAAAAAATCCCAGGTATTTTCAACTGCTGCCGATAACCAACCATCTGTAGAAATTCATGTGTTACAAGGTGAAAGAGCAATGGCGGCAGATAATAATACAATTGGTAGGTTTCATTTAGATAATATTCCACCAGCACGTAGAGGGGTTCCTCAAATTGAGGTAACATTTGATATCGATGCCAATGGTATTATCCATGTAGCGGCTAAAGATAAAGGAACCGGTAAAGAACACAATATTCGTATTGAAGCGTCATCGGGACTATCAGAAGAGGATATCAAAAAAATGAAGGCAGATGCTGAAGCTAATGCTGATGCAGATAAAACGGCTAAAGAAACAGCTGAGAAAATCAATGGAGCGGATTCTATGATTTTCCAAACAGAGAGTCAGTTAAAAGAGTTTGGCGAAAAATTATCTGCGGATAAAAAAGAGCCAATTGAAGCTGCATTGGAAGAGTTGAAAAAAGCACACGAATCTAAAGACATTGCACAAATTGATGCTGCTATGGAAAAGATCAACGAAGCTTGGAAAGCTGCTTCTGAAGAAATGTACAAAGCTCAGGCAGAAGCACAAGGTGGTGAAGAAGGTGCTCAACCTGGAGCTGATACAGGAGCTGAAGCTGCACAAGAAGGAGATGATGTACAAGATGTAGATTTCGAAGAGGTAAATGAAGAAGAGGACAAAAAATAATTGAAACCCTCTGATTAAATATCAAAACCGTCAAGTTTTTCTTGACGGTTTTTTATATTTGTTCTATTGCAAATAAATACTAAGATACTATTCCTCAATAATTATTCATGCACCATTTTAATTGCTTGTGAGGTTGTATAATATTTTACAATCATATTTGGAACTTCCCATTCCGGGATATTACCATCTCTTAAATATTTTAAATAATTTTTTGTCACTTCACCGAAATGTTCTTCATGGCCAATTTTATATTTTTGAGGAATATCAATAGTCCAGATATTATCATTTACCTTTTGAAGTTCCATGCCCGGATAATTTACGGAAATTGTTGATTCAATTACATTTTTAAGTATTTCTTCAAATTCTTCTTCATTTTCGTTCGGTTTTATTGTAATGTATAATTGTGGTTTAAAGTTTTCTTCTATCCCTTGTTTGATGATCAAATCACATTTTGTACCTCGCATAATACTATAATGAGTATCTCCTGTTCCTTTTGGAGCCTGAAAATTCCATGTTACGGATGTTTTGGCATATTTCCCTTTTATTTTATAGATAATGGAACCATTACAATAAATTTGAAGTTTGCCTCCTTCAATATTGCCTTCAAGAAATTCGGGAAAGGAATTTGAGCCTGTTACTTTACGGTATTGATCTAAAGTTAAAACTGTTTTCCAATGTTTGGCATCGACTATTTCAATATCAGATTTATTTAATATCTGGTTTGGAAATGCTTCCCACTGAACAAGATCAACCAAATGTGTGGAAACATCATTCAATCCTTCACCCCTTTGCTTAGTGTCAAAAAACCATTCAGGTCTTTTCAAAGGTCTTCCGGAAACATATTTAAAAAAATGGTGTACGCTTTCTTTTGTAATAGCAGGCTCTTCAGGAGTGCCTTCTGTCAATTCGCCAAATACATCCGGAATCATAGAAAGTTCTCTCTGTAATATCGTGTTAATTTCAAATCTTTCTGTCATGATATCGTAAACCAGTAAATTCTTTTGTTCAGCCGTTTTGAATACTTCTTCCAACACAACAAAATCTTCCGGACTTATAACCATAGGTTTGTCGGCATATACATGGATTCCAGCATCTACCGCAGCCTTGATATATTCCATTTTTAGGTTGTTCCTGCCAGAAACTACCATCACATTACCTGGTTTTTCAGCAATCATTCTGTCGAGGTAATCATCTCCTCTATAGACCTTTTCTACCCATTTTGTAGGATTTTCTTCACGTGTATTGAATCCATCAATACGATCAAGATGATCTGTAATATCTTCTCCTTCAGGCCCATAGACATACACTGTATCATTTACCCCATCATACATGGACTTTTGAACAAGAGCTGCATGAAAATGACCGGGATCCAAGGTCATAATTGTTACTTCATCTCCCATTTTCTTCCCTTTTTTATTAGTTATAATTTGTTCTTGATTGCTGGTTTTTTCCCCACAGGATGTAAAAATTAAACCACACAATATTGCGGTATATATCAGTAGTTTCATCTATCCTTTAAGACCTTTAATATTGTTTACACCATAGGGAAGCCTTTGTGATCTAGACAGCATTGCATTTGCGTCGTCATCATTAGCAAATCTTTCTGTATCAGGGTTCCAATTTAATTTTCTCTCAAGTTTCATAGATATATAAGTTATCAAACAAACACTACAGGCGCGATGACCAATTTCTACCGGCGATATTGGGTCTTTTCTGCTTTCGATGCATTCCAACCAATTTCCGTGTTGTTCATTACTTTTATAAAGGTGGATCTCATTGGCACCAATTTCAGATGTGAGTATTTTAGTGTCACTGGCATCCAAAGCCTTAGCACTTTTAGATTTGGATACAGGATCCGAAGCAGTTGCGGAATAACTTCCCCTGGAAACAAATATCCAACCATCAGTTCCAATGTATTTGATACCATTAGTGTAGGCCCCACTGGTATACATGGTTATTCCATTGGCATATTCAGCTTTTGCCATAAAATCTCCGTGAACATCCCAAACTCCTGAATTTGGGAACTGAGCCACAGCATCAACAGAAATAGGTCCGGTCAATTCTGTATCCATACCCCATGCTGCTGAATCGTAATGGTGTTGCCCCAGCCGGTGATCATACCTGCGCCAAACTGTTCCTGTCTGAGCCACCCCGGCCTGCTATAGCCCTTTTGTGGATGAACTCGTATTTCTGTATAAGGAATCCATGGAGTTGATCCCAGCCACATATCGTAATTTAAGTTGGATGGTACTTGCATAGTAGCAGCCTCAGGACCTGAGGGGTCACCCGGCAGACCAATTTTTACCGTATGTAATTTTCCAATTCTTCCGTTCCGTACCAATTCAGCGGCTATTCTAAATTGAGGTGAAGATCGCTGTTGGGTGCCTACTTGAAGTATAGTTCCTTTTTTTCTTACAATATCACTTAAAATCCTACCTTCTTCAAGCGTTAAAGAGGTTGGTTTTTGAAGGTATACATCTTTTCCGGCCAAAGCCGCTTCGATAGCTGGTTGTGAATGCCAATGATCTGGTGTGCTGATTATAACAGCATCAATATCAGGGTTCATCAGCATTTCTTTATAATCACCATACATTTTTACATCAACCGCTTTTTTACTACCGGTTTTTTCGGCGTAGTAATTTTCCACCAGTTTTTTCGCATCTTTCATTCTATTACTATCCACATCGGAAACGGCGATCAGTCTGGCATTATCATATTTCAATGTTTCTGCCATATCGTGAGCTCTGGCTATTCTGCCACAACCAATTTGACCAATATTAATTTTTCCGTTAGCTATTGTCCTTCCAAAGACATCGGATGGTAAAATTGTTGGCACTAACAGTGTTGCTACTCCTCCAGCTACTGTTTTTCTGATAAAATTTCTTCGTTCCATAATAAGAGTTAAATAGATTAGTTTTTATAATTTAATACCCACAAGATACCACCTCGTAGGTGCTTCCTAAAAATTGGATCATCATATGTTTCTGCGTCATGTCCTAATGCGGTATACCATTGACGCCCGCCTTCAAATTCATGCGACCAGCATAAGGGAAAATAGTTTCCGAAAATATCACTTGGATATTCTGATTTCTTTTCGTCTTCAATTGTTGTCATATCAGCTGATAACAAAATATTGATATCCGGATTCAAGTTATTTGAATAATAACATTCATCATTTACAGTCCATTTCTTATCCAGAAATTCAGTGGATGGATGATCATTGTTCGTAACTATCACATCGAATTCTTGATGTGGTGCATGACGGATAAATTTTCCTCCAACAAGAGCCCAATACCAAGGCCATTGTCTTTCAACTGCATTAGCGGAATGTATCCCAACAAAACCGCCTCCATTGCGAATATATCTCTGAAATACCTTTTTCTGTTCTTCTGTATCAAATACATCGTTATTTGTATTTGAAAATATGATGGCAGCATATTTTTTAAGATTCTTATCTGTAAAAACTGTCGGGTCTTCACTAGCATCCGTTTCAATATTTTCTAAAGCACAAATTTCTTCTAAGGCTTTGATGCTTGAAGGGATATTTTCATGAACATAACCTTCGCCATTTTTAGTATAGATTAGGACCCGTTTATTTTGACTATAGACTTTATTGTTAAGAAGGTTAAATACGATAAAAAAGCACAGTAATATTAAATTTATTTGTTTCATATTATGTTATGGTTACCGATTAGATTTAATTATTATTTTCGGAGGGTCTGCAAATCCTTGCCAATATAATTCCGCTTCCTCTGCTGTTAATTTACCATCAAAAATTAACATTCTATAATTCAGGCTATATTCCTTTTGACTTTCAATTTTCCATTCTTTATGGCGAATCGGGCAAAATTCAAAAAACATATCACCCCTTCCATTGTTTGAATTAATTGGCCAAACACGCATAGGTTCAGGGAATTGTCTGTTAGTAGGTAATCCCATAAATAGGATTCCACTTCTTCCTTCTTTGGTTTTTGATTCCCCTTCTATAATTACCCATTTGCCAGAGCTTCCATCTGCACTGAGCCTATCTTTATTTTCTGAAGTCAAGACGGTAGAATTATCTTTATTCCATTTTTCTGTTGCCCGAAAACCAATTCCTCCACCATAACGGTAGGCATCAAATAAAATTCCGGATTCCAACGGACTTTTAATGGTAGTTGTATAATCAATCAGCCATGATTTTTTCGAAGAGTTTAAATTCCAAATTTTAATCTCCAGTTCTTCATTTATTGCTACTTTGTTATCTTCGGAAGCTCCAAAATCAATATGCTCTTGTAAGGCAGTAAATCCACTAAATATATCTCCCTGAATTTCATTTAAAAAGCTTTTAAACAAAACAGTTCCTTGACCCTCTCCCAGATTCCAAAAATCTACTTGACGATCACCTATGTGAGTTTTGGTCCATGGCCCCCATATGCCGTAATGATGGTAATGATCAGGTGGTTGAATGCGTGTAAGGACCTCGCCGCCAGGTGACCAAACAGGATGAATAAATCCAGATTTTTTGTATTTTTCATCAACCCCTTCCGGTGGAAGAGTCATTTCATATTGGTAATTTAAAATAGGATCCTTTTTAAAGGACAATAGTAAACCGCCATCCTTTTTTTTGATCTCAATTTGTATAGACTTATTTTTTTTATTTTTTTTAACAATTGCAAAATTACGAATGGTATGTTTTGGTGTAAATCCATCCAATATAAACCAAAGCTGATTATTTTCTTTAACAAACTGAGATGAAAGTAATATTTTTGATTTATTCCTATATTCAATTAATTCTATTTCTTGCGAATTAAAGGTTATTTGTGATGGGGATATTTGTAATGAAACAGGACAATCTATTCTGTCAAATGCTCCGGAATTAACGTTAAAGGTCAGTATTTCCTGGGCATTTGTTTGAAAAAGAATTCCCCAAAAAAATAAGAAGAAATTTATTTTGATATGCTTTTTCAATTTTAAAAATATTTAAGAAATCTCATAACGATAATGGCAATTGAACCACGGATTATTTACAATGTAAAGTGATTGAGTCAAATGTAGAAAAAAATATGATAAAATGTGATTTCTTTTATGCCTAGATTACACCAAGTAGATATATGGCATTATATAAGAACAAATATCGAATTGAATCTGCACGTTTAAAAATTGGGATTATTCCTCTCACCATAGTAGCTACACAATGAGTAGCTACGGATATAGTAGCTACTTGCGTAGTAGCTACTTAATTAGTAGCT
>PVMK01118886.1_pt1 | contig 31763 bp, 37 predicted proteins | sample 1853481 | NCBI WGS metagenome assembly PVMK01 (sample SAMN08533507, study PRJNA380276) | Marine sediment metagenome, whole genome shotgun sequencing project.
TCAAACACACGGCGTTCCTCGCTAAAAGTCAATTCTCCCACGACATAGCCTTTTTTGATTAAAGTTTCCCTCAATTTGGACATGCGTTTTTCGTCCTGCAAAAAGGCTTTGTTGGCGACGTCTTCTTTGACCAGCAGTTCGGCAAGCTTCGCCGGGATACCGTGGTTTTCCAGACGGGCCAGTGCTGAATAATATTCCGATATCCTGGCGATAAACATAAACAGGTTATGTCCGGATAAGTCCTTCTGATCTTTTCCAAATTTCAGCGTGCGCTTGTTACAAATCTTTTTAAGGACAAAATCGTTTAATTCGGATTCATGATTGAGGTAGTTTTCACCCTTTTTGCCTTTGCCGACTTTAAACAAAGGCGGCTGCGCAATATATAAATAACCCCTGTCGACCATCTCGGGCATCTGCCGGTAAAAAAAAGTGAGCAGGAGTGTCCGGATGTGAGAGCCGTCCACATCCGCATCGGTCATGATAACCACTTTGTGATACCTTATTTTTTCAATATTGTATTCTTCTTTGCCCACCCCGGTTCCCAGAGCGGTAATAATGTTTTTTATTTCCTCACTGCGTAAAATTTTATCAAAACGGGCCTTTTCGACATTTAAGATTTTGCCCTTCAACGGCAGGATCGCCTGAAATTTTCGATCCCGGGCCTGTTTGGCGGAACCGCCGGCCGAATCGCCCTCGACAAGAAACAACTCCCGCTCAGCGGGGTCTGAAGATTGACATTCCGCCAGTTTGCCGGGCAGGGTGGAATCCATCAGGGCACCTTTGCTTCTGGCCAGATCACGTGCCCGTTTGGCGGCATCCCGCGCCCGGGCGGCATCCACGCCTTTGGCGATGATCTTTTTGGCAACCGCAGGATTTTCCTCAAAAAAGGTGCCTAATTTTTCATTGATTAGCGACTCAACGATTCCTTTAACCTCGCTGTTTCCCAGCTTGGTCTTGGTCTGGCCTTCAAACTGCGGATTGGTCATGCGCACACTGATAATGGCGGCCATCCCTTCACGAACATCGTCGCCGGTAATTTTCACCTGTAAATTCTTGGGCAGATTCCCGTTGGTTACATATTGATTGATTGCGCGGGTCAAACCGGCTTTAAACCCGATCAAATGAAAGCCGCCTTCGGTGGTATTAATGTTGTTGGCAAATGAAAAAATCTTTTCGGTATAGGTATCATTGTACTGGATGGCAACTTCTATCTGGATATCGTTTTTGGTACCTTCCATAAAAATCGGCTTATTGTGAAGCGGCGTATGCCGGCGGTTGATATATTTTACAAAATCGACGATGCCGCCTTTGTGGAAAAACTCTTCTTTGGTATCGGTGCGTTCGTCTTCAATGATAATTTTGAGCTCTTTGTTCAAAAAGGCAAGTTCTTTCAGCCGGCGCACCAGAATTTCATAGCTGAATTCAGTGGCTTCCAGAATCTCCTGATCCGGAATGAAGTGAACCCGGGTACCCTGTTTGCGGGTTTTTCCTTTTTGCGTTAACTCACAGGCTTTTTTGCCTTTTTCATAAGCTTGATAATAAATCTTTCCTTCCGTATAGATCTCAACTTCCAGAAAGCTGGAAAGCGCATTGACAACCGAAACACCAACACCATGCAGTCCGCCGGATACTTTGTAGGAGTGAGTGTCGAATTTACCACCGGCATGCAATTTGGTCATAACGACTTCAACAGCCGGAATTTTTTCTTTCTTATGAATACCCACCGGTATACCCCGGCCATTGTCGTCACACTGACACTGTTGTCCTCGTGAATAATTACGTTGATTTGACTGCAATAGCCCGCCATGGCCTCATCGATACTATTGTCCACAACTTCGTAAACCAGGTGATGCAGCCCGGCAACATCCACATTTCCAATATACATTGCCGGCCTTTTGCGGACCGCTTCCAGGCCTTCCAATACCTTAATGTCGTCTTCCGTATAATTGTTGGGTTTTGTTTTTGAGTTCATATCCGCATCGGCATTATTACGCTTAAATAGGTTTTATCTTTTTCGCCTTCGATTAAACAGGGCTTTTCCTCATCGGTAATATTGAGAATGACCTTGTCGTCATCGATCACATTTAATGTCTCTATAAAAAATTTAGGGATTAAACATAACGGTGATGGGATCACCGCTGTATTCAATGTCCATATCTTCTTTAGATTCCCCGATATCGGGATTGGTGGAAGTGATGAGCAGTTTGTTTTTTTCAAAATTAAAAATGACGCCTTTATAATCTTCGGAGCTTAAAATAGACATGCGCTTGAGCATCATTAAAAACAACTGCCGTTCAAAGGGAATGGAATGTCCTCCTTTTTTTACGATGATATCGCCATATTCTGGAAAATCACCCTCTAACAGCAATATAATTAATGTCTCTGAATCTTTTTGGACGATAAAATTATTGTCTTTAAAACCGATTTTCACCGGCCCCTCAGCATCAAGAAACTTGCTGACTTCAACGAGTCCCTTTTTGGGAATCATCACATTGTCCCCGGGCGGCAGATTCGCATCTTTGTTAAAAACGGCGTCCACCGTTGAAAGACGGCTGCCATCGGTTGAAACAAAACGAAATATCTTATTCCTTTTTTCCTCAATGCGTTCGGCATAAACACCACAATATGCGCCCGTTTATCATCTGTTGACCCCGCTGACAATCACTGAGCGTTCAATCATTTTGGTCAGCGACACAGATCCGATTTCAAAAAATTCAATTGCTTCTATTGTGGGAATTTCCGGGAAATCATCCGGATTCATACCAACGATGTGATATTCAACCTTTTGATTGCCAATTTCGATCCAGTGATTTTCAACTTCATTTAGAAAAATATCTTCACTCGGAAAATCTCTGACAATTTCATAAAATTTTCTGGCATTTATGGCGATGAGGCCTTCTTTTTCAACGTCGGCCGGATAAAATCCCCTCAAAACCGGTTTCAAGATCTGTGGCTGAAATCGACAGGCCCTTTTTATCCGTCTTTAATAAAATATTGGTGGTAATAGCCAAATTCGTTCGACGTCCGGTCAAACCCTGTACTTTTGATAAAACAGGAAGCAAATCGCTTTTTTTAATGGTAACTTTCATATCCTCTTCCTTAATATTATATATAATAAAAAGATAATAATAAATAAGGGGCTGTGCATAACACCAACAACTTTGTAAGGCGCTTAAATTATATATAAATAATTTAAAATAACTGTTGAAAAGATGACCGGTTTAGATGGTGATAACCTGGCAGATATCAACACAAAAATAAAGTTGTTGATAACGTTTGGTTTTTGAACATCTTATTTAAAAAGTGCTGTTTATAAAAAAGAGCAGTTTTCTTTTTAAATTTAGATAATTAATTTCAGATAGTTATAAAAAATATTAACGGTTTAACGCTCCGAATTGAGCCATTTTTTTATCAAGGATATTTCGCGACTTTGCCAGCGGTTCGATGTTCTCAATTTAATAAACGTTTTATATAATTTTTCTAAAAATTGCAAGATCTTATCATAAAGAAATATTTTTTCTAAAACGCTTCCTTCCACGTCATCCGGGACTTTCAGGCGGTGCGATTTTCGGTGTTTTTAAGCCGCTCAGATTTAAGCTTTCACCCTTCAAGGTGAACTGCCATTTTTGCTGGGCAGATCGGTAAACCAGATTAAGTTCCGCAACCAGGGCACCGTTTTGCAAGGCCACCCGGGCTTCTTCAAGGCCGGCTTCTTCACCTTTTATCGTGATGCGTTCAATCGTTTTTTTATGTTTTTTTTCTAGAACAATCCGATTGCCGATTTCAAATGAAGTTAAATCCGGATCCGCATTTTTTAAGAAAGCCGGATCATGTTCAATGACAAACCACAGCCAGGTTAAAAATTCATCACCTAAAAATTTAAACCGGTTATAGGCAACCGCAACGTCTAACATTTAATGTTTCGCTTATCCTGTAAAATTTGTCGGAGAAAGTTTAAGTAGGATATCTTTTTCAGTATCCGTCAAACCGGAAGCCAAATGGGCAGCGGTATAGGGAATCACCCGAATCAGGGTTAAATCGAACGATCGTAAAAACAGTGTTTCCAATTCTTCATTGGCCGCCTTGAGATTGGAAAAAAACCATAAAATCGAATCCTCATAATTCCAGATGATATCATATACATTGGGGGTTGCCGGAATCTTTAAATTTAACCGATCAATCACATGATCTTTAATGGTCTGTTTTTCGTTGCGGGACAGATATTGTCTGCCGCTCTCAGCCAGGCGCCGGGCCGATTCGATCATAAAATGTTTTTTGACCATTTTGGAAGGAATGCTTTTTTTGTCGATTCGCAACCCAAAAACCAGATAGCTCCCATAAGTATAGGTCGACCCGCTAAAATCAGGCTGGTATGGTTTTTCAAATGAGGTCCAGCCAACCGCCTTTTCCAAAGATTGATCATCTATTTCAGAAACCGCATTTTTTTTAAGCCCGGCAGCAACTCGTTTCCAGAACCGGTGTTTTAAGCCGGCCTTCAACCCTATAGCGTGTGATTGAAATTGAGGCGGACAACAAATTCATTCTTAGCCCGATTAACCCGGTTTGGTTTTAAACTACCAGATATAGTATATTAAATAAGTTGATATAAGTATATAGGAAATTATTAGGGGACGTTGTTGACTAATTAGACTTGTTTTGGTAGGTGTAGCGACATGGATTAATATTTGAGGTGAACAATGCCACGACAAGCCAGACTGGATGCACCGGGTACCTTACACCATGTTGTTGTGAGAGGTATCGAGCGTCGTCAAATTGTTAATGATAATCGCGACCGAAGTGATTTTGTTTCCCGCATGGGAATAATCGCCGCTGAAACCCAAACCCTTATTTATGCCTGGGCGTTGCTAAACAACCATGCCCATATTTTTTTGCGCAGTGGCCCATCTGGCTTGCCCAGCTATATGCGCAGACTCCTTTCAGGCTACGCCATCTCTTATAACATCCGGCACCGTCGCCATGGTCACCTGTTTCAGAATCGATACAAATCCATTGTTTGTGAAGAAGACCCCTACTTTAAAGAGCTGATTCGATATATCCACCTCAATCCATTGCGTGCCGGGCTGGTTGACACGCTAAGCCTGTTGGATAAATATCGATGGTGTGGCCATTCGGTATTGATGGGCAAATTCCAAAACAACTGGCAGGATCGGGATTACGTGCTTAAATGGTTCGGTACTACAGAAGGCGAAGCGAAAAGAAGGTATCGTCAATTTGTCAAAAATGGCATCGAGCAGGGTCGGCGGCCCGAACTGGTTGGAGGCGGACTGATGCGATCTCAGGGGAACTGGTCGGCGATTAAGGCGATGGGCCGTCTGGGGATGCGAGAAAAATCCGATGAGCGGATTTTGGGTAGCGGAGAATTTGTTGAACACCTGCTCAAGCAAGCGGATGAAGTCCGAAAACAGCAGTTTTCTGCCAATGATCGTATAAAAACAGCGCAACAATTGGTTGAAAAGATATGTCAGAAGGAAAAAATTAGCGTCGAAGCACTAAGATCAGGCAGTCGGCGGCAGTTGGTATCGAAGGCCAGAACTCAGATTGCGGTAAAACTTGTTGAAGAAAACGGGCTGTCCTTAGCCCAAACCGCACGCCATCTGGGGGTGTCTACATCGGCAATTGCAAAATTACTTGATCGGAGAAAAAGCAAGTCTAATTAGTCAACAACGTCCCCTGAGATGAAATTTATTGCTGATCTGCATGTTCACTCAAAGTATTCAAGAGCCACGGCCAAAAACCTGGATCTGGAAAATCTGTATATTGCCGCCCAGTTGAAAGGCGTCACCGTGGTGGGAACCGGCGATTTTACCTATCCGGCCTGGTTTGAGGAAATAACAGAAAAGCTGGTTGCGGCCGAACCCGGGCTGTTTAAACTAAAAGAGGAACTGGCTCGCCAATGCGACGTCCGGGTCCCGCAATCCTGCCGCGGGCCGGTGCGGTTTATACTGGTTACTGAAATCAGCAACATCTACAAAAAAAACGGCCGAACCCGTAAGAATCACAATCTTGTTTTTGCACCGGATATGGCAGGGGCCCGACAATTCAGCAACCGGCTGGATAAAATCGGCAATATAAAATCCGACGGCCGACCGATTCTGGGACTGGATGCCCGCGACCTGCTCGAGATCCTGCTTGAAACCTCAGCGGATGCTTTTTTGATTCCGGCCCACATCTGGACTCCTTGGTTTTCGGTACTGGGCTCCAAATCCGGTTTTGATTCCATTGAAGAATGCTTTGAAGATTTAACGCCCCATATTTTTGCGGTTGAAACCGGGCTTTCCTCGGATCCGGCCATGAACTGGCGGGTATCGTCATTGGATGGGTTTACCCTGGTGTCCAATTCAGATGCGCATTCACCACTAAATCTGGGACGCGAAGCCAATTTATTCAACACCGAGCTCTCCTATCCGGCCATAAAATCGGCCCTGAAAACCGCAAACCCTGATCAATTTCTGGGAACTTTCGAGTTTTACCCCGAAGAGGGCAAGTATCATATCGATGGACATCGGGCCTGCGACATTTCTTTCTGGCCGGCAACCACCCTAAAACATGACGGTCAGTGCCCGGTATGCGGCAAGCCCCTGACGCTGGGCGTTTTGTATCGCGTTGAAGAATTAGCAGACCGCAAAGAGGGCCAAAAACCCGCCAGAAGCCATCCGTACACTAGCAGTATTCAACTGGTGGATATTTTGTCGGAAGCATTACGGGTGGGTTCGGCCTCCAAGAAGGTCAAGCAGACCTATCAGACGGTCCTCAATAAATTGGGTTCGGAATTCGATATTTTACATAGCCTTGATATCGATGCCATCAAGCAGGCCGCAATTCCGCTGTTGGGTGAAGCGGTTGCGCGCATGCGCCGCAAGGAAATCAACATCATTCCGGGTTATGACGGAGAATACGGTCGCATTCGGATATTTAATGAACAGGAGCGCGAAATACTGCTTGGACAGCAATCGCTTTTTGCAGTTTCCACACCGGAGCCGCCAGTTTCTGCGCCAAAGTCCAAAAGCAAATCCGACAAAGCTTTAAGAAAAAGCAAAACAAAACAAAATGAATCTGAACTCACACCGGCTGATGTTTTCAGCCAGCTAAATGACCGCCAGCGCCGGGCGGTGGAGCATGCCGACGGACGCCTGTTGATCGTTGCCGGACCCGGCACCGGCAAAACCCGCACGCTGACGATGCGAATCGCCCATTTAATAATGAGAAAAGGCGTTTCTCCTCACAATATTTTGGCCGTGACCTTTACCCGAAAGGCTGCCCAGGAAATGCAGAAAAGGCTTAACTCAATTCTGGGCGATGCCCACCCGTTGCCATTGGTCGCCACCTTTCATGCGCTGTGTTTTAAGATATTAAACGAACTCAACCCGGACGGCACCGAAGCCATCATTGATGAAGATGACCGCAAAGTTTTGATACGCGAAGCGATTAAACGGGTTAAAGATCAGGGCATGCCGATCTCTCAAAAGCCGCAAAAATTACTGAATCAGATCATTGCAGCCAAGCAGCAGATTCTAAACTCTGATGATTTAACACCGGCCGACAATGTCACGGTTGATGCCCGAGCGCTGGCCGAAGTGTATCATAGCTACCAGAATCTATTGGCCATCCAGGGATTAAACGATTATGAGGATCTGATTTTTAAAGTCGTCCAATTGCTGGAAACCGATTCTACAGTCTGTAAAAAATACCGCCATCAATTTCAGCATATTTTTATAGATGAATATCAGGACTTAAATCACGGACAGTACCGTATTGTGCAGGCGCTGGCTCCTCCGAAATCATCGAATCGAAATCTATGTGTCATCGGTGACCCGGATCAGTCGATTTACGGATTCCGTGGATCCGACGTGGGTTACTTTACTCGCTTTGTTGATGATTATCCTGAAACCGATGTCATTCAATTAACCCGCAATTATCGATCGACCGCAACCATTCTAAAAGCATCATTTCAGATAATACAGGATCACCGCCTGTATGCCACCGAAACCAGGACCTATTCTCAAATAGATGGCGTTAAAACCATCGGTATCCTTGAGCTTGGCAGCGCCAAGGCCGAAGCCCTGGCCATTGCCCGGGTCATTGCCCAGCTGGTGGGCGGCACCGGTTTTCATTCCATCGATACCGGTCAGGTCGCTGATGCCAATCTGGTTTCGGCCCGCAGTTATGCCGATTTTGCCGTGCTGGCTCGTACCAACCACCAGTTGAAATTATTGGAGACGTTTTTGAACAGGACGGTATTCCTTTTCAGATTGCCAGCCGCCAAAATTTCCTTAAAAGCTGGGGGCTGCCGGAATTGATCTCCGTCCTGCAAGTCGTGCAAGGCCACGGCAGTGACGTTGATTTGAACACCAGCCTGCAACTGTTTTCAGTCGGCATCCATAAAAAGGCCGCCGATCATTATAAATCCTGGTGCTATTCCAACCAATTTTCACAGCAGCAGGGTTTGGCCAATGCCAAACGTTTTCCGGTTCCGGGCTTCAGCCACGCCCAGCAGCAAAAACTCATCGATTTTGGCGAACAGCTGGCGGGTATCAAAAATAAGACCGGCGGCATGACGGTTGCCGAACAGCTGCAGTATCTGTCGCAGATTCCGCAGCTCACCGCCATTGTGAATACCGAGCCCCGATCCCGCGAGGCGTTTACCAATCTGTTAACCCTGTCAGAAGATTACGGCGACAACATTGCTGAATTTTTAGCGAGCGCAGCCCTTGACACCGATACCGATGCCTATTTGCCGCTGGCGGAAAAGGTAGCTTTGATGACCATGCATGCGGCCAAGGGTCTTGAATTTGCGGTGGTGTTTATTGCCGGGTGTGAAAATGATTTGATCCCCTTAAACCGACAAGGCGCCGAACCCGCCGATCCGGCCGAAGAACGCCGCCTGTTTTATGTGGCCATGACCCGGGCCATGGAGCGATTGTACCTGACCCGGGCTAAAAAGCGCAGCGTTTACGGAAAACTCCTGCCCCGATCCCCCTGCCCCTTTGTGGCCGACATTGAAAACCGCCTTAAAAAAGACGACTCCCCAAAGATTAAAAAGAAAAAAAAGACAGAACCGGCCAAAAACAACTCAAACTCTTTTAAAAAGCAGGGCGCATCGTGCTTGGGGCATGGCTGGGAAATGACACTTGCCACCCGTCGCTGCCGTTTTTCATTAAAGATTTCCTTTAATTTTGTCGATATTTACTATTGGAAGGAAGACAGGCCGTTTACGAGTTACCATTTGCCCTGTATGTCACCCTTGGGCCAACCCGTTTCAACACATACAAGATGTTGTGGGTGTATAGCGAACATACTAGAATCATTAGATATTATTATAATTTTCTTGAGTTTCAATTAAAAGTATTGTAAAATTTATTATACAATCTAAACGAGCATTCAAAGGGGGCCCTTGCTTTTAGGGGAAAGCGCAAAAGGGATTTGAATTGATTTCGAGGTATAATGGGCGGACGCGGAATTAATATTTTACATATCGTTGTTTTAGGCACTATTTTTATTCTAGTGCCGCTGTTTCATCGGTGCATGCCGATATTTATATGTATATCGATGCAAACGGGGTGATGCATTTCACCAACACACCGACCTCCAACGAGCACGAATACAAAGTCTATATCAAAGAAAGAACCTCCGTTTCCAAAAAGTTTTCCGCCACCAACAAGTATGACCATTTCATTTCGGATGCATCCGAGCAAACCGGTGTCGACTCTCGCCTGTTGAAAGCTATGATTAAAGCCGAATCGGACTTTGACCCCCGGGCGAGTTTCCAAAAAAGGCGCCATGGGCCTGATGCAGATCATGCCTGAGAACTTTAAAATGCTGGATCTTGAAAACCCGTTTGATCCCCGGCAAAACATCAGGGCCGGCGCGCGCTATTTTCAGCAACTTTACAAACGGTTTAACGGAAAGCTGGCTTTATCTCTGGCGGCCTACAATGCCGGGCCCACCGCGGTTGACCGTTATAAGCGCATCCCGCCGTATCAGGAGACCGAGGAATATGTCCGCCGGGTCTTAAGATACTATCGAACCTTTAAACAACTCTAGAACCCATCTCAAAAATGCGTCTATGTGTCCATACAATGTTTATGGTGTCAGGTGCCATGAAGATACAGCGGACAGAGCACAGAAAACAAATGACAGAAGACAAAGGGCAGACTGTTTCTGCTTTCTGTCATCTGTTTTCTGACACCTGACACCCGAAACCTACTTATTCCTGACACCTAAAATAAAACGAATTAACATTAATAAACTCAATCCGTGTTTTGTAAATTACTTGCGGGACATAACACTAGAACCTTAAAAATACCAATATCGAAGACGAGGAGGAGCACGAGGACGAATACGAGGTAGGCAACGTTCCTTCACTTCGTACTCGTCGTCGTCCTCGTCCTCGTTATCTAACGCGCAATCGTTTCGTTGAGAGCTTCCTTAATTTTTAATCTCCCTTTTCAACAGCAGGTCAATTAGTATCCGGCCGATGCGGGCATTGTCCTGAATTCCGCTAAAGCGGTCACTTCCAGGTCCATACGCAAAGATCGGAACCATTGAAGCCGTATGGCCGGTGGTTGTAAAACCAGTTGAAATCACCTGTTTGGCTTTCATGGAACCGTCGTGAACGGCAAATCCGCCGGTTTCATGATCGGCCGTCACCACAATCAGCGTGCGGCCGTTTTTTTGGGCGAAGTCGAAAGCGACGCCCACGGCATCGTCAAAATCGATCAATTCCGAAATCAGGTGTTGCTGATCATGATCATGGGCGGCCCTGTCAATCTGTGAGCCTTCCACCATCAGCACAAATCCGTTGCGGTTTTTTGAAAGGATCTGAATGGCGGTCTGGGTCAGCCGGGCCAGAGAATAATCACGATCTGCGGCTTTCGGCAGGCCCCTGGGTGACAGCAGCGCGGCCAGCTTTTGGGTGTCGGTGTGCGCGGATAATTTATCATAGGTGAGTATCAGCGGCATGCGGTTTTCGAGCACGGTCAGCAGATTTTTATGATCCTTGCGCTTGCTTCCTTCGCTGGTGGCGGGCACAAAATACGCCCAGCCTCCGCCGATTAGTACATCAATGCCGCTGTTTGCGATTTGTTCGGCGATATCGGTCTGCTGGCGGCGGTCTTCTGCATGGGCCATAAAAGCTGCCGGTGTGGCATCCGTAACCGCTGATGTCGCAACAACGCCAATGGATTTGCCCCGCTCCTTTGCATATTCAAAGATGGTTTTTAAAGGCATATTGTCCGGTGAAACTGAAACCACACGGTTGTTGGTTTTATAACCGGTTGCCAGCGCAGTGGCCGCCGCTGCTGATTCGGTTACCAGATGGTTGGCAGAATGCGTGGTCACCAGGCCGCTGACCGAAAATCGTTCCAGGTTTATGTTGCCCCGGGCAATTTTCCCGGCGGTGATGTGAGCCACGCCCATGCCGTCGCCGATGTAAATAATAATATTTTTCGGATAATTATCGTTTCGAGAACAATTACCAAAAACTAGAAGAATCAGAAAAAGGACTGTGCAAACGATTATCGGTTTTATCTTTTCAGCGGCTGCTTTCATTTTTAGTGATATCCAAGAAGGCTTTGTAGTGGTTGTCAAAAAAACGTTCCGGTATTCAAACAATTTTTCTACAACCGTACACCCGCTTATGCCGCAATTTCGCAATTCGGAACATTATTATGAAAAGCGGTATAAAAAGCCGGAATTGGCTTGGTGATGCGACTTCTGAATAGAGGCTCTGGACGCGCAGGCACCTCTCTTATTCGGCGACAGGACGCTCGATTATTGATCTATTTTTTGTTCTACGAGAGCCAAAACCTTATCAACGATCGTTTTAGCTATTTTATCGGATTTGCTTATTACCGAAGCTGATGTCATGGCGTCCACACCCTCTGTATCAGGCTTCCAGGCGTCCAGAATACCGGTTGTCAGGATAATTATTTTATTTTTTTGTGGTTCGTTATCGATGTAGCTTTCCACTCTTGGATCCGGTCGCCCGGCCAGGGCTCTATTTATAATCACAACCGCAGAAAAATCCCGCGTGCCCTGGTACCTGAGGTTTTTTACGTCCACAACTTTTATGTAAATGGAATTCTGGTTCAGGGCCTGGCGGATTTCGGAAACCACCGCCTGTTTGAACTTGGTTTTTTGGCTGGCGATCAGGACTCTGCTTTTTGAAACCCCAGGCGGGCCGCTTTCGGTGGTTTCTACTGGCGGTAATGCGCACCCCCAGACGACTAAACCCAAAAAAATCAGAAACTGCCGGCTCCGCCTGCGGATATCCATAGTTGTTTCCATTTGAGTGGTATCAATCAGTTGTCGACACAAAATAGCGAGCAATGATAGAAAAAATTTATCACGATCTCGCAAAAAAAGATATCCGTTATCTGAAGAAAATCACGGGTCAAGTCGGATTTAAAGAATCCGGTTAGATTGATTCAATTGCCCATCCGGTTCAGCGGGGCAATTGGATGGTGATTATTTTTCCGCCATATCCATGAACAGAGTCGTGGGCCTGAATGGATACTTTGTTGACGCTTTTTGGAATCTTTACACCGCCAAGGCTTCGGATAAAGGGCTGTTCGTTTTCATGGGGATGATGCAGAATGCGGGTTGCCAGGACGGTGCCGTCGGGTGCCACCACGTCCCACTTATTGGCATAGTGGTCCCAGCCTTCATCGTTGTGAAGCACCGTCACGTCAAAATGAAAGGTGTTTTCGCCCGTCTGTTCAACTTCGACCTTCAGTACATCAGCCTGGCCGGCGTATACGGTACTTAGGGTCAGCAATAAAATAATTATGATTAATGAAACAACTTTCATAGTTAACTGCTTTCTTTTAAATACCCCACCCCCCCGATACCGGTATCGGAGTTCCGGTGATATAGAAGGCTTCATCTGAAGCCAGAAACGCTATTACGCTGGCAATTTCTTCTGCTTCACCGATGCGGCCTAAAGTGGTACTATCGATGATCGGCTGCTTGTATTTGCCGGCCATAAAGGTTTCGATGGTCGGCGTGCGGGTCAGGCCCGGCCGATGCCCTGTCCGGCTCCCGTAATCAATGGCATATGACCGCTGAGTTCCATTGAATTTCGCTCCTTCAATACGTCAAAAGCGGCGTTTTTGAAAGATACTTCTTTTGATCGATTTCGTTTAAAATGAAATGCGCCACATCGGCGCGTGATATTTTCCGGGCGGTGACACCTTCCATTTCAAGCAGTGCCCGGTAGGTTCCGGTAAGCGGCCCGTTGGTGAGAAATCCCGGGCGAACAATGACCCACTCAAGATTCGAATTGCGCACCAGCGCCTCCTGGCGGTCTTTATCTTCATATATGGTTTTCAGCAAAAGCGGATTGAAGATTTTGTCATAAAAAAATCCGCCGTGATTCTTACTGTCGCCGGCACCGATACCGGTGATACAGATCAGCATGTTGGCCGTTGCATGCGTCATTGCATCGATCACGTTTTTTGCTCCTCTAGAAAATACAGTGACGGGCCTGCGGGTCGGCCCGATACCGATCGTGATGCACACGGCATCCCGACCCTCCACAGCCTGTTTGACGGCCTCCGGATCGAGGATATCGCCGGCAATAACGGCTAATTTCTCATGGCTGATGCTCAGACGCCGGGGATTTCGAACCAATGCAGTAACCTCATGTTCCTGATCAAGGGCCTGCTCAACGAGGTTACGGCCGATTCCGCGTGTAGCGCCGATAACTAAAAGTTTCATCTGCGAGTATTCCTATTCTCAATTCGTTTTTTTAATAATATTTTCCAGGCGCACCCACTTTACCGAAACGCGGTGAATCAGATCCTGCCAGATTTCCAGAGGTTTTTGGGCAAAAACCGTTTCGGCATCGGCTTTTAAAACATGCCAGTCTCCTCTGGTCCTTTCAAAATCGAGTTGATTGGGTGCCCAGCCGGCATAGCCGGCGAAGAGCCGAAACTTTTCGTCATTGGCCGTGCTTTTCATCAGGCGCTCAAGCACCTTCCCGCTTGAACTAATATAGACCTCCTGAGTTATCTCCTTCGACTCTTCAGGTACCTGGGAGGATCTGATGAGCATCAGCATCTGGTTTACGGCTACCGGACCGCCGGCGTAAATGGTATCTTTGCGCTGCTTTAACTCCTTAATATCCGGAAATACCGTCACAAGTTTTACAGGCGAAGGGCGATTGATCACCAGACCCATGGCGCCGTTCAGCCCGTATTCAACCAAAAGCACAACGGTTTCCTTAAAATTTGGATCTTGCAGACGGCGACTGGCCACCAGAAACTTTCCTTTCGCCAATTCTTCCCTGGGGCCAGGTCCGCCGGGATTTTTTTTGGGAATAGCGGCCTCGAATATCCGCTTTGCCAGCTCCCGGCTGGAGGATTCAGCGCTTGATTCAGGACTTAAAACAGGCGCTGTCTGCAGAATCAGGACAACGAGCAGGGACAGACATGCAAATCGCTTCGCGGGCCATCTGTATTTATGCATGGCAGGATTCAGTCTCACCACCTCTTTCTACAACAATAAATTGGGGATGACTATGGAAATATCAGGGTTCGGTTTTACCAGGAAATGAATCGGTGCGTCAAGGATGCAACAACTGAACCGTGTGCGCCTGTTTTATTCGCTGAATCCCAGACCTTTAAACCCCGCTAAATGTGCCTGCTTAACCAGCCACGTGCCGTCTTTTTTCAGCATCTGAAGTTTAATCTGGTATAAATCCGCATTTTCTCCCACCGTTTCAAGCCAGCGCCTGGGATCATCGTAGAGGTCTTTTACATCGGGAAAAGCGCGATCCTTTTTGACGATCAACAAATAGATCATGCAAGATGCGCTGCTGTCTTTGGTTGAGAGATCAACGGAAGGCTTCGGATACAAGACCTTAAGTTTGCCGTAGTGCATAAATGCCGACCAGATAATGCGCTTGATTTCCAGCCGGTTATGTTGACCCGGAAGCGCCACAACGTCTTCGGTGGTCAGTTCCATAATTCCGCTGACATCATGGTCTTCGGCCAGTTCGGCACCTTTTTTAATCAATCCGCGGATGGCCGACACCTCATCTTTTTGCGAACAGGATGAAACAAACACAAAAAGAATCGCCCAGAGGATCACCCGCCGGGCCCATTTTTTTCTAAGGCGACAATCGTTCATGTATACAAGTTTGATGAATTCGTAAAAAGTCGAATTCATCAAGTGTTTGGTGTTTGGTATGAAATATAGGATCAGGGGTCTTCAACAAGCATGTCTCTTGTCAGCTTTGCGGGCTCTTCTGCACCGATCAAGCTCATGATACGTTTCATTTCTTCCGTAATTTGATCGATGAGGTCACGGACGCCTTCTCGACCTTCGGCGGCAAGACCGTATAAGATCGGACGGCCAAGGCCTACCAGTGAAGCTCCAAAAGCCAGTCCTTTAATCACATCACTGCCGCGTCGGAAACCTCCGTCGGCAATCAGAATCGTTTTATCTCCGACGGCAGCAACAATTTCCTCCAACACTTGCAGCGCGTGGGGCAAATAGTCCAGGGTGTGTGCGCCGTGGTTGGAAACCACCATACCGTCGGCGCCGGCTTCAACACACTTTTCTGCATCCCGCCGGCTTAACACGCCTTTGCAGATCAAGGGGCAGGAAACTTTTTTACGGATGTCTTTTAATTCTTTCAGAGAAAGTGGTGTACAGTCCGAGGCCACCTGCTTGTCGTGGATTTTGGTTCCTTGCCCGGCGTCCGTTTCAATACCGACCCATGTAACACCGGCTTTCTGAATGTCTTCCAGGCATTGGAACATCTTGTCCCGATCCGTTAAAGGCTTGGCATTGGCAACGACCGGAACCCCGACAGCCGTAAGTTCTTTTAAATTCTTTGGGATTGGCGTGCCGGTCCACATTAGACTGCCGGCATCTTTTAGACCCTCGGCCACATCCATCAAGCCGTTATCCGTTATGGCCGGAATCGGCATGGTCATGGCGGACATAATCACAGGGGTTGCCAGCTCAACATCGAGGATCCGGCAGGCGGTTTTGGGCGCCACACCATCGATGTATTGGGGACGGAAGGTATATCGATCAAGGATGCGGCGGTTATGCGCTACAATAAAGCCGGTTTCAACCGCATCCAGCAACCAACCGAACTCTTTTTCTCTGATAAGCCGTTCTCCTTTCTGGTAAATGTCAGCGAGTCCCATAAAAATCTTCTCCTTTCCTTTCATTCAACACCGCTTTTATTCCATTTCCGCATCAAAAATATCTTCATAAACAGCATTCGAAAACCGAGGTGTGCAAATAGCCAGGAAGACCAAATCCTGCGAGCCGATGTTGGTGATGCGTTGACGACACTTCGGCGGGATGAGCACGATGTCACCAGCCCTTACTTCCTGTGGTGGTAGTTTCCCAACCTCCACACGACCCCTGCCATTGACGATGTAGTAGCGCTCGACGGTTCCTATAAGCCAGTGCCAACGAGTTGTTACTCCAGGCACCACTCGGGCCCGAGCGATTGATGCATCTGGGTCGTCAGGCGTGTTGGACAATTCAGTAATGTAACACTTTTCGGGGGTATAGAATTCATTGCTAAGATTTTGGTGTTTAATGGCTTCTTGCATCTGATACTCCTATTCACCTAACGATTGAGCTTACCGGCCGGCCAGGTGCAAGCCGATCATGTTCGGCCCTAAGCGGTAACCCGCAAGCTTCATCCGGTCAGGCCAAGCGGTTTGTTCGGTTCAGTAGTCCTCCCAAGGCATGTTGTACCATGCGGCATACTCTTGAATTGTATTTTCTGCTATACTGTAAACTTCACCTCGTGCAGACTCGCGTTCGTTCACCATCCCGGCTTTATTGCATAAGCCATCTATCAAAGCGAAAATCGTTTCATACTCATCAGATTGTTCATGAACGAGATATGGTTCTTCATCAAGCGTTAGCAAGGCTTGAGCAAGAGAGCCGTCTTCGCAATCTGGCGGTAATAGGTTGACCGCAAATCGCAATAGAGATGCGATCACTACACTTATTCTATGTGTACGTGCTTCAGGGCCAATATTTTTTAAGAGAGCAATAAATGATAAATATTGCTGATCGCCGATGATCTCTTTAAATTCGTCTATCAGTTCATTCATTTTTACCGAACATCTGAGCTAAGCCGACTGCAAAAGCGCGGCAGCGATTTTGCGGGTCGGTCTTCAGCGACTCGTTATCTTCTATTAATAAACAAGATCAAGTTTAGTTGCCGCTGATTTTAACTTTTTATCTGCTGTCCATAATGGTATTTCAGCCAATTGGGCAGAAGCTAGCAGGTGAACATCGACGAAACCAATACCGATTCCCATCAGTCGATTTCGTTCGATAAAAAAAATAAATTCGTCAAATTCAATTTTAGGGGCCAGTGGAAGTGACTTAAGTAAGGACAGGATTTGGTTTCGGTTTATTAGATTGCCACAGGCCAGTTCGCCAATGATAAATGGATGGCACATAACCTCGGCATCAATTAACAAATTTTCAAGCTGCCGATTACCATGACGGAGGTGGGTAACCCAAATCGAAGTATCAACAAGGACCATAGCGATTGTTATGCAGATCTTCGCCTGGGAATGGAACGCAGATTATTTTCGGTTCCACCAAGCTTAGCCAACCGTTTAGAGCTTTCGCGAGCAATTAAAGCCTCTAAACCCAGTCGCACCAGGGCAGTTTTTTCCTTAACGCCGGTAAGCCGTGATGCTTTTTCCAAAATTTGGTCATCTATGTTTAATGTTGTTCTCATATGCATCAATATGCATCAATCATGCATATATGTCAATTAAAATTTTGAGTTGAAGATAACGCAGAATTCACTTGCCGCCAATATTTACTAAGGCTGCATTTGATTTGCAAAAAATTTTGTTAAAACTACACACTCCAAAAAACGGCATTGCGTTGGCGGTCAAGTGAAATGACTTGTTCGGTCTTTCTATTCCTCGTTCAGTTGCAGAGAAATTTTTAGAGCCTTAGCAAGAAGGTGAAGTTTTTCAAGAGAGAGTTTGCCGACGTAGTTTGTCAACATGGACTTCGGCAGACTGATGAGTTCGTCACAGTGAATGCCGCTGTCATGCTTCAGACCTTCGTCGATTCCGACGGCAACTTGGGTTGAAAGCCCATCATAGGCCGTGTAAACGGGGGCACAAATAACTGTCGAGAATCGGGAATCAATCAGAATCTGGCGGCTGACAATGACAAACACACGAAACTTTTTGGGATCAAGCGATGAAGGTCGGCTGACTCTGTACAACTCGCCGCGTCTCACAGCGGAACCTGATAAGTGAGCACATCCTCTGCCTCAGCGTTGAGTGAATCCGCATGGCGATTAATGATCTCCAAATCCCGCTGTTCAGTTTCTTTTCGTTCCAATTGGACAATGAATTTGCGTGCCGCGGTTTCTAAGAACGCAGATCGGCTTTTGTACTCCCCGATGTACAGATCAATAGCCTTTAGTAACTCGACAGATAGTGTGATAGATGTCTTGGCTTTCATACTACCAACATACTACTCCAAATGGATTATGTCAATCATTATTTTATGTGCCGAACGATTGAATTAAGGGGCGGCTTTAGCCGTCCCGCTTGAATGTGGGGTTAGGTGTCATTCTGCATGCCCTCTTGGTTTTATTGGAAATAACGAGGTCTGCCATTTACCAAGCTTCCGCCCCTGTGAGCTGAAGCTTCTTAACCCCATCATAATCGCAGAAATTGGCAATTGCACCGTTCCCCATCTTGGACTTCTTCCCCCAGATCGTCGGTATCTCTACAGGTATGGATGTAGAGAGGTCGACAGAGAGACCGAAGCGAATACATGGCACATACTCATCCGTCTTACCGACCCTCATCCTATATGTCTGACTGTAACTTACAGAATAGGAGATGCCCGTCTCGGGGTTCTTCCAAGGCCGACTCCCTTCAATGACCTTGTTACTCCGCTTCCGGAGAGAACGCACTGCAAACTGACCCTCTACAAAATCGAGCAGGATCTCCCTGTCCGAATCGTCCATAGTATCGTAGTAGATCACCTTCGTCTTGAAGATATGCTCCTGACGGTAACGAAGCTTGAGCCTCTCCTCTGGAGTAAGCTGGAGCAAGGCCTCCGCCTGAGCTATATAGGAATCGGCCAACTTGAATTTCCCCTCCATAATCGCCTTGAGGCGGGCGGCATATGCCGGGTCCTTCTTTCTCAGATCCTCTATCGACTTTGATGAGTAGCTCTGTGAGGGAGAAGTCTCTTTCGTATAGGCGATGAGCTCCTTCAAGAAGGGTAGGTAGACGGAAAGGTCAACCCCCTTGCCAGCTCTGTCCATCTCGTAGATGTAGGTTTCGACAAAGATAAATATATGGTCGACGACAGTCTGAACGTGAATCTTAGGGCCAGACTTTACAATAGGACTCTCCGAGTCAATTACGGAGCGCCAGCCTCTACTACCCGGATCTCTACGGTGTGGCCGTGGTCCTGGTGGATGCCGTGGCGCGTATAGCCGGTCCTGACCGTGAACCAAGGGTTCGCATCCTCGATTGCAGGGTCGAGGGAATCGAGGGTCACCTCTACACCACCGTAGGCCGACACCGACTGTAGAAGAAAGAGACCAACAATGACGAGCGGAAGCATCCTATGTTTCATTTCTACATTCACCCCTCAAAGATCAAGGAAATAACAGGGTCTCCGATTGACAATGGACAATTTCACACAAAAAAACCAACATTGTGCCATGTCAAGTGCTGGCCCCTTTCCCTTGTTAGCCTAACGTGAAAGTGAGCTGCGGCCCAAATGAGTAACAAACCTGCACGGACTTGACCCTAAAGCGCGATCTACACGCCGTCAGCTCCACTGGTTGGTTATGATTTTAACAACTTACATATGTCACCAATAATCCGTGAAAGCTTCTTATTTGATAACGATTTTAGAGGATACTTTTCTTCTGACTTCTTTGCATTTGAACTGCTGTTATACAATTCGACTATTTGCTTTTTGGTCCATTTTTTAAATGCAAATCCTGGCGCAATTGCAAAGTTATCTGGTGAATACCAAAACTCTTCGGCGGATGAATCAATAGCTTTGATAACAGTTTCACCTTCTGGTATTTTTGAGGCAATACAACTTTCAGCCAATTCCTTAATATTTGTAGCAACCGTGAGCCTATCCTCAGAAATTACGATAACAGGATAGACTGGATTTCTGAATAATACATTGAACTCAATTTGTTCCCTATCCATTTCCTTCTTTCATGAATCATAACCATTGATTATCAGGTAATTTAGCCCTGATAATTGATATTATAGCGTTTTCAGGCAATTTTGCCCTGATAGTAAATTTAGATTAATTTATTAAAATTAACCTGATACGCATAGTAAAAAATTGGATTATGCGAATCCTTAAAAATTAATAAAATCAGCTATGTCGGGACAAAACAATCGTAAATTGCTGGATGAAGTTCGGGATTTCATGCGGCTTCATCATTATTCGATTCATACCGAAAGATCCTATTGCGATTGGATAAAAAAATTTGTTCAATTTTACCAAATGAAGTCCCGGGAGGATCTTTCAAATGGTGAAAAAAAGATCGAAGCGTTTTTAACCGATCTTGCAGTCCAGGGAAACGTATCTGCCTCCACCCAAAACCAGGCGATGAATGCGCTGGTTTTTTTGTATAAAAAGGTGCTGAAACTGCCACTGGATGATGAAATCAATGCCTTCGCGCCAAGAAAAAAGTGAATGTCCCGGTGGTCATGACCCGCGAGGAGACCGCCAGGGTCATCGCTCTGATGACTGGAACGCCACAGCTCGTCGTAAAGCTCATGTATGGTAGCGGGTTGCGCATATCGGAAGCGATCCGGTTACGGGTGCAAGACATTGATTATAAACTGAAAACAATCACAGTTCGCTCCGGAAAAGGGGCCAAGGACCGGATAACGACATTTCCGCTTTCAATCATACCTTTTTTGCAGGATCATTTAACCAAAGTAAAAATCATCAATGAAAGTGACTTGGCCAAAGGTTATGGTGAAGTCTATATGCCCTATGCCTTGGCCCGAAAATACCCCAATGCCGCCAAAGAGTGGGGCTGGCAGTACGTTTTTCCAGCCAGAACGCTTTCCATTGATCCGAGAAGCGGTGTAACCAGGCGCCATCATATCGATCCCAGCGTCATTAATAAAGCCATCAAGGTGGCGACTGGCAAAGCCGGGCTGACCAAAAGAATCAGCGCGCATACCTTTCGGCACAGTTTTGCAACCCATCTTTTACAGCGCGGCAATGACATCCGGACCATCCAAGCACTTCTGGGCCACTCGGATGTTTCAACCACCATGATCTACACCCATGTCTTGCAGCAAGGGGGTCAGGGGGTGCCAAGCCCTCTGGATGATCTCGATTGTTGATATCCCGTGTCTCCGCTTTTAAAGACATGATCGTCCTCCAACTTTATTAATAAAATGTTGAATTTTGTAGTTAAGAATCCGCAAAAAACCCCGATATACAAACAGTTATTTTCGCAACCCACAAGCGGGTTAATTAAAAAATTGTTATCAGTAAATCAATTAATTTAGACACCTACACATTATTTTAGTACAACAATTTTGATTAAATCAATATAAAATGACTTGTCGTTTTCCGGCTTGAATCGTCCTTCTGAGCACCTGAACCGTCGTTTTCCGGCTTGGTCAGCAGATTACACAGATTAAATTTAGTCAAATCCTTAAATAGTTCGGTTTTAGTAAAATAGTAACTCGTCGAAGAGTCAAATAGTTAGCGGATCTCATTCTTCTAGAATCTTTCTCAAAAATAGTGGATCAGGGTTCCCTGCTTAAAAGCAAGATTTCACATCTTGATTGAATAAATTAATGTGTTCAGCAGGGCAAGGCGTCCCGTGAATTGAAAACGGAGGGTACACGGAGTACGTGAGTGTTTCAATTCGAGGGAGGATGCACCTTAATACAATAAGATCGATGCTGAATCAGGCTCTGCGTGACAACACAGCCCTGAGCACTTAGTCCGCCGCCGGCGGATTGAGATAGGTTCTATTTTACCAGTCGAATGGTCATCGGGTAACGATAGTGCTCACCTTCATTGGCCTTGACACCGGCGACGATGACCATAATCAAGCTGAATAGGATCAGCGCAAAAATCATGAAAAACCCGATGATAATGAAAACCAAAAGGAACGAAATCAGAGCGTAGATCATCAAAGTGATTTGAAAGTTGAGGGATTCTTTGGCCTGATCGACAATAAAGTCGGATTCATTTTTCTTTATTTGCCAGATGACAATGGGGGCAATAATATTGCCCAGGGGGACAAACATAGACGAAAACGTACCGATGTGGGCAAACATGGCCCATTTACGTTCTTCCTCTTCGCTGATGGGCTCATTCATTTGTTTTCTTTTATCTTTTTGACGCTTGACGAGCACCACCAGCGCCATCACCGGACCGGCGAGAAAACCTACAAAAAACAGCACGATTGCTGAAAGAATACCTTTGATAACAGCGGCGTAATCTACCCGCCGTACCAGCAAACCAGCACTATCCGGCAGCTCTCCGGTAACCTCAGCATGATAATAACCCACCGTATCGAATTTAACTTCGGCGATGGCGTGCCGAATAACTGAACCGTAGGTTTCGGTCCCGCCAAAAGCGGGCGGTTTTAATTCCAATTCATTTCCGGTCGCCAGATCCATAATGACGATGTCAAAATCCCGGCCTAATAGATAGGCGCCAATATTAGCTTCGCGAACAACGTGGTTGCCAATTTTTAATTTAGTAAAGCCTGACGTTTCATAAAAAATTAAGTACGTGCCGGATTCTACAATATCAATGGTTGTTTCCCCCATCACCGTTAAGCGTGTCCCCCCTGAAAAATAGGACATAATGGTACTGAAGATCGTGCTTCCACCAGCAATCATCGGGACTAAAAAAAGCAAAATGGCAACGATATACCAGAACCTTTTGGGACGAATATCCGGCGGGGCAAGCGCGGGTTTAGCCGCCGCCGCCGGCCTCTGAACCGTTTGGCCCGGTCCTGATTGAGGAGGCAGCCGCGGCGGTGCGGTAGCACCGGCATCCTGTGCCGGGGCAATGATGCAATCCGCACCCGCATCTTTTAAGGCAGTATTGATTTTAATGGCGGTCTTGTGATCGACATTCTTTTTAATAAAAAAGCGGCCGCCTGAAAAAAGTTTGTATATTTTTTCTTCATTCGCTTTCAGCAGTTTGGCCAGGTTGGCTTTGACCTCATCGATATCCCACCCCGGGACAACCTGTCCTGAAAATTCGAGATTGTATAGTTTTTGAGACATATCGGTACCTTATAACAAGAGATTGCTTTGATCTGCTCCGCCTGCCATTGTCTTGTGCGGTGGACAGGTCTTGCCAACCGTTTTACGAGTGTGTTTTGTATTTGGGGTTTAGTGTTTAGTATTCTAACATGCCGATATAGCATCATATATTTCATACCAAACACGAAACACCAAACACTTGATGAATTCAATTTTTTACGAGTTCATCAACTTTGCGGTCCCAAATCTATTTTCGGCTCAATAACCGGAATTGTTTAGGCTTTTTTCACCTTTGACGCGCTCGGACTCATCTGCTATTTTTGAGATAGGTTCTAATTGATTTAGAGGAGGTCATCTCTTGGCGTTACAGCTGGTAAAAGACAAGCGCTGCTTTGTGTGTGGCATGGAAAACCCTCACGGACTCAAAGTAAAGGTAGCGTATGATGGTGTCGATCAGGTCAAAGCGGAATTTATGGCGGAAGATCGCTATCGGGGCTGGTCCGACTATCTTCATGGCGGCGTTTTAACACTCATCTTTGATGAAATGCTGGGATGGCTGTCACGCTATATGGGGCATGATGCCATGACTGCCAGGCTGGAGGTTCGTTACCGCAAACCGGTGCCGCTGGGCAGCCGGCTGACATTTAGCGGCGTTTTAGAAAGACAGATCAAAGGGCTTCTGGATATCAAGCTGTGCGCCAAAATGGAGGATGGATCCGTGGCGGCAGAAGTAAAAGGCCGCCTGCTGATAATTGACCATTAGAGCGTACGCCTGCACACCGATCCAATTATTGAATGTCATCTATCGTATAGGTTCCCCATTGGCCGATCTTGACGATACCGTCTTCATCCAGGCCCTCTTGAATCGATTTAAAGACCGCATCGACTGCTTTGGCGGCAATTTTTTTGGGGATATCATCCAGTTTTTCGGATACTCTCTTCACCAATTCTGTTTTATTCATTGACACCTCTTTCTATTTCCATCCAATAACCTTATAACCCATATCCCGCAGGCACTGCTCCACAAAACGACGCTCGATCTCATCGGGATCACCCGATTTCATAGCGCCGCGCGCCAGGCCCCCCGCCCCGCCGCCGGCTGCTCCAGCGGCTAATCCGCGACCGGGACGGCCGGTGACCGCACCCACCGCACCGCCAACCGCCGCACCCACCGCCGCACCTTTTGCGGTTGATTTGGCGACATTCTTACCGGAATCTGTTGCATGGCCGTAATCGGCAGCCATCCGGATGCAATCATCAATATTGCTTTGGGCCACGGTTTCCCCCACTGCTTTATAGGTTGCATTGGGATAGAGAACCGGGCGTTTTTTTGCACATGCCGACATGAAGACCGCGATGCCAGCCAGGAAAATGATGAGCGCATATTTTTTTTTCATAACACCTCAGTTCGATTATCATACCTAAAAAGGGCATTTAGCGATAGTTATCTTTTTTTCAGACATCATCCCGGGGAAGGAAATGCGATCATTTCGCCACGGTTCCATGACCCCCTTTTTATAGACGAGTCATAACGTCACTTTTGTTTACATAATTCTACAATTTACCGGAGTTATTTCAGGAATTCGGTTGGGATTCAACTTCATCATTCGGTTCAAGCCCCAGGGTATTTTGATCGGGTTTACCGGCGGACTCATCCCGGGTGGCAGGGTCACCAAACAGATCCCACCGCTGCTGGCGGCGAGACCCCTGGCGGATTCTTTCATGTATGAAGTAAATAAGATAAGCGAGAAGTATTCCGAGAAAAATAAAAGAAGAGACAATCAAAAGGGATTCGATCAGGGTCGCCATTGCGCTGCTGAAACTTTCGCTTTTGACCATTCGGTAGACCACCGTAAAAATAAACACCAGCAACGCCGAGAAAAATAAAATTGCCTGCAAGGGGTTAATCATGCGCCCCTGCCGGTTTTGAACCTGCCGCGTCATTTGGTTTCCCCTCTGGCCTAATTTATAGCTTCAAATTAATTTGATGCCTGCTGTTTGATTCCAGCATTTCGCTCGTATACTTAATAAATAATTTTACATTTCCTTCTAAACGACCCGTCGACTCTGAAGAGCCTGTTGGCAGGAGGTGGTCGTTTGCATCAAAATTTTATTATGATTAAAGTATATCGAAAATCGGCTCGAAGCGCAATTTTTTCTGCTAAGAATCTCTGAAAAATCGTTGTAATCATTTAAAAATATTATAAATAATAAAATCAGATCAGACAAGCAGCAGCTGCATGAAAAACATCAGTGACACCGAACCGGCCACTTTTCTGTGTTGTATTTGCAACGTCTACGATCAGGAAGACGAATAACCGGAGGATTTTATGAAATTCGATCAAGCCAAGTGCTGCAATACGATTGCGGTTCGGTTGGGCAGGTACAGGCTCAAATAATTGGTGTCTTTTTCCTGCAGCGTTAGATGCTGCTGGTCGGCTGTCAGGCGGCCGTGGCCGCCGTATTGAGCTGCATCGCTGGTCAGCAGCATGCGATAGGTTCCCGGGGGAGCTTCAAAGCGATAATCGTTGTAGGATTGCGCAGGGCTGGAAATTAAAGGCAAACAACAGACCGGCGCGTTCAAATACGATCACTTTGTTATCGGAATGCTCATATAAAAGGTGCAGGTCGGCGGTATCCAGCAGGCGGTGTGTTTTGGCCAGGGCAATCACATCCCGATCAAAGCGGGCGAGCAACTGATATTTTAAGTTGTCATCGTCGACCAGGTGCCACTGGCGGCGGGCGTAATGATAGGACCAGTTGTTGCCCTCCCGCGGAAAATCGATCCACTCCGGATGTCCGAATTCATTTCCCATAAAATTCAAGTAGCCGTTGCCGGCGCTTGCCAGGGTGATCAGCCGGATCATTTTCTGCAGGGCCAGGCCGCGATCCACTTTGATATTTTGCGAATCAATGGACATATGGTCATACATGTCGGCGCCGATCAATCGGAAAATAATGGATTGATCCCCCACCAGCGCCTGGTCATGGGATTCGGCGTAGCTGATGGTTTTTTCATCATGGCGCCGATTGGTAAGCTCATGCCACAGATGGTTGATGGGCCAGTGCTCATCGGACTTTTCTTTGATCAGCTTAATCCAGAAATCCGGAACTCCCATAGCAAAGCGGAAATCAAACCCGAAGCCGCCGTTTTCAGCCGGCGCAGCCAACCCCGGCATACCGCTGACATCCTCGGCGATGGTGATCGCATCCGGGCGCACCTCATGGATGACTTTATTGGCCAATGCCAGATAGGTTAAGGCCTCCTCGTCCAGGCTGTCATCATAATAATCATCGTAAGATGTAAACGCCTTGTTCATACCGTGGTGCAGGTAGAGCATACTGGTGATGCCGTCAAAGCGAAAACCGTCCAGATGGTACTCGTCGAGCCAGAAGCGGCAGTTGGAAAGCAGAAAATGCAGGACCTGATGCTTGCCGTAATCAAAGCAGCGCGAATCCCCACAGTTCGTGGCGTCCGCGGGGCCCGTCGTGAAAATACTGATACAGGGTGCCGTCAAATCGGCTCAGGCCTTCAACCTCGTTGCAGACCGCATGGGAGTGAATTAGATCGATAATGACAGCCAGCCCGGCACTGTGGGCATCATCAATTAACGCTTTTAAATCTTCGGGTGTGCCGAAACGGGATGAAGCCGCAAAAAAGCTGGACACCTGATAGCCGAAGGATCCGTAATAGGGGTGTTCCGGGATGGCCATAATCTGCAGGGTGTTGTACCCGGAAGCTTTCACCCGCGGAAGAATGTTTGCCGTAAATTCCTGATACGATCCGATTTTGCCCTCTTGCTGGGCCATGCCGATGTGAACTTCATAAATCAGCGGTGCATCCGATGAGCGCTGAAAATTTTTATATTGCCATTGGTACGGGGAATCCGGCTGCCAGACCTGGGCGTTAAATATCAGCGATTCCGGATCCTGAACCACGCGCCGGCTGTAGGCGGGGTATGCGATCGCCTTTGCCGCCCGGCCAGCGGATCCGGAGCCGATATAAATCGCCGTGGTCAAATGTGTCTGCTGCAAGCCGTATTTCCCAGATGCCGTCTTCAAGGGTTTTTAAAGCAAATTCTTCTTTTTCCAGCCAGTCGGACATATCTCCCGATTAAAAATATGGCGCTTGCATTGGGTGCCCACTCGCGAAAAATCCACTGGTTGTCTTCAAAATGCAGACCGAAGTATGCATGCCCCAAAGCAAAGTCAGCCAGGCCTGTTTTTCCCCGGGTCAGGCGCTGTTCGGTCTCTGCAATTTTTTGCAGACGGTGCTGAATGATTTTTTCGTAAGGTTTTAACCAGGAATCGGCGGTCAGCAAACGTTGCAGTGCCTGGTTGATTTGATCGTTTGGAGAGGGGTTCTTTTTCATTTAACCTTGGGGCCGATCGCTTTTTTCTTGGGAGCTGGTTTCGGGACGTTCTGAAGGATCAGAGGACGTTTCAGCATTTTTTCATACAGCGCAATGTACTGGCGCGCCGTATTGGCATGGGTGAAAGCGGCCGCGCTTTCCTGCATGATGCGGCGAATTTGTTTGGCCTTTGTTGTTTTCGGCAGATTATAAAAATCCATGGCCTGCTCAATGGCCCACAACAAACCGCTGGAATCGAAATTTTTAAACAAAAAGCCGTTGCCCTTGTTTTGGGCCACATCCAGATGCGAAATCGTATCCTGTATGCCCCCGGTATCGCGGGCCACCGGCAGGGTTCCATAGATCGGCGCGATCATCTGGGGCAGACCGCAGGGCTCGAAACTCGATGGCATGAGGATGAAGTCGCAAGCCGCATAAGCCTGATGCTCCAGATGAAAATCAAAATCGTATATGGCCACCCGTTCATGAAATCCGTGTAAATTGACGATGTCTCGAAATACATTCTGATAGTCGCCATTGGCCACAAATACGATTTGCAGATTTTGGTTCCAGTAACCGGAGATTATTCTATACAAAATATCCGCCAGCAACTGACAGCCTTTCTGGATGGGATCAAGCCGCGATGGCCAGAAAAAGATGGGCGCCTGATCATCCTGAATTAATCCCAATTTTTTCTGGAGATAGCGCTTGTTTTCCTTTTTACCGGCGATATGGTCCTTGGGGCCGTACTTTCGCTTCAATTCTTTATCGATGGCCGGTTTAAAGGAAGGATCCGGGGCATTGAGAATGCCCGCCGCGCAGGCCGCCTGTACCTTACCGGCCAATTCCTGACGCAGGGGGGGATAGACGAAACCATGTCGGCCGTCGACGATTTCTGCTAAAAAATTCGGGCTGACCACATTGACAAAATGGGCGGCAAAGACGCCGCTGGTCAGTAAATCGATGGGATTCGTCTCCCGGGCAGTTTCGTAGCGATCGGCCATGAATTCAAAATATAAATGCTGCCAGAAGGATGCCGCGTCGATTCCGCGGTCTTCCATGAATGCCAGGGTTGTTTTTACGGTATGCACATTATGAATGGTGAATAAACAGGGAATGCCCATTTGGCGGGCCATGGCCGGAATTAAGCCGGTCATCCAGTCATTGCAGTGGATCAGGTCGGGCTGAACATGCGGGACGATATTATTGATGACCTCGCGCTGAAACGCCAGCGCCAGTTTTATATTTTCGGTACCGTAGTCGGAATAGACCCGGTTGATATAGTAAAACGCACGGTCTTCTGCCAGATGAATTCGATCATCGGGCATCTTGCGTTGAATCTTACTGAATTCTTTTTTTAAAACCGGCGCCAGACCGTCGCTGAAAATGGCGCGATAATCCGGAATGGCGATATGAACGTCAACTCCCTGCTCAAACAGAGCGCTGACCAGGGCTGCGGAGACATCGGCCAGCCCGCCGGCTTTAGCCGTAAAAAAGGAGGCCAGGCCTCCCATGCGGTCCGGCAGGTAGGTTACTTCCGGGGTCACCAAAAGCACCCGGGGGTTAGCGGGGATATCGTTCATAATAAGTGTTCCTCAATCCAAAATCCGCAATCCAAAATCATTTTTAGGCCCATGTCAGCAGCCGGGGCGTAGATTTGACGCGCTCACCCCCCCGAGGGGTAACTCTGACGGTAAATCCGAATCGACCCGAACCCTGGCAGGTTAAGGAACAGCCGTACAGGTAATGGCCGCTGCCGCGGTCTTCCAGGACGTTCATCTGCTCTACCTGACTGGCAGCCAAATCTTCTAAAGATTTCATATGGCCGTAGTAAAGTTCAACATCGACTTCATCGGGCTGAAGCTCAGCGAGATTTACCTCTGCTGTGACCTCGAAGTTTTCGCCCACCCGATAGGGACCCCGATTTTTTCTCACAGGAGGCTGGATCTCAATATTTTTCCAGAGAGAACGCAGCCTTTTGATTTGGGTGGCCAGATTCTTTGCCTCTTCCGCCTGATTGGCAAGCAAGGTATCATAGCGTTTGCCAGCCGGGATATAATAACGGTTTTGATAATCCGTCACCATGCGAATGCTGCAGAACATTTCCATTGCCATTTTCATGGAGGCCTTCATCTTTTGTAACCAGCCGCCTGGCAAATCTCCGTTTTTTCGATCATAAAAACAGGGGATCACCTCATTTTCCAGGACATTGTAGAGCGCCTGACTTTCCACGGCATCCTGGTAGTCGTGATCCTCGTATTCCTCACCGTTTCCGATGCGCCAGCCCCTTTCCGGCGTGTATCCTTCACACCACCATCCGTCGAGAATACTCACATTAAGCACCCCGTTAATGGCCGCTTTCATTCCGGATGTCCCGCAGGCCTCAAGGGGCCGCCGGGGAGTATTGAGCCACACATCCGCGCCCTGAAACAGATGACGTGCCAGATGCATGTCGTAATCTTCAAGAAAAATGATGCGATCGCGAACTTCCGGTTTGCTGGCAAACTCGAAAAGCCTTTTAATGAGTTCTTTGCCCTCGTTGTCTTTCGGATGTGCTTTTCCGGCAAAGACAAATTGGACCGGGTATTTTTCAGAGTTAACGATCGCTTCCAGGCGCTGGGGATCCTTAAAAAGCAGATAGGCGCGTTTATAGGTTGCAAAGCGCCGGGCAAAGGCGATGGTCAGCACGTCCGGGTCCAATACCGATTCAAGCGTTTCAATCACAGTTGGGGGAGCGTTGCGCCGCGCATATTGTTTGACCAATTGTTCCCGGCAGGTGCGTACCAGACGAGAGCGGTTCATTTCATGGCTGCGCCACAGTTCTTCATCGTAAATGTCGTCAATACGATTGATATTTTCCGGTTTGCGGGAACTCATGTACCAATCGGGCCCCAGGTAGCGGGTAAAGAGATTGGCAAATTCCAGGGAAATGAACGATGAAATATGAATACCATTGGTGATATGGGATATGGGGACTTCTTCCACCGGTCGTTCAGGCCAGACATGGGACCACATGCGCCGGGCCACAGATCCATGCAGCCGACTGACACCGTTGCAATGGGATGCCGCATGCAGCCCTAGAATGAACATCGACAAAGGTCCATCGGGACCGGAGCCAGGCGGTTGCCCCCAGGATAAAATTTCATTTTCGGTCGTTCCCAGTGTTTCTTCCAGGGGTTTTAAATACGGTCTGACGTACTCAGCCGGGAATTCGTCATGCCCTGCGGCTACCGGGGTATGGGTGGTAAAGACCGTGGTCCGGGGGACGATTTCAAGAGCGGTTTTAAGGTCAACGTTATGGCTGGATATGGTATGAGCCAGCCGCTCCAGGCTGGCAAAGGCAGAATGTCCTTCGTTCATATGCAGAACCTTGACATTGATTTTCATGGCCGCCAGCGCACGCATCCCGCCGATTCCCAATAATACCTCCTGGGCCAGGCGAATTTGCTGACCACCGGCGTAAAGCCTTGACGTGATATCGCGATTCACCGCTTTGTTTTCAAGAACATTGGTATCCAGCAGATATAATGGAATTCGGCCGATCATGATTTTCCAAACAATAGCATGAATGGGGCCTTCAGGCCCGACAACCGAAACCCGCAATTCATTACCCGCATCATCTTGCACCCGTTCAACCGGAAGGTCATAAAGGTCTGTTTCCGGATAGACTTCCTGTTGCCATCCATCGGGGTTAAGATACTGGCTAAAATAACCGCGCTGATACATAAGCCCCACCCCGGTTAACGGAAGATCTATATTGGACGCTGCCTTCAAATGATCACCGGCCAGAGATACCCAGGCCGCCGGCAAACAATGGAAGGCTTTCATGAATGCCGAACTCCATGGAGAAGTAGGCAACGGTTTCCCGGGGACCAAAAGCAGAATCGCCTCGATCCGCTGAATCAAGAACCCTGATTTGAAATTGCTCTTGAACCGCTTTCAGTTGAGCCAGATAGCCTTTATCCTTTGCCAGCTTTTCAAAGCGGCTTTGTGAAATTTTCGATAAGAAAGCAATCGGGTTGCGGCCGGATTCAACCCAAAGCGCTGGATCCATGCGACGGAATAGTTCAATGGCATCTTTATTCCAGCACCACCAGGTATTGCGCGACAGGACTTCGAGAAACTGAAG
>PVMK01148818.1_pt1 | contig 31763 bp, 29 predicted proteins | sample 1853481 | NCBI WGS metagenome assembly PVMK01 (sample SAMN08533507, study PRJNA380276) | Marine sediment metagenome, whole genome shotgun sequencing project.
CGATTGCTTGATGCGAACTGATGACTAAATCGGACACTATCCTCGTCGTCGTCGATCCGACGGCGACGGAACATCCGGCAGTCGACAGGGCGACTGATGTTGCTGCTCAGCTCGGTGCGCGCATCGAATTACTGATCTGCGATTATCAGCCGCATATTGTCGGCGCGACGTTCCTCGATTCGAAGCGGCTGCAAACCGCAAAAAAGAATTACCTCGGCAAACATCTGGAACATCTCGAATCGCTTGCGCGGAAAGGCCGGGACCGCGGCATCGATATCCGCATTAAAGCGACCTGGGACAGGCCGCTTTATGAGGGCATCATCAGGCAAGCCCTCGAATGCGATGCGCGTTACGTTTTCAAGGACACCCATTTCCATTCGGCCGTTTCACGTGCCTTATTTACGAATACCGACTGGCACTTGATTCAGTGCTGTCCGGCGCCGCTGTGGCTGGTTAAGCCGGGCCATGATTTCGAGCGGCCTTCGATTCTCGCGTCCGTGGACCCGCTGCATGAACATGACACGACTGCCGCACTGGATGTGCGAATTCTGTCCGACGCATTTGAACTGGCGGGCCAGTTGGACGGCACGGTCGATGTATTCCATGCTTACAATCCGTTTGACGACCCGGATGACCCCGCTCGGCCGCGGGCGGTGCATGAGTCCGCACTGAATGCCCTCGCCGAGCAGTTTCAAATAGGCTCCGAGGACATTCATCTGGAGGCGGGGAACACGGTCGACCTGCTGCCGCGAATTGTCGCCGACAAGCCATTTGACCTGGTCGTCATGGGGGCCGTTTCACGTTCGCGTCTTGAGCACGCGATTGTTGGGAGCACCGCCGAGAACGTACTCGATCATTTGTCCAGTGATGTTCTCGTGATTAAACCGAAGGGATTCATCAGCCCCGTGACGTTCAAACTACAGCCGCGAGGGTATTATTGTCTGGAACCCGATAACAAGGGCTGACCACCCAAGCCTATCGCTGAATCGAAACAATATAGTCGATCAGATTGGCGATAATAATCTCGACGCGTTGCTCGGCTTCTTTGTCCGCGCCTTCCTCGACCCAGAACTCGTAGCCCCAGACCGGCATATAACGCGTCCCATGAAAAATCACGGCATTTCGGCCGTCAATAATTCTGCGCAGTATTTCCTCGGGAAAATCATCGCCGTGTCGCTGTTCGATTAGGGTCAAATCGGGCACCGTGATCGGGATTCCGGCCGCTACCGGACCGTCACCGTGACCTTCTTCTCCATGACAACTCGCACAAAACCGCTGAAATGTCGTTTCGCCGGAATACTCATCGAACGCCTGCGCCGCGGCCGGTAACGTGACCAGAAACGTCGCTGCGAGTGCGATGATCTGTAGATAAATCCGTGTCATTGCCTATGTCTCCCTACCAGGCCAGTGCTTTGCCATCGTAACGTCTGAAGGTACCCGTGTCCTCGATTGTCAGATCATCGATCAGTTTTCGCAAACTGGTGATGCTATGCGGGAATCTCGACTGTAGCAAAGCTTGAGAAGTCCATGCGCGTCTTGACATAGCCCCGGACAAAATAAGGCGACGATAATTCCGCGATCCTTTAATTGTTCAGCAACAATCGTCATGGCGCGATTCAGTGCCGACTTGCTGCTCGCGTAAGCGATCGCCGGAATCGCGAAACCCGCGATCGATGAGACTTCACTGGAGATATTGGCAATAATTTTCCGCTCGCTGTTGGCAACGTGTTCGACAAAGGCCTCGGTCATTTTCAGCGGACCATAAGTATTCGTGCGCAGTACGGTGTCCCAGACCGTGTAGTCTGTGGCGCCGAAATGCTGTCGCTCGATATGATCCTCATAGGGCAGGGGGCCGATCAGGCCCGCATTATTCAGCAGTACATCAATCGGCCGATCTTTGTATTCTTCCGCGAGTGCGTCGATCTGCGCGTGGTCCTGGACATCGAGCTGCTCTATGGAGATTTGCGCGTTCTGGCCCGCGAGGGAGTTGAGTTCGTCTGCCGAATCCGGCGAACGGCAGCAGGCGATGACATCCCAGCCATCACTTGCATATTGGCGGGTGAACTCAAGGCCCAGCCCTCGGCTGGCGCCGGTCACTAAAATCGTTGGCATGAGTGCATTCTCACTATTGTTTGGGTTGATTTTCGAGCCAGGCGGCGACGTCCTGAAAGGAGAGGACGTCCGCATATTTCAGCATCATGTCGCAAAGATTCGCAAAATGCGGGATCTCGTGCTTGTCCGCCACGCATTCCTCCGGGACGATCACGCGGTATCCCCGGGACAGCGCGTCGACGGCACTCGCACGCACGCATCCGGAGGTGCTGCCACCCGTCAGAATGACAGTATCGGCCTGATGCCAGATCAGCAAGGACTGGATGGGGGACTCGTGGAACACGCTGGCCATCCGTTTGTTGATCACGGCGTCGCGACCGGTATCAATCTCCAGGCGCGGGTCGAGCTCCGCACGTTCCGATCCGACCTTGATGTTTTGCAATGAGTCGGGCGTGTCCGTGCGGGTGCCCCAGACACCGGCATCGTCCGCGTTCTCCATATACGCGACGAAAGTCCATATGACCGGCATGCGTTTTGTTCTCGCGGTGGCCGACAGCGCGTTGATGAACTCGATCTGTTGTGGGTGAGTCTGGTAGGCTGTGTCGAATGAATCGATGTCGGTATAGGCGCGTTGCAAATCAATATTGATGATCGCGGCCTTTTTCCCGAACCCGAATCGAGCACGCTTAGGATTGGCTTTGACCTGCTCCCAGTATTGGCGCGGCGTTAGGTCCGAGGTTTGCATATTTCTGTACGGTTCTTCTATTGTCAGAATCCGGATTTTATCAGGGATCTGCGAAGGGGGTTGAAATGAGGAGGAAAGGAATGATTGAAGGAATTTTCCGGCGCCGCCGGTGCGTTGTTATATTTGCTGTGGTGATTTTGGCGCTGACTTTTATATCGGCAAGCCCGAATGCATTGGCGCAGGATGCGGAGGGGGCCTCTCCGACAATATTGCTCACCGGCACCAGTCGTGGCATCGGTCTTGAATTCGTTCGCCAGTATGCTGCATTGGGCTGGAACGTGATCGCGACCTGCCGGCGCCCACACGAGGCCAACGAGTTGCAGGCCATTGCCGCTGAGTTCCCCAAGGTCAAGATCGAAGAACTCGATGTGCTCCGGCACGACATGATCGATGCGCTGGCGAAGAAATACAAGGATCAGCCGATCGACGTGCTGCTGAGCGTGGCCGGATTTTTTGGCGACAATCTGCAGATGAGGGGCTCATTTTACACTCGCCTGAATTTCGACCTTTGGGATCTTTATGTGAATACGAACGCCATCGGACCGCTAAAATTGGCGGAAGCATTTTATGGCAGTGTCGCGGCCAGTGAACAGAAAAAAATGATGACGATCTCGAGTCAGCAGGGCTCGATTGAAGACAGCTACGGACCGGGGAGTTATTTTTACCGCGGTAGCAAGGCGGCGCTGAACATGTTTATGCACACGCTTTCCGAAGACGTCAAGATCAAACGCGCGGATATCATGGTCGGCCTGTTCTCACCTGGACTGATCATCGATGATCGAACTCGAAACCTGCCGCTCGAGGGTAAAGTGGAGCGCCCGATATCAGTGACCGGCATGATCGGAGTCATCGAGTCCTTTACGCCCGAGATGTCGGGCGGGTTCTTCAAATGGAGCGGCGAGAGCGTTCCCTGGTGATTTCGCAGGCGAACGCCGACCCGATAAGAAAAAAGGAGGCACCATGAGCGCTGCACACCCGTGGCTTGAGGAACAGCCGTGGCCGACGGAGAAAATGCCCCGCGACCAGCTGTATGAACGCATAGAACATACGTTGACGATGGTCAATATGGGCGTTCTCGCGACCACCGGCAAGAACGGAGCAATTGCCAGTCCGATCGAGTTTTACGCCGAAGGCCTGACCGTCTATATGTACCCGCAACCCGGCAGCCCGAAGATTAAAGCCATGCAAAGCGACCCGCGCGTCAGTTTCGCCGTACACACCCCCGTGGTTGGCTGGGTCAGTTGCCGGGGCGCGCAATTGTTCGGTCAGGCGGAGATTCTGGAACCCGGAACGCCGGAATGGGAGCATGGTATCGATATCCTGCACTGGCAGGCATCGGCTGCCGAGTTGGGCCGCGACGTCAATGTCAGGCCGCCGGACCCGATCATGCGCATCGAGCCAGACCGGGTCGTCTATACCGAGCACTGGATTCGCCGGCAGGGCTTTGCACCGCGGCAAATCTGGCGCAAGGCAGACGGCTCCTAGAAAATGGTATCTGGAACCCGTTCCTGCTCAGCTGGGAACGGTCATCGCGTCGTGCTCGAACAACCCGAGAGCGCCTGCGCGTGACGGCTTGGCCCGATCGCCGATATCATTGTCCTGTTCCTGTCGGTAGAGCCCGTCAAAATCCTCCTCAACCAGCTTCTCCGCCATCGCACGTACATAGGTATCGGGCCCCAACGGGCATGCAAGCCGCGAAAAGTCCGACGATCGTTATCGAACTACGTGACCGCATGATTCAGGCTCGTTATTGCTTCCCCGGTCTTGAGGCGTACGTAAATTGCGGTGGCCAGTACCACGCTATTGACGATGCCCATTAATACGAACGGACCACCCGGCATCCAGAGGTCGAATAATCGCCCACCCACAGACGTCGCAATCAATATTCCGGCGGCTCCGCACAACGAGAATAGCCCGAGCACGGCGCCACGAATCGTCGCCGGCGCACATTGGCCCATCAAGGCGTTGCCGGCGATGATGGTGCTTGACTCGCCCATGCCCAAAATGATTGCGGGCAGGAATATCGCGTTGGAAAACGGGTCGCCAACAATTCCAAAAGCGGTGTAACCGATCGCGGAAAGGGTGAAAGCGATGATGACGCCGGTGGTTCGATCAACCTTATCGAGGAGAAAGGCCATTAAAAGGGCCCAGATAAGGGCGGCCATTTGAATCACGCCAAAGATCATCCCGCCGCGCTGGTATCCGTCGCCGATACCGAGTCCCAGGTCCTCCGCCGCTTGTTGAGTCCATAGAAAGGTAAACGTGCCGACGACGAGGACATCGCCGCGGGCGGCGAAAGCGGTGCCATAGGCCAGCGCGATACGCAGATTTTCGCGCGCTGCGCGGGCACCCGACCGCAACAAGCGCAACAGTGAATCATGCTCGCGTGCTTCCTTCGGTTTTTTGTTGCTCAGACCCGCCGCACCGACGGCGACGGTCAATACGCAGACGCCGCAGCAACCCCAGAACAATACTTTGGCGATGTCGGCTTCCGACAGGCCGTCGCTGGCGAGCTCTTTTGGCAGCCAGCGGAGTAACTGGCTGGCGATAAAAATCCCGATACCCTGGGTAAAGCTTGCGATAGCGACCCATTTCCCGCGGCTGCGTTCCTGAACATAGTCCGCACTGATAATCGAAATGGTCCCGGTGACACCCGCGATGCCGAACGCAAACACCGTCCGATAGGCGTACATCATCTCCTTGCTGTCCGCGAACGGATATAAGGCGTAGCCGAGCCCGAGAAACGCGAAGCCCAATAAGATAATGGGTTTTCGGCCGAGCTTGTCGGTACTCGCGCCGATAAACGGAACCAGCAGCAGGACAATGCATTCCGTGTAAAAAGTCAGGTCGCCGGTCAGCGTTCCCTGCACCGCGCGCTCGATGCCGACCACTTTGAGCATGATCGGTTGCAGAAAACTCATCGCCGCCATCATCGGAATAGCGAGAAACGCCGACATGAAATAGGTCAGGCCGTTGATCGGCGTGATGCCCGGCATCAGCCACAGCCTGCCGAGTTTTCGAGTGTCGGGGTCCGGGCCTGGCGGTGTAGTTTGAGGCATATTTTTACCTAGGCAGAATGTCGGGGGGTCGGGAAGTGACCGCGGGCTGATTCAAACGCCTGGGCAATCGCCAGCAGTGCCTGATCCGATCCAACGGGCCCATCGAAACTCAGCCCTACCGGCAGGCCGTCAGACGTCAGGCCGGCGGGTACGACAAGGCTCGGAATGCCGGCTGCACTTTGATACACGGTGTTGTTGATCACGTGCGCGAATCCGCCCTTGACGACTTTTCCATTGATATCGAGATCCGCATTGTCCTCATCGATTGCCGGCGCCGGAAATGGCGTCGTCGGATAGACAAACGCCGCGAGGTCGTGTTCATCAAAGTAGGCTTGGAGCCGATTCTGCAGTCGCGGGCGGTAAGTGTCCATCGCAATCCGATACTGCGGCTCGAGAATATCCAGATCGACCGCAAGCGGGTTAAATCTTTCGCGGACCACCGGTGATGCAATTCCGGCGACGATGTCGGCGATCGACAGGGCAGTACCCCGATTGGCCAGGATGTCCGGCAATTCACGCGGGACTTCATAGCCGGAAATCGTCCAGGCGCATTTCGCGGTCATCTCAGCGAGTTCCGGGATGTCCGCATCGACTATGACGGCACCCTGTTGTTCGAGAACCGAGATGGCGGCGTCGATGACTACTGACGTACGGTCATCCATGACCGCATAGAAATCGCCGCGCGGCCTGCCGAGCCGCAGGCCTTCGAGGTCGGCCTCCTCGAGGGTGTAGGATTCTTCGCTGAGCACGGCGTCGAGCAGTGCAAGGTCAGCCACGGTGTTGGTCATGATTCCGACCGAGTCCCGGGTCGGCGTGTGCGGAATGATGCCGTGTCCGGGATAACGCCTGAACGAGGGCCTGAATCCGGCAATGCCCGAAAGCGAGCACGGCCCACGGACTGAACCATTGGTATCGGTGCCGAGGCTGCCGGGCACGAGGCGGGCCGCTACGGCGGCCGCCGAACCGCCGCTACTGCCCCCCGGAATGAGATCGGGATTCCACGGATTGGAAATGCGTCCGAAATGTCGATTCAGACTCGTGCCGCCCACCGCGAGTTCGTAGAGGTTCGCCTTTCCGGCGATGAGCGCGCCGGCATCGAGCAAACGTTGTACGACGCGCGCGTTCTGCTTCGGGTAGTCGTGTTCGAGCGCCGGCGTTCCGGCGGAGCAGGGCAGGCCGGCCACGTCTATATTGTCCTTGATCAGTATTGGAACGCCATGCAGCGGTCCGATTTCGTCACCGCGCGCCCGCATACGGTCCGCTTCGCGGGCCGCATCGAGCAGCGCATCCGGATCCTGATGGATCAGCGTGCCGAGGTTTTCGAAGCGCCGAAAACGTTCCAGTACTTCCGTCGCCACCGACTCGGCCGAAAACAATCCGTCGCGAATGCCGGCGCCGATTTCGACGAGCGTGAACGGAACCGGAAAAGTCGGCATGACAAAGTCACCCGTTAATCGTGTCGCCGGTCACCTATAACAGGGCTTCTCCGTCGTGCTCATGGCGAGGATCGAGAAATACAAAGCCCGCGTCCTTGATCTTCTGGTTTGACAAATTCTTCGGGCCAGTGCCGTTGCCCAGCCAGGTGATCGGTTCACCACCGGCCGCCGCGACAATGTCGCCGAGGTACTTGGCTTTCGATTCGCTGATGTCGTTGATGAGATTATGGATGCCGGACAGATGGTGCTCGAGCGCAAACTCCAGCGCCGTAACGACGTCGTCACGGTGAATAATCGTGGCAGGCGATTCGCCGTCGAACGGCACTGATTGACCGGCCAGCGGCAAAGTTGCGGCCTTCATTTCGCGCGGCATAAAGCCGGCATTAGGGCCATAGATCGTGCCGGTTCGATAAATACAGACCTTGAGTTGATCCGTTTCGACGGCCAGCAGCGTGTTTTCAGTGTCTGCATAGACCTGCTGAAACGGGCCCGCCGGAGTCGCGGGTGTATCCTCGTCCACGTGCTCCGCGCCGCCGGCATTGCCGTAGACGCTCCATGAACCGGTAAAGATGATTTGTTTGAGTTCGGGCACTGCGTCCAGGCATTCGACCAGGCAATCGGCGGTACCGCAGTACGTGTCGCGATACAGGTCCGGGTCCATGATGAATTTCCCGTCTTTCTCGACCATGCCGCCGGCGACGGTCATCAATACGGCGTCCTGGCCAGCTATCAGTTCACGCATCTTTTCGCGATCGCTGCCTTTCATGACCACAACTCGATCCGAAACCGGCTCGAGCTCCGCGACCCGGCCTTCTTTCGTCGTCGTCACGCTGATCGTATGTCCTTTACTCTTCAGGTATCTGGCGGCTTCCATGCCCGTGTACGCGGCGCCGATAATGGCAATCTTCATTCGTCGTCTCCTGTTACAAGCTAACGTATAGCGGTTTTAAATATTTGTTTGACTTGCTGGCCGAGTGATTCACCGATCACGCCATACACGCCCTTCCACGCGCGCGGGTCCAGGGCGTCATCGAAAAAGCAATCCAGATGTTTCCGGTCCCGCTCGGCCATTTTCTGGCCCGCCGGCCCTTTGTATTGCAGCTCATGCGCGAGATTCAGGCAATGTTCGTGGAATGCGGTGATTTGAGGATCAACGCGGTCGAGTTCGTCTTTCGTAGTCGGCCGGCCTACCCCGATACTCCACGGCGACAGGAAAGCTGCGATCGCGGGGTTCGCCGGCGCGAGCGCACAGAGATTGTCGCGGTTATTGATCGCTTTCCAATAGTCCTTGGTGATCGGCGAAAAAACCTCGTTGTAGTAGTCCGGATGTTCGACCGGGTCGAGACGAGCCAGCCAGTCGGCGTTAAACACACAGGCATCGGGTGCGAACTGCACGACCTGGGCATGAAAATGCGGCATGACCGATTCCGGACGCCCGAACAGAAAAAACAACTGGGTATCTACCGGGTCGCTCTGCAGGCGAAAGTGGATCATCCGGTCTACCAGACTGTCGTCGACGGCCGACCACAGCCGCAGATAGCCGGCATTTTTCGCCGAATCATCGATATGAGACAGAGACAGAAACGGTCCGTCGTCATCGCCGGTACGTTCCACGAATTCGATCCGGGTCAGACTCCGGTCGATAAGGCCCCGCACGAATGCCAGGCCGAAGGCGTCATCAGGCATAATATTTACTTAAAAAATAGTAGTTTATTAAATTTATTTAATGTTAATTAAATTTTAGTTCTTAGTTGGATTTCCGTTTCAGGCCGTGACGCCGTATTTCCGGAACCAGTCAAGCATGCGTTGCCAGCCATCTTTCGCGGCCGCTTCATCATAGAACGGGCGGTAGTCTCCATGAAACCCGTGCAGGACATCCGGGTATACGATAATTTCCGACGCGTTACCCGCAGTTTTCAGCGCCGCACGCATCTGTTCGACGGATTCCTGCGTAATGCTGCCGTCCTTGCCGGCATAGAGGCCAAGCACCGGCGTATCGAGTTGATCGGCGATATCCAGGGGATAGGTTCTCCCGACCCCTATTTCCGACAGAACGCCGGGACCGGTCGCGGCCAGACGTCCATACCATGCGCCGCCGGCACGCACTTTATTATTGTGGGCAGCATACACCCAGACGAATCGGCCACCCCAGCAAAATCCCGTAATCGCGAGCCGATCCGTATCGCCTTCGCCGCTCTCCCGGGCCCAGTCGGCAGAAGCATCGAGATCCGACAGAACCTGGGCATCGGGCACGTGGCCGACGACCTGATCGATGATATCCGGGATTTTTCTGATTTTCGTGACATCGCCCTGGCGCTGAAACAGGTCTGGCGCGATCGCCAGGTAGCCCTGCTTGGCCAATCGGCGGCACAGATCCCTAATGTACTCATGCAGGCCGAAAATCTCATGCACGACCAGTACGACGGGCGAGACGGTGTCGCCCTCGGGACGGGCGCGGTAGCCAGGAATCAATCCATCACTGGCGGGTATCGATATGTCGCCGGCGATGAGCCCGACAGAGTCGGTGACGATGGTTGCCGAGGAAACCGGTTGGGCGGCCAGCGCATAGCCTGCCGCGGCGCTGCTGCCAACGATAAAATGTCTGCGGGTGATTTCGTCGCCCATGTTTTGTCTCTGAATCCAGCTGATGTTCGCGTGATTCTAACCTGTCTTACCCCGGTTGAAACCAAGGACACGGGTCTTGTCCGCACCGCTATCCACTGTGCAAAATGAGACGTATGCCAAATCAAATCGAAACTGGGCGACTCAAAAGTGGATGGCGGCTGACCGGCCGGGTAGTGAGCGGCGTTGGTCAGGGGGCAGGGTTCTGTGAACTGGAATCGGCGAAAAGGCAATTCATGTCTTCGTGCGGCATCGATCCATTTCCGGGTACGCTGAATGTCCTGCTGGATTCACCCGATGATCAGGCGGTCTGGTCGGAACTGAAAAACGTACCCGGGCAACGAATCAACGCGAGCGATGCCGACTCTTGTGATGCGACGCTCTATCCGGTCAGAATAGGGGACTCGGTTCCGGGCGCGATTGTTCTGCCAGAGGTGCCGGGCTACGCCGCGAATCAAGTTGAGCTGATCGCGGCGTTACCATTACGCCAACATTTTTCCCTGGCCGACGGCGACGAGATTGGCGTCGCGGGGCAGGGACCCCGGCAGATCGACGCCGTGATCTTCGATGTCGACGGCACCTTACTGAATTCACTGGAAGGTTATCGTATTGCCGCCAGCCGGGCGACCGAACCGTTTGGGTACGACGTCAGTTATGAAGCGGTCCGCAAGGCGCTGAACCTGAATCGGCCTTTTTGGGATGCGATTATCCCGGAGGGCAAGCCGCGCGATAAAGCGACCATTGCGAAATTGCGCGACGAGACGATGCGCCATTGGCCCGAGGTCTTGGCCGAGTTCGTCGATATTTTGCCGGGTCTTGAGGGATGCGCTGGCGACTTTGCGAGACGCAGGCGTCCGTTTCGGAATTTATACGGGTTCAGCGGGGGAGTCGCTGCCCGCCCACTGCGAAAAGCCGGGCTGCTTGAATATTTCGAGGTGATCGTGACCCGGAGTGACGTCCAGAATCACAAGCCGGATCCGGAAGGCTTGCTGAAGTGTATCGATGAAATGGATCTCGACCCTGAGTACACCGCGTATATCGGTGACTCGCCCCATGATGTTCAGGCGAGTCTCGCGGCCGGCGTCATGTCCGTCGGCGTTCTGACAGGTGCGGGAGACTCGGCGAGCCTGTCCGAAGCCGGCGCGCACCGCATGCTTGAGGATATCGCCGGTCTGCCGGACCTGTTTGATCTCGGGATAGGCAGGGACTAATTTTTCTAACCTTTCCGGTATTTCGCGGTGGCCTAGATAATGCCCAGATCCCGCATGGAATTCAGTTCATCGTCCGAGAACCCCAGCAAACCGCCGAGAATTTCATCGTTGAAGGCGCCGACCTCCGGCCCCGCCCAGTCCGTTCGGCCCGGCGTTCGGCTGAGTTTCGGCACCATGGCCGGAATCTTCAACGTCGTACCGTTCACGTCGACTTCCTCGAACAACCCGCGGGCGTTGAAGTGTTCGTCGGCGAGCATATCAACGACGCTATAAATGGGTCCGGAGGGCACCTGGGCCTCTTCCATCGCCGTCAAAGCCTGTTCGGAACTTACGGAGCCGGTCCATTCGGTTATCGCGTCATCGATTTCTTTTTCATGTTCTACGCGGCCCGCATTGTCCTCGAAGCGCGGATCAGCGGCCATATCAGGCCGGCCCATCTTTTCAGCCAGTCGCTTAAAAATGGAGTCGCCATTTGCACCAATGATGATAAATTTATCATCGTTGCAGCGATAAGTGTTGGTCGGCACGATGCCGGTCAATGTCGAGCCCGAGGGCTCACGAATGACTCCGGCGCCGTCGTATTCGGGCACAACCCCTTCGAGCAGATTGAAAACGGCTTCATAGAGCGCGGTATCGATGATCTGTCCACGGCCTTCCGGGTCCTTCGATCTATATATGCAGGCCATGACGATACCGAGTGCCGTATGCAGTCCGGCCAGGGTGTCGCCAATACTTAAGTTAGGCCTGACCGGAGCCTGACCTGGAAAACCGTTGACATATCGAAAGCCGCCGATGCCTTCACAGACGGAAGCGAAGCCCGGACGAGATGCATAGGGACCATTCTGACCGTAACCCGAAATCCGAGCGTAAATCAGTCCAGGATTGCCAGCCTGAAGATCTTCCGGACCGAGTCCCCATTTCTCCATCGTGCCTGGCTTGAAATTTTCGACGATTACATCGGACTGTTCGGCCAGTCTTCGAACGATATCGCGTCCTTCGTCGGTGCGAAGGTTCGCCGTAATGCATTTTTTGTTACGACCGAGACTGCGCCACCAATAGGAGGTACCGTTTTCGTCCAGAACCCTCCATTTGCGAATCGGGTCACCGTCGCCTGGTGTCTCGACTTTAATGACCTCCGCGCCGTAATAGCCCAAAACACTACCGGCGAAGGGGCCCGCAAGCAGCTGACCGACTTCCAGTACACGGAATCCGTCCAAAGGACGTGCAGTTGATGTGTTGCTCATGTTTTTCCGTACGGTTTCTTTCCGGGCTCGAGTGTGGCCGTTTCTGGCTAATTCTTATACGGCGTGGTGCCTGTGGCCGCGAGCCTAGCGGAACCCGGCGACAGATTACAGTGACTCTACATATTCCGATGGGTGAACTCAAACCGGACGCAGTTCACGGTTTCCCGGTTAACGCTAAGTTATGTTGCATTGAATCGATCTTCGCGGGTGAATAACCGTTGTTCAGAAAGATGCAGAAAACAGACATTCCGTTGGTCCGGACCGGGCTTTTCATCGCTTTACTGCTCGGTGCGGGTTGCACTGCAAACAACCTGAGCGAGAACATCGCTTCATGGCAGGGCAGTCATATCGATGAGGTCGCATCGGTTTGGGGAGCGCCAAATGAATGCGAAATGAATGAGGGGCAGAAGGTGTGCACCTGGATCGACCAGATTCCGGCCGAGGACGATGCTAAGCCGGTGGTGGTGGGCGAAGCACTATTGCCACGCCCGTCGTGTATCAGAATGCTGGCGGTTGATTCCTCGGGTTATGTCACCGGCTGGCGCTGGCGTGGCAGTCGATGCCCGAATTCCATTTCGGTTGCGCGGGCACAGTAATTTTTCTGACCGCACGCCTGTGACCTGACCGATCGATCCTTGCACTCAGAGAATCCTGACGACAGGAGAACCCCGTCGTCAGGATGTGCTCGGTCTTTATTGCGCCAGTGGAACGACTTCCGCCAGCTCAAAATCGATGATCGCATCCAGCTTGTTTTCGATCTGAAAATAACGCAGCGTGGTTTTTTCGGATAGGATGCCGCGAAAATTCTTCAGCCATTTTTTTCGCAATTTCAACAGTGCATCCTGAAGCGAGAAATAGTCATCCAGCAATTTCTTGGATTGTTCTTCAGAAAGACCATCAAAATTGTCACGGAACTCCATCAGGAGCTTTATTCGACGATCAACGAGCTTGTCGCGTTCAGAATGAAAAGATCGATAGACGGGCCAAAAAACGGCGCTTTCTTCCTCGGTCAGTTGCAAATTTTCGGCAACCAGCGCTTGCCGCTGAGTTCCGACTTGCGTTTTGATGAGTTCGATGACGTCGCGTTCCTGCTGTGCCATCACCGGGCTAAACGCGTCCGAAAAAAGGGCTATCGAAAATATAGCGAATAGTGCGTACTTGAATTTCATGAGGACGTCTCTTTGTTGAAATAGGATTGAGCGCGGATTATATAAGCGAAAATTTAATAATGTCACGGCAAATCGGCGGCCGCGGGAATCGGTTTAATTCAGAGTCTCATACCACGAAGCCAGCGCGTGGCCGATTTCATGCGGTGAGTCTTCCTGGATGAAATGTATTCCGGCTACCGTTACTTCCGTCTGATTTGGCCAACTGCGGCAGAACTCACGCTGTGCGCCAATGAGAATAGCGCCGGGCGTGGCGTTAATGAATAATTTGGGAATATGATTGCCAGCCATCCAGCTGGAGTATCCTTCGACGATTGCGACGACATCGGCAGGGGATCCATCGATCGGGATCGACCGAGGCCAGCTGAGCATCGCTCTGCGATCTTCCCCGGGAGTCAAAAACGGGGCTCGATAGGTGTTCATTTCCACATCAGTCAGCGATCTTTGGATCGAGGCCGGCAGGATTTTTTCAATGAACACGTTTTTCTTCAGGATTAATTCCTCACCCGTCTCAGATCTCAGGGCCTGAAATAAAGGCTGACTGGGCTCCGGCCATTCATGCCAGGTCAAGGGCGTGACGATAGCCTCCATATAGGCGATTCCCTTTATTCGATCCGCATGGCGGGCGGCCCAGTCGAAACCAAGCGCTGAGCCCCAATCATGCAAGACCAGCGTTACCCGTTCATCGACGTTCAGCGCGTCGAGCATGGCATCGAGATAGTCGCGATGCACGACATACGCATAACGCGCCGGGTCGGCACCGGGCAATTTATCGGATTCACCCATGCCTATGAGATCAGGCGCGATGCAACGGGCCCGACCGGCGAGGTGAGGGATAACGTCCCGCCACAGGTAAGAGGAAGTTGGATTTCCATGTAGAAAAACCACAGGGTCGCCCTGACCCGTATCAACATAGGCCATCTTCTGATTTAGCACCTCAATCCGATTGTCAGGCATGAATGGCATCGGCGACGAGGTCAAGAAAATCCGCCTCGCTGTGAATTTTTTCAATATCTCGCGCAGTGATCGTATAGCCGTGTTGATCCGCGATGGCTTGGTACAGTGGCCGGCGATGTTCGAGGAGGCCTGGAAAAATCCATTTCGAGAATTTATCGGGTTCTATCTCATCGGCGGTTCTAAGCCCTTCATGATCGAGATATTCGGCTAATTTTTTGTTGAGAAAGCGCGGCTCAAAATATAACGGCTTTGGATCTGACGTGGCTCTGCGAATTAATTCCTCTTCCATTTCAGCATCTGCGTGGAGGTACAGGATCAGGGTGTTTTTCTTCAGCACCTCCAGTGCGCCACCTTCCGGCAATTCACAAATGCTGCCGCCGGCATCATTCAGGAAGTGATCATAGCCATATAATTCGTGGGCCTTCCCGATAAAGGTCTCGACATCTCGCATTGCCTCGGATTCTGCCTCAAGGTGCAGTCGCTGGCGGCGTTGGAATTCATCGAGGCCGAGACCGCCCATGTCCGATCTTCCGAGCTTACCCAGGAAGGTCGACACGGGTTCGAGATTGTGGACGCTGATGTTGTTTGCGATGTAGATCGAATCACTGCGCAGAAGATCCCGCAAAAAGCCGACTTTCATCGCTTGCCGTTTGATGTTGTCCAGTATCGGTTCCGAGAGATACTTGGTGCCAATCCGGTAGTCGCCCGAGTAATGGAACCAGCTGGTTTTCGGCAGGCTATTCGCTAAATGAGTCTTGCCCACCCCGGACATGCCGAGGAGGGTAATCGCTTTTTGTGGCCAGCGCAGGAATTCTTCTCGGGACATATGCATGATGGGAATTGTTGCCTCCGGGGTTAATGCATGCAAGTGGTCGGGTTGAACCTGTTTGAAATCAAACTTACCCTGATCGGTCTTTCCACGATGAATCGATGCCGGCCACAGAAAATCGATCATCCAAAAATATAAACTTATACTAATAAGATAATAATCAATTGGATAAAGATGATAAATAATGTTATTTCGAGATATCTGTCCTGAATTTTTCGGCGATCGTTGGGCTTCAGAGGCCCGCCAGTTGACGATGCAGATCCAGCCCTTCTTTGGCAGGCCGTTCGGCTTCGTTTTTCGGGAAGCGCAGGGGCTGATTGGCCAGAATGCGATAGCTTGAATTAAGTAATTCGTCGCTCATGACGATGCTCATCGTGCGCGTGTCAACCGCGACTTTACCGAGATCGAACAAGGTATGAAGATCCGATCGAAGTAACAATCCATTTGACAAGTCGTGGGTGTAATCTCCGCGGTATGGAATAATATAGCTCGCCTCGAGGGCATCGGCCGCATTACAGCCGGTAAAAGCACAATGATGGTCATAGGCGGCAAGGAGCTTTTTTCGAAACCCCGCTTGACCCCGGCGTTTAATAATCATCTCGACGATCTTTTTTCGCCCGTCTTTGGTGCTTTCAGGGTCGAATGCCTGCAGGCGGGCATGTTCCCGTTCTGACAGGCGCACGATACCGCTCATATCAAGGACCGGGCCACCGACCTCCATATTCAGCAGCCGCCGCCGAAAAAACTGGGTGACCGATTCAAAATCATCGGTGATTCGCTCCATGGTGTCATCCGGAACCTGGTGAAATTTATCGTAGGCATCATCCAGGTAGTCATTGAGGTCCCCGTAAGGCAGCCTGACCGGGATCGGCTCGGTCAGGAAGAACAGGAACTCGCGAACATCCTCCGGCGAGTCGGTCTCCCCCCAAATCGCTTTCGCCGCCAGAATATTTTCGTAGCGCCCGAGTACCTTGGCGTAATGCCGATATTCACCCTTGTAGCTCAACAGAACGAAATCGCCGACGCCCATCTGAAACCAATGCTCCAGGTCCTCCGGGTCGGGCCTCAAGCCCCAGGCGTAAAATCCGCGTCCATGGCGTTCTATATCGATTAACTCGGGATAGGTCGCATCGCTGAAATTCCGGATTATTTTTTGCCGGTCAATGGCATTGACGATCGAGCGTTCGAGGTCGGCCTGGTCACCGGCGAAGTTGGCGGGAGCAATAAAGATTCCTGGCATAAATCTATTTCCCTTTAGGCCTGACGATTATTGATATTCATTCAGGCTTTTGCAACGGGAACGGGTATTATATTGCGCCTTTAGAGCAGGGACGCAGGGCATTTCGATGGCCAAGACCGGGTGGCAGGTACATAAGTTCGGAGGCAGCAGTCTTGCGGACCCGCAATGTTTTCGTCGCGTGGCGGATATCCTGTTGCAGGATCAGGCCAGTGACAAGGGTCGGGCTGTCGTGGTTTCCGCTATGGGTGGAATGACCGATGCATTGCTGCGCCTCGTGGTTGAAGCGGAGCTATCTGCAGATAGCATTGATCCAGGAATTGCGGCGATCTCAGACCGTTATCAGGCCGCCGTCCGGGAACTTCTTGGGTCCCCAGACAAGGTCGAGGGGTTGTTAGCGCTTTTTGATGCAGATTTGCGCGATGTCAGTGATGTCCTGAACGCTATTTCACTGGTTCGGTCCGCGGCCGATCGAAGCCGCGACCTGGTGGCGGGCTTCGGCGAACTCTGGTCGGCACGCCTGTTGGCGGGTTACCTGGAGCAACAGTCGGATCGCCAAGAGGGTGGCTGTCCGGTGAAATGGGTAGATGCGCGTGAGTTGCTCGTTGTCGAGCATGGCGAAATGGGGCCGGCCGTGGTCTGGGAGCCATCCCAGCAAAACGCTGATCGACATTTCGATGATGGTGTTACTGGAATCGTCGTGGTGACGGGGTTCATCGCGTTGGACCCGCGCGGATTGCAGACGACCTTAGGGCGTAACGGCAGCGATTTCTCGGCTTCCATATTGGCGTCGTTACTCAACGCGGATCTCCTGACTATCTGGACCGACGTTGATGGCGTAATGAGTGCGGATCCGAACCGTGTGCCGGACGCGCAGGTTATCACCGGTCTGTCCTACAACGAAGCGATGGAGCTGGCCTATTTCGGTGCCAAGGTATTGCACCCTCAGACGATGTCGCCTGTAGTCGAGCGCGATATCCCGATCCAGATAAGGAATACTTTTAATCCGGATGCGCCCGGTTCCCGGATCGCCAGCCACAATGACTCGTCCGGCGGAGTAAAAGGTGTGACCTCGATAGACGATGTCGCGCTGGTTAACCTGGAAGGTGCGGGTATGATCGGTGTGCCGGGCACTGCGGATCGTCTTTTCGGCGCGTTACGTAACGCGGAAATTTCGGTCATTCTGATATCGCAGGCGAGTTCCGAGCATTCAATATGCTTTGCGGTACCGAATCACGACGCCATGCAAGTAGAGCGTATTGTTCGCCAGGCGTTTAAGATCGAGTTGGAACAGAAATTAATCCAGAGCGTTGAGGTTCAGGAACAGTGCAGTATTGTCGCGATCGTCGGCGACGGCATGGCCGGTTTACCGGGTATCGCGGCCAAGTTCTTCGCGACGTTCGGTGCGGCGGGCATCAGCGTGAAAGCCATCGCTCAGGGGTCGTCCGAGAGAAATATCTCGGCGGTGATTGCACGTCAAGATGCGACTCGTGCATTGCGTGCGGCTCATTCTGGATTTTATTTGTCCGCCAATACCATATCGATCGGACTGGTCGGCCCCGGGACATGTTGGTTCGATGCTATTGGATCAAATGGCCGCACAGGCGACCCGCCTGCGCAACGAATTTAGTCTCGACTTCAGGGTCCGGGGTTTAGCGACTTCATCCCGAATGGTATTGGCTGAACGCTCGGTTGATTTGTCAAATTGGCGAGATGCCTTGAAACGCGACGGGCAGCCGCTTGATTGGGACGTGTTTACGGCACACGTTGATGCCGACCATCTGCCACATGCGGCCATGATCGATTGTAGTGCGAGTGAAGACGTCGCAAATCGTTACCTCGACTGGTTTGGTCAGGGTATTCACGTCGTGACGCCAAATAAGAAGGCTCAAAGTGGGCCACTTGATTATTACAACGAGTTACATGCCGTTCGACGCGACCATGGGGCGCATTTTCTATACGAAACTTCGGTGGGCGCTGCATTGCCGATTATCGAAACATTGCGCGATCTCCGCCAGACCGGTGATGAAATAAAGAGTATTGAAGGTATCTTCTCAGGAACGCTGGCTTATTTATTTAACGTGTTTGATGCCAGCAAGAGTTTCTCCACGATTGTTCGCGAGGCGCGGGATAACGGCTATACGGAGCCGGATCCTCGAGATGATCTGTCGGGTATGGATGTTGCTCGCAAGCTGATCATTCTGGCGCGGGAAATGGGCATGCCGCTGGAACTCGATGACCTGGTGGTCGAAAGCCTCGTTCCGGACGGTCTCAATGAGGGTTCGATCGATGAATTTCTGGACGCCTTGCCGGCTTACGACGACGCCATGGCGAAACGCTGGCAGCAGGCTCGGGATGAAGGAAAAATTCTGCGTTATGTTGGACGCTTGACGGACGGCGAAGGTGCGAGCGTGCGTCTGGAGGCGTTGCCTTCGAATCACGCGTTTGGAAACATGAATCTGACCGACAATGTTGTGCGCTATGTGTCCAGGCGGTATAGCGATAATCCTTTGGTCGTGCAGGGGCCCGGCGCGGGCCCGGAAGTCACTGCAGCCGGGGTATTTGCCGACCTGCTGCGGCTTGCCGCCTATCTGGGTACTGCCCGTTGAAACACGAATGAACTTTACCAGTACAAGACAGGGTCCGGCGGTAAGTATTGAGCAGGCGATTATGAGCGGGACTGCTCCCGACGGGGGGTTGTATGTGCCAGATTCATTGCCGAATTTTGAAATTGCAAATTTCGATTCCGTAGCTGAAATCGACGATGTTGCGGCAGGCCTTTTGCAGCCGTTTTTCGCCGGCTCGAGTCTTGAACAGAATCTGCCGGCGATCTGTGCAACAGCGTTGAATTTTCCGGTCCCGTTAAGGCGTGTCGAAGGACAGGGAACAGGACTGTCCGTATTGGAGTTGTTTCATGGGCCGACGGCGGCGTTCAAGGATGTGGGTGCGCGATTCCTCGCCGAAACAATGGTTAATATTCTTCAGCACGGGGAATTCGCCGCCCCGCCTGTGACGATCATCGTTGCGACCTCGGGTGATACAGGCGCTGCCGTCGCGGCGGCCTATTATCGCAAGGCCGGTATCAGGGTCCTGGTGCTTTTCCCCGAAGGCCGGGTGTCTCCCCGACAACAGCATCAACTGACGTGCTGGGGCGATAATATTGTGTCACTTGCAGTTCGTGGCGAATTCGATGACTGCCAGCGTTTGGCCAAGGCGGCCTTCGCTGACGCGGACCTGACTCGACGGAATAATTTGTGTTCGGCAAACAGTATTAATGTCGGCCGCCTTCTTCCCCAGGCCGCTTACTATGCGAAGGCGAGCCTGGAGCATTTTCGACAGACTGGCCAGAAAAGCAGTTTCATAGTTCCGACCGGAAATCTCGGTAATGGCTTCGCCTGTGTATGGGCGAAGTACATGGGTATGCCAATCGATCGCATTGTTTTCGCCACTAATGCGAATACGATTGTTCCTGATTTCTTGCGGACGGGTGAATGGGCGCCGCGGCCAAGCCAGGCAACCCTCGCGTCCGCGATGGACGTCGGGAACCCCAGCAATATGGAGCGCCTGCGAGCCCTGTGTGGTGATGTCGATGAGGTACGCAAGGCGGTCAGCGCATTTCCGGTGACTGATGACCTGATTCGCGCGACGATTCGGGACGAATATGAACGCCACGGGACGCGCATGGTGTCCGCACACTGCGACAGCTTTGTTTGTTTATCGACAGTTACCTGAGGTGGAGCGCACTCGTCACCATTGGATTGTAGTTGCCACGGCCCACGCGGCAAAATTTGACGCGATCGTCGAACCGTTGTTGGGGATTACCATTGAACCACCGGCAGAACTTGCGGAATTACTGGAGTGGCCTGCAAGTTATCAGACAATAGACGCAGATTTGGCCGAATTGTCTTGCCATTTGGAATCTGCAGTGCACGGCTGATGAAAAAAGAATGGGGTCGGACTTCCAGTTTTCTTTCGGAGCTGATTTCGTATGGGTGACCTGATCAGTCCGGACAATTTGAAGGTAACGCTGATTGTCGGCGGAGCACTCGTTATTTGCCTGTTGATCATTTGGGGTGCGCTGCGTTTGCGGGCCAGGAGAAATGTGGATCGAAGACTGCGCAAGGCGGCAAACGATATATTGATAAATTTTCTGGTTCCTGACGGAATCGACAGGGAAATTCATGTTCCGTATGCACTGCTGACGGCCCGTGGCGTTATTGTCATCGATGTGAGGGACGTGAATGGGCATGTTTTTGGCAGCGATGCCATGGAAGAGTGGACGGTGCTTGCGGACCGGCGGCGCTTTACATTTAGTAATCCCCAGCATGCGCTTTTTGATCGCATGGCCGCGGTGAAGCGGCTGTTACCCGATGTTCCGGTAGAGGGCTTCGTCGTGTTTACCAATCGAGCGCAATTCAGCAAGGGACAACCGACTCACGTTCGAATTTTCGATCAATTAGTCGAAGAGCTACAAAACGAGAAAAATGAGATGCCCTCCGGCGCGCTGGATGACTATCAAGCTCAATGGCTGCAATTACGCCAAGAGGTGGCGATGAGTTGATTTGTACTTATTGTCGTCGTTATGTCATCTCGATGCTGCATTGCGCTGGGCCAGTTGATAACGTGTTGTTGATTCCGGCCGGAACTCGTGACATCCAAATTTGAGTTCTCAGTGTAAGGGGTGGCCAGAATCAGCCCCGCCCTATTTGGCGGGGCTTTTTGTTAGGCCGCCTTTCGATGACGCATGGCGACAAGACATAATCTGATTTAGTACTCATAATCCGTCGTTGCTAGTCTATTGGGTAGACGCACTGGGCCCAATACGATATCCGCGTGAAGCAGAATAAGGGGTGGCTTCACCCGATAATAATTGAGCGCTACGAAGCGCTATAAGAAAAACAGCGCGAATTGAAAGCTGCCTTCGGGCGGCTTTTTTTTGTCCCAGTCAGTTTTTTATTCGGTCAAGGGGCTACCGGGAGTCCGAACAGACTTTCCGTATTTCGGGTCGCAGCTTCTGCAATCGTCACTGCCGATTTCCCCATGTAATGCGCCGTAACTTCGAGGATGTGAGGAAGCAGGGACGGTTCGTTGCGGCGGTTGGCCGGTTTCGCTTCCAAATCCCGCGGTAGAAGATACGGCGCATCCGTTTCAAGCAGTATTCGCTCCAGGGGCAAATAGGCCAGGGCTTGGCGTAGATCGTTCGATCTGCGTTCGTCACAAATCCATCCCGTGACTCCGATATAAAGGCCCATATCCAGATAATCAGTCAGTTCCGCTTTGTTCCCGGTAAAGCAGTGCGCCACGCCACCGGAGATGCCCGGCAGATACTCTTTCAATAATGCAGTGAGCGGTTCATGGGCATCGCGTTGGTGCAGGAAAACAGGTTTGCCGGATTCGGCCGCAATACGCAGCTGTCCTTCGAAGGCCTCGAGTTGTTTGTCTCGCGGGCAAAAATTGCGGAAAAAATCGAGGCCACACTCACCCACCGCGACCGCCTGATCCACGAGTTTTTCGATCTGAGACACAGATTCCGCGCTGAATTCATCGGCATGGTGAGGGTGAATACCGGCGGTCGCGAATAAATCCCCGGGGTACTGCGAGGCAAGTTCAATGGCCCGGCGACTTCCTTCGATGCTGGAGCCGGTAACGATCATTCGCTGAACGCCGGCGGCTTTGGCCCGCGCAAGGACGTCTGCCAAATCCTTCCCGAAGCTGTCGTGGGTCAGGTTGGCGCCAATATCGATCAGCTCGGGCACTGAATTCAGGCGGCGAGCTGGCGTAAGACGTAATTCAGGATGCCGCCGTTCTTGTAATAGTCACGCTCCTTCGGCGTATCAATGCGCACCCGGGCGGAAAATTCGACGCTTGAACCATCGTCTCTGTGGGCCGTGAGCTGCACCTCGGTCGCGTCGCCACGATCGAGGCCAGCGATATCGAAGACTTCCGTGCCAATCAGTCCCAGGGATCCAGCGGTCTCGCCATCACGAAACTGCAATGGCAACACGCCCATTCCGATCAGGTTCGATCGATGAATCCGTTCAAAACTTTCGGCGAGAACCGCAGATACGCCAAGTAACTTGGGGCCTTTGGCCGCCCAATCTCGGGAAGAGCCCATGCCGTAATCCTTACCGGCCAGCACGATCAGGGGTACGCCTTCTTCGGCATACCGTTCGGCCGCGGCAAAAATCGACGTCTGCTCGCCACTGGGCTGATGGATGGTCCAGCCCCCCTCGGTGCCCGGCGCCAACAGGTTGCGCAGGCGAATATTCGCAAAAGTACCGCGCATCATGACTTCATGATTTCCACGGCGCGATCCATACGAGTTGAAATCCTTCGGGTCGACGCCTTGTTCCATGAGGTACTGGCCGGCAGGCGAATCGGGTGAAAAAGATCCGGCAGGCGAAATATGGTCCGTTGTGACATTGTCACCGAGCAGTGCCAGTACCCTGGCGCCGCGAATATCATCGTCCGGTTCCGGATGCAGCGACATGCCGTCGAAATACGGCGGGTTCCGGACATAGGTCGAGTCCGGGGCCCATTCATAGCGTTGTGATGTTGGGACCTTGAGCCCGTTCCAGTTATCGTCCCCGGCGAATACATTCGAATAACTCTTGCGGAACATCTCCGAGTCGATATTGGCCAGAACGATTTCCTGAATTTCTGCCTGGCTCGGCCAAATATCCTTAAGAAAAACCGCATTGCCGTCGGCGTCCTCGCCGAGCGAGTCCTTGCTGATATCCACATCCATCGAGCCGGCAATCGCATAGGCGACGACGAGTGGAGGGGAGGCCAGAAAGTTCATTTTCACCAGCGGGTGGATGCGTCCCTCGAAGTTGCGATTTCCGGACAGCACGCTGCAGCCGAGTAAATCATTATCCCGGACGGCCTCGGCAATCGTTTCGTTCAGCGGGCCCGAGTTGCCGATACAGGTCGTGCAGCCGAATCCGACGATGTTGAACCCGAGTGAATCGAGATCCGCCAACAGCCCTGACTGTTCGAGGTAATTGCTGACCACCTTTGAGCCTGGTCCGAGACTGGTTTTTACCCACGGTTTAGTCGTCAGTCCCTTGCGATGCGCATTACGCGCCAGCAGACCCGCGCCAATCATGACCGAGGGGTTCGATGTGTTCGTGCAGCTGGTAATCGCAGCGATCAAGATCGCACCGTCGGTGAGGTCGAATGTCCGACCGTCTTTGGTGACCGACGCTGATCGCACTTCGCTGTTATTGCGATCCGCCGTTTCCTCGACGCGTGCTTTCTCGTATGTCGAGGATGCTGCACTCAGAGCGATACGGTCATGTGGCCGTTTCGGGCCGGAGATGCAGGGTTCCACATCGCCAAGGTCTAACTCGAGAATATCGGTATATAAAGCTTCGGCCTGGCCATCTTCCCGCCAAATACCTTGCGCCTTGGCGTACGCCTCGACCAATGCGATCTGGGCCGGCTCCCGGCCCGACAGCTTGAGATAGTCAATGGTTTCGTTGTCGATCGGGAAGGTTGCCGTCGTGCTGCCGAATTCAGGGGCCATGTTGCTCAATGTTGCGCGGTCCGCCAGTGGCAGCCCGGACAATCCAGCGCCAAAAAACTCGACGAATTTTCCGACCACACCCTGTTCTCGCAGCATTGACGTCACGGTCAACACGAGGTCCGTTGCTGTCGTCCCTTCACGCAGGCGTCCGGTCAGGCGAAACCCAATGACCTGCGGTATCAACATCGTAATCGGTTGACCGAGCATTGCGGCCTCGGCCTCGATTCCGCCAACGCCCCAACCCAGGACGCCAAGGCCGTTGATCATCGTAGTGTGTGAATCGGTACCGACGACGGTATCCGGGTAGGCGATTCGCTGGCCTTCGCGTTCCTGATCAAAAACGACGCGTGCCAGGTATTCCAGGTTGACCTGGTGAACGATGCCCGTGTTCGGAGGGACGACCCGAAAATTGCGAAATGCGTTCTGCCCCCACCGCAAAAAGGAATATCGTTCCTGGTTTCGCGAAAATTCGATGGCGGTGTTTCTGGCCAGTGCCGAGTTATTACCGTAAACGTCCACCTGGACGGAATGGTCAATCACGAGCTCCGCCGGAGACAGGGGATTGATTGCGTCGGCCTGGCCGCCGAGCTTTTCAACAGCGTCTCGCATGGCGGCCAGATCGACAACGGCTGGCACTCCCGTGAAATCCTGTAAAATCACCCGGGCCGGGGTAAACGAAATCTCATGGCTCGGATTGGCACTCGGGTCCCAATTTGCGATCGCGCTGATATCCTCCGGACTGACATCGCCTCCATCGGCGTTGCGAAGCAAATTCTCCAGCAATATCTTCAGAGAGTAGGGCAGCCGATCGACATGCCCCTCGGTGACCGCCTGCAGCTGGTAAATTTGATAATCAGTCCCGTCAACGGACAGGACCGCTTTCGCGTCAATCTCTCGCGCCATGGAGTATCTCCAAACGATGGGGCGCGGAATTATAGCGGATAGCCTCACGGCCTGCTGCGATCAGGATGCGATCGGATTCCGTGCCTCGATCACGCCGCCGCCGAGACAGTGTTCGCCCAGGTAGAAGACGGCGTATTGCCCCGGCGTCACGGCCCATTGGTGTACGTCAAAGGATGCGCTGATGCAACCATCTTTCATATTTCGCACCGTGCAGTCGATGTCTGCCTGTCGGAATCGAGTCTTTACGGTACAGCGCAGTCGATCGCCGGCCGTGAGTTCTTCGGGCTGGCCGGAAATCCAGTATACGTTGCTGGCGACCAGCCCTTTGGACCAAAGCAGCGGGTGATCGCGCCCCTGAACCACTGTCAGCACATTCCGGCCTGCCTCCTTCCCGGCGACATACCACGGTTCGTTGCTGCCGTCAGCGCGCCCGCCGATTCCGAGTCCCTGACGCTGGCCCAGGGTGTAGTACATCAGTCCGTGATGTTTGCCGACGATTTCCCGCTCTGGTGTTTCAGCGTTGCCCGGTTGCTCGGGCAGATATTGAGTTAAAAATTCGCGGAATGGACGTTCGCCGATAAAGCAAATTCCAGTGCTGTCCTTCTTATCGTATATTGGCAACCCGGCCTCGTTTGCCATGCGTCGAACATCAGTTTTCATCAATCCGCCAAGTGGAAAAAGGCACTTCGCGAGGATTTCGTTCGAAACGGCGTGCAGGAAATAACTTTGATCCTTGCTTTGATCCTGTGCCTTCAGCAATTTCGGTATTGGTTCGTATTCGATGCGGGCATAATGCCCGGTCGCAAGGTAATCACCACCGAGCCGTTCCGCGTAGGCTGGAAGCACACCAAATTTTATTTCGCGGTTACACAGGACATCCGGATTGGGTGTTCGACCGGCTTCGTACTCGGCCAGGAAATTTGCAAAGACCTGTTGTTGATATTCCCGTGCAAAATTCACCGGATGCAGTGGAATTCCGAGCTCTTTGCAGACCGTCCTGGCATCCTGGTAGTCCTGGGCCGCAGTGCAATATCCATCGTCGTCTTCCCAGTTCGTCATATGCAGGCCCTGCACATCATAGCCTGCCTGAATCAGGCGCAATGCGGCGACGGCGGAATCGACTCCACCGGAAAGTGCGACAATGACACGGGAATTGGCGGCAGGCTGCATGCCGCTCATTTTATCAGGGGAATTATCAGGCGTTTGGGTAAACGCTAATCAGACTCGAAGCTCCCTGAGCTCCTGTTCGACGACGGACGCATTCCAGATTTCATCGAACAAGCCGAGGTAGCGGCGCGCAACCGCCGGCTCATAGCTATCGGCAATCCCTTCCCAACGTGCTGCGTCGACCCGGTACAGAAGGGCCTGATCGTCGGCAACGAGGAAAGCTTCCCGATGTTCACGATAATCCTCATCGACATTGCGAAATTCGATATAAGTGTTCAATCGCCGCCCTAGAGTTACAAATCGGTTGCCGTTGCGTACAGCGCGCGCGGGGTCTGAAATCAAGACCCGGATGCGTGCATATCTCTTGGACAACACCAGGCGTTTGGCGACTTCAAGAAATGCATCATGATCATAGATACCCATTTCCAGATCCGGGGTATAAATAGAAATGCGGCGGTTGGCCGTGGCCGCAATTTCAGCGACCGCGCTACGAGTTTCGTCAAAAGACGATAGAATCCACCGGCGACCTTGATGCCTTGCTTCCTCCATAAAAAATCGACCCCTGAATTAATCTGCGCCATGCATTTTAATCTTGGCGGGATCGTCCACAGTGCGTACTGTGTCACGTTTTAACGGGCGTCAGAGTGTGTCTTTTTACTCGGAATCGGTCAGTTTTTTGGCCAGGGTGGCGGCGATACCGGTATAGGTCGCGGGTTCGAGGGTCAGTAGTCGTTGTCTTATATCACCGGGTAAATCCAGTCCTTCGACAAAAGTGCGGAGTGTGTCGGCCGTGATCTTCTCGCCCCGGGTCAGTTCTTTGAGCTGTTCATAGGCATCCCCCTGACCGAATCGGCGCATGACGGTCTGGACAGCTTCCGCCAAAACCTCCGGATTTGCGTCAAGATCTGAATTCATCCGTGCAGGATCGTGCCCGAGTTTGCCGAGGCCGGTCAGGAGCGATTGATACGCCAGCATGCCATGCCCGATGGCGACACCGAGATTGCGCAGGACGGTCGAATCACTCAAATCACGCTGCCACCGTGAAACCGGAAGTTTTTCCGAAAAGTGCCTTAACAGCGCATTGGCGACACCCAGGTTGCCCTCCGCATTTTCAAAATCGATCGGGTTAACCTTGTGGGGCATTGTCGAAGAACCGACCTCGGATGCAATACGCTGCTGCCGGAAATAACCGATCGAAATGTAGCTCCAGATATCCCGGCTGAAATCGAGTAGCACGGTATTGATCCGTGCGAGCGCATCGCAATATTCGGCAATCCAGTCATGAGGCTCAATTTGCGTCGTGTAGGGATTCCATTCCAGTCCGAGTGATTCGATAAATGTCCGGCTTAATTCGATCCAGTCGGCATCCGGATAGGCGACGGTATGCGCATTAAAATTTCCGACCGCGCCGTTGATTTTTGCGCTGACCGATATCTGATTGAAGGTCTTCAACTGACGCTCGAGACGGGCAACGGTGTTGGCAAGCTCTTTGCCGAGCGTCGTCGGACTGGCAGCCTGTCCATGGGTTCGCGCCAGCATGGGTTGATCAGCCGTTTCAGCGGCCATGCTGCGAATTTTATTGATCAGCCCACGCAGCGCCGGTCCGACGACCTTTTCCCGCCCTTCCCTGAGCATTAGCGCGTAAGCAATATTGTTGATGTCTTCCGAGGTACAGGCGAAATGCACGAAAGGACGAATCTCGACGAGGTCGCGGTCTTCGCCGAGGTGTTCGGCGATCAGGTACTCGACCGCCTTGACGTCATGATTTGTCGTGCGTTCTATTGTTTTGACCCGGCGCGCCTGTTCGGCACCAAAGTTCTCGGCGAGGTCGTTCAGGTACTGACTGACGACCGGTGACAGCGGGCCGAAATCGGCGATTTCCGGACGATCCGCGAGAAACTGGACCCAACGCACTTCGGTAAGCGTTCGCAGCCGGATCAGCCCGTACTCGCTGAACAATTCCCTGAAAGAATCGCATTTTGCGGCGTAGCGCCCGTCGAGGGGTGAAATAGCTGTGAGTGCCTGTGGATCCATAGGAATTCCGATAATTAAACGGGATGGGTCGTGTGTCCCGACTGACCCACATCTCAGGGGGTTCGGGAAATGGATTATAACTCAATGTTAATCCAAGAAAATTATGGGGCACCCCTCGATCAGCGATCGACATTACCACGAGTCTGTCAGTATTTTGGAGGCAGCGACTGGATTCGAACCGACGCGCGCATCCGGGGGTTCGTCTTTCCGGTCACCGTCAAGTTAAGATACGCGGCTCGATATATCGATAACTTCAGGAGCCATTAATGTCAGATGACGGTCGCCGCATTGAGCGGGACAGTATGGGCGAATTGGAAGTCCCTGGGGACGCGCTTTGGGGTGCTCAGACTCAACGCGCCGTGAACAATTTTCCGATCAGCGGCCTGACGATGCCACGCGCATTTATTCGGGCGCTCGGTCTCATCAAATGGGCCGCGGCCGCGGCCAATAGTGAACTGGGGTTGATGAATAGCGGTACAGCGATCGCCATTCAGTCTGCCGCCATGGAGGTGGCCAGTGGAGAACAGGACGCCAATTTTCCCATCGACGTATTTCAAACCGGATCCGGCACCAGTTCGAACATGAACGCCAACGAGGTGATCGCCCGCCTCGCGACCGACCGACTCGGCAATGGGGTGCACCCGAATGACGATGTCAATATGGGGCAGAGCAGCAATGACGTGATTCCGACCGCCGTCCATGTCAGCGCGGCGCTATTGATCGTGGAAGAGTTGTTGCCCAGTCTGCATCACCTCAAGGACACGCTCGAGGCGAAGGCCGATGAAACCAGGGCGGTTATCAAAACCGGTCGCACGCATCTCATGGATGCGATGCCGGTCAGCCTGGGCCAGGAGCTCGGCGGCTGGGCCAGCCAGATCACCCATGCAATAGAACGATTGCAGGATTCGTTGCCGCGCCTGTGTCGGTTGGCCCAGGGCGGCACGGCTGTCGGTACCGGCATCAACGCCCATCCAAAATTCGGACCCAAGGTGGCCGTCCTGCTATCGGAGAGCACTGGCATCGATTTCGCGGCCGCGGATAATCTTTTTGAAGCGTTGAGTTGTCAGGATACGGCGGTCGAGGTCTCCGGGCATATCAGGACCCTGGCCGTAGCGTTGATGAAAATCGCCAACGATCTTCGATGGATGAACAGCGGTCCTCTCGCGGGCCTGGGAGAAATTACGCTGCCGGCGCTGCAACCCGGCAGCAGCATCATGCCGGGCAAGATTAATCCGGTTATTCCGGAGGCCGTTGCCATGGTATCGGCCCAGGTCATCGGCAATGATTCGACAATTACCGTGGCCGGGCAGTCGGGTAATTTCCAGTTGAATGTCATGTTGCCGGTGGTCGCGTACAACCTGTTGCAAAGTATCAGCCTCATGGCGAATGCGTCGCGGCAATTGGCCGACAAGGCGATCGCCGGTTTCACCGTTAACGAAGAAACGCTCACGGGCGCGCTCAGCCGCAACCCGATACTCGTCACGGCGATGAACCCGGTAATCGGCTACGAACAGGGTGCGGCGATCGCAAAAAAAGCGTATGCGGAAGGGCGCCCGGTTCGTGATGTCGCAGCGGAAATGACCGATCTGACCGATGCAGAGCTCGATCGACTTCTGGATCCCGTTGCGCTCACGAAAGGCGGCATTCAGAACTGACGGATCTGTGGCCAAATTGCGGACGGTGAGGTGAAGGAAAGAATTGTCCGTTGCCTCCATGGGATCGCGCCCGCCGCCGATCCCGCGGCCGTGGCCCTGGACAAGATGCCGCGGGATGTCGCGCGCGGCCTGTTTGACAAACCGCTGATCAGTGCCGCCGTGCTGGTCCCCATCGTCTTGCATCCTGACGAAATGACAATTCTGCTGACCCGACGGACCGATCATTTGAAAGATCACCCGGGACAAATTGGTTTCCCCGGTGGGCGGGTCGAGCCCGGCGATGACGGACCGATGCAGACCGCATTGCGTGAGGCGCACGAGGAGATTGGATTATCAGAGGATCAGGTGCAGGTGATCGGGTACCTCGAGCCCCATGCGGTCGTGACCGGTTTTGCCGTGACGCCCATCGTCGGTTTTATCGAGCCGGCGATCGATCGCAAGCTGGATGAATTCGAGGTTGCCGAAGCGTTCGAAGTACCGCTGGCGTTCTTTCTCGATGACGCAAACCTGCGCCGTTCGGTCAGGCGCTACCGGGAGGTCGAGGTCCCGCTTTTTGAATACCAGTATCAGGATCGAAGGATCTGGGGTGCCACCGCCCAAATGATTCACGGATTTATTAAATTAATTAATAAAACCATATAGATATGAAATATATACAGAAATTACTTGATGTCATGACTGCGCTTCGCGACCCTGAAACCGGATGTCCGTGGGATGTCGAACAGGATTTTCGTTCGATCGCGCCCTATACCATTGAGGAGGCCTACGAAGTTGCGGACGCGATTGACAGGGAGGCGACGCTCGATCTCCGTGATGAGCTGGGCGACCTGCTGTTGCAGGTCGTTTTTCATGCCCAGATGGCGCGCGAGGCCGGCCATTTTGAATTTGAGGATGTAGCCCAAGCAATTGTCGAGAAAATGGTGCGCAGGCACCCCCATGTATTCGGCGATGAAACGGTGTCCAGCGCCCAGGCACAACGGCGGGCCTGGGAACAGCACAAGAAAAACGAGCGCGACGCGAAGGCCGAGGAGTCGGACGGCGTGCTCGATGGCGTGGCTTTGGCTCTGCCGGCGTTGATGCGCGCTGGCAAATTGGGCAAAAGAGCGGCCAGTGTCGGTTTCGACTGGCCGGACGTTACGGGCGTCCGGGCGAAGGTCAACGAAGAACTGGAAGAGTTCGATGCAGCACGCGAAAGCGGTGTTTTGTCAGACATGACCGACGAGATAGGGGACCTTTTGTTTTCAGTCGCTAACCTGGCCCGGCATTGTGGTATCGACGCCGAAGAAAGCCTGCGGGCTGCAAATCGAAAATTTACGGTTCGGTTCAATGAAATGGAGCGACGCCTGTCGGAACGGGGACAGGCTTGGGCGTCACTCACAGCGGCCGAAACGGAAAACCTGTGGCAGGCGGTCAAGGCGGCTGAGTAGTGTTTCCCCGTTCTGGCCCTGGCCGGTTAGTCGTTCTTGCGGCCTTTGCCCAGCAGCGGCTCCAGCAAATCTATCGGTAGCGGAAACACGATCGTATGAGTCCCTTCCGTCGCTACTTCGGTCAGTGTTTGCAGATACCGCAATTGAAGTGCCCCTGAGTGCACACTGAGTGCGGCGGCCGCCTCAGCCAACACCGTGGAGGCCTGCCTCTCGCCTTCGGCGTGGATGACCTTCGCGCGCCGCGTACGCTCGGCCTCAGCCTGCGCGGCGATGGCGCGAATCATGCTCTCGTCGAGATCAACATGTTTGATTTCGACGTTGGCGACCTTGATACCCCATGCATCGGTGTGTTGATCGAGAATCCCCTGGATGTCGGCATTCAGCTTGTCGCGCTCGGACAACATCTCATCCAGTTCATGTTGACCCAGTACCGATCGCAACGTCGTCTGGGCAAGTTGGCTCGTGGCTTCGAACACGTTGGCCACCTGGAT
>PVMK01128196.1_pt1 | contig 31728 bp, 28 predicted proteins | sample 1853481 | NCBI WGS metagenome assembly PVMK01 (sample SAMN08533507, study PRJNA380276) | Marine sediment metagenome, whole genome shotgun sequencing project.
TAAAAAGGTTGTCCCAAATCTTGATATTGTATTTTATTTTTAATCATTATACTAACTAAAATTAATTAGATTATGAAAACAACCAATCGATTTTTTATTGCTTTAACCACTGTGTTATTGCTTTTTTCAACCATTTCTTTTGCTCAGGATGATGCTGCCGCTGAGACTCCTAAAGCCGAGTATTATACTGTAACTACAATGCATTGGAACATGGATTATGAAGACTTTGACATGGATACATGGAAAGCCGTAGAAAAAGAATTCTTTGACAATGTAATAGCAAAGAATGAGTACCTTATGGGAGCATCGACATATCTTCATCATACCACACCCGATAATTCCGAATTGCTCGTTGTAGGCGTCTATGCCTCCTGGGATGATATCGATAAGGCTGCCAATAGAAATGGAGAACTTATACGTGAACATTGGGCTGACTCTACCGCCAGAAGAGCCTATTTTGATAAGCGTGGAGAATATTATGCAAATGAGCATTCCGATGAGATCTATGCTACAATTTCAGGCGCAAAATTTCTTGCCGAACCCCCAGCCGATGGGATGATACTTTATATACGTAAAAATCATTTTGCATTTCCAAAAGATGGAACCCAAAAAGAATTTACGAAGTTACGCAATGAATATATAGAAAATATTATTAATAAGAATGAATTGATCAAAGGCTGGTACCCAGGTGTACATGCGTATGGTTCGGACAGAACAGAATATATTAATGCCTATTTCTTTGATAGTTTGATGGATTTAGATAATCATTACGATAGAAATGCCGAACTTGCCAAAGAAGCCTGGCCTGATGAAGCAGCAAGAACTGAAAGAGGTAAGAAAGCCGGAAAATATTTTACCGGAGTACATGGCGATTATATTTACACAATAGTTGGAGAACTAACTAAATAAAAGTTCTAATTAATAAAGATTTATTAAAAAAAGGGTTCCTATTGGAGTCCTTTTTTTATGTTTTGTATTCAGAAGGCGTAATTTGTTTTACGACTTTAAATTGCCTGTTAAAATTAGAGATATTATTAAACCCCGATCTTTCAGCAATTTCCACTATAGAATACTCGGTGTTTGCACGTAATAATTGACAGGCATTTTCTATCCTTAGCTCGTTTAAAAACCTAAAGTAGGTCTTGTTGGTACGCTTTTTAAAATACTTACAAAAGGCCTGTTTTGTCATGGCCGCCACCATCGAAATGTCATCCAGCGATATATTATTAGTATAATTGTCTGTTGTATATTCCATGATATCACGCATACGTTTACCTTCGGAAACAGAGTAGGTCTTCTCGTAAATGAAGGACGACAACGGCTGGGATTTTAGCTTCGACAGGGCTTTTAAAATTTCCAGCATGATAATGAAGCGATCTAATTTTGTGCCGGTCTTAAGCTTTTGAGAACAGCCCAATTAATTTGGGTTTGAATCTACTTTAAATCCGGGGCCAACTTTCTTAAAGAGCAGCCAATTCCTGTAACTCTTCAAGTTTAAAGAAAAGAGCTCCAAAGGCATCTTTGGCAAAGAACAAAGACAACATATGTGATTCCTTACCAAGAACCCTGTCACTCTTGAAGACATGGGGCAGGTTACTCCCTATAACGAACAAATCCCTTCATTGTAGTAATTAATGGTATCCCCAACAATTAGTGTTCCTTTCCCTTCAAGAATAATACTAATTTGAATTTCTTCGTGCTGGTGAAACTTATCGTAGAAAACAGATGCGCGATCCTCCTGGTATATAAGGGCATCCCTTTCCGGTTTTGGAATCTTAAATGGTAATACTTTCATTTATGCTGAATTTTTCTCAGATTCTCATTATGAATGACTCAAAATTACGCAATTATTACTCATATATTTAATAATACTCAATATAATAGGATAATATAGTATCAATACTGGATAAACCAACATTACCCAAGGTGTCATTAGAGATCTTAATTTTGAATTAATAAAAAACAACAGTAATGAGTTTACAATGGAAAGGGGTTATGCCCGCGGTTACTACAAAGTTCACCGATAATGATTCTTTGGATATTCCGATGTTTGAAACAAATATTAAGGCCCAGATCGATGCCGGGGTACATGCTATTGTCCTTGGCGGTACCCTCGGTGAAGCCAGTACTTTATTGGACGAGGAAAAAAGTGAATTGATAAGGGCTACGGTAGGAATAGTTGAAGGCCGTGTTCCCGTATTGATGAATATAGCCGAGCAATCCACACGAGCCGCCATTACCGCTGCTCAAAAGGCTGAAGCCGATGGCGCCAAAGGCCTGATGATGTTGCCTCCTATGCGATATAAAGCCGGGGAACTTGAAACCGTGGAATACTTTAAAGCGGTAGCCAATAACACTTCCCTTCCAATTATGATCTACAACAATCCTGTGGATTATAAAATAGAAGTTACCTTAGATATGTTCGATGAACTGCTAAAATGCGATAATATTGAAGCCGTAAAAGAATCTACCCGCGATATTTCTAATGTAACCCGTATTAAGAATCGTTTTGGAGATAGGCTTAAAATAATGACGGGCGTAGATACCCTTGCTTTAGAGAGTCTTTTGATGGGTGCCGATGGTTGGATTGCCGGTTTAGTTTGTGCTTTTCCCAAAGAAACCGTTGCGATCTATGAACTTCAAAGAGCAGGTCGTATTGAAGAAGCGATTGCCATTTATCGCTGGTTTTTACCGTTGTTAGAGTTAGATATAAATCCTAAATTGGTCCAGAATATTAAACTGGCAGAAGTATACACTGGAATAGGAACCGAAAATGTTCGTGCACCACGTTTAGCATTGCAAGGGGAAGAGCGAAAACAAGTAATAAACATTATTGAGGAAGGATTAAAAACTCGACCGGTACTACCGGATTATAAAAATTTATAGAATGCTTGAAATTAGACCTACCTGCGAAAATTGTAATAAATCATTGCCTTTCGATTCAGATGAAGCAATGATTTGTACCTTTGAATGCACTTTTTGTAAAGACTGTGTTGAAGACATTTTGCAACATGTTTGTTCCAATTGTGGCGGAGGTTTTGAAATGCGCCCCATAAGGCCTGAACAATTATTGGCAAAATACCCCGTTTCGCAAAAGGTCGTTCATAAACCCGTAAATATTGAAGAACATCATAAAAGACTTAACTTAAAATGATTACAGGAAAAAATTATATAGGCAGCCAACTTTCCGGAAAAGGCAGTAAGACCTACAAAACATTTAATCCCCAGTTAAATATAGAAAACGAGCATCTTTTTAGTGAAGCCACTCCAGAAGAGATTAATGAAGCCGTTATATTGGCTTCAGATGCTTTTAAAATATTTAGTAAAATATCCGGTTCAAAGAAGTCCAATTTTTTAAATGCAATTGCCGACGAAATTCTGGCGCTCGATGATAGCTTAATACAAGTATATTGTTCTGAATCCGGTTTGCCTGAAGGTAGGGCAAAAGGCGAGCGTGGAAGAACCGTATTTCAGTTGCGATCTTTTGCTAAATTGGTTTTTGAAGGGTCCTGGGTAGAAGCTTCAATTGATACAGCGCAACCCGACCGAACCCCCATTCCAAAACCGGATGTTCGTAAAATGCTGGTTCCCCTGGGGCCGGTTGTTGTTTTTGGGGCAAGTAATTTTCCTTTGGCATATTCAACTGCCGGGGGTGATACAGCCGCTGCATTCGCAGCAGGATGTCCTGTGATTGTAAAGTCGCATCCTATGCATGCAGGAACGGGAGAACTCGTGGCTTCAGCGATATTAAAAGCTGCAGAAAAAACCGGAATGCCCAACGGCATATTTTCTAATTTGAACAGTAGCGGAATTGAAGTTGGGGTGCAATTGGTGCAGCATCCTGGAGTTAAAGCCGTAGGATTCACCGGAAGCATTAAGGGTGGCAGGGCCCTTTTCGATCTGGCGTCTAATCGTGAAGAGCCTATCCCGGTATTTGCTGAAATGGGAAGCATCAATCCCGTGATACTTCTTCCGGAAGCTTTAAAGCAAAGAACCCAAAGCTTAGCAAAGACCTATGCGGGTTCCATTACTTTAGGATCCGGTCAGTTTTGCACCAATCCCGGGCTGCTTTTGGGTATTAAAGGTGAAACCTTAACAGAATTTATTCAGTTGTTATCCGATGAAATCATAAAGATTGAACCCTCATGCATGTTGCATCCAAATATTTATGGCGCCTATGAGCATAACAAATCCAACGCCATATCACAGTCAGGATTAAGTGTTGTAGCAGATTTTGATTCCGATGTGAGATCAAATTATGGAAGACAGGCTGTAACGACAGTAGATGGAAATGCTTTTTTAACAAATACGACCTTTCACCAGGAGGTGTTCGGTCCGTACTCCATGGTCGTTCAGTGTGAGGATAAACATCAGTTGGAAACAATTATCTCACAATTGGAAGGACAATTGACCGGTACCGTTATTGCCGAAAATGACGATGCCATTAGCCATACAAATGTTATTGAAGCCCTTAAGACAAGGGTCGGAAGAATTATTTTTAACGGCGTACCAACGGGCGTTGAGGTTTGTCCATCTATGGTTCACGGAGGGCCATATCCGGCATCTTCAGATAGTCGTTTTACAGCAGTGGGAACAAATTCCATTAAACGGTGGGTCAGGCCATTCGGTTATCAGGATTGGCCCGATAACCTGCTTCCGGACGAATTAAAAAATGAAAATCCTTTGGGGATTTCACGGTTGATAAACAATACAAAAACTCATGATAAAATCTGACTTGTTCAAATGAATTCATTGAAAACTATTTCCGCTCTATTAATACTCTTGATTTGCAGTTGTGACCATGACCAGAAAAGATCAACCAAAGCACTGGCCGAAGTCATTCAAAATTATCAGGATCATAAAGATTATTATGAAAAACAATATCCTTTGGGTCTTTTCACAAAGGATCATTTTAAAGCCGAAGCAGAATTTGCAGCCTCTAAACTGGAAGAACTGTCCAAAATAGAAACCGATAACTTAAGTGAGACCGACAAGATATCCGTAGCACTTTTAAAGTTTGTATTGCAAGATAAAATTGATTTCTATACCTATGAATCCTATTTGAATCCATTGTTGTCCGATGCCGGATTCCATAGCGATCTAACCTATGAGGTCAAGCCCTTAACAAAATATGAACAGGTAAAGGAATATTTAAACAAACTAAATGCAATTCCGGAATTTGTAGATCAGCATTTTACGAACTTAAGGGAAGGACAGGAAAAAGGGGTATCACAACCCAGGGTAATATTTAAAGGCTACGAATCCACCTACGATGATCATATCGTGGAAAATTATGAAGACAGCTTTTATTATTCTCCATTCAAAACCTTGCCGAATGATCTCACCGAAACTCAAAAAGACTCGGTATTAGCAGTAGCGAAAGAAGCTGTTGAATCTGTAATAATTCCTCAGTTTAAACGAATCAAGGCGTTTTTTGAAACGGAATACCTTCCAAATACAAGAATGTCCATAGGGGTATCCGAAACTCCTAATGGTGAGGCCTATTATCAAAACAGGATCAATTATTATTCGACAAGTACGAAATTTACCGCCAATGATATTCATGATATCGGATTGAATGAGGTGGCTCGCATAAAGACCGAAATGCAAAAGATCATAGAAGACCTGAATTTTGAAGGAAGCTTTGTCGACTTTTTGCAATTTCTTCGTACCGATGAACAATTCTATGCCACAACACCGGAAGAACTATTAATGATCGCACGCGATATGGCAAAAAGGGCAGACGAGCAGTTGCCTAAATTCTTTAAAACCTTGCCCCGCAAGCCTTATGGTGTGGCGCCGGTACCCGATGCCATCGCTCCCAAATATACCGGAGGGCGGTATGTGGGCACGACGAAAAACAGTACCGATCCGGGATATTATTGGGTAAATACATACGATCTGCCAAGCAGGACACTATATACTTTACCTTCCTTAACTGTTCACGAAGCAGTACCTGGACATCACCTCCAGGGCAGTTTAAATAACGAATTGGGAGACAGCATACCACAATTCAGAAAGGATCTGTACCTATCGGCCTATGGTGAAGGCTGGGGCCTTTATACCGAATTTCTGGCGGATGAAATGGGAATGTATACGACCCCTTATGAGCATTTCGGGAAATTGACTTACGAAATGTGGCGCGCATGTCGCCTCGTGGTGGATACGGGAATCCATGCCATGGGATGGACCCGGGACCAGGTCGTGGAATATATGGCCTCGAATACTGCCTTGTCACTTCATGAGATCAATACCGAAACCGATCGATACATTTCCTGGCCGGGGCAGGCACTATCCTATAAAATTGGAGAATTAAAAATTAGAGAGCTTCGTAAAAAAGCCGAAACCCAATTGGGCCCGAAGTTCGACCTTCGCGAATTTCACGAGGTCATTCTTGGCCAGGGAACTGTTACCCTTTCTATTCTTGAAGAAAGAATAAACGCCTACATTGAGAACACCAATAATGAGTAGAACAGTATTCCGTTGTATTGATGCACATACCTGTGGGAACCCCGTACGCCTGGTAAAAGAAGGCGGCCCCGAATTACAGGGCAATGACATGAGCGAAAAACGTCAGCATTTCATAAAGGAATACGACTGGATTCGCAAAGGTTTAATGTTAGAACCCCGTGGTCATGATATGATGAGCGGCAGTATCCTTTATCCTCCCCATGACCCTGAGAATGATTTTGCCATTTTATTTATTGAGACATCGGGATGCCTACCCATGTGCGGACATGGTACCATTGGAAGCATTACCATCGCCATAGAGGAGGGATTGATCACACCCAAAATCCCCGGAAAAATTAAAATGGAAGCTCCTGCCGGATTGGTAGAAATTGAATACGGACAAACCGGGAGAAAAGTAGATTGGGTAAAAATGACAAATGTAAAAAGCTTCCTGGCAGCAGAAGGACTAAGCATCGATTACCCCGGACTGGGAGAGCTTACGTTCGATGTAGCGTATGGCGGAAATTATTACGCCATTATTGACCCTCAAAAAAATTATTCAGGGTTACAGGACTTCACCGCGAATAAGATCATCCAACATTCACAATTATTGAGAAAAAGAATACATGAAAAATTTCCGGATATGTTTGTTCACCCTGAGAACGATACCATTAAGGGCGTGAGTCACATATTATGGACCGGTAACCCTATTGACCCGGAATCGTCTGGCAGGAATGCCGTATTCTATGGCGATAAGGCCATTGACCGTTCGCCTTGTGGTACCGGAACTTCAGCACGAATGGCACAATTACACGCCAAAGGAAAACTTAAAAAAGGGGAGGAGTATATTCATGAAAGTTTTATAGGATCGAAATTTATTGGTACCATTGAAGAAGTAAGTGCTATTAACGGACGTCCCGCTATCATTCCCAGTATAAAAGGCTGGGCGAAAATTTATGGGCATAACGACATTATTATTGATGATGACGATCCTTACGCGCACGGATTTCAGGTGCTTTGATTTTGCAAATCAAAGCATTCCCAACTTGATTAGGAATCTTTTAAATGAAAGTAATTAATGAATAGAAGAATTGCACATATAACACTGGTCGTTAGAGATTACGATGAGGCCATAGATTTTTATGTCAATAAATTAAAGTTCAAATTGATCGAGGACACTGTTCTTGATCAAGACAAACGCTGGGTCCTGGTATCTCCGAATAATGTAGGCGGGTGCAATTTACTTTTGGCAGAAGCTTCGGGAAATGCTCAGGAAAGTGCCATAGGAAATCAAACCGGGGGCAGGGTATTCCTGTTCTTATATACGGATAATTTTAAGAAGGAATTCCAAAATTTAATCGATAATAATATTAATATTGTACGTCAGCCTGTAGAACAGCCCTACGGCACAGTGGCAGTATTTGAGGATCTGTATGGGAATTTATGGGATTTAATAGAACCTAAAAATACGAATTAGTTGAAGCGTTGTATCGTCATAGGTGGTGGACTCATTGGATTATGTTCGGCCTATTATCTTCAAAAAGAAGGTCATAAGGTCACCATTGTGGACCAGTCTAATTTAGATTCTGGGGCCTCTTATGTCAATGCCGGTTATCTCTCACCGAGTCATATTATTCCTTTAGCGGCTCCCGGCGTTATGAAGAGGGGATTAAAATGGATGTTCGACACTTCAAGTCCTTTATACATTAAACCGCGTTTCGACCTGGATTTTTTGCGATGGACCTGGGCATTTAACAAGTCCTGTAACCAGGGTCATGTCGATATGGCCATTCCAGTGATCAGGGATATTTCTGTATTGAGCCAGGAACTGTACCAAGACCTTAAGGATTTGGAGAACTTCAACTTTCATTATGAAAAGAAAGGGCTCTTCATGTTTTGCCAGACCGATGAAATGTTGGAAGAGGAGATCAGGACCGTAAAATTGGCAAATGATGTCGGTCTGGAGGCCAGGGAAATTAGTTTGGATGAATTAAAGCGTATGGAACCCAATGTTCGAATGAATGTAAGCGGGGCGACCTTTTACCCATGCGATGCCCATACGACCCCCGGGGAGTTTATGAAAGATATGAAGCTCCATTTAATGAGGCGTGGGGTCGAATTCTTTAAGAATGAAAAGGTCCTTGATATTGCTGTTGAAAATGGCGAGATCAAAGCTGCGATTACAGATAAACAAACTCTGAAGGCCGACGAATTTGTATTAGCTGCGGGTTCCTGGAGTCCGTTGCTAAGTAAAAAATTAGGGCTGAAGCTATTATTGCAGGCGGGAAAGGGCTATCGTATGAATGTGGAACGGCCTACGGGCATTTCATTTCCAACCATACTTGCAGAGGCTAAGGTCGCAGTAACTCCAATGCATGGCTTTACACGGTTTTCCGGTACGATGGAAATCGCAGGGATCAATCAAAATATAAATAAAGTGCGGGTCGATGCTATAGCCAATGCTGCTAAAAGCTATTACCCCGATATTGAGATCTCCCATGAAGAAAAAAGTAAAGCTGCTTCAGGATTAAGACCGGTAACCCCAGATGGGTTACCATATATCGGGAAATCTGAGAAATGTAAAAACCTGACCATTGCAACCGGACATGCGATGATGGGCCTTAGTATGGCCACAGGAACAGGGAAATTAGTTTCGGAAATCATTTCGGAACAAAACCCCACAATAGGGCTGGAACCATTTCATCCGGACAGAAAGTTTTAATTGATCAGACCTCCATATCCGTGATGTCCATTCGCATCTGGATCATATGTTTTACAAACCCGGTTTTTTCATAAGCTCTTAAGGCCGGGGCATTCACATCGTAAGCGTCCAGTCTTATTTCGTATATACCATGATCTTTACACCACTTTAAAAGAACATCAACGATCAACTTGTTCAATCCCTTTCCACGGTGCTCTTCCGGAACGAACATATAACCCAGATACCCCATTTTTTTATGCTTTAAATAATGACGGTCATCTTTGATCTTCGCATATCCTGAAGCCACGATGTTTCCATCCGATTCCACAACGAAAACCTCGGACTCATCACTGGTAATTAACTCTGAAATGTCGTAATAGGTGATCTTACCCTCCTTTATGGTAGGGTCCATCGGGCGTTCAGCCTCGATGATACCTTGCTCAAATTCCAACAGGGTAGGAAGATCGTCTAAGTTGGCAATTCTGGTAATGTAATTCATAATATTAACAGGATGTATCGGCAATGATTTTCCATTGACCGTCAATCCTTTTAAAAATGACCATAAAAATCCCATTGGCATCGCCTATGGGTCGTTGGAGAAAGTATTCTCCCATTACAAAATACGAATCTTTATCAATTTTTGAGATATCATTGATCTTAAAGTTTAGCTCCCCGGAATGGTCCTTTGTAGGATAACGTTTTTTATAATTGGCCAGGGTGTTGTCCCAACCATAGGTCAATCCGTTAGCGCCATAAAATCTAAGGGAATCATTTTTCCAATAGCCTTCCATAAATCCTTCAATATCGTTATTGGACCAGGCTTTTTGTTGGGCTTCCAAGAGTTTTAAAATAGCCTTTTTATCATTTAATTCGGATGAATTAGAAGAGCAATTAAATAAAATGGACATTAAGAACAATAGAACAGTAATTTTTTTCACGATAATGGATTTTAATCAACTAAATTTCTTCTACTAAGTTACGCAAAAGTTTTGCTGCCTTTTCCGAAGTTATATCACGTTGCGGAGATCCAAACATTTCGTAACCTACCATAAATTTTTTTACAGTAGCACTTCTTAATAGCGGTGGATAAAAACTCATATGCCAATGCCAATGGTCATTTATTTCTGCGTTTGTCGGGGCCTGGTGAATTCCGCTTGAATAAGGGAATGAACAATTAAATAACTTATCGTAGGCTTTAGTTAACACCGAAATAGCCTCGGCAAAAAACTCTACTTGAATTGGTGTCAATTCTAAAATATTTTGCTGTACCGCTTTTGGAATTATCATTGCTTCAAAGGGCCAAACAGCCCAAAAAGGGACTAATACAATACATGTTTCGTTTTCAAATATAATTCGATCCTTCGTAATGAGTTCCTGCTCAATGTAATCTCCTAAAAGACTTCTGTTATTTTCTATATAATAAGTACGTTGATGTTTGTCCTTTTTCTCAACTTCGTTTGGTAACGTAGATTGACTCCATAATTGCCCATGAGGATGCGGATTGCTACAACCCATAATGGCCCCTTTATTTTCAAATATTTGGACATAATTAATATTATTATTAGCTCCAAGTAATTTATATTGATCCTGCCAGACCTTGATTATTTTGGAAATATTAACGACTTTCATTTCGGCCAAACTTTTAGAATGATCGGGGCTAAAGCAAACGACTTTACAAATTCCTTGTTCACTTTTTGCCATAAGTAAGCCATCATTTAAAGAAAAATCTTTGGAGTCCTTATGGAGTGCTGCGAAATCATTTAAAAACACAAAAACCGCATCGTATATTGGATTTTTTTGACCGTTGGCCCTTTGGTTTCCTGGGCACAAATAGCAATTTGGGTCATATGAAGGTCGAATATCTTCGTTTAATTCTTCTACTTGTCCTTGCCAAGGACGTTTGGCACGATGTGGCGAGACTAAAACCCATTCGCCTGTTAATATATTAAATCGTTTATGTGATAACTCTTGTAAATGGTTTTTCATAATTTAACTTATTCTATTACTCGTGTACCTTCCGCTAGATTAACCATATAAAAAGAACAATATGTATTAAAGCGTTCCTTGTAAGCATTGCTAATTTTATTCTGAAAAGATTGAAGCCCATCCTTTTTAACGATGTTAATGGTGCAACCGCCAAATCCTCCACCCATCATTCTCCCTCCCAAAACATCAGGAGTTTCTTTTGCTTTTTGAATCAAAAAATCTAATTCCACACAGCTAATCTTGTATTGAAATTGCATTCCTTTATGGGATTCATAAAGTAATTTACCAACGGTTTCTAAATCATTATTTTGAAAGGCTTCAAAAGTTTTAACAACTCTTTCATTCTCCTGAATTACATACAATGCTTTTTGATAATCCTCATCTGATACTTTTGACTTGATTTCAAATAACTCCTGTTCAGTTATATCTCTTAACGCTTTAATATTTAATAATTCCACAATTAATTCACATGAAGCCCGTCTATCATTATATGTACTTTCAGCCAAAGAATGTTTAACATTTGAGTTGATTAATAATATTTGATGATCTTTGAAATCTATTTGTACCGGTACGGATTTTAGAGTCCTACAATCCAGAAAAAGGGCTTTTCTTTTTTGACCGAACATGCTGGCATATTGATCCATAATACCACAGTTTACTCCAACATAGTTATGTTCTGCTTTTTGTGAAATATAGATCATCTCCATTTTTGTAAATCCTAATTGAAATAGCTCATTTAGCCCAAAAACGATACTGTTTTCTAAAGCGGCTGAAGAAGATAAACCTGCCCCAAATGGGACATCTCCACCAAATACTATATTGAAATTTTTAAGCTCTTTCCCGGTCTTCTGAATTTCGGCTACAACACCTATGACATAATTTTTCCAGCCTCCGTTTTTTATGGGCTCGATAGTCCCTAAGGAAAATTCCAGTCGATCATCGACATCTAAGGCCGTAATGGAAGAACAGGACGCACTACTTTCGTATAAAGCCAAACAAATTCCTTTATCAATGGCGGCAGGAAATACGAATCCGTCGTTATAATCAGTATGTTCTCCGATGAGATTAATACGCCCCGGAGAAAATATCAAAAGTGGCTTTGAACCATATTCTGAGATAAACTTTTTTTTGGTATTTCGGATAAATTCTTTATTCATACATTTTTTCACAGATTCGCTGTCATAAAATCTTCAGCAAGGATTTTTTCTAAATAAAAGATCAACTCCCTGGCATTATCCATTGAGAAGACCAAAGGGGGTTTGATCTTTAAAACATTGAGATCCGGGCCATCGATACTCATTAATATGCCATGATCCTTCATTCTGTTTGCCAGATAATCCGTTTGTTCTTTTAAGGGATTTAATTCGGTATCTGTTAATTCAATACCGAGGAATAGACCCTGTCCACGAACATCTCCAATAATTGGGTATGTTTTGGCTAAGGTCTTTAATTCGGTCTTTAAAAATTCGCCAACAGATAATGCATTGTCCTGTAAATTCTCTCGTTTTACGATTCTTAAAACCTCTTTACCAATAGCACAGGACACGGGATTACCGCCAAAAGTGCTAAAATACTCCATACCGTTATCAAACTTTTCGACTACAGCTTTTGTACAGGCCACAGCCGCCAAAGGATGACCATTACCTAATGGTTTACCAATGGTAACAATATCCGGAACAACATTATGGAGTTGGAATCCCCAAAATGTTTTTCCCATACGTCCGCAACCGGTATGAACTTCGTCGGAAATACAAAGCCCTCCCACGGCCCGTATGTATTCGTAAGACTTGGTTAAAAAGCCTTCAGGTAATTCTATTTGTCCGCCACAACATATAATCGGCTCTATAATAAAGGCGCCGACACCACGTCCTTTTTTACGAATGATTTCAATTTGCTTTTGAACTTCACTGGCATATTGTGCGCCCGTGTTTTCACCGCGATATTTACCCCTGAAAGCATCGGGTAATGGAAAGATATGTGTATGTTCTGGGGCGCCTTTACCCCCCATACCATCAAACTTGTAGGAGCTAATATCAATACACATATTGCTGTTACCATGATATCCCACTTCAGACGCAATGATATCGCGTTGGCCGGTACAGGTTTTGACCATTCTGATGGCCAGTTCGTTGGCTTCGCTGCCTGAATTTACAAAGTGCAATACATCGAGTTGCGGAGGTAAGGTTTTCAGAAGTTCTTTGGCCAGGGCATTGATATTTTCATGAAGGTACCGGGAATTGGTATTAAGGAGAGCCATTTGTTCCTGTCCGGCCTTTACTACATTAAAATGTTCATGGCCAACATGGGCCACATTATTTACGGTATCCAAATATTTTTGCCCATATTGATCTATTAAGTACTGACCGGCACCGCGAACCATATTAAGAGGAACCTTATACTGCAGGCTTAGGCTTTTTCCCAAATGTTGTTTTCTATAATGAATGAGATCTTCATTAGTAATGGATTTAATAGGTTCCAAGGCCTCCGATTTGAATAGTAGATTAGGGTTGGGACATATACTTTTCCAGACCTCGATTTGATTGTAAAAGGCCACCCCGGGAAAGTCAATTTTATAATTTAGCATAGACAGCATCACCTGGAAATGAAGGTGAGGGGCCCAATTGCCATTTTCGGGATAGTTGCCCAGTTCGGCGATCTTATCACCTTTCTTTATGATATCGCCAACCTTGTGTTGTAATGCGCTCTTTACAGTATTATGACCATAGAGTGTGAAAAACACAAGATCACCAACCGTATGCTTCAAAATGACCAACCCGCCGTATTCCTTATCTCCGGCATCGTTAACCGCGGTAACAACTTCACCGTCGAATAAGGCATGAACCGGAGTATGGGCTGGCAGCCAAAAGTCGATCCCTAAATGTATGGTTCTACTTTCCCTGCCACTGTTCCCGGTTTTATCATATTCGGAGGAGGTATAGACCGAGCGTGGTTCCAAATATCCTCCGGCAATCACGGTATTAGGATGTTCGCATTGCAGTCTGTCTATTTTAAATTGGAATGCATCCAAATCATTGAACTCTTTTTCGTGCCCAATCCATTTGCTGGACACACTCATATCTATATGATGAATGTTATTCCTTTGAACAGTAGGAAACAATTTTGAAACTTCAAAATTATTAGCTGTGGACCATTTCCTAAATTTGTCATGATCGGGATGTGGACTGTATCCACAGGCCTGTCGAAAACTGTAACATGCGAAATCCGCACTGATCAATCTCCATTTTTTAAGAAGTTCCCATGCCGGTTTTTCACTGATGAGGAGGTACTCGTTATCGGGCTCCTTAATTTTGTTCAACGTCGATTTGGTAACAGAAATGACCAGTCTCATGGCGATGGCGTTGTATAAATGGGACAACTCTTCTTCCGTCAAAGGGAATGTGGAATGATACCCTTTAACTATGGGCAATGCCGCATCCAGAGGGTCGTTATGATTCATTATGGCATAAGCACAGGTAATGGCAACATCATTTATAATTTGAGTGCGTATGGAGTCGCCGTAATCGATCAGGGCAGTAACTTTGGGATGAACAAGGTGAGAAGACACGATCACATTATAATCGTTAGCGTCGTTGTGAATAACGCTTTTCCGGATGGAATTATATCCTTCCAGCCTACTTTCGAATTGATTCTGAAAATATTCGATAAATTCCCTTTTTTCGTCATCAAATAAATTCGTACGTGTTTTAGTCCAAAGCCCCTGAGCAATATCCCAGTCGGATTCCCGATGAACTTCCTGGTGATCGAATCCTTGTAAGACCGCTGTAACCCTTCCACACTGCGCTCCTAAACTGAATCTTAGGTCGTCCAATTTTGGATTTACGCTATTACAGGTACGTCCCGAAATCCAGGTGAGCAAACGCACCATTCTTTTGTTCCCGGAGTCGTCGGTAAATGTAGAAATGGCATTTCCCTTTTTGTCAGTTATAACTTTTGGGGCAATTAGATCTGAATTGCCTGCTTCGATAAACTGCAATATCCTTTGATGAAGATCGAGGTAATTCTCGTCTTCATCAGGACGAGAAATTTTCAAGACATAGCCATCCTCATTTTCCCTTTTAATTTTAAAATTAAAGTCCACTTCACCGGGAAGCGGAGATGCATTTCCTTGAATGTTATACAATTCAAGTAGAATGCTTTTGGCTTTTTCGGTGGATATTTTTAAACTACTATACTTCATTTACCTTAAAATAAAACCATTTTTCATGGGATCTTTAGGATCTATAACAAAAGTATGCATTCCTGTAATATGGGCGGTTCCTTCAACCTGAGGTATTACCGCCCTATATGGGCCATAATCCTCTTCGGAAACGATGGAGCCTTTAAATACCGAGCCTGTAATACTTTCGATGGTCATGGTTTCACCATAATCGATCTCTTTTCGTGCCTTATGTATTGCCATTCTACCGGACATCCCGGATCCGGTAGGGCAGCGATCCACTTCGCCTTCAGCAAAAACACATACGTTCCTGCTATTGATATTTTTATGGTCTGAATTTCCGATAAAAATAGTGCCGTATAAAAAACTTAATTCTTCTTCAAAAGGATGGAGTATCTCTTTGTCCTGTTGCAAAACCACATGTTTAATATCCATCCCTTTAGCTATTAATTCCCGGTAAGATTTCGGATTTAGGTCAAAATCGAAATCATTCTTGTTCATGTCAACATAGGCATAGAAGGCACCACCATAGGCGAGGTCATAGGTAACTTTCCCCAATCCATCGACATTTACAGTTCTGTCGAGGCCAATCACAAAACTGGGCACGCAATGAAACCGTACTCCGGTGACCTTTCCATTTGCGACGTTTACAAATGAAGTTATTCTGCCACAAGGTGCATCAATTTTTATAATATTTTCACCTTCCTGGGTCGCGATCCAATCCATCTCAATGGCCAGTGTTGAAATGGCAATGATCGCATGGCCGCACATGGTTGAATAGCCTTCGTTGTGCAAAAACAGAATGCCAAAATCTCCTTCGTCGTCGTTGGGAGGAAGTAGGATACAACCGTACATGTCGGCATGACCGCGAGGTTCAAATAGTAATGCCGTTCTTAAATGATCGTAATTTTCCTTACAATAGCTGCGATATTCTAAAACCGAATTCCCTTTTAATTCCGGAAAACCATCGATAATGACACGAAGTGGTTCCCCACCCGTATGCATGTCTATGGTTTTAATTTGAAGCCAATCTTTGGGCGGTTCAAAGTTTTTGTTACTTTGTATGTTTTGGTATGTTTTATTCATTTGTAATTCGTTATCACATCGAGTGAATTCACGAAGTGAGTTTGTATCGAGATGCTGTTCTCGATACTATTTTTCTCATTTTATTTCGAAAAATCACTCGAACTGACATTAATTTATATATTGATGATAATAATAACTTGCAGCGACGAGATCTTCTAACGCATGGCCAACCGATTTAAAAAGGGTGATCTCATTATTATATCTTCTGCCTTCCCTACGACCAGAACACAATTGAAATAGGTCCGCTTTAATTTGCTCCTGTTTCAATATCCCATTTTGTATTGGAATAGCGATATCACCGCTTTCTTTCAACCCACTTTGAAAAGTATCAAGATAAACGGAAGCTCTAACGATGGCTTCGTCATCTGCCTCGCGCATGTCTGGTTTATATGCCCCGACCAGATCAATATGCTGACCATCTTGTAAATGCTTCCCTAAAACCAGGGGTGTTTTAGACAATGTCGCACAGGATATAATATCCACTTCCGAAATTTTATCTTCAATATTTTTGATAGGTTTAAGAGGAAAGTCAGCATTGCTCAATGTTTCACAAATGGATTTCGCATTTTCAAAATGCCGTCCCCATACGTAAACGGTTTTGATTGGTCTCACACTGGCATGAGCCATTATCAAGTCGGCGGATAGGGCGCCTGTTCCAATCATTAACAAGGAAGAGGCATTCTCTTTCGACAAAAAGGAAGACGCCAAGGCCGAAGTTGCCGCGGTTCGCTTAACGGTTAAGCTTTTAGCCTCTAATATGGCTTTTAACTGCCCGTTTTCAGCGTCCAAATATATATAAGTGCCTTGTATTGAAGGCAGGTCGAATTGCTTGTTTTCGGGACTCACGGTAACAACCTTTACGCCCGCATCTTTACCGGGATACCAGGCCGGCATAAGGAGCATGGTAGAGTCTGCACCTACCCCGGGGTTTGGAAAATCGTGATGATGCCGTTGTGGAACAATGGTCTTATTAGTGGAAAAACTGCGTTTTATTTCTGAAATTAACGCGGGATAATTCGTGTTATTTTCAATAAAAGTGCCATTAATTTGAGCAATGATCTCCATGAGTTAAAAGTAATTAAATTGTAATTACATTCGAACTCAATATTAATTATTTGCTTATAAAGACTTAGAGGATGCTTGTTTGCTTTTTGTAAAAGGCATCTTGCTGCTTTTTCATGACTTCCCGGGCAACCTTTTTCTTATAGGCATAAATTTCTTCCTCTTCAGAAATATCGCCGTAAACACGATCATTGATGATATTGTCCGTATTCAATAGGACACTTCTTTGGTAAGTATTCTGTTCGGACCAGTTTTTCAACTCCGATTCACTGTCGTTCAATTTGATATCATACTCTCCTTTTGGAGATATCAATTTTGCAAATATCGGAGATGTTTCGATGGCCAGAAATAGAAGAAAAATAAAAAATGATGGCAACCATGGCAATTCGCCCAAAGCATTTACCCGTGCCATTAATCCGTCGAAATTATCTATTATGGGTTGTGAAGTGGTCACTTGGGCCTGGTATTCCCCCTGGAGTTGAGCGATTTGAGCTTCCGAAGCTACGATCTTTTCTTTATTTTCCGTTTTTAATTGCTGTAATTCGGCCAATATAGCGTCATGCTTCTCCCGTTTTTCTTTGTATACAGGACCTTTGCCTATTAGCATGGTACCTTCGCGGCCTTCGGCCTCCGCAATATAAGTTGAATATAAGGCATTGACCTCCACTTCTCTTGAGTCAATTTGTTCTTGTAATGCTTTATTGCTGGCATTAAGGGCCTCTATTTTTGGAGTGTATTGCAAGGCGATCTGGTCCTTATTGGCCAGTGTTAAGTCATTTTTTTGTTCGAGCAATACCTGGTCGATCTCTTTTTCGAATATTTTTAATTCCAGGGGTTTCGCAATTACGAATGCAATAATGATCGCCAACAGTATCCTGGGTGATGCCTGTAAGACCTCATCCAAAACACTGTCACTTTTTTTAATGGTCGATACAATATATCGGTCCAGATTAAATATGAGCATGCCCCATATCAATCCAAAGAATATGGAAGTTAACAGGTTATCGAATACAGTATAAAGCGCATAGCTGGAGGCGATAAAAGCCATCACTGCGGTAAAGAAGACCGTAGCGCCAATGCCTGCATATTTATTTTGTTCTCCAATAGAACAATCTTTGAGAATATTGGTGTCGGATCCCGAGCATAGGATGAAAAATTGTTTAAGCATGATGTAATTATTTTGATTGATTGTCTATTAGAACGCAAACACCGGAAATTTGTTACATAAAAACAGATAAAACTCCTCGAAAAAACACCTCAAAGAGCTTTATTTGTAAACATTTTTTAATGACGGGTAAATGTCAGAGCCCTCAAGCCGCTTTCCATTTTATCTGGCTAATCTATGAACACAGGCTCTACTTTGTCATAAAACCATGGGGTGTGCTGATTGGTTATTGCGATCCATTTCCAATCATTGTCAAACTTTTTCGCCGTTAAGGTCATTAACCCGATCTCTTTATTTATGGTGTCCGTTGGAGTTAACTTTTTATACCAAAACATTTTCCAGGAATAATAGGCTATCGCATTGTTGTTGTCAATGATCCTAACCCGAGGTTTTCCGGCTTCATAATAGTAATCCAATGTATCATTTCCGGCCAGCATGTTATGGAATTTTAGTACTTCGGCTTTACCCTTAAAGTAGTATCCTTGAGAATTTATCCAGGTGACATCTTCTGAAAATTGTGACATAGCAGCATCGATATCCTTTTGGATCATGGCATGTTCCCTGTCCGATATCATTTCAATAAGCGCTAAAGAATCAGCACTTTTTACGTTCTTGTTAAATTCACCTTCTTTGCATGACAATAGGCATAAAACAGAAAATACCAGAAATATTTTCTTTATGAATCCATTATTCATCCTCTTCGACTACAATTGGTTTAGAGTATAAATGTACCTCATAGTCAGAATCGTTGGTGTGATTCGTAACAAGGCTAATGCGTTTTTTGGTGCTCACAAGTTTGATCGCCTGAGCTGCTGAGATGGGACTTTTATCAAAATAGAAATTCGCCCCGTTATCTGCCATTTCCTTTACATGCTCCAACGGGCTCTTTGGCGGCGGTGGCGCTGGAACTTCGATAACTTCAATAGATTTTGGTGCTTTAGAAATGGGGGCTACCTCAATAACTTCAGGAACATTTGGAGGATTCGGAGCTACAGGGACCGATGGTGGTGCCGGTGGTGCTATAACAGGAAACGGCTTTGCTTTCGCCCTTTGTATATCACTCATTGTATGATAAATGTATTTCATTCGTTTGAGGTCTTTCAGCTCTATCTCCCTGTTATCTTCCGGTTGGGAATTGTATTTTTTTGCCAGTGCATTATACTCGACTACCATCTTTCGCGTTGCTTTTTCCTGTAAAGCTGTTGCCTGGATTTCCGATTCCGTCCTATTGTCCTTTTTAACTATTTCCCTGCTGCTAAAACTTATTAATACTATGGCCAGTAAGGGCAGAAATAAAATGCTTCTAACCCAGGCCGATTTCCTTGTGGTTTGTGTTTTCATAATTGTAAATCGTTTTTTAATTGATGAATAATTGATTGCGTTTGCTAATTGCGGTTGGAATGAATGTGATGAAAATTCTAATAAAATATTCTGATACCTCGAAGTATCAATGCCTTTGTTCAATACCGCCTTATCTGCCAGAAACTCATGATTTAATTTGATGCTTTTCTTTACAATATAGATCAATGGATTAAACCAGAAAATGACCTGGAGAACCTCCAGAATTAGAATATCAAAACTATGCTTTTGTACAGCATGTGTTTCTTCATGTATCAATACTTCCTTAGGGATCTGCCGGGTTTCAAATTTGTGCCTGTTCAAGAATATGTATCTGAAAAATGTATGTGGTATCACTGAACTTTGAAGAAGTACATTGGTGATCCTATTATTTTTTACTTTAATATTTTGTCTTATTTTAAACAGAATTTCGATTAAATTTTTTAAAAATAAAACCCCAAAAATTAAAACGCCAAATCCATAGACGCTCCATAAAACCATTGAAAAATGGTTGGTTGGAGAGTTGGTATTTATAAACAGGCTTTCCATATTAACGGATTGCAGCGTAGCATAGGATTCAACAAATTCGGTAAAGGTGATCAACGGAATAATGAAAGCCAGGCCTAACGCACCAATTAAATAAAAGCGCTTAAATTCATGGATACTCTCTTTTTCAAGAAATAATTTGTAAAAAAGAAGAAATATGGCGAGGCAAGCGCTAAATTTTAGGATATATATCAACATGATCATTTCTTTTTAATTTCTGCGTCGATGATGTCTTTTAGATCTTCGAGCTCGGCCTTGCTTAAATTGGTCTCTTTCGTAAAAAATGAAGCAAATTGAGAAGCACTGTCGTTAAAAAAATGCTTGATCAAACCATTAACATGCTTGGAAAAATAATCTTTCTTTTTCACAATGGGGTAATATTCGCGGGAATTACCGTAGAGTTTGTAGGCCACAAATTTTTTGTCTATCATCCGTTTTAATAAAGTGGCTACAGTGGTTGTTGCCGGTTTGGGCTCTGGATAGGCGTCAAGCAGATCCTTCATAAAGGCCTTCTCGAAATTCCACAAATGCTGCATGAGCTGTTCTTCGGTTTTTGATAATTTCATTTCTATAGAATTAGAATATATTCTACAAACATAGAGCAAAGAATTTAATTCTACAAATGTAGAGCAATAAAAATATGTTAAAAAGATAAATTTTAACCTAAACTCCTTTTTTAGAACGAAGACTTTCAAGAATCACGGTCAATAATATTAAAGAACCACCAATAAGCGTATTCCAGGCAGGAATTTCTCTAAGGAATATATAGGCGATAAGAATTCCAAAAACAGGCTGGGCACTGCTTATAATACTGGCGGTGCTGGCCTTAAAATGTTTCAGACTACGTACCAGCATGGTATGTCCTAAGGCCGTGGTTACCAATGCCAAAATTAAGACATACGGATATTGTGTTTTAATTCCCGAAGTATCCATAAAGTAGAGTACGGGTGCAAGAATTATAGTTAAAATAAATAACTGATAATACATAAGCAGCGCCCCGTTGTAACGGCTTACCAATTGTTTCGAGATCAATATTCGTACGGCATAACAGACGGCGGATAACAATCCAAAAAGAACACCTTTTAATTGTGAACTTTCGAGATCAAATTCGGGAGCAAGAATGAAGATTCCCAGTAATACCATCACACCGAATATCAAATGGACAGGATCGAACTTTACCTTTATAAAAAGGGGTTCCAACAATGCAGTTATGATCGGGAAAGTGAACAATGATAACATGCCAATGGCAACATTCGAGAGTTTTAAGGCATAGAAATACGTGATCCAATGCGCCCCGGTCAATACGGCGCTAATAACGATTGCTGGGATGTCGGCTTTGTTATAAAGTTCAAAATTGAGTTTTCGAAATTTGATAAAGATGTACAAAAATAAAACTGCGACCGAACACCGCCACCAAACAATTACCGGGGTTGGCATTTCAATAAACTTTCCAAGAGCGCCCGATGTACTGATAAAAACCGTAGCCAGGTTAAGTTCGAGAAGATGCTTAAAATGTTTATCTTTCATCTAATTGGAAAGCTCCGTGAAATACTTATAAAACAACGGAATGGTCTCTATGCCTTTCAGGTAATTAAAAACTCCAAAATGTTCGTTTGGAGAGTGGATCGCATCGCTATCTAATCCAAAGCCCATTAAGATGGTTTTACTTTTTAATTCTTTTTCGAACAGGGAAACGATAGGGATACTCCCTCCGCCACGTTGAGGTATTGGCATTCTGCCAAAAGTGTCCTGATATGCTTTACTCGCTGCCCGGTATCCGATACTATCTGTGGGGGTTACATATCCCGGGCCACCGTGGTGGGGTGTAACTTTTACGGTAACACCCTTAGGTGCTAGACTTTTAAAATGCGTGGTAAACAATTCGGTGATCTCCTCCCAATCCTGGTGTGGTACCAGTCGCATCGATATTTTTGCATAGGCTTTACTCGCAATGACTGTTTTTGCCCCTTCACCTATATAGCCTCCCCAAATGCCATTAACATCAAGGGTTGGCCTGATGGAGTTGCGTTCATTGGTGGTGAAACCGGTTTCACCGTAAACGGCATCAATATCCAGCGCCTCTTTATAGTTCTCAAGAGAAAATGGCGCTTTAGCCATTTCAACACGTTCGTCTTTAGAGAGTTCTTCAACCTTATCATAAAATCCCGGGATAGTAATATGATTATTTTCATCGTGTAAGGAGGCGATCATTTGGGTTAAAATATTTATGGGGTTAGCCACTGCTCCACCATATAAACCGGAATGCAGATCCCTGTTAGGGCCGGTAACCTCTACTTCAACATAGCTTAAACCGCGTAGTCCCGTGGTGATCGATGGAACATCCTGTGCGATCATTCCCGTATCTGAAATAAGAATGACGTCGTTAGCTAATTTCTCTTTGTTTTCCGGCACAAACGTAGCCAGGCTTTCCGATCCTACTTCTTCTTCGCCCTCGATCATAAATTTAACGTTACAGGGTAGCTGATCTGTTACAGTCATAAATTCCAGTGCCTTCACATGCATGTACATTTGTCCCTTATCATCACTCGCGCCTCTCGCGAATATCGCACCATCTGGATGCAGTTCCGTGCTTTTTATCACAGGTTCAAAAGGTGAGGAGTCCCACAATTCAATGGGGTCCGGGGGTTGTACGTCGTAATGGCCATAAACCAAAACGGTTGGAAGCTTAGGATCAATGATCTTTTCACCATAAACGATGGGATTGCCTTCGGTTTCGCATATTTCTACAGTATCGCAACCGGCAGTTTCCAAACTTATCTTTACCGCTTCCGCAGTTTTTAAAACGTCACTATTATAGGCAGAATCTGCACTTACCGACGGAATTTTAAGAAGATCAATGAGTTCGTTCAAAAACCGTTCTTTATGTTCATTAATATATGGCTTAATATCTTTCATAGTGGTGGATTTTTATCAATCAAAAATAATATTAATTGGTTTAAAAGACTAATTTCACTTTAACTGCAACTCAAAATTTGATTGGTTAAAGAATTAATTTCAATTGAAAGTCAAAAATCACCCAAAAAAAGAAAAAAGAAAAGTATTTTATGTATTATTACAGATGTGAAACGAACATTAATAATTTTTAGAAATATATTCCCAAATGGGAATGTTTAAAATTTTTAATGAGAGAACAGAGTGGTTACACACGTTCTCAATTTTTTAATTAAAGTATTATCAAATAATTAAAAATATTTAAACGTGTGAATATTAAATAAAATATTATGACAGAAGCAGTATTAAAATCTTCGGATTTATTCGAAAGACGAAAGGCGGTTGTTGCAAATGGGGTTGGAGTTTTTAATACAGCAACAGTATCGACAGCCAATGGAGCGACGATAATTGATGTCGATGGCAAAGAACTTATAGATTTTGCCGGAGGTATTGGAGTAGTCAATGCCGGCCATTGCCCGGAAACGGTAGTGGAAGCCATACAAGAGCAGGCAGCGAAATATATTCATACAAGTTTTAATGTAGTCACTTACGAACCTTATGTAAAACTGTGTGAGGAGCTAACAGAAATCTTACCACATGCCGATAAAACAAAGGTCATGCTGGTTAGTACCGGGGCGGAAGCTGTCGAAAATGCCATAAAAATTGCCCGGCAAGCTACAAAAAGAAAAGGTATTTTGTGCTTTACCGGTGCATTTCATGGGAGAACCATGATGTCTATGACACTAACTTCCAAAGTTGATTATAAAAAGAATTGCGGCCCGTTCGCTCCCGAAGTGTATCGCCTTCCATTCCCAAATTATTACAGATATGGAGAAGGAAGATCTTTAGATAAATTTGTTGATTTAGAATTGAAACGATTACGGGAGGCATTTAAAAATATGATTTCGCCATCCAATTTAGCGGCTATAATTATTGAATTGGTGCAGGGTGAGGGCGGATTTACAGTCGCACCACAAAAATATGTGGAAGGGTTACGCAGTATATGTGACGAATATGGTATCATGCTCATATTCGATGAAATTCAATCGGGTTTTTCAAGAACCGGAAAATGGGCTGCATGGCAAAATTATAATATCACTCCCGATATTTCAACTTATGCCAAGTCCATGGGCTCGGGGATGCCCATTGCAGCCGTTGTAGGCAAAGCCGAAATTATGGATGCCGCGGCTCCCGGAACCATCGGGGGAACCTATATAGGAAATCCTGTAAGTTGTGCAGCGGCTTTGGCCACAATACAATTGATTAAAGATCAAAATTTGAATGAAAGGGGAGCTTATCTGGGTCGCATTATAAGACAACGCTTTGAAAGTATCCAAAAACAATGCCCTCAAATAGGAGAGGTAAGAGGGTTGGGTGCTATGATGGCCATTGAATTTGTGAAAAATAATGATCCGAGACAACCGAATCCTGAATTGTGTGCACATATTATAAAACAATGCTATAACAGAGGGTTGATCTTATTAAGTGCAGGAACTTTTAAAAATGTAATCCGGATTTTATCGCCACTTGTAATTTCTGAAGAATTATTAGAAAAAGGATTAACTATATTAGAGGAAGAAATTATTAACTCTTGTAGTAAATAAACGATACCAGCAATGAAATCATTTTCGATAGCAGGGATACAGATGAAGGTTTCAGCAACTTACTCTAATGTTGAAGCCATGAAATTGAAATTAAATATTCTAATGAATATTTATCCCTGGGTGGATATGGTATTGTTTAGCGAGTTATGTGCATATGGGCCATTAACGCATAACGCCGTTGAATTCCCCTGCGAGTTTGAGCATGAAATGCAACAATTAGCAGCAGAACATAAGATATGGCTACTGCCGGGGTCAATTTTTGAAAAAAGAGGTAATAAGATTTATAACACCGCATCGGTCATTAATCCTAAAGGAGAAATAGTTACGCGTTACAGTAAAATGTTTCCCTTCTATCCCTTTGAGGTTGGTGTTGCACCCGGGCACGAGTTTTGTGTTTTCGACGTACCCAAAGTTGGTAAGTTCGGTGTCTCGATATGCTATGACATGTGGTTTCCGGAAACTACCAGGACTTTGGCTGTTATGGGAGCTGAGGTCATATTACACCCTACACTAACAGGCACTATCGATCGTGATATAGAATTATCCATCGCACGGGCTTCCGCAGCGATAAATCAATGTTATATTTTTGATATTAATGGCCTTGATTCGGGCGGAAATGGACGATCTATCGTCTGTGGGCCGGATGGCAGGGTTTTGTACCAAGCTCAAAATATAGAAGAGAATATTCCCATAGAAATAGATATGGAGCGCGTAAAACGCAGCAGGGAATTAGGAGTTCTTCGGTTAGGGCAACCGCTAAAAAGTTTTAGAGACCATATCGGGGATTTTGAAATCTATAAAAAAGGTAAGAAGCATCCTTATTTAGAATCTTTAGGACCTTTGATAAAACCCACTAATATTAAAGAATTGTCCGAATTAAAATTACAGGAAGTGGAACCTAATGCTCTTGAAAAACTAAAAAGAGTATTTAAATTTAAAGGAAGTTAGGAATTAGATATTTAAAGAGAAATGCTTATTTTTAATAAAGCATGATTTGAGAAGTTATTAATTTTACTAATCCCCTTTATAAAGGATTATAATAGTTAGTGTATAAAATGGAAACATTTAAAAAACCTTAGTGCACCTTGTTATAATATAAATCAATTGAGAAATGATTTATGGGGCTATTTGAAGCAGGAACTCACGGAATTCATTTATGATACGGATGGTGAAAATGAGGAACATAAAGATAATGTTTTCAAAACTCTTGAGACCTTAAAATCCATAGAACATTATTATGCCTTTCCCAGCAAGGCCAGGGTAAATGAATATGAAAAGGCTTTACAAAGAGGAGAACATAAAGCCGTTTTAAGTAAGATTTCTAAAATTATCATGTTGATGGTTAATGATGCATATAGAAGCATACCCCATCAGGTCATCGAAGACAGCTCTGTAGAACTTCTTAATAATGAGGAACAACTTAGAAATGCATATGCTGTTGACCGAAAGTATTTTGAAGTATTAGTTGTGGATGATCTGACCGATCAGGAAAAAGCCTCCTTAAAAGATCGATTCCGGAATTTAAGGGAACATGAAGATAAGTTTATTTACGAAATTAATGTACAGCCATCCTTTCAGGACGTATTGATTGCGCTGTTATTTAATTTTAATATACAATCGGTTGTCATCAGGTATGCACCATCATATGCCTCATCGAATATTTCTTCCGATTTAGAGCCTTTTATTCAAAGCATACTTCGGTTTGATTACTCAAAGGAACATAAATTGGAACTGGGACCTCTTTTGGCTAAAGGCATTTCTATTTTCAGGCCCGAAATCGATTTGTACTATATTACCGATACCGGCCTATCCAATTTAAAAGATTCAACACTTGGCAATTTTAAGCGCATTTTCTACGGTAAGGAAGATCTTCAGGAGCTCCATTTGACAATATTAAAAGACGTTCGAAGCAGGTTTAGCACACCTTTCTTTTCGGCTCTAAAGACATACAGCCAAAAGCCAACAGGTGTATTTCATGCCATGCCTATCTCCAGGGGAAATTCGGTGTTTAAATCGCATTGGATAAGTGATTTTGGAGAGTTTTACGGAAGAAATGTTTTTTTAGCCGAAACATCTGCCACCACCGGGGGTTTAGACTCATTATTACAACCCACAGGTCCCATTAAAAAAGCCCAGGAAATGGCGGCTAAGGCCTATGGGGCTGAACATACTTTTTTTGTAACGAACGGGACATCGACAGCCAATAAGATCGTGCAGCAGGCCGTGATTCAACCCGGAGATGTCGTCTTAATTGATAGGGATTGTCACAAATCACATCATTACAGTTTGGTACTTTCGGGCGGTTTCCCCGTGTACCTGGATTCCTATCCTATTGAAAAATACTCCATGTACGGCGCCGTTCCGCTGAAGGTGATTAAAGAAAAATTGCTGGAACTTAAGGCTAACGACCGATTGGACAATGTTAAGATGTTGGTATTGACTAATTGTACTTTCGATGGGCTGGTCTATAATGTTGAGCGGGTGATGCAGGAAGTTTTGGCTATAAAACCTGATATGATATTTCTATGGGATGAAGCCTGGTTCGCGTTTGCAGGATTTACGTATCTCTATAAGCAGCGAACGGGGATGTTCAATGCCAAAAGACTCTTTAAAAGATACCAAAGCAAGACTTACAGGACCACGTATAACGATCATATTAAATCCCTTAAAAAGGATGAAGTGCCTTCATTGCCCGATCCCGATAAGGTTAAAATAAGAGTGTATTCTACGCAGAGCACCCATAAGACCCTGTCCAGTTTTAGACAAGGTTACATGATCCATATTTTGGACGAAGAATTCAGTCGAAAAACCTCCGATAATTGTCACGAAGCCTATATGACCCATACCTCAACATCACCCAATTACCAACTCCTGGCTTCATTGGATGCCGGCAGGCGGCAGGTGCAATTCGAAGGTTTTGAAATGGTCGAAAAAAGTATTGAAATGTCAATGGTATTCCGCGTGAAGATCAACCAGCATGAAAGGCTGAAGCGTTATTTCAAAATTTTAACGAGCAAAGATTTGATTCCTGAAAAATATAGAAAATCAGGCCTTGAGAAATATTATTCCCATGGTAAAGGATGGAACAGAATGGAAAATTCGTGGGAAAATGATGAGTTCGTTCTCGATCCGACAAAAATCACCTTGTCTATTGGTGCAACCGGGGTAGATGGTGACACCTTTAAGAATGAGTATTTAATGGATAAATTCAATATTCAGATCAACAAAACCTCGAGAAACACCATTTTGCTAATGACCAATATCGGAACCACCAGTAGTAGTGTGGTCTATTTAACAAACGCCTTATTACAGATCGCCGATGAGCTGGATGAGAGAACGAAGGCCTTTAGCAGCCACGAATTACAGCTTCATGAGAGTAAGATAAAATCGCTTATAGAAGACCTGCCGCCACTACCGGATTTTAGTAGGTTCCATTCCTCATTTCAGGCCATTCCCGGAGTGCCCGGAGGAAATATCAGGGAAGCCTATTTTTTGGCCTACAAAGAGGAGAATTGTACCTATATTCCGCTTAACGAATGTTTAGGAAAGTTATCCGGGATTGACGAATTGGTATCCACCTCGTTTATTATTCCATATCCACCCGGTTTTCCGGTGCTTGTCCCCGGACAGGTCGTAAGTCCGGAGATAATACGCTTTATGCTTGCACTGGATGTTTCGGAGATACATGGGTATCGGGAAGATCTGGGCATTAAAGTGTTTAAAAGCGAGGTACTGAACAGAAAATCAATCAAACTAGAATCTTAATAACACTAAGTCGTAATTATAATTAAAACGAAAGGTTATGAGCCAACTAAAACCAATCAGGAAACCCTTAAACGGAATACCGGACATTAGAAGATTTTTCTATAAAAACGAGATCCCTATTTATTTTATAAGTGCTACGAACTTTAATCTTTTAGGCGCTGATGAGTGGATTCGAGGATTCAAATTTATTACCTATATAGAGTGTTTTAACGGCTTACATCCCAATGTTTTTTCACCTCAGGAAGAAATGCCCCATGACGAATTCGAAAGTATAGAAGATATTAATAACTATTTACTTGAACACAAAGAGGTTACCGATTTTATTAAGAAGAACAGAAAAGGAAACAAAAAAGGGAAGGCTCTCTTTTTGATGTTTGATAAAAAAACCGAAAAATTAGCGAAACAAAACGGCCTGGAAGTCTGTTTTCCTTCAGCTAAGATGCGAAACTTTATGGATAATAAAGTAAATACCAATCGCATTGCCGACAAAGCCGGTGTAGCCTGTGTACCCAATGTGTTAACACCCGTTAAGAGTTACAAGCATCTTTGCGAAGTGTCTAAACATTTGAGCAGAGATCTGGTGATTCAAACCCCTTATGGCGATTCCGGCCACACGACTTTTTTCATTACCGATGAAACAAGTTTTAATAAACATAAAGATGAAATTTTAGCCGAAAAAGAGGTTAAAGTAATGAAGCGTATTAATTGTAGAGGGGCTGCCATTGAAGCCTGCGTTACTCAACATGGTACTATTGTAGCGCCCCTAATGACCGAATTGGTTGGATTTAAAGAATTGACCCCTTACAAAGGCGGTTGGTGTGGTAACGAAATTTATGCCAATGCTTTTACGCCTAAAATACGAAGACTGGCCAGAAAGTACACGCAATTATTCGGTAATCAGCTTCGCAAAGAAGGTTATAAAGGCTATTTTGAACTGGACTTTTTAATCGATCAGGATAATGGAGAAATTTATTTAGGTGAATTGAACCCGAGAATTACAGGAGCCAGTTCTATTACTAATCACGCCGTATTTGCACTTGCGGATGCCCCTTTATTTTTGTTTCATATTTTAGAATGGATGAATGTTCCTTATAAATTAAGTGTTAACGCGTTAAATAACCGATGGTTCAAAGCTGAAAATATTGATGATTGGAGCCAGCTGGTCATTAAATATACCGAAGATAAAATCGAGCATATTACCCAGGCACCAGATTCGGGGATTTGGGTCATGCAGGATGATGAGACCATACAATTTTCCAGGATGGATACCCACAGAAGAGCCGTTAATAATGACAATGAAGCCTTCTTTTTAAGAATAAGCAGGAAAGGAGATTATTTTTATGAAGGGGCCGATATGGGCATTATCGTCGTTAGAGGACGATTAATGACCGATAATTTTAACCTTAAACCACGAGCAAGAAAATGGATCAAAGCGATTAAATCCCATTATAAATCGGAGCCTATTTCCAACGAAAACAATCCCAATAATGAAGTATTGGGTATTGGTGGGTTTAAAATGATGTAAACTCATGTTTATACAACTCAATTTAATAAGAGAAGAGCAGGCTGGCGGAGAGAAATGGACCTCTTTTTTTGATCGGGTTTGGCCGCTGTATAAAAAATGGTTCCTATCAGAGGGATACACCAAAAGGGCGGGGTACCTCACGTCCTATAATGAATTTGAGCGGTGTATGCCCGAACTACTGCCGGTTTACGAACAACTCTGTGAAGCCGCCGGTGGTGGTGATATTAAAGCACGGTTCTTATCTATGTATAACCCACCGGCCTATTTGAGTGGCTGCTCGCAAATTGCCTGGACCAAAGATGAAACCGCTTTAGTGCGAAATTACGATTATCATCCGCGATTTTTCGATGGTACCGTATACTACTCCCACCTGTTAAAACCGGTAATAGGCATGACCGATTGCACCTGGGGTCTTCTGGATGGTATTAATGCCGATGGCCTGGCGGTGTCCTTAACTTTTGGTGGCAGTAAAATTGTGGGTAACGGCTTTGGGATTCCTATTGTGGTGCGTTACCTGTTGGAAACCTGTAGTACGGTTGCTGAAACCATAGACACCTTAAAACGGATACCCGTGCATATGGCTTATAATCTAACCCTTTTGGACACCGATAAAAACTACATCACGGTGTACCTGGCTCCCAATAAATCACCCGTTTTTGTAAAGGAATCCATCGTAACAAATCACCAGGAGAAAGTAGAATGGAATGAGTATGCAACCTTTACTAAAACTGTGGAACGTAAGGAATACCTGGAACATTGCGTTGCAACTACCGATGAAAATCTGGATCATTTAACACATCTATTTTTAAAAGAACCACTATATCATACCAACTACGAAAAATCATTTGGCACGCTTTATACGGCTTCCTATAATGTGGATTCAAAAACGGTTGATTTTATCTGGCCTCGAAAAAAAATAACATTAGGATTTACGGAATTTGACGAAAGAAAGGTGCAGATAAATCTAAAGCAGGCCATTCCAAAGCATATATAATTCCAATTTAATCATAATATATCCCATATAAACTTGTTCATTTTTCATTTTATTTCTTCATTCATAATTTCCATAACTATGGCTATGCAAATTAATCATAGCATCATAAAATAAAAAAGCAACGTCGTTTCTAAAGAGATATTTTATAATTAATTTGGCATAAATAATTTTAATCGAGATTATTGCAATATCAAACTATTGTTTATATTTGCATCCCGATAATTATCGGGACCTGCGGGCGTGGTGGAATTGGTAGACACGCTAGACTTAGGATCTAGTGCCGCGAGGTGTGGGGGTTCGGGTCCCTTCGCCCGCACTAAAAGATAAAGCTTCTTGGAAACGAGAGGCTTTTTTATTATATAGTTTTGATAAAGGAA
>PVMK01126356.1_pt1 | contig 31713 bp, 25 predicted proteins | sample 1853481 | NCBI WGS metagenome assembly PVMK01 (sample SAMN08533507, study PRJNA380276) | Marine sediment metagenome, whole genome shotgun sequencing project.
TATAGCAGACGGTCAAAAAAGCCATGTACACGGATTTCAATTCAGTGGACAATCAATCAATTCTATTGGTCAGATCAGTATGCCCGACTTGCTCAACATTGCGCCGATCACGATGGACTGCAGACTCTGTGGCTTACCGACTCCTATGCCGCCGATTCCGGCGATGGCCACGCGTTTTGCTGTTTTGGTTGCGCGGAGGTGTATCGATGCTTCGGCGACGATGTCCTCGCAGGCGACGCTATGCAATCGCCACAGCAGGCAATGCCAGCCCCGGAAGGGTCCGAAGCATTTCTCCGCATTGACGGGATGCATTGTTCCTCCTGTGAACTCCTGATCGAGCGAACGGCACTCAAAGTCGACGGCATTCTAGCGGTGACATCGAGCTACGCGACCTCTACAGCAAAAGTTGTGTACGACCCCGACCTCATCGACGAATCCGCACTCCCGGAAAGGCTCAGTGTGGCCGGATATCGGGCGAGACTTCGCACCGATGCCGTTCCCGAGTATGACGAACGACAATCACTGCTGCGGCTCATCGTCGGTGTCGGTCTCACGGCCGTGGTGATGATGCTCTACCTTGCTTTCTTCTACCCAACCCATCTCGGCCTGGTTGAATTGAGCGACCTGCGCCCGATTCACTGGCTCGCCTTCCAAGCAGTGCCCGGGGCGCTGCTCGTGCTTACAACCGTGCTCATCTTCTACGTAGGGGCGCCGATTTTCCGAGGCGCGTGGATTGGGCTGAGAACCCGTGTGCTGAACATGGACAACCTCCTGGCTCTCGCAATCCTGGCAGCATACGGATACAGCATCAGCCAACTCGTCGCCGGGTCGCTCTACCTCTATTTCGACGTGGCGGCAGTGATTGTGGCGGTAGTGACCGTCGGGCGGTATCTGGAGCGAGGCGCCAAAGCACGTGCTACCAGCGAACTGGTCAACGTCATGGAGGTATGGACACCCTCGGCGCACGCCCGAAAAGACGGTGAATTATACGATCAGCCAGTCGATCAACTCGAGCCCGGTGACCGCATCGTGATCCTCCAGGGGGAACGGATTCCCGTGGACGGAACCGTTGTAGAAGGACAGGGCGCGGTCGATGAATCGCTTATGACCGGTGAACCGGTGCCGGTAACTCGGGGACGGGGAGAGGAAGTCCTCGGCGGGGCCGTCGTCGTCGAAGGTACACTCGAGATCGAAGTTGGCCCTTCGGGCGAAAGCCGTACGGACAATCTCGCACGGATTCTTTGGAATGTTCAGAGTTCGACGGCGGGTGTCCAGCGTATTAGCGATCGAATCGCGCGCGTATTCGTACCGGTGGTAATCGCTCTGGCGGTCCTGGTGAGCGGCTGGCTTCTTTTCAACGGAGCCCAGCTGGGGCCTGCGTTACTGGCTGGTCTGGCGACATTGATTGTGTCCTGTCCCTGTACGTTTGGACTGGCGATACCGCTCGCGACCGCCGTTGGGGTCAGTACGGCGTTGCGCCGTGGCATCATCATCACCAGCGCCGATACCTTTGAAAAAGCGCCGCAGATTGACATCATCGCGATCGACAAAACGGGGATCCTGTCCACCGGTGAAATGGCCGTCGTCGAGGTTATCGGGCCAGCGGCGGTCGCGGAGTATGCCGCCGCCGTGGAACGGCTTTCGTCCCACCCGATTGCCGAAGCTATAGCGCGGCTTGACGCGCGGCGGACGGCCAGCGATCTCGCAATCCAACCCGGGAAAGGGGCGGTGGCCAGTGTCGACGGCCGGCGCGTTGCCGTCGGCAGCAAGTCATTATTTGCAACCCTGGGATGGGACATTCCGGATCGGCTCGCCTCTTTGACAACATCCGTCACGACCGCAGAAAGCGTCGTTTCCTACGTCGGTTGGGACGGGCGAACGCGCGGCGCAATCATCAGCAGGGACCAATCCCGCCCCGAGTGGAAAGCCGTCGTCAACCAACTGCGGAAACATAGCCGTGTCATCTTGTTGACCGGCGCGGAGCATCCTGGCGAGTACGAAGACCGGGCCGACGAGGTTTATGCTGGCGTTCCACCGGAGGCAAAGGCTGCCGTCATTCGGCGCTTGAGATCTGAGGGCACGGTGGTCATGATCGGTGATGGAAGTAACGATGCCCCGGCCCTTGCCGCGGCCGACCTGGGAATTGCCTTTGGTGCACCTACTGCCCTGGCCGCGGATGCGGCGGATGTGGTCATTCTGGGTAATCGGCTGGACCGGCTGTTCGATGCTTTCGAATTGATTAGAGTTACCCGGCGGAGGTTTCGGCAAAACCTTGCATGGGCGTTGTTGTATAACGCAACGGCTATCCCCCTGGCGGTGATGGGGCTCCTCAATCCCCTGTTTGCCGCGCTCGCTATGTCCGCCAGCAGCCTGCTCGTGGTGTGGAATTCATCCCGACCGATCGGCGGTCCCGGAACCGTAAGCCTGTCATCGGAAACGACTCAGACAACGTACCGAACCTGGTCGAGGCTGCGGTAGTCAAAGTAATGCTCTGGGCATGTGGAAACCGCTTCAAGCCCAGTGATGCCGTGATTAGCGGCGGTATGATGGTGCCTGTCTTCGTTGAAGGCCGTCACGCAGGTATAGGCCCCGAACAGCATGATGAGCGTGCCGGCAATTCGGCGCACGATGGTGTTTTGCATAATTTTCCGCAACTGTCCCGCAACGGTGCCCATGGCCAGCAACATGGGCAAGGTACCGAACCCGAACCCGAGCATGAGCAATGCGCCGCGCTGGGGTGAGGCCGATACCATGGCGAGCGCCAGGGCCGAATAGACGAGACCACACGGCAACCATCCCCAGACCAGTCCGAGTCCAAAGACATGCAAGGGGTTTTTGGGTGGTATGAACCATCTTCCCATGGGTTCGATAACTCTCCAGATGTGCAGCCCCGCCTTTTCAATGCCCTTGATGCCCTGCCACCAGCCCGCGAGATAAAGCCCCAGCGCGATCATGAGCAGGCCGGCAATCACCCTGCCTGCCGGAAGTGCTGTGTCGGCAGCAAATCTTGTCGCCTGGGTGCCGATCAGGCCCGCCAGCGCACCGGCGAGCATATAACTCACAATGCGGCCGGTGTTATAGGCTAAATGGTGCGTCATCCGGGACAGGTGCGATTGTCGGTGCGATTGCGGCAGGCCGACGTTCAGTGCGCCGACAATACCGCCACACATACCGATACAATGCGTTGAGCCAAGTAACCCGATCGTCAACGCAGTAAAGAATGTAAGTTCCAAAGTCAGGCCCTAGTGTAGTGTCCTATATAATATGACACTACACTAGTAAGACTTGGGCAGGCCGAGCGCCTTCTCAGCGATATTGCACAGGATCAGTTGTGGGCTCACCGGCGCCAGGCGCGTGATCAAGACTTCGCGCAGCAACCTTTCCACGTGGAATTCTTTAGCATAGCCCATGCCACCATGGGTCATGACGGCCTGGGTGCAGGCCTTGAAACCTGCTTCACCGGCCAGGTACTTGGCGGCATTGGCCTCAATGCCGCAGGGTTGGCCAGCGTCGTAGAGACTGGCTGCGCGCATCGTCATCAGCCAGGCCGCTTCCAGTTCCATCCAGCTTTGCGCCAGCGGATGCTGGATCGACTGGTTCTGGCCGATTGGCCGGTCGAACACGATCCGGTCCTTTGCGTACTGCGTGGCGCGGGCGAGTGCGTTTTGGCCGATGCCGATGGCTTCCGCCGCGATCAGGATTCGCTCTGGGTTCAGACTGTGCAGCAGGTAATGGAATCCCTTACCTTCCTCCCCGATTCGGTCTTCTTCCAGCACCGGCAGGCCGTCGATGAAGACTTCGCAGGAATCGACTGCCGCGCGGCCCATTTTAGGGATGGTGTGCACATCGCAGTAATCGCGATCCAGACGCGTATAGAACAGCGTCATTCCTTCGGTGGGACGGGCGCATTCTTCCTTCGGCGTAGTTCGTGTCAGCAGCATGATCCGGTCGGCTTCCTGGGCCGTCGAAATCCAGATTTTCCTTCCGTCGACCTGGTAACCGCTAGCGGTGCGCACCGCGCGGGTTTTGATGGATGTTGTATTCAACCCGGCATCGGGTTCGGTGATGCCGAAACACGACTGGGTCGTGCCCTGGATCAGGCCCGGCAGCCAGCGTTGTTTCTGTTCCTCGCTGCCGAAAACTACGATGGGGTGGGGGCCGAAAATGTTGATATGAATGGCCGAGGCTGCGCTCATCGCACCGGAAGAATTGGCCACGGCGTGCATCATCAGGGCAGCCTCGGTTGCGCCCAGGCCTGCACCGCCAAATTCTTCAGGCATGGTGATGCCGAGCCAACCGCCTTGTGCCATGGCGCGGTGGAAGTCGAAAGGAAACTCCCCCGTCCTGTCCCGTTCCAGCCAGTAATCATCATCGAACACGGCGCAGGCCTTGTGCACCTCGTCGCAAATCGCCTGTTGTTCCACTGTCAGGGAGAAATCCATCAGCTCATGTTACCTTCTGTCAACCCAAGTAGTTCAATAACGGTCTCCTGCAGTACCGACCGCCGCAGTTTTCCCGACGAGGTCATTGGCAGTGAATCCAGCAACACCAGGATTTGGGGCCACTTGTTTTTCGCCAGCCCTTGCTGTTCCGCGAATTCGACTAAGTCGCCGAGCACCACTTCGCCACCCTTTTTTTCCGGGACCACGCAGGCGCATACTCGCTCTCCCAGGCGTTTATCGGGTATCCCGACGCAGGCGACATCCCGGATTCGTTCATCGGTCAGGAGAATTTCCTCGATCTCTGCCGGTGAGATATTGGCGTCGCCCCGGATGATTGTGTCTTTGAGGCGGCCGGTAAGCTTAACGAAGCCTTCTTCATCGATCACGGCGAGATCACCGGTCCGGAACCATCTACCCGGGAGAAAAGACTCTGCATTCAGCTGATCCCGTTTGAAATAACCGAGGAAAAGCGATGGAGATCGCATCACCATCTCACCTTCTTCGCCGGCTGCCACATTATTTCCACTGTCATCGACAATTTTCAGCTCCGTCCCCAGGAATGGCTGGCCATCCGATCCGGTAATCCGTTCGAAAGATGCTCCCGGCCGGCAGCCGGTACCAATTCCTTCCGTCATGCCCCAGAGTACCGAGGTCAGGGTCGATGGTAGTTTTTTATACGCCTCTCGCAGGAGATCGGCGCTTACAAAATTGCCGCCGCACAACATCACGCGCAGGCTCAAGCCGGTGGCCAGTTCCTCCAGCATTGGTCTTTCCAGTAAATCGCGCAGCAAGGTCGGGGTGGTCAAAGAAAAAGTGGCCTTTTCACTGGCGAGGAGTTCCAGATAGCGGTCGGCGCTCCATGTTTCTTGCAGAACCAAAGTGGCGCCGAGAAATATCGCCAGGCGCAGGCCATGTACGAAACCAGCGGAGAATCCCAGCGGCGCCGCCATCAGTATCACTTCATCAGGCCCGAATCCGTAGATGGGCGCAACCGCGCTATTCATCGCACCGATGGTATTTGAATTGTGCATCACTCCCTTGGGTACGCCGGATGATCCGGAAGTGAACAACAGCGACACGAGATCGGATGCCGTTATGGAATGATCAAGAACGGGATGTTCTGCCGTCGCAGAAGCCAGCAGTTGCTCGAAAGTCAGCCAGCCAGGTGTGTCATGTTCAACTCCGACCGAGACCAGGATTTCAAGTGAGTCTAGCGATTCTGCCAGCGGGTCGATCATCGCGATGAAATCACGCCGGTTGAATTCTGCCGGCACGACGATTCCCATCGCATCACTGGTCTTCACCACGCCCCTGAATTCATGCCCTCCGCTGGTGACCGGCAGATGAACGCCCACCGCACCGAGATAATTCAGCGCCAGCACGAAAGCCGTCACGTGGTGCCAGTTGGGCAGGGCTACCACGAAGCAGTCACCCTTTTTTACGCCCTTTGCCTGCAGTGCCGCAGCCAATCGCCACACCAGGTTTTGCATTTCGCTGTAGCTTACGCTGCCGAAGCGTTCATCCTTGACGGCGATCTTTTCTGGAAACCGCTTAACAGCCTGCTCGAAATAATCCGTTAACAGAAGATCCGTCCAATAACCTTTGTCACGGTAGTAGTCTGCTTGATTGGTTTCACATGGCATATCCGCCGCTCACGCTGATGGTCTGGCCGGTGACATAGGACGTCTGGTCGGATGCCAGCAGCAGGACGATCGGAACGATGTCGCCGGGTACGCCCGCCCGCCGCAGCGGGTAGTGGCGAACCACCTTCTTCATGGTTTCCTCGTTGGCGAAGATACGGCTTTGGTGGCTATCCGCATGCCACAAGCTGTTGTCGCCCGCGTCACCGGGATTTTCCGGCAGGGTCAGGCCCGGGCAGACGACATTAACATTCAGTTGATACTTGCCGAATTCACGCGCCAGGGCTTTACTGAGCGCAATGATTCCACCTTTGCAGGCTCCATAAACGGCTTCGTTGTATTCACCAACCCGGCCGGCATCCGACCCGATCGTGATGATCTTTCCATAGGACCGCTCGATCATCGACGGCGCCACCGCCCGGATGCAGTGGATCGGACCCCACAGGTTGATTGATATCTCTTTCTCGAAGTCCTCGTATGACTTGTTGACGAACAGCGCGTTGTTGGTCCAACCGGCGTTGTTGATCAGGATGTCGATCTGTCCGAAAGCTTCGAGCGTGCGCTCGGCCATGTCCTGCACCTGGCTGCGGTCGCCGACATCGGATTTCACGAACATAACCCTGCCGCTGCCCGATGTCTGCAGTTCATCGACGACGCGCTGCGCCTGGTTTTCATCGATATCCGCGATGACGACGTTGGAGCCTTCATCAAACAGACCTTCGGTGATCGCTTTGCCGATATTGGACGCCCCGCCGGTGACGATCGCGGTTTTGCCTGCTAATCTCAGATCCATCGTCGTTTTCCTCACTTTTTCCTTTTCGAGGCCTGTTGGAATTTCCGCAACCGTTCCTCGATTTCGTCGGCAGCGAGTGTGCGGTTACGCTCGAAATAAATTTCCTCAAGCCACAGGGCGCTCGCGGCCGGCAGGTCTATCCCCAGCATGGCCACTTCCTTGACTAAGCGCACGGCGGTTTTGCCGTTTTCACAGATGGCCTGCGCGATTTTCATGGCCTCTTCCAGCAGTGATTCGTCGGGCACCACCTTCTGGATCAGTCGCAGGCGGAGCGCTTCGTCTGCGGAAACCGGGTCACCGGTCAGCATCATCAGTAAGGCATCACCCATGCCGATCAATCGTGGCAACCATTGCGTTCCACCACCGCCGGGTAAAGCGCCCAGCTTGACTTCCGGCAAACCGATCACGGCGGATTGCGCCGCGATGCGAATATCGCAACCCAGCGCAAGCTCAAATCCACCTCCAAGAGCATAGCCGTTGATTGCGGCGATGGTCGGTTTGCTGATTTTTAGTGAATTCGGGGTGACCCAGTACTGGGTCCTGGTTTTCGGCGGCAGGTACAGGAAGTCCGGCGCCTTCTTGATGTCGATGCCGGTGGAAAACGCCCGTCCGTTACCCGTGTAGATCAGCACGCGCAGGTCGTCATTGGCCTCGAATTCCTCCAGGCGCCGCCGGTGCTCAGACATTAAATCCATATCGAAAGAATTCATGGCCTGGGGCCGGTTCAGCGTAATTATCGCCACGGGACCCTGCGTTTTCCAAAGCAGGGGTTCGGCTTCTTCGAATGCTTTGTCTTCACTCATGTTTTGAGTCCTGTATGTTCAATGGTGCAAACCTGACCTAGTGTACTGCATCGTAATTAATGGTACTTTCAGAGGCCACCTGTGGCTGCAATGCAAGGCGGGGCTCGCAGGGAATGGCCTTGTTAGCGCTGGCGCTTGATGAATTCAAGGATCAGGTCGTTTGTTAAATTACGTGCTTCCCAGTGCATGCAATGCCCTGCTCCGGGAATCACGGTTAGTTCCGCGCCCGCTATGGCTTCGGTGATCATTTCAGACGCTCGGGGTGGGCAGTACGGATCGAGTTCTCCGGCAAGCACCATGGTAGGACAGTCAATGGCGCCGAGTTCGGACATCATGGGCTCATCTGCGAGTCTCAACATGGCCCGGCAAGCGTTTAAATAGCCGTTCACATCTTTGACCGCGGCTGTGCGCAGTTGACGGTATTCTTCAATGAGTTGTTCGTCGTCGATTGAAAAGCATCCGCTTGCGTCGTCCTCCGTGATCAAGGTAATGGCCTTCAGGCCGCCCTGAGTCGCCTGTTCGATACGGTTGTTGAAAAACGCAACGCCGGGACGTCCCACGGTACAGGAACTGGCGATGAGAATGAGCCCCTGCACCATTTCGGGGAAGTCCAGCGCAAACCGTTGTGCAATAACACCACCCATTGAGAATCCGACCAACCACGCAGGGACCGCGCTGTGGGCGCTTAGTATCTGCGCCAGGTCATCTGCCATTTGTCCCACGGTGCCATTCCCGGCGCCCACGGGGCTGGTGCCAAATCCACGAACGTCATAGCTTATGACATTCATCGAGCGCTGCAGGAAGGACTCTTGCTGCGACCACACGCTGCGCTCCTCGGACAACCCGTGGATCAGAACTGCAGTGTGGCTGGATGCAGTCATTGAATTCTCCTGACCCTGCTGCTTTAATCCGGATGGTACCTGGGAAGCAGTACTCGCCTACTTCAGGTGCTTGATGATTTCCTGGCTGATTTGTTCCATGCGAGCCAGTCTCCCGCCCGTTCCCGCCCGGAAAGCCAGCGTGACACCGTTGAGGCCAAGCGCTTTGAGGGCGCCAATCCGCTCCAGGATTTCCTCGGCGCTGCCGACCAGTGCGACGTAATCGATAAATTCGGGCGAAACCACTTGCTTGTGGCTGGCGTGCGATGACATGTGTTCCAGACGATCGTAGCTCTCACCCGCACGCCGGAAGTCTTCTTTGAAAGGTACGAGAAAATCCGGCAGGTACTTCCACTTATGGAAAGTTTCAGCCTGTGAGGCAGCCCAGTGACTGACATCGTCACGGGCCTGATCACGATCATCCGAAATTGCGATGTTGGCCCACAAATCAAACTTGATTTCGCTGAAATCGCGGCCAACTTCTTCCGCGCCGCGCCGCACATGATCCATTTGCCACTTGGTAAATTCAACGTTGGCGCCACCCATCAGGATGACACCGTCGGCAACCCGGCCACACATGGCCAGAATTCGTGGCTGATTGGCGGCAACGAAAATCGGTATTTTTCCTGTTGCAGTCACAAGGTGAAAAGGTTTTCCATCCGCATCTGCAAGTTCTCCGCCATCGCACAGGGTATTGATGTTGTTGATTGATTCTTCCAGATAGGCAATATTCGCGGGCTTCAAGCCTATGGAATAGACCGCGGTCCAGCCTGAACCCAAGCCGATGATGGCGCGACCGTTACTGACTTCGTTCAATGCCGTGAAACCGTTCGCCAGTGTCGTGGGGTGCCGCGTCACAGGGTTAGTGACACCGGTGGAAAGCTTGATGGTAGAGGTATTTACAGCACACAGGGCGAGCGCGACGAAACAGTCCTTCATCGACATCTGGCAGTCAGCGATCCATACACTGTCGAACCCCAACCTTTCGGCGTTCTGAACGACCTGTACGGTGTGTGAGATGGGCTCACGGGGGCTGATTCCCAAGGACATTCCGACATTCATTTTGTGCTCTCCTGCAGAATTTTTATATATGATTAATGATCCTGATGGACCGTTGATGCTGGTATTCGACAGAAGTGAAAGTTTTTCGATGTACTCGTGCTGACCCAAAAAACGCCTTAACCCACTGCTGTTCCGCTTAATCTGGAGGGGGTGCCGGACCAGGCAATATTATTGACATTAGGCCCTTAGGATCAGATTGAGCCAGCCATACTGTGCGCGTTGTTCTACCGCTACGCGTGCTGATCTCGATTGAATTTCTCAAACGTTTCCACGCGCCAGCGTTCTGTTCTTTCAATGTCATTAAAGCTGAAAAGATGGAAGCCGGGTATGTTGATTTCCGGATCAGCCAGATAGGGTTCCAGGCCGGCCAGTAAGTCATCCGGCTGGTAGGGTTTGGCGCTGATCATTTTTCTGAGCAGGCCTTTCTGCTTCTTCAATACTTTTACGGACTGTCCCACGCCAATCCTCAGCGAGAGCGAGATCAGCTTGCTCATATTTGCCACACCAGGCAAGCCGATCCAGACCGGCAGGCTCACACCAGCTTTGCGGATGCCTTTCAGCCAATCGACAATGGCCTGCGGGTCAAAACACATCTGGGTAACCATGTATGTAGCAAACTGTTGTTTATCCTGAAGAAATCTCAATAGTTTCTGGTCATCGACCAGGGGGTGCCCTTCCGGGTGGGAAGCAATACCAATGTCTTCGATATCGTGACCTATTTCAGCCATGTCCCGAAGCACATCCAGCGCGCAATCGTATTCTCCGACCGGCTCCGGCGCATCACCACCGGGAATAAACACACTTTCGACCCTGGCTGCCTCAAGCCTGGCCAGTATTTCACGAAGGTGGCCCTTGTCCTGGATCATCCTGGCTGAGATGTGGGGAATCAGCTTGAGTTGCCTCTCCTCGGGCAAAGCCCTGAGCTGCTCCACCAGTTTCAGCGTGGGCTCGAGGCCCTTCACGGGGGAACAGGTAATCGAGACATAGGAATGCCGTGGAATGTGAATCAGCCGATCCAGGATGGTCTTGGTGGGAAACACTTCCATATAAGCCTGGTCCAAAAGTCTGGCCAAAACCTGATGGCTGTTGTTGCTATTCATCATTTATCTTGCCCCTCCATCCTTGGCTTTTCATCCGGTTTCTTCATCGTGTCCAGGAAGAATACCGAGTTCACCCCGGCCATGAGCAACTTGCAGCGTTTGTGCAGATTCTTTGAAAAGTAAGTTACAAGGAAGAATAATAGCCTATTTCCCTGAAGCCCACGCATATTGCGCTGGGATAGAACTAGTTGTTAAAGTTCCACTGTGAAAAACTTGATTCCTATTGGCCGCAGGCATGAATGAACCGATCCAAGTGGTGCACGGGGAGGGAGTCGTTTCGTTCTTCCTGAACCGGCCCGAGCGCCGAAATGCCTTGTCGCTCACCTTACTGGCCCGGCTGAGCGATGCTCTCTCGAGCGAAATCCGTGGCGACACGTCTGCAGTGATTGTCAGTGGTGTCGACGGGAGTTTCAGCGCGGGTGCTGACCTGACTGACCTGACTGGAACCCTTCAAGACCTGGGCATGGATGATGCCATTGAAGAAGTGACACTAAAAATTCGGGACCTGCCGGTTCCGGTGATCGCCGCCATCGATGGTCCTTGCCTGGGCGGCGCCTTCGACCTCGCCTTGAGCTGTGACCATCGCATCGCTTCCAGGGATGCTTTCTTCCAGGTGCCAGCCACCCGCCTCGGCTTGCTCTACAATCCGCGCTCCATTGTAAGAATGCGGCAATTGCTCGGCCGTGACGCCGTTTTCCGCCTGTTGGTGCTTGGCGAGCGCCTTGATGCAAATGCGGCCCTGCGGGCCGGCATCGTATCCCACGTGGTTGAGGGCGCCAGTTACGAAGCGGCCCTGAAGATTGCCCAGGCAGCCACGGGCAACTTCGCCTCGGCAGTAGCGGCAACCAAGCAACTGCTCAATGCGATCGACGGCATCGACTACGACCCCGGGGAGTGGGATAAGCAGCGTCGCGAGTTGCTGTCTTCGCCAGAGCGGCGGGCGGCGGTGGCCAGTGAGAAAAAACGCCGCGGCTATTAGGGCCTGTTAACAGGCCCTAAGCTCTGTTCAGGGATTTCAAGGCTTTACTGATGGCGACGAGACCGAGGTCTCTTTGCCGGTTCAATGTTGTGTAATCACGATCTCCAGCCACCTGTGCAGCGCCTTCGACAAGGCGATCCCTTAATTCCTGGGTCAGTTCGGGGGCTTCCAGTCTGGTCCAGGGAAGCTTCAGGGCCGGGCCAAATTGATCCAGGCAATAAGCCATGCCGCCCTCGCCACCTCCGATGTGGTAGGTAAGGCATGGCCCCATCATTGCCCAGCGTGGTCCCGGGCCGTTGACGATGGCGAAATCGATTTGCTCCACGGTCGCCTCATCATTGGTGACCATGTGCAGGACTTCGCGCCACATGGCTTCCTGCAGGCGGGTGGCAATAAATCCCGGGATTTCCCGGGATAGGGCGAGTGGCGCCTTGCCGGCAATCCGGTAGAAATCGACGACCCACTTCACCGCCTCCGGATCTGTTTTTGCACCGCCAACGACTTCGACCAGGGGCAGCAGGTAGGGTGGATTGAACGGGTGTCCGACCACTGTGCGTTGGGGGCTGGGGCACCTGGCCTGGATGTCCGTCATGGGCAGGCCGGAGGTGCTCGAGGCAATTACCACGTTTGTGGGCACGAGTTCTCCCAGCCGGGCATACAGCGTCTGTTTCAACTCGAGGTTCTCAGGCGCACATTCCTGCACGAATTCGGCCCCGGCCACTGATTCTGCAAGGTCGCTGGTGCAAAAGAGATTGTCGCGCGAAGCGCCCGGGGCAAGCCCCAGTGCCTCCAGGCTGACCCAGGCCGTGTCAATCAGCGAACGCAGGGAAGTCTCCTCAGCCACCAGGTCATGAAGATAGGTGGTAACCTTGTAACCCCTTGCAAGGAACCAGGCGGACCAGCCTGCGCCAATGGGCCCGGCGCCAATGCAGGTGACGTGGTGCACCTTACGGGGCTCGATGCCTGTGAACTTCTCTGTCATGTCGTTAAGAACCCTCTGCCTCACTTGCCTTTGAAGTCGGCCTTGCGCTTCTCAACGAATGCGCTGATGCCCTCCTGCGCGTCATCTGAACTGAGCAAAGCCCGGTAGATCGGCAAATCGGCGGTACGCATGGTCTGGAACGCCTGTTGGACGGTGTCGCCCTCGATGGCGCGCAGCAGTTCCTTGACCGACTGCAGGGCCAGTGGCGTCACGCCGGCCAATTGGTCGGCCCAGGCCCGCGCTTTGGCCATCAACTGATCCGCCGGCACGACGGCATTCACCAGGCCGTAACTGGCCGCCTCCACCGCCCCCATGCGCTCACCCAGCAACAGCATTTCCATTGCCTTGTTATAGGGCAGGCGCCGTGGCAAACGCTGTATTGCACCTGCGTCGGGCACAATCCCCAGCGGCATTTCCGGACAGGCGAATTCCACGTGTTCGGCCGCAATAATCAGATCACAGGAAAGGGCTATTTCAACTCCGCCGCCCAGGGTGATCCCGTTCAATGCCGCGATCACCGGCTTGTTCAGATCCCACAGCTCGGTTATGCCGGCAAATCCGCCGGGGCCGTAGTCATCCTCCCACCAGTTTTCCAACGACATCTCGCCGGCCTCAACCGCCTTGAGGTCCCAGCCGGCACAAAAAATGCGCTCGCCCGCACCGGTGATGATGCCAACCGCCAACTCGGGGTCATCACGCAAGGTGACAAAAGCCTCGCCCAGTGCCTGGCTGACCTTGATGTCGATGGCATTGGCCTTGGGTTTGTCAATGACAATTTCGAGAACGCCACCCCTGCGGGAAACATGGACGTGTTCTGACATATCGCTTTCCTTTCAGATTGTTGGTAAGGCTGGCAAACATCACTGATGTTTGCGCAGACAATCATATGATGTGTGATCGCTGTCTTTACAGTCACATTTAATGCGACACAAACAGCACTATTTCGACATTCCGAAACCAGGTGGGATGAAGGATCACATGATCAAAAATCTTTCACTCATGTCGAATACTAGCAACAAATTTCTTGCGGGATCACTAATCATGAAATCTCGTCAGAACAAGAGAAGATGATTGGTGGATTCCTGCTCACACAAACTGGCCCGGCTTTTTGCCCCGCGCAGCATCGCCTTCGTTGGCGGCACCATCGCCGCGATGGCGATCAGGCGCTCGGTCGAAATGGGCTACCAGGGGGAAATCTGGCCGGTGCACCCGACGCGAAAATCCATGGAGGGCTTCAGGTGTTACCGCAGCATCAATGACCTACCCGGGATACCGGACGCGGCGCACGTTGGTGTGAATCGCGAACTGACCATCGATATCGTCAGCGCTCTGTCACAATCTGGAGCGGGGGGTTGCGTTTGCTACGCTGCCGGTTTTGCGGAGATGGGAGCAGATGGCCGGGAACTGGAGCAGAAGCTGATTGAGGCTGCCGGCAATATGCCGCTGATTGGCCCCAATACTTTCGGTTTTTTGAATTTCCTCGACCGCTGCGCCCTGTGGCCCTACCTGTTCGGATGCGAGCCGGTCGATCGTGGCGTCGCCCTGATTTCGCAGAGCGGCAACATCGCGATGAACCTGACGATGAATTTACGTTCGGTCAATTTCACCCACGTGATTGGCACAGGCAACCAGTCGGTCCTCGGGCCGGGCGACTATATCGATGCACTGCTCGATGACGAGCGGGTTCGCGCCATCGGTATGTATATCGAGGGCATCGATGACGTCGGTCATTTTTGCCGCGCGGCCGCGCGAGCACTGGAACAAGGTGTACCGATCGTCGTCCTGAAAGTGGGCAAGACCAGCGCGAGCGCGCAGCAGTCAAGCACACATACGAGTTCCCTGACGGGTTCTGACACACTCCATGATGCCCTGTTCAAGCGACTGGGGGTCATCCGCGTGCATTCACTCAACCGCATGCTGGAGACGCTGAAAGTACTGGATCTGGCTGGGCCGCTCAAGGGGAATAACGTACTAAGCCTGTCCTGTTCCGGCGGGGAGGCCTCGATCATGGCGGATTATGCCGTTGAGTTCGGATTGGATATGAAACCGTTTTCCGGCGCCCAAATGGTTAATCTGAATACCCAGTTCGAAAACTATGTCACGGTTTCCAATCCATTCGATTACAACACTTCAATCTGGGGCAACGGCGTTGCCCAGCAGCGCTGTTTCACAGCGGCCATGTCGGGCAATCACGATGCTGCCTTTCTGATTTATGATCATCCCACTGTCCGTGCCGTAGCAGTCGCCAACGAAGTCAATGAATGGGTGGTTACACTGGATGCCTTCATCGCTGCGCACAAAAGCACCGGAATGCCTGCATTCGTGCTCTGCACAATCAGCGAGTTGCTGCCCAAAAGCATGCGTGATCACCTGACATCCAACGGTGTCGTCCCGCTGCAGGGGTTTGAAGATGGCCTGTTTGCCTATTCAATGGCCACCGGCTACCACGCTTATCGCGAAGACAAGGCCGGTACAGACATTTTACCCAGGATCTTTGCCGGATCTGCAGCGGATTACAAGCAGGCTGTATTCCTGGACGAATGGGAAAGCAAGAGCCGTCTTGGGGACTATGGAGTGCCCACCCCTGTTGGCGAACTCGCCACCGCCGGGGATGCCCCCAGTGCGGCTGATCGGGTCGGTTACCCGGTGGTTGTGAAAGCGGTGGGAGAGACATTCCTGCACAAGTCGGACCTGGGCGCCGTCATGCTGAATCTCAATAGTGCTGAAGAAGTAAAATTGGCTGTCAAAGAGATTTCAGACTCCGTTGGAACACAGTCCGTTGCGGATAGCCGGGTCGTCGTGGATAGGTTTCTCATTGAGCGCATGGTCACCGGGGCCGTTGCGGAGTTGATTATCGGCATCAAGCGCGATGAACAGTTTGGGCCGGCTTTGGTGATCGGCGCCGGTGGTATCCTGGTGGAGTTGATTTCCGACAGCGTGAGTCTCTTGCTGCCGACAGATCGAGACGCGGTTGCCGAGGCGATCGATTCGCTGAGGGTGGCGAAACTGCTGAGGGGTTTCCGGGGCAGTCCCCCCGGCGACATCAACGTGCTCGTCGATGCCACTCTTGGCATTGCTGCTTTCGCGCTGGATCACTGGGACACACTGCTGGAACTGGACATCAATCCACTGCTCGTATTGCCCCACGGCCAGGGCGTGGTGGCAGTGGATGCGCTTATTTGTCTCAAGGCCGGTTAACCGGCACTGACCTGGTAAGCTACAGCGGAAAATGCGAGAATTTGCTATGAATAATCCTCAATACATCGCAGCCGAATCTCTTGGGGACGCCCTGCAAATCAAGCAGCAGAAGGGCGAACACGCGCGGGTGATTGCGGGTGGAACGGACCTGATTCTGAGGATGAGAGACCGGGTCTTCTCGCCCGGCTTACTCCTCGATCTGCGCAAGGTTTCGCTCGATACCATTTCATGTCATGCGGGCGAGGTGCGGCTGGGTGCTTATGTGACCCTGTCACAAATACTTGGCGATGAGCAGCTTGCGGTTTTGTTTCCGGCCCTGCTTGAGGCTTGCCGGCAATTTGCCGGGCCACCCATCCGCAACCGGGCCACACTGGGCGGCAACCTCGCCAATGCTTCTCCGGCAGCTGATCTGGCGCCGCCGTTAATGGCTTACAATGCCAGCATTATATTGGCCTCGTCGGCCGGCGAGCGAGTACTTCCGCTGGCGGAATTTTTTACCGGCCCCGGTCAAACCGTCATCCGTGCTAACGAGATTCTGACCCAAATCCGGCTGCCCCTGATGCCGCCTGGTACAGCCGCAAGGTTCATCAAGCTGGGGCAACGCCGCTCCATGGCGATTTCCATTATCAATGTGAGCACCCGGCTGACGCTGGCTAAGCAAGGTACCGTGAATGAGGCGCGCATTGTACTGGGCGCCGCGGCCCCGACACCGCTGCGCGCAGTTGCCGCCGAGGCGGTATTGATGGGCAACGAACTCTCTGAAGATCTGGTTGAGGAGGCTGCCATCGCAGCAAGCAAGGAAATCTCGCCGATCACGGATGTACGCGCCAGCAGGAACTATCGTGAAAAGATGGCGCAGGTGCTGGTGCGCAGAGCGCTGCTGGCAAGCCGGGATGAACTTGGCAGGAGTGGTTACAATGACTGAAATGGACATCCTCCTGACCATAAACGGCAAGCCGCAGAAAGTGAAAGTCGAACCCGTTCGAACCCTGTTGAGCGTTCTGCGCGAAGAGGCCGGGCTGACCGGCACCAAGGACGGCTGCAGCAGTGGTGATTGCGGCGCCTGCGTGGTGCTGCTCGACGGCCGGGTGGTGAACGCCTGCATGGTGTTGGCGCCGCAGGCCGATGCCGCACGGATCACCACCATAGAAGGTCTGGCCGTGAACGGCCAATTGCATCCGCTGCAACGCGCATTCGCCGAGACCTGGGCCTTTCAATGCGGTTTTTGTACCCAGGGCATGCTGATTTCCTGTTATGCCCTGTTGTTGTCCAATGACAATCCCTCGCGCGAGGAAATTCTCACCGCGATTGCGGGAAATTTCTGTCGCTGCACGGGCTATCAAAATGTCGTCAAGGCAGTATGCCAGGCAGCCGCAGAAATTCGGCAGAGGGGAAATTGGAAAGAGGCGCACCATGCGTGAGTCAAGCGTAGTCGGTCAGTGGGTCAGCGCACCCGGTGCTGAGGATATCGTTACCGGCAAGGCCCGTTATTGTCCGGATATTCAATTGCCGGGCATGCTGACCGGTAAGCTGCTGTACAGCCCCCATGCGCGGGCGCGAATCAAAAACCTGGATGTCAGCAAGGCAAAGGAGGTCCCCGGCGTATTTGCCGTCATCACGCATGCAGATATCCCCGGCGAAAACAACTATCTCTATGCCTATCCGGATCAGCCATTGCTGGCGGTCGACGAGGTGCGTTTCCAGGGGGATGCAGTCGCCGCGGTCGCGGCAGTGGATGAAAAAGCCGCTGATGCCGCACTCGAGGCGATTGAAGTGGAATATGAAGCCTTAAGTGGTATTTTCGATCCGCTGGAGGCGATGAAACCCGGCGCAGTTCATGTCGTAGCCGGTCAGTGTAATGTCATGATGCAAATGACATACACAAGCGGTGACGTGGAGGCGGCGCTTGCATCCGCTGATGTCATTGTCGAAAACACCTACCGCACGCAATGGGCCGAGCATGCATTTCTGGAGACAGAAGGCGGGGTCGCGCGGGTAGATGATGAGGGTGTCGTTACCGTTTGGTCATCCTGCCAGGCACCTCATCGGGACAGGATGCAGATTGCCAGATCCCTCGGCCTGGCTGAGAGTATGGTGCGCGTCATCACCCCCTATATCGGTGGTGCGTTTGGCGGTAAGGACGAGGCGCATGTGCAGATCCACGCTGCCCTATTGGCATACGTGGCCGGGCGCCCTGTTCGGCTTATCCGTGGGCGCAGGGAATCCATGCTGACCCATGTGAAGCGTCATCCGATCATCGTGCAATGCACCACAGCAGCCAGTAAAGACGGCCGGCTGCTGGCGGTTAAAGCCCGCGCGATCGCTGATGCAGGCCCGTACTCGAACTCAACTCACGAGGTTCTGAACAAGTTCGGCGAATTCATAGGCGGGCCGTATAAGGTGCCGAACCTGGAAGTGGAAAAAATAGCTGTGCGCACCAACAATCCGATCACCGGTGCTTTTCGGGGTTTTGGCGCACCGCAGGCTGCGTTTGTGTACGAATCTCAAATGGATGACCTGGCGCGGAAACTGGGTATGGATCCACTGGAAATACGCTTGCTCAACGGTGTAGAAACCGGAACACAAATGTACACCGGTGTGGTTGTCCGTGAAGGAAGAGCAATGAAGGCGTCTTTGCACAAGGCGGCGGAAATGATTGACTGGGAGAATCGCGATCAAGGTGAACGCCGTCCAGCTCAACACTTACGCCGGGGTTGGGGTATGGCCACCATTCTGAAAGGCGCAGGCATGGGGCGCGGGTTGGCCGACCACGCCGGCGTATTATTGGAAATGCACCGCGATGGTTCACTCGTGATCAACAGCGCCGCGGCAGACATGGGCCAGGGCGTTATTACCCTGATGGCGCAATTGGCTGCTGAAAGGCTGGGTCTTGATTTATCCTGCGTGCGTATCGCCAGGGCGGATACCGCGAAGGCCCCAGATGCCGGAGCCTCGTGCGCCAGCCGCCAGGCCATGGTTTCCGGGAGTGCCGTGTTGATGGCAGCAGATGAAATCCGTGACACGCTGCTGACCCTTGCGGCGCGGAAAACAAAAGTCAGCAAAGATCGCCTGGACCTGAGCAACGGCAGGCTGCTGATCGATGGCGAGGTGCAGGAGCTCACGGTACAAAATCTGGCCGAGCGCGCCAGTGCCTGGGGTTATCCCTTGCATGCCCAGACCCGGTATCACCTCGAGTACCCGGATGATGTCCCAGAGATTCCCTATCGTTACAGCAGTGAGTTTTTCCAGTTTTGTACCCAGGTTGCGCAGGTGCTGGTGGATTGCGAGACCGGGCAGGTCACGGTGGAAAGGCTCATTGCCGTGCATGACGCGGGCAAGATGATCAACCCAGGCGGTGTCTACGGGCAAATCGAGGGTGGTGTTGCACAGGGTATCGGTTACGCTCTCAGCGAGGAACTCGTGGTAGAGGAAGGCCACACCCTGAACGCATCACTGGAAAATTACGTGATCCCGCTGGCGCTCGATATTCCTGAACTGGACATGCACGTATTGGAAATGCCGGAACTTGCCGGCGGGCCGCTGGGCGCCAAAGGCGTGGCGGAAGGCCCCATCATTCCCACCGCCCCGGCAATTCGCAACGCCATACTGGACGCGATCGGAAAATCGCTTTACCGGCTGCCGATGAACGCAGAGCGGGTGCTGGCCGCACTGGATGGACAGGAAGCAAACGCAGAACAATTGGATTGAGGGAAAAACCAGTGAACAATCATGCTCGTACTGCAACAGCCCATTCACGACCCTGCCAACCAGCGCCTGAAAGCTTAAGATTGGTGACCGCGGACCTTCCGGACAAGGTAAGCGTCGCCATCATCAACAATTTCATATAATGGAAAAATGGTGGAATCAAGAGCAATGAAAAAGCAGCCCAACTCTGAAATGTGCTTCGTTTGCGGCCGCAAGAACCCGGTCGGGCTCTACATGCGGTTTCACGACAACGGTGAGACCGAGGTAGTGAGCGAGTTTACCGTGCCGGAGCATTACCAGGGCTATCCCGGTATCGTCCATGGCGGGGTAGTGGCGGCAATGCTGGACGAAGTCGTGGCCCGGGTGTCGATGATTGGCGATCCGCACCACTTCATGATGTCGGTCAAGCTGGCTATCCTCTATCGCCACCCGGTGCCGGTGAGTACACCGTTGAAGGTCGTCGGCAAGATCGTGCGCCTGCGTGGCAGGCTCGGTAAGGCTGAAGGTAAAATCTACCTTCCCGACGGCAGCCTCGCCTGCGAGGCTGCCATGACTCTGGCCGACATTCCCGAAGAACTGCTGACCAGCACAAACCGGGCGCTGCTGAACTGGAAAGTTGACTGACGTGACACATGCACGGGCTGAAAAAGTTCAAGAAAACGCTTCAAAGCGCCCTAGGAGCCTGTCGGATTTGACCGATCGTAGCGAGGGAAAGCCGATTTGAGTCAGATTTTTCGGTCTTTTAAGGAAAATAGCACCGCTATTTGACGCAAAAGAGCGGGAAATCTGGCCAAACTCGGGTTTTCCGCAGTAGATCATGTTAAATCCGACAGACTCCTAGATAACTGGTTTTACATTTTGACTCTTGCTCTATGCGGGCGCCACTAGCCCGCCCCATGGCCTCCCTGGACAGAAATATCGGGAATCTAGCCCGAATTTTCGCATCCGTTTCATCACTGATATGTGACGGAAAATGGCCGCTGAGGATTTCGTTCTTTCTCTCAACGGCCCTGCACAGAATGACTGGTCTGTTGTTTTCTTTCCATACGTTCGGGCTGGAACGATCGCTGAAATCTGGAAAGATGTATTCGCTCTGCATGACTTTAAGGGTTTGGGCTGAGCCCAGATAATGGCCCTCTCCGCCCAGGCAAACCTCCCTGATGGTGTCAAAACTCAGGGTTTCTTCATTCACTTCAATACCCCGGGTGATGCGCAACACCGCGCCCAGTACATCGTTGTCGAGCAGCAGGCTTTCCGGGCACGCCCCCAGCAGGCTGGCGTACATGCCGGCCGACTCGTAAACGATGTTGGCGCCGGAAAGCGCAGCGGCAAGGGCCGTCGAGGCGCGTTCCGCCCCGGCCTGGAAATCCGGAGTCTTGGAGTCCGACATGCCGCAAGCCGTACCGAAAGGCAAATCAAAATGGATGCCCATCTGGGCGCAGGCCGCAGACAGCAATCCCTGCTCCGGGGAGCCGCCGCTCATGGCCCCTGTTCTCAGATCCGAGATAAAGGACCACGTGCCCAGGATGGCCGGAGCTCCCGGGCGGATTGCATTGACGTAGACCAGACCACCCAGGCACTCGGCCCATGCCTGTGACACGGCGCCCGCCAGGCAGGCCGGTGTGGTGGCGCCGGCCTGGCCCGCCGACAACAACAATACCGGCATTCCGCCTTCGACCGCAACGCGCAAACATTCCAGTGCTTCTGCGGCAAATTTCATCGGCGGCACGACAAAGCAATTGGATTGACTGACGAACGGCCGCGCCCGCCAGTTTTCCTCACTGCCGGCTATGAGGTGCAACATCTCCAGCGATTTTTCCAGGTGTCTGGCCCGGGTCCAGCTCGAACCCACGTGTTTGGCCGTCCCCATCACGCAACAGTAAAGCGTGTTCAGGTCCATCCGGTAGTTGTCCGTTATGTCCCTGAGCACACACATGCGCTGGAAGATGTGGATATGTTCGCAGCGGTCTGCAATCCGCGCCAGGCCATAAAGGTCCATGGCGGTGGAATCGCGGTACAGATTGTGTTCCGTATCGACGATCATCACGGCAGCGCCGGCCGTTGCAAAATGTACCTTGCTGCCCTGTATTTGCATGTCGTGGGCGGGATTCTGCCCGTACAGGATCAGATTTTTATCGGCCTGGCGCAATGCGTTCTCCACGACTTCCCTGGGCATGCGCAGCCGACCGTCGTTGCCCAGCACGGCGCCTGCTTCGGTGCAGGTTTCGATGCAGTGCGGCGTGGCGTCGCCAAAACCTATTTCCTCGAGCAGCCTGAAAATGTTCTCAGTGACGGCCGTAATGTCCTGCTCACTGAGTGGCCTGTATTGACCACCGGTTTCGCCGGGATGAACCGGTTTGATCATATCGTCCAGGGGTGCGCTGCGTAGAGCCAGGCGTGCCCGCCTGCCACCGGATCTTCGTGTCATGATGCCTTTACCTCCGTTGCGTTACGATACATGCGCTCTCTACGGCATAATAGGCAAATGAACCGCAAAGTCATAGTCAGTTGTGCTGTGACCGGGTCCGGGGACAGCGTGGGTAGACATCCTGCCATACCGATTACGCCGGAGGAAATTGCAGCGGCCGCGATCGAGGCGGCAAAAGCCGGCGCCGCCATCGTCCATATCCATGTGCGGGATCCGGACACCGGCAAGGCCAGCCGCCGGGCAGACCTGTTCAGGGAAGTGGTTGGGCGCATTCGTGACAGTGAAACGGACGTCATCATCAACCTCACCACCGGCATGGGTGGGGATCTTTTTTTCGGCCCGGATGAAGACCCGATGAACTTCACTGAACAGACGGACTGTGTCGGCCAGTTCGAGCGCAGGCGCCACGGATGAAACCGGTGAGATCGGCTGGGTAGATGTCCGTCACGTGATCGAATACCAGGCGGAAGTGTCGGCCGGGGATATACTCGAAATTCGGGCGTCGTTGGTGAAAATCGGCTCCAAGTCCATCACGGCCCGCTACGAAATGATCAACCTGGGCAAAGACGAGGTAGCTGCCACACTGGAATGCATTTACGTGTTGTTCGACATGCAGGCGCGCGCGGGTCTGATTCTTTCGGATCAATTGCGGGAGGCGGCATCAAAATACCTGGAACCTGTCGGGGGGTAACCCTAGTTCCGTTTATTGTTTCGATCCGCGTGGGCCGTAGCTGCGGTAAAAGTGCTGATGCCCGGCCAGTAGGGAGTTGGTTCGGTATCCGGCCAGGATGTTCGGTGGTCGCGTGGGTGTACACCAAACTGGTTGGTGTAGGATTTGCTGAAGTAGGATGAACTGGCAAAACCGCAAGCGATACAAATATCCAGTACCGACATGTCCGTGTGGGTCAGGAGCACGCGGGCTTCCTGTAGCCTTACAGTTCGGTAGAACGCCACGGCCGAGCAGCCGAAATACTTTTTGAACAATCGCTCGAGCTTACGTTGGGAAAAATTGAGCAAGCGGGAAATTTGCGGGATCGTCAGCGGGTTTTCGATATTCCGCTCCATGATTTCTATAGCCCTTTGCAGGGCAGGAGGTGCGGATGACTGCTGCCTGGATTGCACTTCTTTTTGTGGCATATCAGCTTTGCGAACCTGTGAACAGAGCAACTGATCAGCGACCTCCAGAGCCAGTTTCCTGCCGTTCCTGCGCCTGATCTCCTGCAACATCATATCCAGGCCGGCGGTTCCACCGGCGCATGTCATGCGCTTGCGGTCGATAACGTACAAGGCATCTTTCAGGTCGATAAGCGGATAACGTTCTTTGAAAGCATTGTGACAATGCCAGTGGATGGTTGCCGCATAGCCCTGTAAAAGCCCTGCGCTGGCAAGTATGTAGCTGCCGGTTTCTATTGCGCCCAGAATGATGCCGCTGCGGCCCATGTGCTGCAGCCAGCTGAAAAGTTCTGCACAGTCATATCGCTCTGCATTCCAGCCGCCACAAACAATGATTGTATCCCACGCTGCATCATCCATGGAAACTGGCTTCGTGGGTACCATCACGCCCGTGCTTGCCGGAACATCTTTTCCATCTGCCGACAAAAAGCGCCAGCCATACAAATTACGACCGCTGCAATAATTGGCGATACGCAGCGGTTCAAGCAGTGCCGAGAGGCTGAACATGCTGAACTTCTGCAGCAACACGAAAGCGAAAGTGAAGCGTGGTTTCGGGATACTGGTATTCAAAAAACGAGCCTCCAAACCCGTAATCCGTGGAGAACCGCGTAAAGATTCTTCGGCAGTAGTCTCCATAAGAGTATCACCTTTTCGACAAGTAATTAATTTATTTTCGACACAACATCGTCGGAGTAATGTGGCGAAATCCTTGCGTTCCTGTCGAATATTCAAAACAAATACACAGGCGAATCTTTCATTATTTATCGGTGACATTCCGGAGGGTTATATGAACTATCAGATCACAGAAGAACAAGGCATGATCCTGGATTCCCTGAAAGCATTTTTGGAAAAGGAAATCTATCCCCATGAGGCGGAGGCAGACCGTGCCGGCGAAGTCTCCGAAGAGTTGGGCAATCACATCAAGCAAAAAGCAATAGAATTGGGGATTCTTCGCTATGAACCTTCCGGAATCGGTTGGCGGCGGAGGCCTGGATTACACAACTCTGGGCCTGGTAGAGCGGGAACTCGGCAAGGCCAGTTACGGCCTGGCCGGGCACATTGCAAGACCCACGGAAATACTGCTGGCCTGCGAGGGTGATCAGATCGAGAAATATCTGCTGCCCTGCATTACTGGTGAGAAACATGAATCCTTCGCCCTGACCGAGCCCGGCGCCGGATCCGACATCATGTCCATGACGACCAGGGCGGTCCGTGACGGGGACGACTACATTATCAACGGAGCAAAACACTTCATCAGCACACCGTGTGTACCCGATTTCGCCATTGTTTTTGTCGTCACCGGCATGGATGAGACGCCGCGAGGCCCGCGCAAGCGCATCACCGCTTTCCTGGTTGACCGGGGTGAAAAGGGCTTTGACATACAACTGGGTCCACTGTGCGCCGCCCAGCGTTGTTACAGGACCTATCAGCTATCGTTTGACGACGTGCGGGTGCACAAGTCTCGCATTCTGGGCGAAGAGGGCAAGGGACTGGAACTGGCGGACAAGTGGTTGAGCATGGGGCGTGTGTGGGTCGGCGCGCAGTGTTGCGGAAAAATGGAACGCTTGCTGGATCTTGCCGCGCAATGGGCGGCGACGCGCAAGCAGTTCGGCAAACCCATCGGGCGGTTCCAGGGGACCTCATTTAAACTGGCGGACATGGCTACCGAGTTACAGGCCTCGGATCTGCTGGTCATGCATGCCTGCAACATGGCGGACCAAGGCAAAATGACAGCGCTGGATGCGGCCATGGCCAAGTTGTTCGCCTCCGAGGCGCTGGGACGCGCTGCCGATCATACGGTGCAGATCTACGGCGGCATGGGCCTGATGGAGGAATTGCCCATTGAGCGTTTGTGGCGGGATTCGCGGCTCGAACGAATTTGGGACGGTACTTCCGAGATCCAGCGGCACATCATCAGTCGCACCGTGTTGCGGGAGTATGAATAGGGCTGAACAGGCTCCCTGCAATATGCGTGCTATGAGACAATGTCAGACAAATGACGGTTCGGAAAACTGCGGTGTACAGGCAGGAATTATTGCGGGCGGAGAAATTTAGACGGGAAGGCAAAACCTTGCTGGCCGCGGGTGTGCTGCGCGGAATCCTTGCAAAAAAAAGAGATCATTTCGCGGCCAACTACATGCTGGGGATGCTCCATCACGATGAGGGCCGCTCCGCCCAGGGGATTCCTTTTCTGAAAAAGGCCGTTGCAGCGCGCCCCGATGATTTTTTTGCCGCGATCAACCTGGGTATTATCCAGCACGAGCAGGCTTTGCTGGCCGATGCGCAGGTAAACCTGGAGCAAGCCGTATCGCTCAAGCCGGAAAATGCCCATGCACACGCAATGCTCGGATTATTGTACAGGGACCTGGGCAGTCCGGATAAGGCAGCCCGTGCGGTAGCGGAGTCCCTTGCCCTGGAACCGGCCAATGCCGATACGCTGGTCATCAGAGGCTCGCTTCACCAGATGGATGGCGACCTCGAATCCGCTGCGATGTTTTACAATCAAGCGCTTTCGCACTCGCCGTTACACGGCGAGGCATGTTACCGCTTGTCCCTGCTGGAGCGTCTTGATGATCGCAGCGATCTGGTGAGCAAGTGGGAGGCAGCCTGGCGTACCCAGGCCATACCCGTTGAGGATCGGATTCTGGTCGGCTATGCCCTGGGCAGAGCAATGGAACAGGCGCGGCGATTCGACACGGCTTTCGGGTGTTTTCGGGAAGCCAATGAACTCCAGCGGCATTCAATGGAAAGGCCCGCAGGATCACAGGCTGTTTTTTTCGCCAGGCACAAACAGGGTATCAGTCGGGGGTTTGCTGAAAAATGCAGGGACCACGCGATCACCGATACCACGCCTGTTTTCATCGTCGGCCTGCCGCGATCCGGCACCAGCCTGGTGGAGCAGATCCTTGCCAGTCACCCCGCAGTGCACGGCGCCGGGGAAATCCAGCATTCACGCATTTTTGTGGAAAACGTCGAGCAGTGGACCGGCAAACCATTTCCGCTCAATATCGAGGATGTCGATCCGGAGGTGTTAGCTCAATCCGGCAGGAAATATATTGAGAAGCTCAGGGCCAACGCCGGGGCGGCGGAGCGTGTCACCGATAAACTGCCGCATAATTTCCTGCGCATTGGCTTGTACGCGGCCATCATGCCCGGGGCGAGCATTGTCCTGTGTGAGCGGGATCCACTGGATACCTGCCTGTCCATCTACCAGCACTTTTTCACTGCGGATCACGCTTACGCCACGGACCTGTCCAAGCTGGGCCATTACTACCGCCTGTACCGGGAACTGGTGGATTACTGGGACGAAATGCTTCCCGGTCATGTGCACCATGTTCGTTATGAAACACTGGTCCACGACAGCGAAAACCAGGTGAAATTGCTCCTGGCCCACTGTGGGCTTGATTTCCACCCCGATTGCCTGTCCTTTCATCAGGCCCCACGGGCATTGAGCACACCCAGCGATGCGCAAGTGAGGCAGCCCATCTACCAGCATGCCGTGGGCCGATGGAGGCACTACGAAAAACACCTGCGCCCGCTGCGCGAGGCACTGGGAATCTTATAGAGGTCAAGCCCTTACGGGGAAGCTGCGGGGTAACGGTCCAGCACCGGACCCAGTGCCTCTTTGAGCTCATCCAGGTGAGGCTCGAAATTCCGCCAGTGCTCCATTGCGCCGCTGTAGATAGGCTGGCGGACTTGTTCGGAACTTGCGGTTCTCACCGCACGTTCAGTCTGGTAGAACTGCAGGCAGCTTTGCTCGAACTCGAGGCCGCAATGATCCAGCATCCTGCGCACTTGGTTTTCGGTGTCAGCCACCATCTTCTCGTACTGGACCCTGAGCACCTTGCCGGGCAGAACCCGGTCCCAGTGGTCCATCAGGTCCACGTAGTCGCGGTAATAACGGCCGATGTTGTTCAGGCCATAGGTGAAAGACTGTCCGCGTGCGAATAACTGGGTGAATCCGCTGAAACAGGCTGCCATGGGATGCCGCCGGGCGTCGATGATCTTCGCCTTGGGCAGGATCAGCGCAATCAGGCCGATATGCAGAAAATTGTTCGGCATCTTGTCGATGAAAAATGGCGCATCTCCCCTCTGGATGCGCGTCCGGTCAATATACTCCTGGCCAAGTTCCTGCAAAGTTCCGGCATCGAGCTCAGACAGATTGCCGGGATACAGCGCGGGTTCTGATTTTTGCCGCCGGCCGCCAAGGCGCCGGGCAATGGCCAATATCTGGATCAATTCCTTGGTGCCATCCACCTGAGAGTGGCTCGCCAGTATCTGTTCCAGCAGGGTCGACCCCGAGCGCGGCAGGCCCACCACGAATATGGGGTCAGGCGCCTGACAGCCCTGGCCTTGCGAGGAAGTGAACAGCTCCCGGGGGCATGCTGCTTTCATGCGGTGGGCGAAATTTTCGATATTGCCGGCGTCGTAGCCCGACAATTTTTCCTTGATCCTGTTTCCCCGTTGATAGTAATGAAATGACTCGTCATATTGCTTGCGGTCTTCCAGCGCCTTGCCCAGTGCAAAACACAGATGGAAGTAATCTTCCCTGGCGCAGCCTTCCTCGTCCAATTGCGCCCGCATTGTTGCCAGATCATGGTCTTCGAAATGAAAGGTTTTGAGATTGGCCAGGCTCCAATAAGCGTCACCGAAGCTCGGCCGCAGCTTGATGGTGTTGCGGTATGCCTCGATTGCCTCTTCGGTTTGACCGACCGTTTTGAGTGCGTGGCCGTAACTCAACATGATCCCGGACTGGGATGGATAGCGCTCGAGAATGTATTCGTAACACGGTATCGCCTGTTTGAAATCGCCCATCCTCACCAGTATCGAAGCGCGCAATGCGAGATAGGCTGGTTTTTGGGATTCTGTTTCCAGCAACCGGTCTGACTGCTCCAGGGCCGCCTCCAGTTTTTCCCGCCGGCTCAGAACCTTGGCATAGCTCATGCGCGCCAGGTCAAAATCCGGCGCCAGTTCGAGACACCGCTCCAGCAAGCGCTCTGCATCCACCAGCACGCCGACCTTCATGCCGATTTCCGCCAACAATCGAATCGCGGTGACGTTGGTGGGGTGTTCCTTGAGAAATTCACGGCAAAGCTGCTCCGCCTGCCCAGTTTTGCCCGCATTGAGCCGCCTGATGGCGAGGATCAGATTGGGATCTTCAGAGGTGGCCACCAGGTGCTGGTTGAAAGCTTCAGCGGCCGAATCTTCGTCACCATCGATAAGGAACAGTTCGCCGATCAGCTTCCAGCTGGCAGGCAGGCCCGGCTCTATGGCCACGGCCTTCTGCAGCGCAGCGATCGCCGGGTACAATTGACCGCTGGCCGAGCGGGCGAAACCGAGTTCCTGGTGGGCCAGTGCGAAATTCGGTGCGCGCCGGATCAGCGCCTTCAGGCGAATGGCTGCTTCCCGGTTGTCGCCCTCGGCTCGGATCGCGGCCGCCACCACGAACATGCTGTTAATGTCTCTGGGATATTGGCGCAGAATCTCCTCCGCCAGTTTTTTAGCCTGTCGGGGTTCGCCCAGGCTGAGCACCTTCATCGCGTGATTGATCCTGTTCTTGAGATCTGGGGACGAAGCCCAGTTGCTGGTGCTCATTGGATGTTCTTGGTGATCAAGGCCGGCGTTTTCATGCGTTCATCATCACAGGTGAAAAAGAAAGTAGGCGATAGGTGGATTAGGCCGCAAATTGCGCCAGTTGCGCAAATTTTTTCGACTTGAAGTTTAAAGTATTTGCGGGCATTCAAGAAAGCAGTTTAAAAATTATTAGCGCAATTGGCGTAATTTGCGGGCATTAAATACAGCGCCTGGTCTGTGGAAATATCAATCTGAAACAGCAAAAAAAAGGGGTGACTGACGCCACCCCGTAATTTGGCTCGAAATCAGGTTCAGAACCGCATCCAATACCTTAATCCGTACGATCGCGGCCGATTGGTTACAATCGTCGGCTCGTAGTTCCTGGGATGAACGTAGAACTGGGCAACCTCATCGGTCAGGTTATTGACAAAAAGATCCACGCCCCAGTTGTCCCGGTTAATGCCGGTTCTGAAGTTGGCGATCGAGTATGAACTCTGCTTGAACCGGGTGCTCGGCACAATCTCGCTGTATGAACTACCGGTGTAGCTCCAGACCAATTGTGCGTATGCAGGCATATCGGAAATACTGAATTCATATCGAGCGAAGATGTTGCCTTTAAACTCCGGCACATTCGGCAGTTCCGTGCCGTCGGGTACCGACAACAACCCATTGGGCAGGACGAAATCATCGGTGGTCTCGCCATCGTTATAAGCAAGCGCCGCGGACAGGGTCAGGGATTCGGACGCCAGGATACTGATGTCAGTTTCAAATCCCTTGACTTTGGCGGTGCTGAGATTGTAAACATTACCGCAGCAGGCAGACAGGAAGAAGTTGTAAACGGTGTACTGGATATCGTCCCAATCCATCAAGTAGGCGGCCCCGTTCCATCTCATACGCCCATTGTTCCAGGTGGTTTTCCAGCCAAATTCATAATTGGTCAGGAAATCCGGCACCCATTCCTGCGATGGCAGCCCGGGATCACGGTTCAGACCGCCCGGCCGGTAGCCTTCAGACCAGGTGACGTAGACCATGGCGTCATCATTGACTCTCCAGGTCAGGTTGGCTTTGAATACCGTGTCATCCGTGCTTGTTTTGGAATCAGCATTGGTGTCGCGGCAGTCAGGTGTGCCCGGGCAGAAAACGCCGGGCCCCCATCCGACTACACCTGTTACTTTGTGGGTCTCATCAAAATACCGCATTCCGAAGGTACCGCTGAACGAATCGGTGAAATCGAAAGTCACTTCGCCAAAAGCAGCTTTCTGCTTATCCTTCCGCACCTGGTCCGTCCTGAAAAAAAGATTGGGTACTGACCCTGGCACCACAAGAGTCGGAGACATTTCAGGCTGGATCCATTTCAGGAAATAGTCATGCTCTGCATCCTCGTAGTAAAGGCCAACCGTGTATTGAAAGCGACTGTCGCCCGTGGATATGAGGCGCAATTCGTGGCTGCTGCGCTTGTATGAGTTGTCTTCGTTGTAAAACTCTTCGAGGCTGGTACAGTCGGTATTGGTCTGTGTCTCGAGGTCAGGCCCCGTGGCCGAATAGTCACAGGCATAGTAGGGAACGAAGTAAGCGTCTTCGCCATAGGCCGAATAATCCGTCTGGTAATCCACGTCGCGGTCCAGATAAGCGCCTGCGTAGACCAGTTGGGCATTATTAAAATTGCCCTCGATCGTCAGGGAAGCCTGGGTGAATTTATCGTCCTGGAAGTCAGGATTATACCGCTGGATGCTGCTCTTACCGGGAATGGTCGGATCATATTCCCACAAACCATCCGAATCCGTTTTCTGGGTTATAACACCGATTGTACCGGTCCAGTTGTCGCTCAGGTTAACGCGCAGCAAAGCGCGCAGACCGGCTTTGTCGAGTTCATTGATATCGTTCCCGATCAGGTGGTCGTTGTTGATCGTGCGGGTTCTGCCGAAGTTGTTCGGGTTGTAACCGTAACCCCCCTCCAGCTGATAGGTTCTCGTGCCGGCAACATTATCGATCCAGCCGCCTTCCTTCAGGTACCAGGCGACCACCCGCAAGGCTGCGCGTTCACCCAGGGGTATATTGGCAAAGCCTTCCACCGAATAACTGGCATCGCCGCCGCTGGTGCCGTAACCACCCAGGTCGAAGCCGGCTTCAAAGCCATCCGTGCTGGGTTTGTTGGTAATGATGCGTACCGTGCCTGCCTGTGAACTGGCGCCAAACAGCGTGCCCTGCGGGCCGCCCAGGGCCTCGATACGCTCGATGTCGTAGATATGGATGTCCAGGTTCGCACCAATGGCGGTAACCGGCTGCTCATCGAGATACAGGCCCACGCTGGGGGTTGAGCCGGAAGGGTTGGCATCACCGCCGTCAGAGGCTCCGCGCATGTAAATCGTCGCTCCACCGGGCGCACCAAAACTCTTGAAGGAAATATTGGGAATTTGCAGAACGTAGTCCGTGAAACTCTGGATTCCCAATTGTTCAATGGCCTGGGAAGTAAGCGCCATGATGCTGACCGGTACATCCTGCAGGCTTTGCCCCCGTTCTGGCGCAGTCACCGTGATTTCTTCGAGTATGAGTTCATCGCCTTCCGCGGACTGCGCCAGAACGGGGGCAACCGCCATGGTGGATGAAGCCGCCAGCAGGGAAACCTGCATCAGGCGTCTGTGCTGCCGTATGGCCTTGGCGAGGGGGGTGAGTTCCAGTTTACGACCTTCTTGGCTTGCGTTGTTGCTGCTTTTCATGATCGATCCCCACTATTTGTGTGATTTAAGCGCTCCGACGACCGGATGATAAAATGCACTCTTGGAGTCACTTTTATGATTGGACAACCCAGTTTTGAACAATTGCTGTATTTCGACAAATTTACAATTTTTTCGAACAATTGATAGCCGCTCGCTACATTATCAGGGTCACATGTATTGGACAGGCTCCTGATTTTTTATTTCTTTTTACAGCAAAACGCGTGTCACGAATCAACGTG
>PVMK01136952.1_pt1 | contig 31713 bp, 27 predicted proteins | sample 1853481 | NCBI WGS metagenome assembly PVMK01 (sample SAMN08533507, study PRJNA380276) | Marine sediment metagenome, whole genome shotgun sequencing project.
TCTGGATTGCACGCGTCGGCCTGAACATGCTGAGCGACACCGTTGCACACGAAGCGAGAGCTTCGGCAGCGGCATGGAGCGCGGCATGAGCATCAGGATCCAATAGAAGCGCATCCCACAACGCGCCCTTGGCGAGTCGAAAACCAAGGGTTCAGGTACGGCGAGAGTTGTCGCGGAGTCCAATCACAGCGGTTTGCTAAACCCAAACCGTTGCTGGGATTTCGTCCGAAGGAAACACATGGGGCAACTCATGTGAACCTACGGTGCCTCGAGACCTTCAAGTCGAGAGATACGACGACAGCGCACGGGACGTGTCGGTCAAAGCTCCTCCAGTGAGTCCAACAGCTCACGCGGGGTGTTAGCAGGCTTCCCGACGGGGAACGCATCGCGCCGAAACGTGTCGCGCAAAGCAGGAGAGGCTGAATAAGCCCACCATCGAGCCTCGTGCTCGAAATCCAGACAAAGTCGGTCGTGGTGAATGCGACGTATTCGCATCCACACAGCCAAACGACGAGCTTGCTCGTCGCAAGGCCAGCGAACTTCCAAAAGGGGCGATCCGTGCCGGGTCGCCCCTTTTCTATAAGCACCACGCCCACACCGGGGCGTCGGGGACGGTCTCCTTCTGTCCAGTCCGGTCTAAATCGGTCCGCATAGAGACCGCCCTCAGGGTCGCTCAGGGCGCATATCGCACGAAGGAGACCGCCCCATCGAGCGTTATATGGAGCGCCGCGATCCTTGACCTATCACAGCTCGGAGAGACGGCACCCGCGGGCACCTGTGAATGACGCGAGCTTCGGGGCACGGACTGCGCATCCGGGCTCCGCGAGCGCGATGCTGGGGAAGCTCCGCGGCGTGATAGTTCTCTGCGCGAGCATGCTCAGCGCGTCTCAAGTTGGACGCATGCAGCTTTCTTCGACGACCGCGAGCTCCGTACTGCGCAGGAGATGCACTAGGCCGACAAGGCCGCCGCCGAAGATCAGGGCATTGTGAGGCTCGAATGGAACGTGTACAGCGGATCGCTCGACAGAACCATGCAGCGCTGCATGGATGATGAGGAAGGCGTCAACGCCCAGTTGAGATCGCTGCCGGATGCGAGGCGACACGTGTGTCGTCAGCCACATCAGGCCTGCGATGAGCGGTACGTGCAGGGCGACGAAAACCACATATGCGGTGTCGTCCGGCATGCGGTTGAGCAGGGGCAGCAGCCGCCACTCGCCTGCTCCACTGCGTCGAGCTCGTGGGCAACGAGCAAGGAAAATCCGGTGAAGAAAACCAGGACGGCACCTGGGCCGCGCGCCTTACCTGGGCCCCGTCACTTACGATGTCATCATGACTGCTCATGGATGCTGGTGGACGTCCAACTGGTGAAGGGCAAGCCAGCGGGTGATGTCGCCTCTGTGCAGCAGACCGACGATGTGTTCGCCCTTCATGACAGGTAGCGGATCTCTTTCTGACTCCGCCAGAGCACGCAACGCATCGCGGCCCCCAACGTCCGGACTCAGGCGCGCATCGATCGGGCTCATCAGATCACGGACGGTTTGTGTGACGCGGTCGTTCTCGCTGCAGGCCTGCACGTCGTCGAAGGTGATGAGACCGACCGTCTTGCCGTCTTCGACCACCGGCCAAGCCGATTGGGCGCTCCGGAGCAAGAACTCGTTCACGAACGCCTCCAGGGTCAGGTCGGGATCGATCACCTCGAAATGCGTTCGCATCAGGTTCCCGACGATCAGCTCGTCGAACGCCTGTTGTACGAGCAGCTGCACGTAGCTATTGCGGGCCGCGTTGTTGAGAAACCAACCGATCAAGAGGAGCCAGACGCCCTGCACAAAGGCGCCCCCGAGTGCTTGCAGCACGCCAAGACCCATGAGGACCCAAGCGAAGGCACGGCCCATGTTCGACGCCCATTGGGTAGCGCTTCGCAGGTCGCCCGAGATGCCCCACAGAATCGCCCGCAGCACCCGGCCGCCGTCCAGCGGGAAGCCCGGAACCAAGTTGAACAACGCCAACATGAAGTTGATCGGACCCAACCACAGGAACAGCGTTGCTCCTGGTCCGAGATGGGTCATCGCGGCCTCAGGGTCCTTGAAGACGTCGCCCGCGAAGTCGGCGCCGGCGAGCATGGCTCCCAGCCAGGTGAAGGCGAAGCCGAGCAGAGCGCTCATGGCAGGACCGACGATCGCGATGAGGAACTCGGTTGCTGGCGTGTTTGGCTCCCGCTCGAGCTCGGACACGCCGCCGAACACAAAAAGAGTAATGCGCGGCACCCGGATACCACGGAGCTGAGCAACAACGGAATGCGCCAGCTCATGGGCAAGCAGGGAAGCAAAGAACAGCACGCCGGCGGCCAACGCCGTTCCCCACGTCAGCGAAGCCTCCCAAGTCGGATGCCACCTGGGAAACAAAGCCGCGCCTAGGCTGTATACGACGAGCGCGAATACGATCAGTACGCTGAAGTCGAGTCGGATCTCGATCCCGAAGATCCGGGCTAGAGATATCCCTGCGCGAGGCGGCCGTCGCTTCCCCGGACCTCGAGGGCGCAGTCCCGTGGAAGCGCGTGGTGGTTCGCTGGCGTTCATGGCGCTAGGCGCAGCATACGCCAGCGTTCGGCTTCGGGGACGTACTGGAAGCGGTCGTGAAGGCGATCGGGTTGGCCTTGCCAGAACTCGATGCTGCTCGGCACCACTCGGAAGCCTCCCCAGAACGACGGGAGGGGCACTTCGCGGTCGGCGAACTTGCGCTTCACTTCGTCCAACTTCATTTCGAGCGCCTTGCGCGAAGTGACGATATGAGATTGTTGGGAGACTCAAGATCCAAGTTGGCTATCTTAGCCCATTGGGCCCGTTCGGAATATTGGAGACACGCTCCCATCCCTAGACTGATGTCATCTCCCGTACTTACGAGGCATACCGCGCAAACGCGAGGGGGCACGTCTGGCGGCACCCGGGCTCCGCACTTCGAACTTGGGAAAGCCCCGTGCTCCTTCTCAGTCCTTCGCGAGACTCGGGTGCTTCGGATCGAATATATCGGGCTCCAAGTAGATGATGCATTCGATCGGGATCGCCTCGCGGATGCGCTGCTCGGCGCGATTGATGGCGGTGGCCACTCCAAACGTGTCTAGTCCGGGCGTCAGCTGCACCTTGGCTGCCACCAAGAGCTCGTCCGGTCCGATGTGCTGAGTGCGCATGTGGAGCACCGCATCGATATTCTCGGTGCCCGTGATCACCTCGACGATCGTCTTGCGCATGGGCGCCACTGCGGACTCTCCAATCAATAGGCTCTTCATCTCGAAGACGAGCACCGTGGCGATCGCGACGAGAAGGACGCCAATCGCGATGGTGCCGTAGGCGTCCCACCGCGAATCACCGGTAACCGCTGCGATCGAGATTCCTAGCAGTGCGAGACCCAAGCCCGCGAGTGCCCCCAGGTCTTCGAGCAGGACGATCGGGAGCTCCGGGCTGCGCGACCGCCGAATGAACTGCCACCAAGTGGCCTGCCCCTTGAGCGGCCGCGACTGTTTTACCGCCGTTCGCAAGGAATACCCCTCGAGGATGATGCCAAGTACGAGGATCCCAATGGCCCACTGCACGTTGGAGATCTCGTGGCTCCCTTCACCGAGCTTGTGCCAGCCCTCGTAGATGGCGAAGAGGCCGCCGAGTGTGAAGAGCACGAGCGCGACGATGAAGGACCAGAAGTACCGCTCGCGGCCGTGCCCGAACGGGTGGTCGGGCGTCGCCTTCATGGCTGCACGCCGGCCTCCAAGGAGCAAGAGGGCCTGGTTCGACGTATCCGCGACGGAGTGAATCGCTTCGGCCAGCATCGAGGATGACGAGGTGAATGCGTAGCCGACGAACTTTGCGATGGCGATGCAGAGATTGGCGAACAACGCGGCCAAGACAGCCTTGGTAGATCCAGATGCCATGCACGAGGCTATGTGATATTCGCTCTGTGTGCGAGCTGACCCTGAGAAAGTTCAGTCCGTCCCCATGCGCTGTAGTCTCGCGAGCTCGTCCTTTGGACCTTCGATGATGAGCACTGTGTCGCGGTCGATGGGCACATGCGGGTCGGGGGCGTACACGTGAACGGAACCATCTGCTGCGTGACGGCGCATGCCGACGACCAGGAGTCCGTATCGCCCTCGAAGGTCGAGCTCTTGCAGCGCCTTCCCGACGAATGCTGGCGGCACTTCGATCGCCTCGACACCGTGGCCCTCTGGAAGCTGCACGTAGTCACGCCTCTCGGCGCTGCTTTCTGCGCTGTCCACGAACATCAGCCCGAGATCGGGCGTATCGAGAAGCTCCCGGTTGTAAAGATCGAGAATATCTCCGCGGCGAATCACCCCAACCAGCTTGCCGTCCTCGACGACTGGGAGCTCCGGTAGGTCGCAGGAGGAAAATCGCTGCAGGCATGCCTCAATCGTGTCCTCCGCGCCGACCGCATGCGTGTCTTGCGCCATCGCATCATAGGCGGTGGCCACGTCGCCCAATGCATCGTCTCGGATGACGCTCTTGATTTGGTTGAGATGAATGACGCCGAGCAGATTCCGTTGCGGGTCGACTACGTATTGACAATCGACAACTGAACCGAGCACTCGGTCCACCATGACGCCGAAGGAAAGCTCCGGAGCCAACACGTGGGTTGCCCGTGCCATGACTTCTCGCACCGGTCTCGCGACCAGCTCTGCTGCGCGCGATCGTTCCCGAAGGCTAATGCCCCGCCGAACGAGTTTCAGCGTGTAGATCGATTCAGGCTGGATGCTGATGGACAGAACCGACGCGGTGATGGTGGCCATCATGACGGGCAAGATGATCGTGTAGTTGCTCGTGAGCTCGAAAATCATGATGATTGCAGTCAGAGGCGCATGCGTTGTAGCGGCTACCACCGCTGCCATGCCGACCAAGGCGTAAGCGGGTGGGGCAGCTGTCGGCCAGAGATTTGCCTCGTTGACGACATCCCCCCAGAAGCCGCCCAACGTGGCGCCGATGAACAAGGACGGTGCGAAGACGCCTCCCGAGCCACCGCCTCCCAGCGTGAGACTCGTGGCCACCATTTTCGCGACTACCAACACCGCTAGAACGCTCAACGTTTCCCTTTGGTGAAGGACTTGCTCGATGGTCTCGTACCCCAAGCCGTACACCTCGGGACTGAGCAGCCCGATGACGCCCACGATGAGACCCCCGACCACCGGGACGGCGAGGCCCGGCAAAGCGTCGAGACGGTCTTCGATATTGTAGAGCATGCGAATGAAGCCCACCCCTACCAAGCCCTGCGACCAAGCCGAGCAGGACGTAGTTGATCAGCTCGAGCTCGCTGGCGAGCGATGTGACAGGAACGACGAAGGCGGGCGCATTGCCCAGCAACCACCGTGAGATCGCCGTGGCGATCACACTCGCGACGACGATTGGGCTGAACGTTCGAATGGCGGCCGAACCGAGGATGATTTCGACCGCGAAGGCCACACCCGCAAGCGGCGCGTTGAAGGTTGCCGCGATGCCCGCCGCCGCACCACATGCCACGAGAAGACGCACGTGCGCGGCGTCGAGCCGAAATACTTGACCGAGGGTCGAGCCGATCGAGGACCCGATCTGGACAATCGGTCCTTCGCGGCCCACCGAACCCCCTGTTCCAATCGTGAGGGCCGAGGCGGCGGACTTGACGAGCATCACGCGAGCGCGAATTCGTCCACCGTTCAGCGCTACCGCCTCCATCACCTCTGGAACGCCGTGGCCTTTGGCTTCCTTGGCCAGCCATTGGGTGAGCCCCCAAGCGCTGATCAAGCCGATTGCTGGAAGCACGAGCCGAATCGGCCACGAGAGCGATGCTGCGCCCTCGAGGATGGACCCGTCGCCGAATGAAAGCTCGGTGACGACGTTGAGCAGCTTTCGAAAGCCGATCGCACCGAAACCGGTGCCCGCCCCAACTAGAGAGGCGAGGAACAGAACATACGCATTCTCCGCACCAAAGAGATCACGCACCCTTCGCCAGGCTCCGAAGAGCCGCGAGCGCAGGTTGAGCGGCGAACGAGCATCGGGAGCTTGGCGTTCCATGGTGCGGTGAGCCCCACCATGACCAACGGGGAGCCTCAGCTCAACCTCCTTTCGAGACGAACCTAGCGCTCCACCCAGCTTCCTTCCCGCCCGAAATGCGTGGCTCCAGTTTTCATGTCCACGGTCAAAGAGACGAAAATGGGCGCTTGAACTTACTATGGGCTAACTCGGCGGGCTCTCTTCACGTCACGTGAACAGCTCGGAGCGGGCTGCCTCGCAGATCGCCATCACGGCGGGGTGTCGAATGCGACGCTCTACGGAGATCGCATAGAAACGTTCGCTGACGTCATCTGTCGCGCCGATCGCTTGGACCTCGTACTGGCGTGCGACCTCGTCCTCGATCACCGTAGGCACTGCGAAGAAGCCGGTGCCTGCCTGACCGAAGACTTTTAGTAGGGCGCTGTCTTCGAACTCCCCTGCGATCACCGGCCGGACCCCGCGTTCGTCGAACCATTCATCGAGCTCACGTCGCAGAACGGTATCTTCGCTCGGCAGGAGCACCGGCGCCCCCTCGAGTGATCTTGGAAACCTCTTGCGCAAGCGCCTCGCCAGATCAGGTTGTGCCATGAAGGTGACACCACACCTTCCGAGCTGGTGGTTGTAGGCCCGCACATTCATTCCAGGTGGGATTGGGGCGTCCGACAGCACGACGTCGAGGCCGTGAACGGCGAGATCAGCGAGCAGCTTCTCCGGCGTTCCCTCGCGGCAGACGATTCGGATCGGCTCCTCCAACAGGAGCGCCGGCTCGAGGAGTCGGTGGGCGACTAGTTTCGGCAGGACGTCCGCCACCCCGACCACAAGCCGCAACGGGCGACCGGTTGGCTGTCCGCGGAGGGCCTCCCGGAATTCCTGGCCGAGCGACAGGATTTCATCGGCGTACCGCAAGGCAACGTGACCGACATCCGTGAGGAGCATGCGGCGGCCGGCACGCTGGAATAGTTTTTCCCCAAGGGCTGCCTCGAAGTCACGAATCTGCGTGCTGACGGTCTGAGGCGCGAGGTGCAGCTTCTTGCTGGCGCGGGTGAGGTTCCCTTCGTGCGCAACGGCCCAGAACAGCCGGAGGTGGTGGTAGTTCAGGCTCTCCATCCCGTTGTCCGTCCCTCTCCTTCTATTCGAGAATATCTGATGATATACCGAACTCTATCGAATAGACAGAACAATCGTCGACCGCTAAGTACGCGGCTGGCGATGTCATCGGTGAACCCATGAAGCGTCTCCCACGCCTCTTCGGAACCCTACGGTCCGACCTTCCGGCTTCGCTGGTGGTCTTTCTGGTTGCGCTCCCCCTGTGTCTTGGAATCGCGCTGGCCTCCGGCGCACCGCTTATCTCCGGGCTCATCGCTGGAATCGTCGGCGGTATCGTCGTCGGAAGTCTCAGCGGGTCGCCGCTCGGAGTCTCGGGTCCAGCCGCAGGGCTCGCCGTCATCGTCCTCACCGCGATCCAGGACCTCGGTGCATTCAACATCTTCCTCGTAGCCGTCATCCTCGCTGGATTGATTCAGCTCGCCCTCGGCTTCGTTCGAGCGGGTACCGTCGCATACTATTTTCCGTCCTCCGTGATTTCGGGAATGCTCGCGGGGATCGGCATCATCATTTTCCTGAAGCAGATCCCGCACGCGCTCGGATACGACGCAGACCCCGTCGGAGAGCTCTCGTTTCGGCAACCGGATGGGGAGACCACGTTTTCGGAGCTCCTGGTCGTACTGGATTCCATCAGCCCAGGTGCGTTGATCATCGCATCGATTTCGCTCGCCATTCTTCTTCTCTGGGAGTCGCGATGGTTCAAGAGACACAAACTTCTCACTCTGATGCCAGGACCTTTGGTCGCCGTGGTGACTGGCGCGCTCCTGAATTTGTTCTTTCGTTCGAAGCTCGGGTTCGCACTGACGCCGGAGCAGGTCGTCAGCATCCCAGAAGCCGATAGTCTGAGCGGTTTAGTCGGCTTTCTTACGTTCCCCGACTTTTCTGCGCTGAGGAATATCAACGTTTACAAGACCGCCGTTGTGCTCGCGATCGTCGCCAGCCTGGAGACACTTCTTTGCGTCGAGGCCACTGACAAGTTGGATGCGCTAAAGAGGGTGACGCCCACCAACCGCGAATTGAAGGCGCAAGGTGTGGGCAACGTCATCTCGGGATTTCTCGGTGGTCTCCCAGTGACGCAGGTCATCGTTCGCAGCTCGGCAAACATTCAATCTGGTGGGCGCAGCAAGGCTTCTGCCATCATTCACGGCTTGCTCCTCGTGGTCACCGTCATCGCGTTGCCGACCGTCATGAACTTGATCCCACTCGCAACCCTGGCGGCGATTCTCTACGTCGTCGGCTTCAAGCTCGCCAAGCCTTCGGTCTTCAGGAAGATGCTCCGCCAAGGTCCGGATCAGTTTGTTCCGTTCATCGTCACGGTCTGCGGGATTGTGCTCACTGACCTCTTGGTCGGGATTGCTCTTGGGATGGTTGTGGCAGTTCTTGTCATTCTCTTCGAGAACTTCCGACTGCCATTCGAGATCACCAACGTGCCGCACGAGCGAGGAGAACGGGTTCAAATTGCCCTGGCCCAACAGGTCACGTTCCTAAACAAGGCGAGCGTGCTGAAAACCCTGGACTCGATTCCAGATGACTCATCGGTTGAGATCGACGCTTCAGAGTCAGTCTTCGTTCACCCGGACGTAGTCGAGCTCATCGACAACTTCGTCATTGGAGCGGAGGCGAAGAACATCGAGGTCGTCGTCCATGGCCTCGACCATCGCCCGCACGTAAAAAGACCGACAGGCATGAAGGTTGCCATCACGTCCCCATCAACTCTTAGTCGAGAGAGGCCGCATGAGAACACAAACGAAAGAAATACAGGCCGCGGTGACACCCCAGAGGGCCCTCGAACTGTTGAGGGAGGGGAACGCCGATCGTAGGGGTGCGCCATGATAGAGTGCGACCGTCCATGTCTCGATCCAGGCACCACATCGTTCTCGTCCCCGGTCTATTCGGCTTCGCGAAGCTCGGCGGTTTCGATTACTTCACGCACGTTGAAGAGGCCCTGGCGAGCCGCTTCCTAGCTCGGGGCGCGGAATGCGAGTTCGTGTCGGTGTCCTCGCCGCCGACCGGCTCGATCGTACACCGCACACAGGTGCTGATGGACGCGATTCAACAGGGGTGCTCAGACGATGTCGGCGCGATCCATCTCGTTGGCCATTCGACAGGTGGGTTGGACGTTCGACTCTTGGCCTCCCCCACAACGCAGCCGGGGCTCCCCGATTGGTTCGATCGCGTGCGAACCGCCACCACCATCTCGACGCCCCACTACGGCACACCGCTTGCGTACTTCTTCACGACGATGGCCGGCACACGGCTCTTGGAGGCGCTTTCGCTGCTCACCTACATGACGCTGCAGGCAGGCGGGCCACCGCTCACCGCGCTGACTCCGGTGATAGCGGCTTTGGGTCGCGTCGATGAGGCGCTTGGCTTCGAGAGTCGTGTCCTCGAGAGGGTCACAGACTTGCTCCTCAGTTTTCTGGGTGATCAAGGACAGACTGAAGTTCGAGAATGGTTCGACGAAATTCGAAGCGATCAGGGTGCGATCATTCAGCTCACGCCCGAGTCGATGGACATCTTCAACGCTGCTGTCGAGGACAATCCTGATGTTCGATACGGATGTGTCGCCACCCGGATGCCGCCACCTGTTCCTGCGCGCCTGCTCAAGAATCTGCGCTCTCCGATCAACGCACTCTCCGCCGCGATCTTTTCGACCCTCTACGTTGGTGCGGGTCGTACATCGAAGGTGTATCCGCCGCCGGGTCCAGCGCCAGAGGTGCGCGACTACCTCGAGCAGAAGCTCGGACTCGAGCTCGACCACTCTCTCAACGACGGCCTGGTTCCCACCACCAGCATGATTTGGGGCGAGCTCCTGTGGTCGGGGACTGCCGACCACCTCGACGTGCTGGGCCACTTCCAAGGAGAGCGCGACTCATCACACACCGACTGGATGGTCAGCGGGGCAGGGGTTTCGCGAAGATGATTTTGACGAGGTGATGGACGCGGTGGCGGAGTTCCAACTGCAGCGTGCCCGAGAGACGCTGAAGCCAGCGAGCTGACGCTAGTTGGGTGAGGGGACGTTCACGGGGTGAACGTGACCTCGTACTCGGCTCTGCAACCCCCTTGGACCACCAACGTGCCAGTCATCTGGGCCGGGGTCTCACCGTCGGCGGGGACGTACGTCAGAACATTGCCTTCTGCCATGATGCCCACCTCATCGGCAGAGTCGTCTTCGTAGGTGCAACGGCCCACATCCTCGTCCACAACCGGCAACCACCAGCCGCCGCGGAGGTGGAGCTGGTCGCCGCAAAGTCGACCTTCGAGTCGGTACTCTTCGTCGACCACGATGCTGAGGTCGTTGCCTTCTTGGGTGAAGGCCCAGTCTAGCGTGCAAGACATGAACGTCGCAGGCGGCTCCGCTCCCAAGCATCCGGCGGTGACGATCGTGACGGTCCCTTGATCGAACCAGAGCGTGCCGTCGAGTTCGGAGCTTGGCGCTTCGTCGCACTCCGGCAGGGTCCCCGTCCCGGGAATGAAATAGAGGTCCTCCTCACAGGCCCCGAGTGCAATCACGATGCAGGCGTACACAATCCAGCGCATAGCCAACTCATACCACGTTTGCGCCCTCCGCGCAGCTCGGTGCCGATGCATACCCTGCGCTTTCAAAGAGCCGGAAGAGGGACGCAACCGGTGCGGTGGGCGGTCGATATGGATGCATGATGCTTGGGGATCTGCCACGGCACGCACGCTTGGTGACTTCCGTCTGCTCGGGCTACCCCGCCGGACTGCGTGACCTCTCCGATGCGCCCGTCCAGTTTCGCATCGTGGGCGAGCTCCCTGACCTTCGGCGCGCCATTGCCATCGTCGGCACGCGTCGGGCGGATGATGAGGCGCTCGACTTTGCGTACTCGCTCGCGCGCGCCGCGGTGCTCGACGGTCTGGTCGTCGTGTCGGGTGGCGCCGTTGGCGTCGATCGGGCGGCTCACGAGGGGGCGATCGACGGGGGAGGGCGAACGGTGGTCGTCCTGCCGACCGGGCTCGACACGCCGTACCCGCGCGCCAACCACGAGTTGTTCGCGCGAGCGGCGGAGGCGGGGTGTTTGCTCACCGAGGCCGAAGATGGTGCGGCCGCGCGGGCCGGACGCTTCCTCAAGAGGAACAGGTTGATCGCTGCCCTCGGGGGGTCGACCGTCGTCGTGCAGGCTCCCGCTCGGTCAGGCGCGCTGTCCACCGCGAGGTTCGCCAGGCGTCTTGGCCGGCAGGTTTTTGCCGTGCCCGCTTCTCCTTGGGATCCGCGGGGATCAGGCAATCTGGGCCTCATCCGCGGAGGGGGCGAGGATTTGCACCGTGCCCAGCGATGTCCTATCGGAGAGCGCGCCGAGGGGCGGAGGCCGCGTGGCCGACACACCCACGACAAACGAAAACACCCACGATTTCACCAAGTTGACCCAACCGGAACAGATTATCATCCAGTCCCTCACAGGCCGGGCCCGGCATGCCGAGGACCTCTGCCAACGCACCGGAATTCCGGCGTTCGAGGTCCAGCAGTCTATTCTGCGGCTGCTCGTTCGGGGGCTAATCGAAGAGAAGCCGGGGGGCCGGTACCAAACTTGCCGAAGCGGCAGGAAGCCCTACTAAAGGAGATCGATGTCCAAAATCCTCCTCATCGTGGAGTCCCCTGCGAAGGCGAAGACCATCAAGAAGTACCTCGGAGCGGGGTATGAGGTGCTTGCGTCCAAAGGCCACATCAAAGACCTCCCCAAAAAGGGGGGCGTCGACATCGAGAACGGCTTCCAGGAAACGTACGAGCTCCTCGAGGAGAGGGGCAAGCCCGAGGTCGTCAAAGCGATTCGGGCTGCAGCCAAGAAGGCCGACAAGGTCCTGCTCGCAACCGACCCCGACCGCGAGGGCGAGGCGATTGCGTACCACTTGATGGAGGTGGCGAAGAAGGCGAACAAGGACGCCGAGATCAAGCGCGTGCTCTTCGAAGAGATCACCAAGCGCGGCGTCAAGAAGGGCCTCGATGAGCCGCGAGATCTCGATGCCAACCTCTACGAGGCCCAGCGAACTCGGCGGGTGCTCGATCGCATCGGTGGCTATCCGCTTTCGAGCTTGTTGTGGAAGAAGCTCGCATTTGGTCTTTCGGCGGGGCGTGTGCAGACCCCAGCCCTTCGAATCATCGTCGATCGACAGCATGAGCGCGACGCGTTCGTGCCGGTCGAATACTGGCTCGTCGACGCGCGCCTCAAGGGCGATAAGCCCCATTCATTCATGGCGGCGCTCCAGAGCGTCGACGGCAAGAAGCTCGACAAGGTAGGCTCGCGCCTCGCGGCTCTCAATGCGAACGACGCGACTCGCTACGTTTCGGACCTCAAGGGGGCGGACTACCAGATCAAGGGCATCACGAAGCGGAAGGCCTCGCGCAAATCCCCCGCTCCGCACACGACATCGAAGCTCCAGCAGGACGCCGCGAACCGCTTGAGCATGCCGCCCAAGCGCGCGATGCGGATCGCCCAACAACTCTACGAAGGCATCACGCTCGGCCGCGGCAAGAACGCGGAAGGCGTTGGTCTCATCACCTACATGCGTACCGACAGCGTGCGGCTCTCGCCGGACGCCGTGAATGATTGCCGAGAGTACATCGCCAAGAAATACGGCAAAGACTCGGTTCCCGAGAAGCCGAACTTCTTCAAGGTCAAGAAGCAGAACGTGCAGGACGCTCACGAAGCGATTCGTCCGACGCGCCTGGATCTGCCACCCGAGGCGGTGAGCAAATACCTGACCGACCCTCAGCGCCGTCTCTACAAGCTGATCTGGGATCGCTTCGTCGCCTCGCAGATGACCCCGGCGGTGTTCGACCAGACTGGCGTCGAGATCGAAGCGACCGCAGGTGGCCGCACCTACGGACTGCGCGCGAGCGGCAGTGTACTGAAGGTTCCCGGATGGCGTGCCGTGTACGGCGCCACCACCGAGCCGCTTGCCGGCGAAGAGCCCAGCCCCGAAGACCGAACCGACGACAATGACAGCCTTCCAGAGCTCAACGAGGGGGACGGGCTTCACCTGGTGATCCCACCGGGCGTCGAGTCGCACCACAAGCAGACGGAGCCGCCCCCACTCTTCACCGAGGCCACCCTCGTGAAGAAGCTGGAGGAAGAAGGTATCGGCCGTCCGAGCACCTACGCCGAGATCATCAGCAAGGTCGAGCAGCGCTCGTACGTCGAGAAGGACGGCAACAAGCTCGTGCCGACGCCGGTCGGGACCTTGGTGGTCGAAAAACTGGTTGCAGGCAACTTCGACCTTGCGGACATCGGCTTCACACGAAAGCTCGAAGAAGACCTCGACGCGGTAGGCGAGGCCCGCGCGAAGCGTCTCGATGTGCTTCAGCCGTTCCACGACCGCTTGCAGGCGCAGATCGCGCACGCGGTCGAGGACAAGGCGAAGTGGTGGCCCGAGCCCGTCGAGACGGGTGAGAAGTGTCCCGAGTCGGGCGACCCTCTGGTGAAACGCTGGGGCCGCAACGGGCCATTCATCGGCTGCACGAAGTACCCAGAGTGCCGCTACACGCTCAACATCGGCCCCGACGGGGAGGTCGAGCCGCCCAAAGAGCCGGAGCTCACCGACTACGACTGCCACGAGTGCGGCGCGAAGATGACCAAGCGCTGGGGTCGCAACGGCTGGTTCCTCGGCTGCTCCAAGTACCCCGAATGCAAGCACACGCGCGCCGTGCCGCTCGGGTACAAGTGCCCGAAGTGCAAGACGGGCGACATCGTTCCGATCAAGCCGAAGGGCCGCGGACGCCCGTTCTATGGTTGCACCAACTATCGCTTGGAAGAGCCGTGCGATTTCCGCGTGTGGCAAAAGCCGATTGGGATCAAATGCCCAAAGTGCGGCAGCGATTTTCTGGTGGCGATGGGCGGCAAGAAAAACCCCAAGCTCAAGTGCGTCAACGAGACTTGTGACTTCGAGCGCCCCTACGATCCCAGCGAGTTGCTCGATGAGAGCGAGTCGCAGGAGACGCCGCCTGCGGCCGGGTCCGCCGCAGGGTAAGGTTCGGGCGTGGCAGATGTAGTCGTCATTGGTGCGGGGCTCGCCGGCACCGAGTGTGCTTGGCAGTTGGCGGAGCGGGGCGTCTCGGTGCGCTTGGTGGAGCAGAAGCCATCGTCGCGGACCCCCGCGCAGCACTCGGACCAAATGGCCGAGCTCGTGTGCTCGAACTCGTTCCGGGGTGCCGCCGTGCACAACGCCGTGGGTCTTCTCAAAGAAGAGATGCGACGCGCGGGCTCCCTGGTGATGGAGGTGGGGGAGCTTCATCGCGTGCCGGCTGGTGGGGCGTTCGCCGTCGACCGCGACCAGTTCAGCGCGGAAATCACTCGGCGCATCCAGGCGCATTCACTCATTGAAGTGGTTAATGAAGTGGTCGACCGGATTCCGGAGCAGCGGCCGGTGGTCATCGCGACGGGTCCGCTCACGGCAGGGGGTCTCGCGGACGAGATCGCCGTGGTAGTGGGTGTCGAGCACTTGGCTTACTACGACGCGATTGCGCCGATCGTATCGGCCGACTCGATCAACTTCGACCGCGCGTTCCGCGCGTCGCGATACGACAAGGGCGGGGATGCCGCCTACGTGAACTGCCCGCTCGACGAAGCAGAATACGCGGCCTTCGTCCAGGCACTTCTCGATGCAGAAAAAGTCAGCCCTCGCGAGTTCGAGAAGGTGCGCTACTTCGAAGGCTGCCTCCCGATCGAGGTGTTGGCCTCCCGGGGTCACAAGACCTTGTCCTTCGGGTGCATGAAGCCCGTCGGGTTGACCGATCCCCGCACCGGGCGCTGGCCCCACGCCGTGGTGCAACTCCGACAAGAAGACGAGGCGGGCACGGCGTTCAACATGGTCGGCTTCCAGACGCGAATGAAGTGGCCGGAGCAAAAGCGGGTGTTTCGAATGATCCCGGGCCTCGAGAACGCCGAGTTCGAACGGCTTGGAAGCGTGCATCGCAACACGTTTGTCGATTCGCCTAAGGTGCTCGACGACGATTTGGCGCTCGCGTCGCGGCCCGGTGTGTACCTTGCTGGTCAGATCAGCGGCGTCGAAGGGTATGTCGAGAGTGCCGCGTGCGGGATGCTGCTTGGCATCAAGCTAGCCCACGAGGCACATGGGCTCGAGTTCTCGTTTCCGCCTGCGACGACGATGCTTGGGGGGATGGTCGGCCATTTGCGCGCGCCGAACGACGACTTCCAGCCGTCGAACGTGATGTTCAGCATGGTGCCGCCAATCGAGGGGCGACGGATGAACAAGCGTGCTCGGCGGGACCTGCAGTCGGAGCGCGCACTGCAGGATCTCGGGGCGTGGCTGGTCGACGTGGTAGAGTCGAATGATGAGCGCCACAGATCCGCTCGAACAGCAGATCAACGCCTTCGCTCAGTACCTGGCGGATGAGCGCAGGGCTTCGGCACGCACCGTCGAGACGTACATTCGCGACCTGCGGAGCTTCCGTGACTACGTCCGCGGGGAAGGGCTGCCGGCGGACGCGCGCAAGCTCGACATCGTTGCCCTGAGGGGGTTCTTGGCGAGCCTGTTTGGTTCGAATCAGGCCAGCACGATGAAGAAGAAGGTGAGCGCCATTCGCTCCTTGTTCAAGTTCCTCTTGAAGCGCCACATCATCGAGCAGAATCCAGCGGCTGGGTTGCGCTCGCCGAAGATCGCACAATCGTTGCCACGATTTCTCACGGTCGAGCAGGCATTTCGCGTGATGGAGGCGCCCCCAAAGGAAGAGAGGCGCGCCAAGCCCCTCAAGGCGCGAGATCAGGCACTGCTCGAGACCCTCTACGGTACCGGCGTGCGCGTCAGCGAGCTCGCGGGCATGAATGTCGAGCATTGCGACTTCACGGAGTCGGAGGTGCGCGTCCTCGGCAAGGGTGGCAAGGAGCGCATCGTGCCTCTCGGCAAGTCTGCAGCCGAAGCGATTCAGGCCTACTTGCCGGAGCGCGGAGTCTTGCTGGAGCAGGCTAAGCAAGGCGAGCCAGAGGCGCTTTGGCTGTCACGAAGCGGCCGTAGACTGGGCGTTCGGCAGGTGCAGAACGTCGTTCGGCGTCATGGGACGCTCGGGGCCGGGCGCGGCGACCTTCATCCTCACGCCATGCGGCACACCTGTGCCACCCATCTGCTCGACGCTGGCGCCGACCTCCGCTCGATTCAGGAGCTGCTCGGCCACTCGAGCTTGTCGACGACGCAGCGATACACTCACGTCAGCGTCGATCGGCTGATGGAAGTATACGACCGCGCTCACCCGCTGGCGCGGGATAAGACCAGCGACGGTTGACAGCCCAGCAGGCCGACTTAGGGTGCTCCGAGCCCAGATGAACCAACCAGACCCGCCTATTTTTCGTTCCACGACCATCGTTGCCGTACGTCGAGACGGCCAATCCGCCATGGCCGGAGATGGCCAAGTGTCTCTCGGCGAGACGGTCATGAAAGGCCAGGCCCGAAAAGTTCGGCGCATCGCGGAGGGCAAGGTGCTGACCGGGTTCGCCGGGGCTACGGCGGACGCCTTTACGCTCCTCGATCGGTTCGAGGCGAAGCTCAAAGAGCATCGGGGTAGCCTGCAACGCTCCGCGGTCGAGCTTGCCAAGGACTGGCGGACCGACCGGTATCTCCGGCGGCTCGAAGCGATGCTGGTCGTGATGGACACGGAGGCGACGTTCCTGATCAGCGGGACGGGCGACGTCATCGAGCCGGACGAAGGCGTGATCGCCATCGGCTCGGGAGGCTCGTACGCTCTGGCTGCTGCGCGCGCGCTCCTGCGCAATACCGACCTGCCTGCCGCCGAGGTCGCGCGCAGATCACTCGAAATCGCTTCAGAGATCTGCATCTACACAAACAACGAGATTCTCGTCGAGGAGCTGGGCGGATGACGTTAGGGAATTTCACCCCACGCGAGACCGTCGGCGAGCTCGACCGGTACATCATCGGGCAACACAAGGCCAAGCGTGCAGTCGCCATTGCGCTTCGCAACCGCTGGCGTCGACAGCATGTGACGAGCGACCTCCGTGACGAGATCGCGCCGCGCAACATCATCATGATTGGGCCCACGGGTGTCGGTAAGACCGAAATCGCTCGCCGGCTAGCGAAGCTCGCGCGCGCCCCATTCGTGAAGGTCGAGGCCTCGAAATTCACCGAGGTGGGATACGTTGGGCGTGATGTCGAATCGATGATTCGCGACTTGGTCGAGAACGCGATCCAGATCTGCGAAAAGGAAGCCCTCGAAGGCGTCCAGGCGCGTGCGCAGGATGCCGCCGAAGAGCGGCTCGCCAAGATGGTGCTAGCCGCGCAACGGCCACCCGCCCAGCCGGAGCAGCCTGAGCCGAGCCCGCAGACCCATCAGTTCGGGCCTCTCAGCTTCCAGATCACCCCGCAGCAAGCTCAGCAGGCGCAGCCGTTTTACTCCGACAGCGAGCTCAACGACATCCGGCAGCAGTTGCGCAGCGGTGACCTCGACGATGCGGAAGTGGAGCTCGACGTCACCGATACCAACAATCCGTTCATGACCATCTTCGGCGCGCAGGGCACCGAAGAGGTCAACCTGCAAGACATGATGTCGCAGATGCCCGGGTTCAAAGGGAAGACGAAGCGGCGCCGGCTCAAGGTCCCGGACGCGCTCGAGGTTCTCAAACAGCAAGAGGCGAAGAAGCTCATCGACCACGACAAGGTCCAGCGCGACGCGGTGCAACGCACCGAACAGGCGGGCATCGTTTTCTTGGACGAGATCGACAAGGTGAGCTCCGATCGCAGCGTCGGCGGTCCCGATGTATCGAGAGAAGGCGTGCAGCGTGATCTTCTTCCCATCGTCGAAGGCTCGACGGTGAGCACGAAATACGGCTCCGTGAAGACCGACCACATCCTGTTCATCGCCGCGGGGGCGTTCCACGTGTCGAAGGTCTCCGACCTGATTCCAGAGCTACAGGGACGCTTCCCGATCCGGGTCGAGCTCGATTCGCTCGAGAAGGAAGACTTCATCAGGATCCTCACCGAGCCGAAGAACGCGCTCACCAAGCAGTACCAGGCATTGATGGCCACAGAGGGCATCGAAGTCGTCTTCGAGCACGATGCGATCGAAGAGCTTGCGGGCTATGCCGCGGAGGCGAACCGCCGCGCCGAAAACATCGGTGCTCGCCGCCTGTACACCATCATGGAGGCGCTGCTCGAAGAGCTTTCCTACGACGCATCGGAGCGCGCCCAGTCGAAGTTCCTCGTGAACGTCGACTACGTGAAGACCACGCTGGATCCGATCCTGGCGGACCAAGATCTCGCGAAATACATCCTCTGACGGGTTGCGTTGCGCGCACATTGCGGAGGGTATGGTCTCCCGGTATTCTCGCCGCTGATGCGGGTCCCGAAGCAGCTATTCATGGCCATCGTGCCGGTGTCGGTTTGGTTCAGCAGCCGGCCGTGGCTCAATTTCGCGACGCGCCCTTTGATGCGCGGGCTCGCGGCCGCCACCATGCGGATGCGGAAGGTACAACCCCAATCGACGGTCGAAGAGATCGGCAACGAGTGGCAGCGAATGTTTCCCTCGCGGCAAGGTGTGCCGATCACCAGCGTCGAAGACGAGACAGTCTACGCGGAAATCCACATTGTTTGCCCGCATCGTGGCACAGGCAACGTCGAAGGTTGCTACCGCATGATGGAGTACGATCGAAAGATGCTCGAACGCATTGGCGGTCAGTTCGTGGTGCTGAAGTCGCAGGCCGAGCCTGGCGTGGAAGTCTGTCAGGTCGCGATGCGAAAAGCCGATGTGCCGGTGGAAGACCTAGTCCCCGCTCATATCCGAGCACAGGCGTCGTCTAGGCGATAGATCTTCTGGACGGTTCTATCAGCGGCCCGCTTCGACCCACTGGCGTTCGAGCCGGTACCAGTTCGCCCGGGCCCCCAACTTCGCGAGCACCGACATCAGGCCGAAGCGGATGCGGAAGAGAAAGAGAAACTCTCCAGGCAAGCGGAGCTTCATCAGCTCGCGCTTGCCCTCGAAGACCTGGCGCATGCCCATCGCTTCGCCGAGGTCGACGGACTGGACGGTGTCGTGCAGCATTGGCCCGTAAAAAGCACGCACAAGACCGCGGGCGGTGTCGAAGTCGTAGGGCTGGCGTTCGCGCACCATGCCGAGGTCGAGGAACGCGCCGTGCAGGAGCTCGTGCTCGTCGCGGTGCACGGCGCGTGTGAGCTGCGCCAACTTGGCGACGAACGCAGGCTCGAACTCGCGGGTGCAACCGTAGTCCAGCATTCCGATGCGCCCGTCCTCGAGGAATAGATAGTTGCCTGGGTGCGGGTCGCAGTTGTACAGCGCGTGTTCGAAGAGCGAGCCAACGTAGAAACCAAACAAGGCCTCGCCGATGCGGTCGCGCGCCGATTGCGATGGGTTTCCTGCGAGGAACGCGTCAAAGTGGGAGCCGGTGAACCAGCTCGAGGTTAGAACACGTCGCGAGCAATAGGCCTCGTGGATCGCCGGCACCGTGATGATGGGGTGACCGTCGTAGATGGCGGCGAACCGGCGCTGCGCGGTCGCCTCGTGGACATAGTCGCACTCCTCGAGGAAGCGAGCCCGCGCCTCGGCGATGAAGTCGTCTATCTTGGCGCCAGGGTAGACAATCGAGGAGATCGTACTGCCGATGGCGGCCGGCTTGAAGTCGCTTTCGATCGCGCTCTCCACTTCTGGGTACTGCACCTTCACGGCCACCTGCTCACCATCTGGGAGCCGGGCTCGATGGACCTGTCCAATGGAGGCGGCCGCGATCGGCGTCGCTTCGAGGTTCGCAAGCAGATCGTCGGCTCGCCCGCCGAGCTCCTGGCGCACGATTTCGTGGACTTGCTCGATCGGCATGGGCTGTGCGTGAGTCTGGAGCACCGTAAGCGCGTCGCGCAGCTCGTCGGGAAGCGCGACGTCGATGTAGCTCATGATCTGCCCCACCTTCATGGTGATGCCCTTGAGCTGAGCAATGGACCCGACGATCTTGGCAATCGCCTCGACGTCGACTTCCTGTTCGGCGTCGCCGCGCCGCGTGGCAAGCATCGCACGGCCGATGCGCAACCCGGTCGCCCCCGTGCGCCTGAAGCGCCCGAACGGCGTGGTCGGGAGCGGGCGGCGCTCGGCCAGCAGGCGTCGTTTGAGTTCCCGACGAAGGCCTTCTTTCTCGTCAGTCAATGTCGGATGCTTACGTCTCTTCGAGGCGATAGATTTCCTGGATCTGTCCCAGAATTTCGCCGAATGGGATCTCTAGGTCGCGGAGCAGGCCGTTGGCGAGGTCGTACACCCACCCGTGTACGATCGGGTGCCCGGTACGCACATATTGCTTTTGGACGACGGCGGTCTTGATCACGTTGACGCACTGCTCTTGAATGTTCAGCTCGACGAGCCGCCGGTAGCGCGCGTCCGGGTCTTCGATGGCGTCGAGCTCACCTTGATATAGCCGGTAGACATCCCGAATCTCGCGCAGCCAACCGTTCAGCAGCCCGAGGTCGGCGGGTTGCATGGCAGCCGCGACGCCACCGCATCCGTAGTGTCCGCACACGATGACGTGCTTCACGCCGAGATGTCCGACGGCGTACTCGATGACCGACTGGGCGTTGATGTCGGTGCTGACGACGAGGTTCGCCACGTTTCGGTGAACGAACACGTCCCCGGGATCGAGCCCCATGATCTCATTGGGCGGGACCCGGCTGTCGGAGCACCCGATGAACAACAAGTCTGGGTCCTGAGACGTGGCAAGCCGGCTGAAGAAATTCGGATCTCGATCAGTGTGTTCTTCGACCCATTTGCGGTTGTTCTCGAAGACTTCGTCGTAGCTGGTCATGGTTCCTCTTACGTTTGCACGTTGTGTTGGGCCTCGATCGGAGGTGGGATGGATGCGGGGTCCTCGTCGAGCATTTCGCGGAGATCGATCTCGATTCCTCGAGACATCGTCGTGATGGGTACGTCGTTGGGCGTTCCTTCGAACGGATTCTCGCTGACGCGGCCAATCCGCTCCATGGTGTGAAACACCCACATGACGAGCGCGCTGAAGGGCACGCTCAACCAAATGAAATTGGGTCCGATGAGCGGATGGCTGTCGCTCACCGCGATTCCGATCTTGTCGAACTCGAACATGACGCCCAAGGGCAGCAAGAGCACGAAGATCCACAAGAAGATCCAGTTGAGCGTTGCGTACTGCCTCGGGTAGGGGAAGTTCTTAATCCTCTCCGACTTCCCCTGAAGCGCAAAGAGCTCTACCAGGATGTTTTCCATCTCCATGTGCCTGAAATCGTCGATGAGGCCTTGGGTTCGCAGGCGGCGCAGTTGTTTCGACTGAAGAGACATGAGGTGCGTGGCCTTGTTGGACTTCGCAAGCACGTACGCGAGCTCTTTCTCCGACACATAGGGCGCGAGCTCCTCCTCGAGCGGATGCCGGTGCTCTCTCACGCCAATCACCTCGCCCCACTCCTTGTTGGTGGGATGCTTCATGACGTGTTCCCACGGCCGCGGCTGCCTCATGGCGTGCCGCAACGCGGTCATCCAAGCGATGTGCCGAAAGACCAGCTCCTTGCGGACGGCCTTCAGCTCTGCGTCCCCCGCTTTCTCATCCGTGAAATCGTTGGTGATGAAATCGTTGACCACGATACCCCAGGCACGCGAGGTATTGACGATCCCCCCCCAGATCTTTCGCGCCTCCCAAACGCGGTCGTACGTGGCATTGTTCTGGAAGCTGATGATGAAGGCGACGGCCGTGCCGACGACCGCAATAGGCAGCCACGGGAGGTGCAGCCACTTTTGGTCGAACACTTCGTATACGATGACGGGGATCAGCGCGATCACGAGCAGCAGGGCCGTGTCATGCCGAGTCCACCACGCCATATCCCTAACGGAGTAGTTCTTCTTGGTGTACATCGCGGAGCCCGACTATTACCACAGTCCCTGGCGGATTGGCTGGGCAAGGCATGAGAGGACCTGATGGGCGAGGGCGGCGAGGATAGGAAGGGAACTAGTGACGAACGCGTCGTCGTGCTTGGCGGCGCGGCCGGCGCTTGGGGGGACACGTCGTTTGCTGCGCCGCAGCTGCTCGATTCCGGGCGGTGCGACTACATTTTCTTCGAGGCGCTGGCCGAGGTCACCATGGGAATTCTCACGCGAGCGCGCCAGAGGGATCCGGCTCTTGGTTATGCGACCGACGTGATCACGATGATCGGCCGCGACGTGTCGCGTTTCGTCGAGCAGGGGGTGCGCGTGGTGACGAACGCGGGCGGGGTGAATCCGAGGGCTGCGGCCGAAGCGCTGCGCGCCGTGGCCGATCGAGCGGGCGTCTCGTTGCGCATCGCTTGGGTCGAGGGCGATGACTTGATGGACCGCCTCGACGAGCTCGGCGCTCTCGGCCTCGCGGAAATGAGTGACGGGTCCCCGCTCGTCACCGAGCCACTGAGCTTCAACGCTTACCTTGGCGCCCGGCCGATCGCTGCTGCGCTTGCGGCCGGGGCGGACGTGGTGATCACCGGACGCTGCGTGGACTCCGCGCTCGCGCTCGGGCCGCTGATTCACGAGTTTCGATGGGGCCCCGAAGATCTCGATGCTCTTTCCCAGGGCAGCCTCGCCGGCCATCTGCTGGAGTGCGGGCCGCAGTCGACGGGGGGCTTGCTGACAGACTGGGAAGACGTCCCGTCGTGGCACGATATCGGCTATCCCATTGCCGAGTGTCGCGCCGACGGTTCGTTCGTTCTGACCAAGGCCCGAAGGCACCGGAGGGCTTGGTCGACGTTCGCACCGCTTCCGAGCAGTTGATCTACGAGATCGGCGATCCTTCCGCGTATCTGCTGCCCGACGTGACCTGCGATTGGCGACACGTCGAGTTGACCCAAGCCGGGAGCCGACCGCGTCGAGGTCCGAGGATCCCGGGGACAGGCTGCACCCTCGACGCTCAAGGCCTGTGCCCAGGTCGTGGATGGCTTCAAGGTCACCGGACTAGTGATGATCGGCGGTCGCGACGCCGCAAAGAAGGCGAAGCGTTTCGGTGGCGACTTCATTCGGCGCGCGGAGCAGGTTCTTGCTCGCGAGGGCCTCTCGGGATCTTCGCGATGTGGACATCGAGATCCTGGGCGCCGAGAGCACATACGGCCCGCACGCGCGCACTACCGGCGCACGCGAGGTCGTCGTGAAGATCGCTTTACACCACGACTCACGTCGTGCACTTGGGGCCGTCGTCCGTGAGCTCGGGGTCCTTCGGGATGATTGTGGCGGGGCTCACGGCAGGCGGACGGGGCCTTCCCAAACCGACGCCGCTCGTTCGTCTGCGAAGCTACCTCGTCCCGCGCGAGTGCTTTCACCCAGAAATCTATCTCGATGGCAAACCGATTCCGTACGAGGAACCGACGCGGACGCCGGGCTCCGCGGCGGCGCCGCACGAGGCGCTTCCAGCCGAGCCCTTTCGGTCGCCGATCCGGTCGAGCTTCCACTCATCGCCATTGCGCACGCCCGGAGCGGGAGACAAGGGTGCAGACTCGAACATCGGAGTCCGCGCCCGACACCCGGATTTTCTTCGGCTCCTTCGCGACCAGCTTTCCGCCCAGGCCGTGGCTGAGTGGTTCACCCACCGAATAGATGGCGCGGTCGAGCGATACGACGTTCCCGGCATTCAGGCTCTCAACTTCGTGCTTCGCAACGCACTCGGCGGGGGCGGCATCGCATCACTTCGCTTCGACCCGCAGGGCAAGGCCTACGCCCAGCAGCTGCTCGACATGCCGATGCAAGTCCCCGCCGCTTGGCTCGCCCATCCCGCGATCGCCAACATCCCCGAGGTCCAACACGCACGCGGAATAAGGGGACAGTCCCCTTTTTGAAAGGGTTAATTCGCCGCACTCCTCGTGTAAAAAAGCAAAAAGGGGACAGTACCCTCTTTCGCTTCGGGTATGCTCGACCGCTCCCATGACCCTCCACGAGCAGCTCACCCGCGAGATTCGAACCGGGCCTTCCGGCCCGACCATCGGGCGCTTTCTTCGATCTGGATCAGACCTTGTTCGCCGGCTTTTCGGCCACCGCGTTTACGCGCGATCAATTTGCCTCGGGCCGGCTGTCGCCGAAGGATCTGCGCGACTCTGTCCGCGCCACGCTCTCCTTTGCGTTTGGCCGGACCGGGTTTCTCGACGTTCGTGTCAGCCACGTCGGCGGTCTATCGCGGTATGTCCGAAACCGTCCTGGAGGAGGCGGGGACAGCAGACGTTCGAGAAGCACCTCGTCACTCAGATCTACCCGGAGTCGCGCGCGCTGGTGAAGGCGCATCAAGAGATGGGCCACACCGTGGCGATCATCACTTCAGCGACGCGCTACCAAGCGGAGCCGGTCGCTCGGGAGCTCGGCATCGAGCATCTCCTGTACACCCGCCTCGGCGTCGAGGATGGGATACTGACCGGCAAGGTCGTGCGCCCCACCTGTTACGGTGAGGGCAAGGCGACCGCCGGGCGGAGCCTCGCGTCCAAGTACAGCCTCGACCTCGAGCAGACCTACTTCTACTCGGACAGCCATGAAGACCTTCCGCTATTCGATTTGGTTGGGCGTCCGCGCCCTCTCAATCCCAACCGAAAGCTCGCCCAGATCGCAAAGGAGAGGCAGTGGCTGGTGCGGCGCTTCACCAGCCGTGGAACGCCCACGATGGGCGACGTGGTTCGTACTGGACTCCTCTACGGGAGCCTTGCGCCATCGGTGGCATTCGGTGTGGCCGCAGGACTCCTCAACCGTTCGAAACGCGAAGCGGTCAACGTCATGGGGTCGGTTTGGGGGGACCTTGCTGCGTCGGCGGCGGGGATCGATCTTCGGGTCGAGGGCCAGGAGCACCTGTGGTCGCATCGCCCCGCCGTATTCATCTTCAACCATCAAAGCGGGCTCGAGATCGTCTTGCTGCTCAAGCTTCTCCGTCGAGATTTCACCGGAATCGCCAAACAGGAGATTCGTCGCAACCCAATCTTTGGCCCCCTCTTCCGGGCGAGCGGCGTCGTGTTCGTGGATCGAGCCAACACCGCCAAGGCGATTGAGGCCCTCGGGCCTGCCGTGGAGGCACTTCGGCACGGACGTTCATTGATCATCGCACCCGAAGGCACCCGATCGACGACTGCCGAGGTAGGCCGCTTCAAGAAAGGCGCGTTCCGGCTGGCCATGGATGCGGGCGTGCCCGATCGTGCCTGTCGTGTTTCGCAACGTCCTCGATGCGCTGCCCAAGGGCGCTATCGTAGTGCGCCCCAGCCGTCATCGAGGCGGTCGTGCTTCCGCCAATCGACACCTCCTCTTGGACGCTCGACACACTCGAAGAGAAGATCCACGGCGTCCGCGACCGCTACATGGAGGTCCTCGCGATCGGACAATCCATGGGCTAGTCTCCGTGGCCCATGCTCGAAGACAGCCACTACTACTTCAACAAGGCGGCCGACGTCTTGGGCCTCGGCGACCACATTCGCGAAATTCTCATCACGCCGCGGCGTGTGGTGAAGGTCGAGATTGTCACCGAGGATGATGCGGGGGAGCTCCTCCATTACGTGGGCTTTCGCACCCAGCACAACAACTCGCGCGGTCCGTACAAAGGTGGGGCTCCGCTACCACCCGAGCATGGACGAGGACCACGCGTCGGCGCTTGCCAACCTAATGACGTGGAAGACCGCGATCGCGGGAGTTCCTTTCGGCGGTGCCAAAGGTGGGATCGCCTGTGACCCGCACACCATGACCAAGACCGAGCTCAACCGAGTCACGCGCACCTTCGTCGAGCGCGTCAAGGAGATCATCGGGCCCACGCTCGACATCCCGGCGCCCGACGTGAACACCAACGCCGAGGTGATGGGCTGGATCATGGACGAATATTCGCGAGACTACGGTTTCTCGCCAGGCGTCGTCACTGGGAAGCCGGTGGACCTCTTCGGCTCGCTTGGCCGTGACGAAGCGACAGGCCGCGGCGTGATGTATGCACTGCGTGAGGCGCTCAAGGATCAGGGCAAGGGCTTGGCCGACGTGACTGTGGCCATTCAGGGGCTTTGGCAACGTTGGCAGTCACGCAGCCCGTTTGATCGCACAACAGGGCAGCATGATCGTCGCCGTGGCCGACCACTTGGGGGCCGTCGAAAACAAGGAAGGGCTCGACGTCCCGGCGCTGGTGGCCTGGGCCGCGGAACACGGTACCGTGAATGGGTTTCAGGGAGGGGGCGCCCTTCAATGGGCCGGATGTGATCACTTGGCCGGCCGACGTGCTGATCCCTGCGGCGCTCGAAGATGCGATTACAGAGGACAACGCGGCCGACGTGCGCGCAACCCTGATCGTCGAGGGTGCCAATGGACCCACCACGCCAAAGGCGGACGAGATTCTACTCGACCGTGGCATCGTCATGGTGCCCGACATCTTGGCCAACGCCGGCGGGGTCACCGTCAGCTACTTCGAGTGGGCGCAGAACATCCAGCAGTTTCGCTGGGAGCTCGATCGGATCACCGGCGAGCTCGAAAAGGTAATGGTCCGGGCCTACGCCGCAGTTCGAGATGTGGCGAACGAGAAGTCCGTGGACTTGAGGACCGCCGCGTTTGTGCTCGGTGTGCGGCGTGTCGGGTCGCGCGGCCCTGGCGCGACAGCCCATCCGCAAGACGATCACCTTCGACTAGCCGAGCCGCGATTCGTCGCAACTCATTCAGGCGGCCCGACCAGGATGCGCTCGCCCACCCGGATGTGCCGATAGGGCGTCCCCGAAGGTGTCGTTGAACATCGCAATGACCTCGTCGCTACTGTCGTGGCCGCCCACCCCGACCAGCCCCAGATTTCGCCCTTGTAGCTCTCTCATCTGCTCCTCGACGTCGTCCATCGTCACCGGTGAGAACATCCCGGTGCCAGACGCAAGGATCCGTTGAGCGTCTAGCCCGAGCACCTTCAACCGGCCCTCGGGGACCGGCAAATGGAGACCGCCGACGATTCCGTAGAGCGGCGCACTGAAGACCTGGTCATACCGCTCGAGTAGCTTCGGGATGGTCTGGTGGCCGCAGCCCACGATGAGGACCGCCCCGCGTTCCGCCACATGCACGACCAGCGCCTGCTCGTCGATCCAACCAAACACCAGCTGCCGTGGGATGGTCCCCGTGGAGGCGATGCCTTTACCGATGCGCGTGGGCTCGCGCGCGTGGATGGGGCTCAGCCCCGGGTAGGTCATCGGGGTCGGGACGAACGCCCGAACGTTCGGCAGAGGCACCTGCTCGAGCCCGACCGAAAACGTCCGGCCTTTCTGACGCGGTTTACCGCCGACGTGGTCGAAGTGGTTGTGCGAGATGAAGACGGTATCGACACTGTCGAGCGCGACGTCCAGCGCCTTCATGTTGAGCTCGAGCGGGGAGGGCGACTCCTGGCTCGTATTCTGCCCTACGTCGAACAGGATTCGATGCTCGTCGGTCTCGATCAGGTACGATACCCCCATCTCGCCCCGCAACTCGGGGCCCGACGTGTGCCAATCGATCAACGGTAGGATCGAAAGCGTCCGCGTGGTCCCAAAGTCGCCGATCGGTGAGGCCACGTGCGCGGCAAATTCTGCGTCCGCCTCGCGAACCCCGCTTCGATTTCGGATCTCGACGAACGCGATCGCGGCGATCAGCGCCAGCGCCAAGCCTCCGACTGTCCAAGTGAGGGCACGCTTCATGCGCATTCCTTACCATACAACCAACCAGCGGCGGTAGGGGTCTGGCCGTATGCTATACGCAGCCCGTGGATGACTTGATCCAAAAAGCAGCCACTCTCCAAGAGGCGCTCCCCTACATTCGGGAGTTCCATGGGGACATCTTCGTCATCAAGTACGGCGGCAATGCCATGGTGGACCCGGTGCTGCGGGACAGCTTTGCCCGGGACATCGTCCTGATGAAGTACGTGGGGCTTCATCCGGTCGTCGTGCATGGGGGAGGGCCCCAGATCGACGAGATGCTCAAGTCCCTAGGCGTGGTTTCAGAGCGTTTAGAAGGGCTCCGTGTCACCGATGATCACACGATGGATGTCGTCGAGATGGTGTTGGGCGGCAAGATCAATCAGCAAATAGTGTCTCTCATTGCCGGCCACGGTGGTCGTGCAGTCGGGCTCACGGGCAAGGATGACGCCTTCCTGCGCGCTAAGAAGGTCGACAAGATGAAGACCAAGAGCGGGAAGTGGGTCGACCCAGGCCGCGTCGGAGAGGTGACGCAGGTCAACCCAGAGATCCTGCGCCGGCTCGTCGATGACGGCTTCATTCCAGTGATCGCCCCCGTGGCGGTGGATGCCGAAGGGAAGTCGCTGAACGTCAACGCGGATACAGTGGCTGGCAAGGTGGCCGAGGCGCTGCCCGCGCGTAAGTTCGTGTTGCTGACCGACATCGAAGGCGTGCGCGGTAGAGACGGCGAGGTTGCGAGCTCGTTGAGCTCTTCGGAGATCGATTCCCTCAAGGTTGATGGAGTCATCGAGGGCGGCATGATTCCGAAAGTCGACTGTGCGTTGAGCGCGTTGGCGGGGGGGCGTGCGCAAGGTGCACATCATCGACGGCCGGGTGCGTCACGCGGTGCTGCTCGAGATCTTCACCGACGAAGGCATCGGCACCGAAATCACGCGCTGAGCGTGCCGGACCAGGGTCGACGGCCCTGGGCAATGGTGGTATGCCCCGGGCTTCCCCAAAGGCACACCATGAGCAGGCAGGACGACATGCTTCGCACCGCGAAAGAGGTTCAGCTCGGCAACTACGCGCCCGCGCCGTTCGTGCTGACGCACGGTCGTGGCCGTCGTGTGACCGACGCCTCGGGTCGCGAGTACCTCGACCTGTCCGGTGGGATTTCCGTCCTTTCTGTGGGGCATAGCCATCCGACGCTTGCGGCCGCGATTGGCGAGCAGGCTGCACGGCTGATGCACGTGTCGAACATTTTCTACAACGACCGCGCCATCGAGTTGGCTGAGGCGATTTGCGCGCGGAGCCCGTTCGACAGAGTCTACTTCTGCAACAGTGGCTCCGAAGCCAACGAGTCGTTGCTCAAGCTGGCGCGCCGCTATCATCACGATCGCGGCGACGAGAAGCGGGTGGAATTCGTTTCAACCCGCAATAGCTTTCACGGCCGGACGATGGGCTCGCTGTCTGTGACCGGGCAGACCAAGTATCACAAGGGCATGGAGCCGCTCATCCAGGGCGTGAGCTTCGTCGACTCAATGACCTCGCTGCACTCGATGCCGCCGTCACCGATCGAACTGCGGCTGTACTCTTCGAGCTGGTGCAAGCCGAGGGCGGCATCATCGTCGCTACCGAGGAGTTCGTGAAGGGTGCGCGCCGCATTTGCGACGAACGCGGCGCACTGCTCTTCTTTGACGAGATCCAAACCGGCTATGGCCGAACCGGCCGCTTCTTGGCGCAAGAGTGGTTCGACGTCGTGCCCGACGCCTGCTCACTCGCGAAAGGGATCGGTGGCGGCTTCCCGCTCGGCGCGATGGCTGTGACCGAGCGTCTTGCGGGCGGCCTCCCTCCCGGGAGCCATGCGAGCACGTTCGGTGGCAACCCGCTTGCCTGTGCCGCAGGTCTTGCCGTGCTGCACATCATCGACGAGGAAGGGCTCATCGAAAATGCCCGGACCCTCGGCGACTACCTCGCGGGTCGGCTCACCGAGCTCGACGCGCGCCTCCCGAGCACGGTCGGCACTCGGGGCCTCGGCTTGCTGCAAGGCTTGGTCTTGGCCGATGACGTCGACTCCGGCGCGACGATCGCCGCGGTTCATGCGGCAGGCCTGCTGCTGACGCTTGCCGGCGGCCACGTGATCCGGATTTCTCCGTCGCTCAACGTGACGCAAGACGAGCTCGACGAAGGCCTCGCGATTATCGAGAAGATCCTCGCCGACGCACCGAGGAAGCCATGACACGGCACTTCCTGACGATTTCTGACCTCAATCGGGACGAGCTCCTCGGCGTGCTCGATCGAGCGGCCGAGCTCAAGGCTGTTCGCGGGACGCCCGCACACCCGGAGCCGCTGCGGGGAAAGTCGATCGCGGTCGTGTTCGAAAAAGCATCGACACGAACACGCCTCTCCTTCGAGGTGGGTATTCACGAGCTTGGTGCGCAACCGGTGACGCTCAACTCGAAAGACACGCAGCTCGGGCGGGGCGAGCCAATCGAAGATACCGCGCGCATGTTGAGCCGCTACGTGCACGCCGTGGTCTATCGAACGTTCGGGCACGAACGCCTCGAGGCGCTCGCGCGCTACGCGACCATTCCCGTCGTCAACGGGCTTTCGGATCAGTTCCATCCCATTCAGCTGCTCGCGGACTTGATGACCATTCGTCAGAACTTCGGGCCCTCGCTCGAGGGCGTGCGCGTGGCCTGGATAGGCGACGGCAACAACATGGCGCACTCGTGGATCGCGTCCGCGGCGGTGGCCGGCTTCGATCTGGTGCTTGCTTGTCCACCCGGATACCAACCAAATGATCAGGTGTTGGGCGAGGGGCGCGCGCGGGGGGCGAAGGTTCGCGTCGTCGAACGGCCTGAGGAGGCGTTGGAGGGCGCGGGCGTCGTCACCACGGACGTCTGGGCGAGCATGGGCCAAGAAGACGAGGCCGCAGAGCGGCAGCGCGCGTTTTCAGGCTTCATCGTGGACGACGCCGCCATGAAACGAGCGAGCTCGGACGCGATTTTCCTCCACTGCTTGCCGGCTCATCGCGGCGAGGAGGTGAGTGCATCCGTGATCGATGGGAAGCAGTCCCGAGTCTGGGACGAGGCGGAGAACCGGTTACACACCCAGAAGGCTCTACTGGAGTGGCTGATCGTCTAGCCCCGGCGAAGTGGCTGACAAAGGAATGGCCGCGCTAGACTGTCCGGATAGGGGGCAACTGGGCGGTCGATGGCCGAGGAGAAAATCCCGCGACAGGTCGAGGACGCGGATGTCGGAGCACTCGAGATCAGCGCCCAGGAGGCGTTTATCCATTCTTGCATCGATGGAGTCCTCAACATTGAAGACATTGCCGATCTGATGGTGTTGGCACCCGCGCAGGTATTCGAGTCGATCGAACGGCTGGTCTCCTTGGCGGTCGTCGAGTGGGTCGTCTCCAAGGCGTCGAGCGCGCCGCCGGGGACAGAGCTGGTCGAAGATGTCGAGATCGACGGGGTGCTTCAAGAGCGGATCATCGAAGCCTTCCATCGCGCGGACAAACTCAATCACTACGAGCTCCTCGGTGTCGCGATGGACGCGGATCGTGCCGAGATTCGCAAGGCGTATTTCGCGCTCTCCAAGACGTTCCATCCCGATGCGTACTACGGAAAACGTCTAGGGTCGCTCAAACCGAAGATGGAAGTGGTGTTTCGCAAAGTCACCGATGCGTATGACGCGGTCGGGCGACCGAAGAAGCGCGAAGCCTACGATCGATACCTCAAGCAGAGCATCGCAGTGTCCGCCGCCGAGGAGCAGATGGATCGGGGCGAGGAACGCGCCCGGGCTATGGCTGATGCGCTTACCAAAACGTCCGTTGCGGAGCGCCAAGCGCAGCCCGTCGTGGCGACCGCCGCCTCCAGAGATTGGGGGCCCGGCAAGGCGTCGACCAAAGCCGCTCCCTCCATCACACCGGGGACCCCCGAGTACGACCGCATGCAGCGCAAGCGCGAGCTTCTAGAGCGGAAGCTGCGAGGCCGTTCCCAGC
>PVMK01173379.1_pt1 | contig 31703 bp, 31 predicted proteins | sample 1853481 | NCBI WGS metagenome assembly PVMK01 (sample SAMN08533507, study PRJNA380276) | Marine sediment metagenome, whole genome shotgun sequencing project.
GGAAGAACCTTATAAGTGCAGAAATGGAGAAATTCCTGTTATCGAAGAGCTTTTAATGGTAAGGGGGGTCAATGAAATCATTTTTTATGGTACTGCAAAAAACCTCGGACAGAAAATAATGATTACAGACGAAGAGCTTGAGGCATTTCTGGAAGGGACCATGGACAATCAGGAAGAAATTGAAGCTGAGATTCAATATGAAGGGGATAATGACACAAAAATAAACATGGGGCTTTGCAACATATTTTCCACTTTTTCCCAAGCAGTCTCCTTAAGTCTGAATATAAATACAGCCTCTTTTGAGAACTGCTCATTCTTGAAGGTATGGACCCGGAAACTTCAAAAGAAATAATTACAGAAAGAAACGAAGATCTTTTTGAGAGTAAAACAGACAGACTGCCTCAGTTTAAAAACTATATGGTATGGAAAGATAATATTAAGGTAGCTAACTCAAAATCAACAAGAAACTATAAAATAACAGCAATTGGATTTTCTGCAGACAGACAGATCTCAAGAACAATATCCTGCAATATGAAATTAGAGAGAAAGCAATATACGATTTCAAACTGGAAAACTACAAATTAAAACTATTTGATATAATTTGTATTTACATGTATAAATTATATAAACATTGAAGATATTTTGAGTATAAACTATAAAATTTGTTGACTGAAAAACCGGAATAATATGCGAAGTATTGGTATTGTTTTCAAACAAAAAGAGATGTGTCTTGTTTCCTTAAAAGAAGGGCTGAACAAAGTCTATTTTGATGGATACAATATTATCCCTTTTATGAATCTTAAAAAAGAAGATAAAGAAGATGCCATACTTAATAACCTTGAAAGATTTTTAAAAAGCCATAAAGGTGCCCGCGATAATATCTTTATAGCCTTGCCGAGAGACACAGCCCTAATCCGGTTCATAAACCTTCCCATCGCTGTTGAAGAAAATCTTAGAAAATCAATCGAATACGAACTCGACCGTCATACACCTTTTTCTTCTGACGAAGCATATTTTGATTATCATGTTGTAAGACGCATTCCGGAAAGCGGACTTATTTATATAATGCTGGTGACAATAAAAAAAGATTCGGTTGATTACTATATAGAACTCCTCAAGAAAATTAATATAAAACCGAGGAATATTGAGATTACCACAACAGCCCTCTTCAACGCTTTTCAGGACTCAGTATCACCCGAGAAAGAACTGATTAACCTTAACTGGCTCAAAAAGAATAAAACGCTCAAAGAAAAATATCTTAAAGGCTTAATAAAAAAATCTCCGAAAATAGCCGGATTTTTCAAGGAGCAGCCCGAAGATAAAAGGCAACCATCTCTGGACATACTAATTGAATATCTAGACGACGACAAATACGAACTAAACCTGACAGATAAAAACTCGCTTTATTACTCAAAAGTATTTAATACTGCTGAAAAAATTCCGGATAAACACTTTAAAGAGATATATGATAACGGGTTGAAGTCTGTCCTCCATCTTCCTTTTGACAAAGACAGCAAAAAGAAAACAGAATTTATACTTTCCGGCAGAAAAATGGAAAAAGACTATACTGAACATGCTCCGGAAGAAATAAAAGGCTTTTTTTCCATAATGAACAGATTCAGGATCACCCCGGCCAGCGATAGCGCCGGAGCTAATACCGTTGTTCTACCCCTGCTCTCTGTTCCAATAGGCCTGGCTTTAAAAGGACTAAAAAGTGTTGCGCTTGATCTTAACCTTGTACCGCTAAACCGGCGCCTGAAGAAAAAAAGAAGTAAAAGAAAGCTGGTCATCGCAGCAATTCCTTTCATTATTCTTGTCCTGATTGCTGCGCTTATCTCAAACAGCATCAATAAAGCAGAGCTTCGCGAAGCAGCTCTTGATAAGGAGCTTAAGCAATATAAACTGAAAGCAAAAAATATTGACAGGATTCAAAACGAAATAAGGAAAATAGAACAGTCATCAACAACAATAAAAAACATAAAAGAATCCAGTATAAGCAAGCTTACTTTTCTTAAAGAACTGACTCTGCTTATGCCAATGGATGGATGGCTGTCCGACTTCTCCTATAAAGTTTCGAATAAAAAGATAAAACTTTCAGGCTACGCTGTTTCCGCATCAAAGTTAATACCAATACTTGAGGAATCCAAGCTGTTGGAAAACGTCAAGTTTACTTCTCCAATAACAACTGACAGGAAATCAGAAAAAGAAAAATTTAGAATCGAAATGACAGTAAGTTCAGAAAAAAAATAAAATGAAACCATCTTCCCGCAATAAAAATTACAGTATTGTATTAATAGTTACCGTAGCTCTCTTTGTGCTTATTAAGTTTATAGTTTTTCCCCTGGTTGACAATGTCAGTGAGCAGAGAACAACTATTAAGTTTAAAGAACAGTCCCTTGAAAAATATGTGAAGGCAGTGGAACAGAAGGAAAGCCTTCAATTAAAACTGAGAAAACTTAAAAAAGAAAGCCGGAAAACAAACAGTAGTTATCTTAAGGGAGAAACACCATCACTCGCAGCAGCCGATCTTCAAAAAATAATCGATGGGATAGCTGAAGAAAACAAGGGTCAAAATAAAAAGCGTTAAAGTGCTTGATTCTATTCAGCAGGAAGGACTGACCGCAATACCGATCCAAACAATGTTTAATTCCGATCTGACCATGCTTGAAAAGTTTATCAGCAGCATTGAAAACAATAAAAAACTTCTGACGATTCCGGAGCTGAAAATCAGGGTCAAAAACAAAAGAAAACCTGCCGGCATTTCCGTAACAATGACAATTACAGGTTTTGTGCAAAATATTAATACTGACAATTGAACTATCACCGTCTGTAAGACGGTGGATTCAGTATCCCGCTGATGCGGGCTGAAGAAAAAACAAAAAAACCATAAAATTCTCCAAAGGGGTTAATGGTATAAAAGTCATTTGCAGTTCCTGAACCATTAAACTTTCTTCGTCTGAAGACGAGGGCTTTAAACCCCGAAGGAGACAATAACTAAATAATAAAATAAGAGTGCGAAAAATGAAAAGACAAATAATTTTTCTAACAGTAGTTCTGGCCCTGTTATATTTAGCGGGGTGCACAACCGTAAACAGCGCTAAAAGCGGAGATCTGAGTGATAAATCCGCTGAAACCAGGCAGAACTTACTAACAGAAGAAACAGTGTATCAGGAACTGCCTGATGAAAAATCTCCGGAAAGTGTTCCTGACAGCCCCGGCACACAGGAGGAAATGCCTGTTTTGGCTGAGAATGCTCAGAAAATAAAAGATATTGCTCCAAAGCAGGTCCCGAAGTGGGCATTTATTGGAAAAATATCAAAGGAACATTCAACCCTTCTTGGCCTTCTGATGCTTCACACAAATGACGCGGGAAAATCTTTAGCCATCATTAATAAAAATTCCGGTAAATACAGTGAAAAATATTTCCGGTTTCTATCTTATGGTACAAGCGTATATATCTCAAAAGACAATGAATTATTTATTAATAAAAAAGGCGGACCCCCCTCCGAAGAAGTAGCAACTGTCAACAAAAAACAGGACAATAACAACGAAACATCTCGCCCCCGAATCCAAGCCTGCGGAAAAACAGATTATTACGGCTCCAGCTGATGAGGGACAGAAAATTGCCTTAAACTTTGATAACGCTGACATCTATGAAGTAATCAACTCTTTATCTGATATCCTTGGCATAAATTTCATTATCGATCCCGCTGTAAAAGGAAAAGTAAACATCCACACCAGCACTGAAATTTCAAGAGATAAACTGCTTCCTGTCCTGGAAACAATTTTTGACATAAACAATATCGCACTCGTGAAGTCCGGGGACATGTATAAAATCATTCCGGTTAAAAATGCAAAAAGTAAAATTTCCGCAATAAATGAAGGCAGGGAGGTCGATTTAACCTCAAACGACAGAACCATTGTACAGGTGATACCTCTGCAGTATGTTTCCACATCTGAAGTCATAAAGATATTAAAACCCTTTATAAGCAGTGGCGGTAATATTCTAGAATACAAAAAGGCCAATATAATAATAGCTGCTGATACGGCAGCAAGCATAAAAAAAATTGTCAGCATGATAGATATCGTTGATATTGACACCTTTGAACATACCCGGATACATTTCTTTAAAATTGAAAATGCAGAAGTTGATGATCTTGCGGAAGAACTTGAAACAGTCTTTACTTCTCTTGGGATAGATAAAACAACAGAAAAGGGTATCGGCATAAGTTTCATTCCAATTGAGAGAGTCAGCTGTATTCTGGCTGTCAGTTCCATCCCCGGTATTTTTGAAAAGGTTGAACACTGGACCAAAGTTCTGGATACAATCGATACAGAAGCCGAAGAACAGGTTTTTATTTACTTTGTTCAAAATGGAAAAGCAGATGAAATATCAGACGTTCTTGAAAAAATATATGGAGATGGGAAACAAAAAAAGGTCCTCTACATCTACACGGTCAAGCAAGAAAAAAGCCAAGACCAGAAGCCAAAAAGGCTGCACAAACATCCTTTATCCAGGGGGAAATAAAGATTGTAGACGATGAAGCCACAAATTCTATCATTGTACGCTGCACACCCCATGATTATGCCATAATAAAAAAGACTATCCACACCTTGGATATAATCCCGAAACAGGTCCTGATCGAGGTCCTTATTGCTGAAGTAACACTCGGAGACGGCACTCAATTCGGCGTAGAATGGGCCCTTCGAAGTGACTACGCAAAGATAGGCGGGTATAAGGGAGTGGACCAGGTAGGACTTTACAATACAGCCATTAGATCCCTAAGGGAAGACGGAATCCCCGCAGATATCGAAAGAACTGTGGCAAGCGGACTTTCTTATGTTTTTGATTCAGACCGTCTTAAAGTGTTCCTCTTTGCCCAGGCAGACGATAACAAGCTTAACATTCTCTCTTCACCCAACATCATGGCTGCTGATAACAAAGAAGCCCGCATAGAGGTGGGCGAGGAAGTCCCCATTGTCACCAGCGAATACATACCCCAGGACCAGCAAAGAGGCGACTCAACTACCCGTAATATCGAATACAGGAACACAGGCGTCATTCTTACGGTCACCCCCCGCATAAATGCCATGGGCCTTGTTGCAATGGAAATTTCACAAGAGGTCAGTAAGGCCCAGGCATTAGTAGATGACGGAATACAGTCACCTGTGATAAGCAACAGAAAAGTTGAGACATCCCTTGTGGTTCAGAGCGGCCAGACAGTCGTTATCGGGGGACTTATTGAAACCTTCGAGGATAGCTCTATAACCGGCATTCCCTATCTTAAAAACATACCCTTAATAGGTTTTCTTTTCGGCACAACAAACATTACAACAATCAAGAAAGAACTGATACTTCTTATCACGCCGCACGTAATCGAAAACATTAACGAAGCAGACATCGTTACCCGGGAAATCAGGGGAAAAATGAACGATATAAAGGCGCTTATGAAAAAAGAAGAAGACACCTGGGGTTCCTGGGAACAGTAACTAATGTCAAAAATGCGGCCATAATCATCCTGTTTTTTTGATCGGAAGCATGCCGCGCATACACCGCACCTTGGTGCGGAGTTAAGCGGCATGTATTTAAAATAATCAGGCTTAATTACCGAGACACTCCGTAGCTTGCTGCGGGGAGTATCATTTAACTCGGCACATTTAAAATTGAACTACCACTGTCTACAAAAAGGTGGCTTCAGTCTCTTGTTGAAGCGGGCTGAAAAAAAGCCCGCAAAATCATCCTAAGGAGTTAGCGTTATTAAAGTCATTTGCAATTGCTGAACCATTAAACATTCTTCGTCTAAAAACAAGGGTTTAAAACCTCGAAGGAGACAATAAACCGGAAATGCATTTTCAAACAGCTGCAAGTTTCCATAATCATATCTTGTTCAAATATGTCATCATATAATAATATTAAACCGGTTTATCTGCACAGCTGCGGCAAATACGATTACTCCGAGATAAAAAAAGCTGTTGAAAACATAGGCAAAGAGCTTGTCAATGGATGGGATTCATTTATTCCTGACAAAGCAAAAGTGCTTCTCAAACCAAACCTGTTAATGGGAACAGACCCTTCCAAAGCTGTTACCACACACCCGCTTATTGTAAAAGCGGTTACTGAAATCTGTAAAGAGGCAGGCGCATCAAAAGTAACAATTGGTGACTCCCCGGCGCTTGGCAGCACCCGCAAAGTTGCAGGAAAAGCCGGTCTACTTTCGGTCGCAAAAGAAACCGGTGCGGAAATACATGACTTCACCGAAAGCGTACAGGTATCAACCCCTGAAGGTTTTATGCACCGCAATTTTACCATCGCAAAAGAAGTAATTGATGCAGACATCATCATCAATCTGCCGAAGTTTAAGACTCACGCGCTGATGGTTATAACACTTTCCGTGAAAAATAATTACGGACTTTTTGTAGGCAAGCAGAAAATGCGCTGGCATCTTCAAAGCGGAAGAAACTATGAATATTTCGCTCGGCTTTTGGTTGAACTTGCATACACAATAAAACCATCTCTTTCGATCATAGATGCTGTAATTGGGATGGAAGGTAACGGCCCGAGCAGCGGAACCCCCAGAAACCTCGGGTTTATAGCCGCATCAGAAGACATGCTGAGCCTTGACAGTGTATGTACTGAAATTGCGGGCATAAACCCGGATAAAAACTACTGCCTTAAAGTAGCAAATGAAATGGGCTTCAAAACTGATTTAAAGGATATTCCTCTTAAAGGAGATCCTGTAAATCAGTTTAGGATGGATGATTTTAAACCTGCTTCAACTATGGCTGTTGATGGACCGCCTATTCTCCAGCCTTTTCTCTGGATCTTAAGGCCGCTTTGCACGGTAAAACCCTTTGTTAATAAAGACCTGTGTAAAGGCTGCGGCATATGCATGAAAGCCTGTCCGCCCCAGAGCATAAGCCTTCCTGAATCCAAAGCCGTGGTATCCATCGATCATAATAAATGTATCCGCTGTTTCTGCTGCCAGGAACTGTGTCCCGAAGGTGCCATCCACGCCAAAGATCCCATCGGGGTAAAAATTATGAAAGCACTGGGCCTTGAATAGCAGGATAATACCAGTTACAATCCCTGCCAAAACTATTGATACATACAAACCCTAATGGTATTATAACCCGATTAATCATAAACAGTTCAGGCTATTGATTTATGGATTTCACACTCGAACATAAAGATACCTCCACCAAAGCACGGGCAGGGAAATTATCCCTGGCACACGGTGAGGTCCTGACCCCGGTGTTTATGCCGGTTGGAACACAGGGTGCGGTAAAAGGAATGACTCCAAGAGACCTTGATGACCTGGACACCCAGATCATCCTTTCCAACACTTATCATCTGTTTTTACGTCCGGGCTGTGAAGTTATTAAAAAAGCCGGCGGTCTCCATAAATTTATAGGATGGGACAAGCCGATCCTCACGGATTCCGGAGGCTACCAGGTATACTCTCTTGCCGATCTCAGGAAGCTGAATGATGACGGTGTTGTTTTCCGCTCTCATGTTGACGGAACCTCTTTTATTTTTACGCCTGAAAATGTGATCGAGACTCAGGAGGGTTTCGGAGTTGACATCATGATGCAGCTTGATGAGTGTCCTCCCTCGGACGCTGACAAGAACAAAATAGAAGAAGCCGTTGACAGAAGTGTCCTGTGGGCGAAACGTTCTGCTGACAAGTGGTCCAGCACCACCTCAAACCTGTTTGCCATTGTTCAGGGAGGTCTTCACTACGATTTGAGACAGAAAAGCGCTGAAAAACTTATTGAGATAGATTTGCCGGGTTATGCGCTTGGCGGCTTTTCTGTTGGAGAAGAAATGGCAAAAGCCTATCCTGTTATTGAAAAAACAGCTGAGCTCCTCCCTCAGGATAAGCCGCGTTACCTTATGGGTGTTGGTTTTCCTGAAGATATTGTAAAGGCTGTTCGCTCAGGCATTGACATGTTTGACTGTGTCCTTCCAACAAGGTGCGCCCGTACCGGTATGTGTTTTTATTCAGAAGGAAGACTCAGAATAAAAAATGCGCGTTACAAAGATGATATGGACCCAATTGATACTTCCTGCACCTGTTATACCTGCCGAAACTTTTCAAGATCATACCTGCGCCATCTATTTATGGCAAATGAGATAACGGCTGTTGTGCTGATGACAATCCATAACATCCATTTTTATTTGGATCTCTGTAAAAAGATGCGCAAATCTATTCTAAATAATCGCTTCAACGAGTTTTACAAAAACTTTTTTGACTCGCTGATATATTTATAAACATCCTGTTTTCCATTACATTTCCTGCCCCGGAAATTATCCACAGAAATTGTTAAATACCTGTGGAAAAGAGTGTTAAAAAAGGCCTGACACCCCTAAAAATAAAGGCTATAAAGCAAACTGCGCCATAATGAAGCTGTTGTTAAATGTGAAGTAATTTCAACATGTTAACGTGTACGATACTCACTTTAAAGGTCTTTTTCTGCCGCATTCAAAAAAACATCAAGAGATTTCAACAGGATAATAAAAAAAACGAAAAAAACGCAACTTTTAAAGCTCTATCAGGGCTTATAATGGTTAAAATCGAAGACTGAAAGCACCCCCAGAAAATGGGTTTATCACCCTATATAAAATAAGATGATCACCCTATGAATTCCCCGGGGAATGTCCCTTATGATTATAACTATGGCAAATATGGTTTAAATATCATGTAATACTTATTGTATGACATGCTATTAAATTACTATATAATAAATAGCCGGTTATAATGATTCCATCATCTCATCAATGCTGGTTCCCATAACGGCCATCTGTTCATCCATTGATTTTCTTGAAACTTCACTGTAGCCCTTATCTCTGGCAAAATCTTCAGAATTTTCAACCACCATCTCAAGGATCCCTTCAGGAATATTTTTCAGCAGAGAACTGGCATCTTCATTCCATGGCATGGAAAATTTAACTTCGCCTGCTTCATCATCTTCTTTCTCATACTCTCTCTGGTCCTCTTCCGGGGTTGTCGACTTCTTCTCCTCCCAGAATGATGAGTGAGCCGGTTTGGTCATTCTTCTTGAAGCCTTAACATCAACCTTTAGATTCTCAAGGGTGAAGTGCAGATAGTCAATATATTCAACCGGGATCACCACAAAGACTTCATCTTTCTTTATCTTATTGTGCATTCTTCCGCCCTGATCGCCGCAGGTAACAATAAAGTTCTTTATATGCCACGGCATGGCAAAAATTTCACCGCAGAGAGACTTTCCAAAAGAACCGTAAACATCAATACCTTCCTGGGCAAGTCTGCAGGTGGCAATCATGTTTGCATGCTGAGGATCACAAACTACGATGATCCAGTCAACCTGAACCCCTTCCGGAATCTCATCAAGAGGCGCAGCCCCGATTGCCTTTACCATACCGGTCGGAAGAACAGGAGTGCTTGCCTTAAGACGCGCAGCCGCATCATAGGTGAAAAAAGAGGAGGTTACAGAAAGGTATTCACCTGAAACGATCTCTCTTTTTCCTGGAACGATTCCGGCGTGATGCACGCCCACCAGGCAGTCATGATGCTCCGCATCAAAATATACTTTTTTACCTTCGTCCCGTGCATACCGTACAATACTGCAGGGGACATCCTGTATCGGCTCGTACCCTTCCGGTATTTCTTCACGAAAAAGACTGATGCCAATCGGTTTACCCCTTGCTTTCCCGCGCTTGATCAACAAATCATTGGCTTCTTTTAAATCCATCGTTTTTAACCTCTTTATAAATATTGGCTTATTAGTAATCGTTGAGTTTCATCCTGAACCGGACCTGCGGATTCAGACTTGCTTAAAATTACAAAACTAATGAAACACAAAAGAGACACATAATATAACAAATTCACTATAACTTTCAATAATAAAAATAATCCTACAAATAACGATATTTTTTACAATTTGATCTGCTGAAAAATCATATTTTTTCTGTTAATATTTTAAAGACCACCTTTTCTGTTTGCCATACTATAAATTATTAATCTTTTATCTCCTTGACACTCATTGCTTCTCTTTCTATTATGGATAATTCTTAACAAACTATTCAAGAAAAACAGTATGCTAAAAAAATATCTTCTCTTTGATATAGACGGAACCCTTATAAATACCGGCGGAGCAGGTCTCAAAGCAATGAAATCAACGGTTAAAAGTATCCTTGGAAACGAGGAGCTGCTTAAAGACTACTCCTTTGCGGGAAAAACCGACTCCCAGATAATGAATGACATGGTCCATAAATCAGGGCTTGATGACAACCCGGAAACACTCTCCAAACTTTTTGAGCAGACATATATAGAAAATCTGAAGACCAATCTTAAAAATTCAGACAATTTTAAAATATACCCCAATGTTAATGATCTCATTGACCTTTACAAAAAAAACGAAGACTTTGAACTCGCTCTCCTTACCGGAAACTTCGAAACCGGCGCAAAGCTCAAACTTGAACATGCCGGTCTTTGGAAATATTTTAAGTGGGGAGTTTTTGGCAACCTGTCAGAAGACAGGGTTCATCTGGCAAAGGATGCCCTGGAAACAATAACTGAAAAAGAAAAGAGGGTTAACACAAAAAATATATTTATTATCGGAGACACAACAAACGATATAAGGTGCGGCAAAGCCATAGACGCAACTACAATTGCATTCACCTCAGGATTTGAGCCTGAGGAAAAACTCCGCAACTGCAGCCCTGATTTTATGGTGTCTGATTTCAGCCAGCTTTATGATATCTTCAATAGTAACAACTAAATTCAGGAAAATAAATGCCCTATGCAAAAATAGAAACAAACGTAAAATTAGACAGCTTAAAAGAACAAAAGCTGCTAAAAGCAGCTTCGGGGTTTTTTGCATCGCTGCTTGAAAAATCAGAAGAACACGTAATGGTCTCTGTTTCCCAGAATACAGCTGTTTTTTTTGGTAAAAGCATCAATCCTGCAGCATATGTGGAACTTAAAAGCATGGCCATCAAAGAAGAAATGTGCACAGATCTCTCAAAAGAAATCTGCGGTTTTTTAAATGAACACCTGGATATTTTACCGAACCGTATCTACATAGAGTTCAGCACAATTAACGGAAAGATGTTCGGATGCAACAACAAAACATTCTAGATGCCTCAGAAGAACCGTTTAAGCTGAATTTGCCTGACAGAATAATCCACGGAGTACTCCACCTTCCCGGCATTAAAAGACCTCCCTATGTGATAACCTGTCATGGACTTTTCAGCACAATGGAGAGCGACAAGTTCACTGCCATAGCAAATGCATTCACAAAGGCCGGTATCGCTATTATCCGCTTTGATTTCAGCGGATGCGGTAAAAGTTCGGGAAAAATTTCTGATACCACCATTTCAAAAAGGATTGAAGAACTTGAAAAAGTTGTAGACTTTTCAAAAAACCATCCGGCCTTGGGTAAGAAATTCGGAATACTCGGCAGTTCACTTGGAGGTTATGTTTCACTTCTTTTTGCTTCAGAAAACCATGTTGATGCACTTTCTGTCTGGGCAACACCATATGACCTTGCTGAAACATGCAAAAACATCCCGGAAAATGATCTTAAGATATTAAATCAGTCCTTTTTTGATGATGCTTTGAAATATAACCTGTCATCAATTCTGACAAAGATAAAAAATCTGCAGGTAGTCCATGGAAAAAAAGACCTGACCGTACCGTGGCAGCATGCTGAAAAAATATACAATAATGCTAACCATCCAAAAAAACTTCTCTTTTTTTCTAAAGGAGACCACTCAATAAGTGAAAAACATGACCGTAAAAAGGCTGTAAATGAAAGCCTTAACTGGATTTTGAAAAGTATTAATTCGTTTTTATAAAGATAATATAAGCTTAACATAATCCAACTATTCGACGATAAGATTAGTATGTGCTAAAATATGGACATAAAAGAGAGTTAAATTATGAAAATAAATCCCGAAAACAACATAAACGAGATCCTGCCAAAGGATATTCATAAATCAGAAAAACCTTCTGACAGTACTTTTGATGATATCCTGAAAAATAGAATAGAAAACCTAAATGTCGCAAAACCCCGCATCGAAGAATCATTGCCTGTAAACAAAACAGCCAACCTGCTGCTGATACCGCCTGTGGAAGAAAAAGAGGCTATTTCGCGTCTGGAGAAATTTCTTGATATCATGGAAGAATATTCTGAGAAGCTTAATAACCCTTACTTTACTCCAAAGGACATTTCCCCTTTGATATCAAAAATAGAGTCCGAACAGAGAGACCTCAGTGTAATAGCTGAATCCTTTGACGAAAATAATGAACTGAAGGGGCTTCTTGATGCTGCACTTATCAGGTCAACTGCTGAAGTAATAAAATTCAACCGCGGCGACTACCTGTAATTCAAGGAGACATAATGTCTGACGCCTTTTCATCCGCAATCTCAGGGATCTCTGCAAATACTGTCAGGGCTGCAGTAGCTGCAAACAACATCGCAAATGTTAACACCTCCGGGTTTAAGGCCTCCCGTGTAACTGTTGAGTCTTCCGGTTCGGGCCGGCAGGAAACCCACATTACCGAATCAACCGAATCAGGTTCTTTCATACCCCGGTCTGACGGTCTTCCCGAAGGATCAGAACTGGAAGAGACCTCAAATGTTGACCTGGCCGAAGAATTCGTACAGCTGCAGATATCAGAACATGGCTACAGCGCAAATGCGGCAGTAATAAGAACCCAGGATGAAATGCTGGGTACAGTCCTTGACATGCTCGCCTAATCGACAGCCCCAGAGGAAAACATAAACTTTCCTGCACTTTCCTCAGTCAACAACCTATTTCAAACCTGTATTCAATTACCGCAGAAACGTCATGGAACTATATATTTTTTTACAGAATACACGGACATTCTTCTGCCGGATTTTTAACACACATTAAATTTAAGCTGTTCTTAAATGACTCTATATGTTATCTTTAAAAATAAAGCAAAAAGCACTAATGGTTGAAATTGAAAAGGATAAGACCTAATGGAAGAAAAATTTCCAATTCTTATAGCAGATGATAACTTGGTAGCACGAAAACTTCTGGAGAAAACACTTGCAAAAGAAGGACACGAAATAGTTTCTGTTGAGAACGGCAAAAAGGCTCTGGAAATGTTCAACGAAAGATTCTTTCCTATCGTCCTCACCGACTGGATGATGCCTGAAATGGATGGCCCCACACTCTGTCAGGCCATAAGAGAAAAAATTACCTCCAGCTATGTTTACATTATCCTACTAACCGCCAAAGCATCCAAGGAGGATATTATCTCAGGGCTTAGATCCGGGGCTGATGATTACCTGACAAAACCGATAGACAATGCCGAACTGATCGCACGCCTTAATACTGGGGAGCGCATACTGACACTTGAAAAATCATTAAAAGATGCAAATTCAGCTATTAAAATACTTTCCATAACTGATAATCTTACCAAATGCTACAACCGCGGATATCTGACCCGCAAACTACCCGAAGAAATATCAAGGGAAAGAAGATACGGTGATTCTCTTTCCCTGATATTCTGCGACATTGATCATTTTAAAAAGATAAACGATACCTACGGGCATCAAACCGGAGACGAAGTACTGATCGGATTTGCTAACTGCCTTATCAAATCCATCAGAACAGATATTGACTGGATAGGCAGGTACGGTGGCGAAGAGTTTATTATTGTTCTGCCTGAAACGCCACTTGACGGCGCAGCCAGGCTTGCTGAAAGACTGCGAAAAGTTGTTGCTGATCACAAGATTACTACTGATGGAAATGATATCTCAATAACATCAAGTTTCGGAGTAACAGGCTTTAATGGTGAAACCATCGACACAAAAATCTCTGCTGAAAAAATCATTAGTGCGGCAGACAAATACCTTTATCAGGCTAAAGAAACAGGAAGAAACAAGGTTGTTTCAGGCCCGCTATAGTTTTGCCAGCCTAACATTGTCTTATTTTCATCACAGTTTTACTAAAAACTCAAACATTATGAACATAATATAATAAATCTTTTATCCTGAACTGTAAAAAACAACACAAACAGGAAATCATTATGTTCTGTCATAATTGCGGTTTTGAAATAAAAGATCAGGGATTAACCGAGTGCCCGGAATGCAGCTGCATTCTCTCCCCTGGACTTTCCTCCGGCAACAACCAGGAAAAAGAAGGAGTATTTCAGGACATAGAAAATATCCTTAACAATGATGAGCTTTCGGAGCTGCACGAAAGCGGTGGTGTCGAGGAAGACCCTGAAGATAAAGATCCTTTTGATCTTGATTTTGAGACCGTGAATCAGAATGGCCAGAAAACCGAAACAAATAAAGGAAAACACTTTGCAAAAAGAGCCTTCACCAGTGAAGAAATGCCCGGCACAGAACATCCTTCGGACGGCTCAACCATGGAAAGGGAAGAGTGGTCAACGTTTGAAGAAGATGATGATCCGGAAGAAAATAATGATGAAACAGGTGATGAAATAGAACCTGAAAAAACTTCAAAATTCACATTTGTACTATTTTTCGTATTCTCCTTTATAATTGCTGCCGGAGCAGGAGTCCTGTACCTCAAGTCAAAACAGCCTGCTTCTCCCGCATTCCCGAAAGAAAATGCTTCAATTTATGAAAATAAAAAATCCTTCACCCATAAAAAACGAAGAAATTCAACCGGCTGTAGAGAAACCGGAGGCTGAAGAAACACCAAAAATTCCTGAGCAGCCGGTTATGAAAAAAGCTTCCTCCGCCAATAAAGAAGCAGGTGCCATCAGTAAGAAAGCAGAACCGAAAGAGAATAAAACCAATGAAAAAATATCTGAAAAAGATAATTTATGGACAACATATGTTCCGGGCAAACAGTCATACTACACCTTTCAGGTCAGCAGCGTATCTAACCGTTCCTTCGCCCGGGCAAATCATAACATCCTAAAAAACAAATACCCTGCATACGTTCTCTTAACCAAAAATGAAGAAGGGAAAATAATTTACAAACTTAGAATTGGAAAATATGAAACTGCGGCAAAAGCAAAAAAAGCTGCGGAGATTTTTTACAAATACGAAAAAATGAAATATATTATCCTAAAATCAAATGCTGACATAGACTTGTAACTGCCGTGAGCATAAAAGCCTATCAACTTCTGAAAGGGATTTAAAACCAGATGAATAAAAAAACCCTATTATTAATTACCTTTCTGACATGCGGAGCATGGATAAGTCCCGGCAATTTACTGGCTCTTTCTCCAAAACCGTTTAAGACAAAAAACTACTACACTGAGCTTAAACCCTAAAAAAGAACATTCAAAAACAAACAGGGAAATAATTAAAGATCTCCAAAAGCATCATTACCGCCAGCAGGACATTAACGATGAACTGTCCTTTGATGGTTTTTGACAGTTACCTGAAAGCTCTTGACCCTGAAAAACTGTATTTCCTTTCAAAAGACATAAAAGAGTTCAAAGCTTACAGCCTTGAATTTGACGATGCTCTGAAAGCAGGAGACTTGACCCCTGCCATGGAGATGTTTAACCTTTATCACAAATACATGATCGAAAGAATAGTTTACACAATTAACTATCTTGAAAAAGGGTATAGAAAACATTCGTTTTGATATTGATGAAAATATTATTATTGACCGCAATGAAGAACCCTGGCCTAAAAATAAAAAGGAAAGAACAGATCTATGGCGCAAACGCCTTAAAAACACAATATTAAACCTGAAACTTTCCAGCAAACCGGACGACGAAATTAAGGAAATACTGCTCAAACGCTATAAGAACCGCCTTAACAAAACGCAGCAGCTTAATAACGAAGATGCCTTTCAGTTATATATGAATTCAGTAGCACAAATCTACGGGCCGCACACACAATATTTTTCTCCCCGCGACACTGAAAATTTCAACATTAACATGAGCCTTTCGCTTGAAGGCATAGGTGCGGTGCTTCAAAGTGAAAATGAATATACAAAAGTAAAAAGCCTGGTAGCCGGCGGTCCGGCGGAAAAATCAAAGAAACTTCATGCCGGAGACCGTATATCCGGTGTGGGACAGGGCGAAGACGGAGAAATTGTTGATGTTATCGGCTGGAGGATAGATGACGTTGTCGAGTTAATCCGAGGACCGAAAGATACTGTCGTACGCCTGGAAATAATTCCCTCGGATGCAATTGATGAACATAAGACAAAGATAATTAATATAGTGCGTAACAAGGTAAAACTTGAAGAGATGTCCGCAAAAAAAAGAGTTGTGGAATTTGAAAAAGACGGAAACAGTTACAAGGTGGGAATAATAGATATACCGGCTTTTTATATGGATTTTAGCGCCTACCATGCGGGAGACCCGGATTTTAAAAGTACCACACGGGATGTAAAAAAACTCATAAACGAACTCTACCGATGAAAAAGTTGACGGCATTGTGGTTGACCTTAGAAATAACGGCGGAGGCTCCCTTCAGGAGGCCAGCGACCTCACCGGACTTTTCATAAGGCAGGGACCTACTGTACAGATAAAAAACACAAAAGGTAAAATAGAAATACTAGGAGACATGGATTCGGAGATATCTTATAGAGGTCCGCTTATGGTTCTTGTAAACCGCATGAGCGCATCTGCCTCAGAGATTTTTGCCGGGGCTATTCAGGATTACCAAAGAGGTATTATTGTCGGCGGTCAGACCTTTGGCAAAGGAACGGTTCAGTCTCTTATCTCACTTGACAGAGGTCAGCTTAAAGTAACAACCGCAAAATTTTACCGTGTTTCAGGAGAAAGCACCCAGCATAAAGGTGTTATCCCTGACATCATTTTTCCCAGTTTTTTTGACCCCATGGAAGACGGTGAAAGCGCCATGTCAAATCCCCTGCCCTGGGACAAGATAGATTACGTCCCTCACAATGGATGTTTAAACCTGACTAGAGCAATCTCCGAACTGGAAAATATGCACAAAAAAAGGATAATCATCGACCCTGATTTAAACTACCTGGTTAAGAAAATTGAGTACTACAAATCTGAAAAAGAACAAAATATTCTTTCCATTAACCAGGAAATCAGAGAAAAAGAACTTGAAGAGACAGAAAAGTGGCAGCTTGACATTGAAAACAGACGCAGAAAAGCAAAAGGTCAGGAACCGATTGAAAAGCTTGAGGATCTGGAAAAAGAATCCAACATGGAAGACGAAGACGACTCAGCAAAAGAAGATACCCTGCTTGCAGAAACTGCAAATATCATGATTGACTTTCTCTCCATGAAAAACCTTGAAAGCTATTCGCAGTTTATTCAGCAGCAGTAACATGAATAGCCCGGATTTAATCCGCAGCAGAAAAACATATCTTACTTAAAGAACACTTACTGCTGTCCGAACGGTAATAAGCCCCTTTTTTGATAAGAACGTGCTTTGGGATGCAGGAGGTATAGGCTGGGTACGGTTGTCCTTCTGAAGCGGGCTTCCCCTGAAAATACGGCAATTCCTTTTTATGAAAGACAGGAGGTTATTTATTCGAAGGACGTCTCGCCTCCCAGCCGTAATCGACATAGGAACATTCGACATGGTTCCCGCTCAGCGTAATATCATAAAAACCTTCTTCCGTGCCATACCAGTTTCCCCGCCACCACTTTCCACAAATCGCACCTCCGGTGATAAACGTCGTACCTCGCCACCGGATCATTTCATTAACATGCAGATGTCCCTGAAGAACCAGGATTAAATTGTGATTCTCCAGAATTTTTAAAACCTCGCAATTGTTGACAACAACCCGGTTGGGCGGCGCCGCAAAAGTGGCCCCTTCAACGGCACCGTAAAAGGATGTCAGCAAGGGAATATGGGTAACCATAATGACAGGTGTATTTTTTGAAACTGCTGAGAGGTCCTCTTTCAACCACTCCTGTTGACGAAGATCGATAAACCCCTGGTATAGGTGCTTACCTCCGATTATCCGGGTAGAATCCAGCACAATAAAATGATATCCCACGGCATCAAACGAATACCAAGCCTGCTCCAGGCCCATTCTCTCTATAAACACCTTCCTGGGATTGTCTGCGGCAGGCGTTCCATCAACCGGTATGGCTGCCGTCATATCGTTGTTTCCCATAGCAGGATAAATATCTGCTTTAATCGCTCGGTGCATTTTCATATAGGCATCCCACCTCGGAGCAGTCTTTGATGCGGCAAATTCAAACCCATCTGTAATTAGATCGCCCCCGGCAACAACAATATCACTTTTCCTTGAATTGATAGCATCTGCCGCCAGGGCCATCGCTTTAGGTGTATCCCATTCGGTTCGAGCATGCACATCCGTATAAAAGGCCAGGCGAACAGACCCGGCATCTGAACCGCGTATGGGCCAGGCCCATTTTTTTGAACAGCCTCCGGTAAACAGGACCAATCCGCCCATCAGTTTATTGAGAAAATTTCTGCGAGTCATTGATGTTGTCATTTTAACAGTCCTCCTTACTAAAGGCTCAAATATCGCAATAGTGTTTCAACCCGGCATTTCAGTAACTACCGGTCTTCAGGTAGAGGTTCGATACAGGTCTTTTCCTAAATACCAGCGGAAAAGCGTTAATCCCAGCATCAAAATCATAAAAAAACCGGTGACCTGTTGTTCACTCACCCGCGTGATTAAATCCCGGGAAACCAGGCTGTCATCAAACTTGTCCTGTAAAAAGTGCTTTCGGGCCAATACTGACTGCTCTTCTGTCCAGATATAGTTAGACTGCTTAAGGATATTGCAAAAATACTTTTCCATAATCAGGTTTTCACGCAAAGCAATGGTGAGACATTTGGCATATTCTTCCGGATTATCTTCAGATTTCAATGCCCTATCAAAATTTCGATCTCGCCTAAAAAGATGCACCCGGGCTTCATGGACAAAAGGGTCCGTGATGGGTGTATAAAACCTTAGAAAAAGTGGGTATAATTTCTCGTCTTGAAACGTGTTCAATATTTTCGCTGCTTCAGCAGCCCGGATCCGATCAATTTCTTTAAGTTCATGAGGCGTAAATCGAGACCGAAACACTCCGGCCTCCGGATCTTCATAGAGATACCCGTATTCAAACATGACACTGTCATTGTGCTTAAGAAACTCTAAGAAGCCTATCCGTTCTGAGATCCAGACAATTCGCGGCGGTGTCATTAATAGGCTTCCGCCCAGGACTGCTGCCGCTGTAATGGTCAGACTACACATAAACCGCAGATTTTCCCGGCTAGTCCCCCCGGAGGATAAAAGCCGGGCGCAATCCTTTTGCAATCGCGACTTGAACTAATGCGGATGAAAATAGATTCAGCCCGACATCTCTAAGATCCCATACCCTGAGAGGCGTCATCCACTGGATAAACTCATCAATCGTGCCAATGCAGCCGCAAATAATTGCTCCTGCAAGAAAAATACTGGAATCTTTAAGCCGATGGGTCAGCGCCCGATAGACCAATACCCCCAGCACACCGTACTGAATAAAGTGTACCGATTCCTCCGGGTTCCGTTTCCCCAGATCCAAGGTATAGGCAAAGAAAATTCCGGCAACTGCGATTAACCAGAAATAACTAGTGCGTGAATCCAATCGAAGACGGTAAACATAAATTACAGCAACTGCCAATGCCGTAATTATTACGGATATAACCCCGTAGGTAAACAGATCTCTGCCCCACGTCTGGTAAACATATCGCTGAACCAGTCTGGCCATCGGTATGACAGAGAATATACATAACGTCCAAACAGCCACGTACAGCCATGACAGCCACTGCTTTTCCTTCGGCGGGCGCTTAATCATCATTTTGCCTTTCAGGTTTATTCAATAGCAGTAAACATAATCAGTCTGGATTTAATCCGCAGCAAAAAAACATATCTTACTTAAAGTACACTCACCGCAAGCCGGTTTTCTCGCATCGCATTTTTCTCTGCCGTGCGTTACCATCAGATAGTTAAAATCTATCCAGTCTTTCCTGCTGACACACCTCCATCAGATCTCTTTCTATCTTGTCTGGGATTTTTTTCAGCGCTCAAACCAAGCCTGTTTGACAAACGTTTTACATGGGTATCAACAGCAATGCCTTCTGCTTTGCCGTATGCACTTGAAAGAACAATGTTTGCTGTTTTTCTGGCAACACCGGCAAGGCTTATCAAGGCTTCCATGCTGTCCGGCACTTTGCCCTTATAAACATCACAAATTCTTGTTGAGCAGCTTATAATATTTTTCGCTTTATTACGAAAAAACCCTGTCTGTCGTATTTCCTGTTCAAGCACCTCCTGCTCTGCTCTTGCAAAATCAGCCGGTTTTTTATATTTCTTAAAAAGGGGCCGGGTTACCTCATTTACTTTTTTGTCCGTACACTGGGCAGAAAGAATAGTAGCAATCAAAAGCTGAAAAGGCGTTTTATGATTAAGAAATACTCTTGTCTGCCCATATTCTTTTTTCAATAATTCCACAATTTTTCCAGCTTTTTTTCTGTTATCTTCTTTTTTCACTGCTGCTCCTTAATGGATATAAAAAAGCTGCCTGTAACTTAGTAATTCCTTCTTTTTTCTTGACGCATGTGCCCTGAAAATACCGGAGCGGACATTTTATCTTTTTGCCTTGTTAACTATATGAAAGAACCTGATTAGTGTCAATAACCAGAGCTGAATTTATATTTTTTGAATATATAGCATCCACTGATATTTAGCCCGGGCTAAGTATACTTTTCTTGAACATTAATCAAAGTTCTGTTAATATTTATTAGACAAACAGCCGGCAGTCAATACTATTAATAAAAAGGAGGGATTATGAGCAATCTTTACGGATGGACAGGCTCACTTTTAAACATAGATCTTTCATCAGGAAACATTGAAAAGACATCCTCAGAAGACTACATAAAGGATTTTATCGGTGGAAGACTACTTGCGTCCCGAATCTACTGGGACGAGGTCTCTGAAAATATTGGCGCGCTTGATCCTGAAAATGTGCTGACGCTTATGACCGGTCCTTTAACCGGAACCCCGTCAACTGCCTGCTCTCGATGGGTAATAAGCGCAAAGTCACCTCATTCTTATCCGGACCAGTACGGATTTGGCAATGGCGGCGGTCTTTTTGGCGCAGAAATCAAACGTGCAGGGTATGACGGCATTATTATCAGAGGAAAAGCAAAAAACCTTTCCTATGTTCTGATCGAAGATGACCGGGTCGAGATAAAAGACGCGGCCGAACTTAAAGGACTGGGAACGGACGAGACCATGGAAAAACTAAAAAGTATCCACGGCTCTGCTTCACGTCCTTTATGTATCGGACCCGCCGGCGAGAACCTGATACGCTTTGCCATTGCGGCAACAGATCAGGGTGGAAGTTTTTCAAACGGCATGGGTGCGGTCATGGGTTCAAAACACCTTAAGGCTGTTGTTATCAAAGGCAGCAAAAAAGTTAAAATAGCCCATCCTGAAAAACTGGCAGCGCTCAATAAAAAGATACGAAGCTATCGTGACGGTCAGAACCAGATCCTCTCTGTTACAGAACCCATGATCCAGGGAATCGACAAGACCAAAAGCACGCCCTGCTACAGCTGCCCTTCAGGATGTGTCCGCTCATATTTTAAGCATAGCTCAGGCAAAGAAGAGATCAGACAAACCTGCGCCGCGGCATTCATGTACCTGCCCTGGGATCAAAAATTTAATGGAGAGTCCACTGAAAACTCCTTTCTGGCCACCTCGCTCTGTGACCGAAAGGGTCTCTGCACCTCGGAAATGAGCAACATCATGTACTGGCTCAACAACTGCTATGAAAAGGGGCTATTAACAGATGAGGAAACCGGTATCCCCATTTCAAAGATCGGAAGCCTGGAATTTATCGAAACACTGGTCGACAAGATTGTTAACAAAAAGGATTTCGGCGAACTGCTGGCACTGGGAACCCGAAGAGCCTCCATTGAAAAGGGGAAAGCAGTTGAAGAAGAGGCGCTCAACCATATCCGACCCTCTGGCTATGTTGCGGATTCCTACGGCGGAAGGCTCTTTTTTACCAACGCACTTTTTTATGCAACAGAGAACAGAAATCCCATTATACAACTCCATGAATTCAGCTTTACACTTTTAAAATGGATGCTCTGGCATGTCACGGACGGCACCATGTCACAGTTGGACACTGAGAATTTAAAGAAAATAGCCAAGCGCGCCTGGGGCAGTGAAAAGGCAGTAGATTTTACCACCAGCGAAGGAAAAGCAAAAGCAGCCTTCATCATCCAGAACCGCCAGCACGCAAAAGAAAGCATGGTTGCCTGCGACCGTTTTTATCCCCTGCTGGACACGGACAAAACAGAGGACGGTGTGGGCGATCCAACACTTGTTCCTCAGCTCTTTGAAGCAGTCACCGGAGAAACCATGAGCGAAGACGACTATTATAAAACAGGTGAACGCTCAATGAATCTCCAGCGTGCTATAATGGGCCGTGAGGGAACAATCGGAAGAGACCATGACAACATTAATGAGTTCAACTTCACCGAGGGAAAAGAAACCGAAGAAGGCATGATTGGACTGTTTAATCCTGACCTCGAATTCCCGGGCACAGGAGATGAGATAATTTCACGAAGCGGAAAAGTCCTTGAGCGGGCCGACTTTGAAAAAATGAAGGATGAGTACTATACCTTCAGAGGTTGGGACGTTGAAACCGGCCTTCAGAACAAAGACAGATTAAATGACCTCAAACTCTCTTTTGTAACGGATGAACTGGAAAAGAAAGGCTTCCTAAAATAAGCTATAGAAGAGTGCTTTATTAGTTAAATGACTAAAAAGGCAGGGTAAAAACCCTGCCTTTTTTATTCATTCTGTCATGCCGGACCTGACCCGGCCCCTTTACCATGGAATTTAAACAAAAGGCTACACAGGTAATTTATAACGGCGTGCCGGTGGGCAAGTATCAGAAACATATCATCGAGGCCTTCTGTCTGGCTATTGACTCCATTCTCGCACAGAAGAAGTAATTTTTCCTGAAACAAAAAAAACAGCCCGAAAGAGCCTTCTCATTCAAAAGGAAGACTCTTTTTTTTACAACTTCCATAAATACATAAACTGCACGGGAAGCTTTTCAAAGGAGCTGTTATCACCAAGGCTGAATAGGTTTATGGTTGCCTGTGAATAGATGTTATTCTTATATTCTCCAGAACGCCGGTAGGTAACGACCCTGGCATCAGTAATGCCCGCCATTTTTTTTGCCTCAAAAATAGCCGCATCAAGATAGCCGATCGAATCAATCATTTTGTGTAAAAGTGCCTGATCCGCGGTAAATATCCTACCGTCAGCAAGAGGTCGAAGTGTATCCAAAGAAAGTTCTTTCCGCCCACTGTCCACAGCCGCCAGAAACTTCTCATACATAGAGGTTATAATCTCCTGCATGATCTTATTTTCTTCTTCCGTCATACTGCGAAACGGAGAAAGAATATCCTTCTTGTCACCCGATGCAATCGACTCATCCTCTACGCCAAGCTTGTCCATGAGACCCTTTAAGTTAAGCTTCATCACAATCACACCGATGCTTCCCGTGATGGTCGTTGGGTGGGCAATAATCGTATCAGAGGCATTTGCGACATAGTAAGCACCCGAAGTAGCAACATCCATCAGACAGGCAACCACAGGAACCTTCTTCTTCTGTTTAAACTTTTTAATCTCCTGATAGATAATATCACTTGCAGTGACCGTCCCTCCGGGACTGTTAATCTTCAGGATGACGGCTTTTATATGTTTGTCTTTTGCCGCCTTGTCCAGCTCCTCTTTTACCCGGGCCACAACAGAAGGCGCATTTTTGTCACTCAGCAGGGAACGTTCCTGCGTATTTGTGATCACTCCGGAAATGTTCACGATCAGGATTTTGTTCCTTCCCCGACCTTCTATTTTCTCTTCCAGCAGGGGCCGGGTCGTACGGTCAAGGGGAATGTAAATAAAAGCGCAGCTGTTTAAAAAAGCAAATAATATACAAAGCAGAAACATCATTGTTTTTCTCATCTTCTTCTCCGTTAAATAATGCCATTTAAATTTCCATAGACACTTACTTCTAACTACCGGCAAAACCTGAAAACCGTTTGGCCTCTTTCTGGTTTCCCTGGTGAGAATAGATCTCGCTGATTTTCTGAAAATAGTGCTTCTGGTTCTCCGGATCTGTTTTAGTCAGGTTTAAATATATTTCAAGAATTCCTGTAGAATAATCGCCCACAGCAAAACTGTTTTCCGCGTAACGCTGCATAATGTACGGGTCGGGTCTTTTCCCGCAGCCCTGGCATTTTCCCATTATTTCACCATATACAGACATTGCCTCTTCCTTTAACCCAAGCGCTTCATAGGTTTTGGCAAGAAACCGTGCTATATGTTCATCCCATCCGTCTTTTTCGATAACCCCAAGATATATAGATACTGCTTCATCAAATTTTTTCTGATAAAAACAGGTTTCCCCTTTGAGTATCATTACGGGAACAGACTCTGAGATTTCAGGCATACATGATGAAAGAAGGTTTTGCGCCTGATCGAAATCTCCTCTTTCCCACAGGATCTCACAGATAAGGGTATAGGCTCTGGTTTTGACAGGATGGTCCGCGATAAAACCCTCAAGAAGTTCAAGGGCATCATCATGCCTTCCAAGATTGATCTTGGCGGTTGCAAGCTCAATAGGGATAAAACTTTTATCATTCTGGTTTTCATTCAGAGCCAGAGATAATTTTTCGTCCGCAGTTTTAAAATCACCGTTATGAAGAGCCACATACCCTGCCTTAAAATTATCACCATAACTTTGATAAACTTTGTTTTCCTCCGGAGACAGAGCGCTTATGATAGCGCTGAAGTGTTCGTCTTCCGTGTGAATAAATTCTTCCTCTTCGTCCTCTCTATTTACGGAAATCATTTCAACCTCTTCAGCCCCTCTGGATTTTTCCTTTATTTCCTTAAGTCTGTTTTCTATCTTTAAAGCCAGCTCCTTATCTTCAGTTAATTCTGCCGCAAGATCAAACAGCTCTTCTGCTTCATCAAAAACACCCGCCGAGATAAGATCTTCACCATTACTTACATGCAGACGAGCAAGGGCCTCTTTTGCGTTAATGACTTTCTCAGCCAGTTTAATCCTGTAATTCGGATCGCCGGAAGATTTATTGTCAAGCTTGCCAAGTGCTTTTTCATAATCTATTATTGCCAGGCCATATTCCAGATTTTCAGCATATTTGTCACCTTTTCTTTCAAGCTCTTCAGGAGACCTGCCGGAAAAAATTTTTAAAAAACCCATACAACCCCATTTATTTAACAAACAGAACACCATTATCTTATTTTTTCATAAGACCTGTTCATGGTGTTCATGGTTGCGGAGAAACTGTCAGTTCGCTACTTATAGGATCAACAGTAAACTGTGAAAAAACGTATTTAACAAAAACAGAAAGCGCTGACACTTAGAAAAACTCAGGCCATCCAGCGCCTCCCGTACTTAACCGTTGTCAGAAATATTATGAATTCTGATTTGTATTCTCTTTTGCGCTTTCAATATAATCAATTTTAGCTGCACTGCGAAGTGTTTCAAGATATGTCGCAACTTCTTTGCTCTGTTTTTGCGTCTCTAAGTACGTTGAGATCTTGTCTTTAACCTGCTCAAGCGGAGTCGTACTGGCTTCGGTGCGACCGGTTAGTTTTATAATATGAAAACCGAACTGAGTCTCTACAACATCACTCACCTCATCTTTTTTGAGATTAAACGCAACATCTTCAAAAGCTTTCACCATTGCTCCCCGCGGGAAAGATCCGAGCTCTCCACCCTTTTCTTTACTTGGGCAGTCAGAATGCTTCCGGGCAAGTTCAGCAAAATCATCGCCTTTTTTTATTTTTTCAAGCACGGCCTGAAGCTCGCTTCGCTTTTCCTTTTTAACTTCATCCGAGGCCTCAGGCTCAAGACTGAGAAGAATATGAGAAGCCTGAATCTGTTCGGGAACACTGAAGTTTTCAGGGTTTTCCTTATAGAACAGACTTATATCTTCATCAGTCACTGTAATTGCGGGCAATTTGCTTTTTAGCAGCTTTTCAATTCTGTAGTTTTGTTTAATATCTTCTCTCAGCTTTTCTTCAGACATCCCCATCTGTTCCAACCGCTCTTTGTATTTTTCAGGTGTTTCAAACTGGGCAGAAACTTTTTTTACTTCCGCATCTGTCTCTTCAACCGATGCTTCAATATTTTGCTTGTCCGTCTCTTCAAACAGAAGCTGCTTGTTGATAAGACTTTCCACAGCCTGTTTTTTAAACTGCGACTGCAGCTGAACCATCTGCTGCGGAGGAACCCGGCCCTGATACTGCATCAGGATATTCTGCAGTTCTTTTTCAACTTCCCCCTGCACAATGTCTTTACCATTAACAGTTACAACTACGGAGTTTTCATCAATCTTTGCTTCAGGCTGGCCCGCATTCATCTCCGGCTCTGCTGCAGGAGGCAGAACAGCGGGCTCTTCTTTTTTATTACAACTCATTACTGCAAAGATACATATAGCAACAACCAGCAATTTCATACCAACACCATTCATTTCTGATTCCTTCTCTAAAGAAACCACATGATTAAAGAATAATCCCGCGGCTCAAAGTAAATAATTTTCTGAATTTAAAATTAAAATTCAGCACCTTTTATATAATCTGTACTTTTATATGCTATTACGGATAGTAATACAAGAAATGATTTTAGCCAAAAAACTCTTAATACTATTGATAATCAGAACTACTATGAACCGTAGGTACTTTTAACCATGTGGCATAGGTTTGTATATAATTATCACGTAATGTTGCCTCTGGGATTTATTTAGATTTCTCATAGTTATGTTTTTTTGAGATTGTCTGATTTTTTACAAAACGAGTCAGGACAGGAATTTTTTCTTACCTTTGGAAGCAAAAAGCAATTATATTTAATACTTTAGAAAACCCTTGTTTTTTGATATATAGATTAAAAGTATTTTTAACCTGTCAAACTTTTTTGGAGACTTCCTCAACTTAACGATTGTCTAAGTATCCTTAAAAGAAAAAAATATGAAGTCTGAAACAAAAAAGAGTTTGAGTCTGTAGTCAGAAAAATCAAAGCAGAAAGGGATAGGAAAATGATCAATCCGGAAAAAAATAAAATCGGTGTTATATATGTCCTCCACGGGGGATTTACCAGATATACTCCGCAGCACATCTGGGACTCTGCTGTACAGATGTTCTCATATGACCCAAACCATCCGGTTTACGACATGGTGATCTGGAACTCTGAACTCTGGCCCATGATCGGACAGTCAGAATTCTCAGTAAAGTTCTGTAAAAAATATGAATTTGAATACGAACGAATCGGCGGAAACGACCCTTTTCCTGGGCAAACTGAAACTCAGCTTGCGCAGATGAAAGCTGAACTGGACAAAAACAGCCTTGGGATCGAATTTGAAGTCGATTGCGCCTGCTGGATGTGCGGAGACAAGGTAGAACATTATCCCTGGCCCCGTTTTATCTATAACCCGCCTCCTGACAAAAAAGACAGGGTAACCTACTGCGGTGAACAGGAAGAGGACGGACTCTGGGAGGGATGTAACCCTGAAAGATATAATGTGGACGGCCCTGCAGAACGTCTCCTGAAAAAGGGTGTATCTCAAATAATGATAATTGATATGACCGTGGGCAGCGTACGTTTTTATAAGACCTATGATGTTGTACAGATGACAAAACGTGTTCTTGAAAAATGGAACAAAGACAACAACACCGCTATTCCCCTTCACTGGGTAAATGACCCCACAGACTTTATGGAAAGAACATATCCTAAAGATGAAGGCTGGACTTCAATGCTTGGGCCGCCTGAAAAACCCGTACAGCTTGATATTAAAGAATCGCCAAACCCGGTTGCCTTTGATCCGGAACTTGCAATTCTCCACGTAGAAGGGCTGGAAAAGAGCTTTACTAACTCTGTTTCTGATTCTGACACAGGAATCCTCATTTTTAATCACGGTATGTTTGACCCCAACCGCCGTTTCTTTGACCCAAAGATAGATGACACCAATGTGCTTAACGATAACATAAAGAAACTATTGCTTGAGCGCCATCCCGAGATGAAGACAGAGAATATTATCGGGGCCTATGGCGGCGTAAAACAGCTAAATCCTGAAAATAATCTGGTAGAAAGAACCCGGGAAATGCGCGGTGAAGAAATTGCGCACGCCTATATGTATAATACAACCCGCGACCTGCCGAATAATGAATGGGGATACCGTTACTGGGACGCGCTGGAACTCCTGAAAAACCAGGGCGTAAAACATATTGTGGTTGGGTTTTCACAAGTTGTGTCAGATTCCGTGCTTACCCTTGTCGAGATGCCAAACCAGATCGCAAAAGAGATCGGTGTAAAAACATGGATAAAATATGCACAGGGAGATTTTGAAAATTATCCGGGCATCGGCCACCCATTTACTGAATACTGGGGAAACTGGGTCAACACAGATGGGCTCGGCACAAAATATTCCCTAAAGATGGGCGGAGAAGAGGGTCTCCCCTATCCGCCTCCTCGCCAGACACCTCTTGATGAAAAAATGGACGACATGGACCCGTCTCTTGCTTTTGACCTGAGTGATTACGGACACCTCGGATACGATCCTGAAAAAGGAAAACCAAACTCTGACAAACCGGTTCAGGATCAGTACACCGGCACCTGGGAATTTCTACGTGACACCGGGAAAAGATGTCAGACTGGCAGAACTCCTGGCAAAACACATTCTTAAGACTGTAAAAGAAGGCTTATAGAACAAAAGGTTATCTATACAGCCAATACGCGATCCAGCAATATGACTTATCATAACTCGGTGGGAAAGGGCTCCCGGCAGATTATGACGGATTCATTTAGCGCCAGGAGAAAGGTCGGAAATAAATCTCATAGCAAAAAGCTACGATTAAAGAACCGGTTAGTATGGCAACAATACGGCCCCAGTTTTCTTTTTGATAATATTTGCAGACTTCACCACCAGCAATTATGACCAGTGCAGGCGTAAAAAAGATCCAGATACGCTCCGTTTCCAGAAAAAAAGCGCCACAAAAACCGGAGATAATCAAGCCCGAAACAACAGCTAATGTAAAGATGCCATTCCAGGACTGAAACGGTTTCTCTTTAAATCCTCTTACCAAAGCGCTTGTCATCAAAAAAGATTGAGAAAATCCGGCTACTGTCAAATAAGCGAGAATTGCGCCGGTTGAACGCAGTAAATACCTTGCATTGCTGTCAAATCCATTACTCATCTGCGCTGTGTTATTGCGCATAGCCTCCTGCAGACAATCAAGCAAATGAAACCCTGTGAATAAATAAATCATCAGATAAATAACAGAAAAAACAGCAATACTTGCCCCAATATGACAAAGACCGGTAAAAGCACTTATCAGTTTTCCACGCCAGGCTATAACAAAAAGAATGGCCATAAGTAAACCCATAAAACCCGCGGAGAACGAAAAGATAGTATAGATTGAAAAGAAAAATCCCATTAACATTGCAAACAAGATATTACGGGTAATCAATCCCTTCAAGAAAAAATAGAGAGCAAAACTGCCCGGAAGCAATACAATAAAATTTGGATCAAGTGTACTGTTGGTCAAAATACCAGGGGAAAGAACTAGCAGTAAAACAGCGAGTTTGGCAGCCGGAAGAGAAAAACCGAGCAGCCTTGAAGTCTTGTAAACCGCATAGATTGTACCTAGCCCTGAAAACATGATAAAAAACCTGACCAACCGCGGCAGCTCAATAAGAATAGAAACCTTAAAAAGAACCAGGAAGCCCGGAGGGTAATGATTATTATGCACACCCAGTTTTGACATTTGTGAAGTATAATTCTGAAGCAGATCAGGAATATTTTGAAAAACAGTTACGCCCTTGGCAAAATGATAATAATGTGACATCCAATCAAGCAAACGGGGGGTTCCACTAACTAGAGAAATGCTTATGGAAAACAACATGAAAAAAACAAATACGCTGAAAAGCTCTTTTTTTTCTATAGTCTTCTTTGGACCCAGCATTAAGTAAGCTGAAAGCAAAATGACTGAGATAGACGGAAAAAGAAACTGGTTAATTTGCGGTTTTTTTAACCAGCCATATATCGGAGCGTGCAGGTTTCTGAAAGTACGCCTGAATATATCCTTTGAAAAATCAACTTCCTTTAAATAAGCCAAAAAACTAATGTTCCAGCAAATAAGAAGCACCAGAAGAATACAGGTGAAAATAATCAAATTGGAAAAAAAAGGGTCTTTATCCGCAAATGCCGTTCTTTCTCTTTTTCTAAAAAAGGAGAAAAAGAGTGTTAAAATTAGCAGGAGTAATAATAGCTGATTCTGACTTGAGATACTTCGAAGGCTGAGAAAGCAGCTGTATAAGAATGGGATCCCGGCAACTACACTGCCGTAAAAAAACCACTTGGAAAACCCTATGAAATCTTGTGACTTTGTTTTTTTAATTTTAGTTTGTCTGTTTTTTTTTCTCTTCTTCATAAACCCTTTAGATCAGCATGACAAACCATCGGACATCAACCGGGATTAATCTATTCTACTCTTATCTCAATCGCATCTTCAGGACAGGCATCCTGACAACATTTACAGCCGTTGCAAATCTCAGCAGCTTCTTCGACCGCTCTTGCTTTTCTGGTACCATCTTCCCAGTCAATAAGTTCCCACAGCTCCATTCCGCAATTTTCTATACACTTGCCGCAGCCGCGGCATGTGTATAGACTACGTACCACCGGGAAGAGATGTCAGGCTGGCAAAACTTCTTGCAAAGCACATCCTTGAAACCACAGAAAAACTTTTGTAAAGGCAAAATTCAACCAGGCAGCATAAGTAAATAATTATGAAAAGAACAAATTTCAGACGGTAAAAGAGGAATAAATATACGTAGCTAAAGATGCTGGATTAAATATTTCACGAATTTTCGAATTAACAAATCTACATCTATTCCACTCTTATCTCAATGGCATCTTCAGGACAGGCATCCTGACAACATTTACATCCGTTACATATGTCAGCAGCTTCTTCAACCGCTCTTGCTTTTTTAGTACCGTCTTCCCAGTCAATAAGTTCCCACATCTCCATACCGCAGTTTTCAATACATTTACCGCAGCCGCGGCATTTTTCTATATCAAGAATGTGCATAACCATATTTTATTCTCCTTATTCCCGTCCAGTTACAATGAAGCTTTAACTGCATCTACGTTCTGTTTAAAGGTACTGTCATCTTCATAGTAGCGGACCATGGCATCAAAAAACGGAAAGGTTGCCATAAAATGAACCGGCACGTCAGGATCAGACATATCACCTTTTACCAGCTCCGCGTTGTCTTTGATATCCATGAGATCAATACTGTTATCAATAGAACCGCAGACCACATCCGCTCCGATCTTCATCACTACGTGACTGTCAGCAAGAACACCTTCTTCGATTGATGCCCTACCGTCTTTTACAATAAGGGTGATCTCTATATCGCTACCATCATCCCAACTTTATGGTCACTGAAATCAGCCAGCATCTCAAGGGAGATCTCGTCTTTGTTTGTCTGTTCTACCCGGATTTTAAAATGTCTAAAATTGTCATCTTCGTTCTCCCTCTAAAAAAACACCTCCGTTAAAAGGTCTATTTTATCACGTCCGGCACAACTGCCGATCTGGCTTTCAAGCACAGCCTGAAATGTGTTTTAAGAGTAGACTGCAGGCTTTTTGTCTTTAAAGAAACCTCATTTTTTTTGCCGTCGTCTGAGACCTGTTCTGCTCCGGAATAA
>PVMK01146686.1_pt1 | contig 31691 bp, 37 predicted proteins | sample 1853481 | NCBI WGS metagenome assembly PVMK01 (sample SAMN08533507, study PRJNA380276) | Marine sediment metagenome, whole genome shotgun sequencing project.
CGGTTATTGAGCAATCTGCCAGCTTTCCGGGAAGGTGCATAGTGTCCAATGCGTTTTTTCTGCGGGTAAGGTCGCGAGCTTTTCTTGCTGCTTCTCTTGCTTCCGCAGCCCGCGAACATTTTTCAATTATTTTTTTTCCTATCGAAGGATTCTCTTCAAGAAAATCCGTAAGTTTTTCCCCGACCAACATTTCTACCGCAGATCTTGTTTCGCTGTTACCAAGCTTTGTTTTTGTCTGTCCTTCAAACTGGGGTTCAGCAACTTTAACAGAGAGAACCGCAGTTAGCCCTTCTCTAAAATCTTCCCCGGTTAAGTTTATCTTTCCTTCTTTTATCAGTTTGTTTTTATATGCGTAATTATTCAGCGTTCGTGTAAGCGCTGTTTTAAATCCCGATAGATGAGTACCGCCTTCCGTAGTATTTATATTATTCACATACGAAAAAATGTTTTCGGTATAACGGTCTGTATATTGAAAAGCTATTTCAACCGGGGTGTTATCTTTTATTCCTTCTATGTAAACTGTTTTGTGTAGCGGCTGTCTGTTTTCATCTAAGTATTGTACAAACTCTACCAACCCGCCTTTAAAATGATACGTTTCTTCTTCGCCGCCGTTTCTTTCATCTTTAATTATTATTGTGATAGTTTTATTCAGATATGCAAGCTCACGCATTCTTTCGGCAAGGGTGCTGAACTTGAACTCGGTGGTATTAAATATTTCAGGATCGGGGAAGAAGGTAATCTTTGTGCCGGATTCGTTTTTACGTGCTTTACCTATCTCTTTTACTTTGGCTACCGGAACACCTCTTTTGAATTCCTGAAAATAAATTTTTCCGTCTCTTCTTACTTCAACTTTTAACCACTCTGCCAAAGCATTAACCACTGATACACCAACCCCGTGTAATCCACCCGAAACTTTATAACTGTTTTTGTCAAATTTTCCTCCGGCATGTAGAACAGTCATTACAACTTCAAGAGCCGATCTTTTTTCTTCGGGATGAATGTCTACCGGTATTCCCCTACCGTTATCCTCCACCATAACACTTCCGTCTTTTCTAATAGTTATTTCAATTTTATCGCAAAAGCCGGCAAGGGATTCATCAATACTGTTATCAACCACTTCGTTAACGAGGTGATGCAGCCCACGTGAACTTACATCGCCAATGTACATTGCAGGTCTTTTCCTAACTGCATCCAGTCCCTTTTAAAACATTAATGTTTTTTGCGTTGTATTGGGTGTTAGATTTTTTATTTGTCATATAAATTCTCTGTCTTATATTTTCATTTTCAGTTAGTAAATTTTATTCCTTTTATTCTTTCTTCGTTGTAAAACTTATTTATCTTTTCAACTATTTCCCGTTCTTTAAATTTCAATTCGCTTCGCCAAACAGAGTTTGAAACTTTTAATTTCAAAAACATTTTATCAACTTTTTTGGGCACGGCTATTTTTTTCAATCCGGGGAAAAATTTTATCAAAATCAATAACTACATCAGACGACTTAACAATTCGCCGAACATTTATCAATTGTGGTTCGGTGCTGAAAACATCTTTCAAACTTTTAAATCCCTTCAGGCATAAACTATTTCACCGCCGTTAAGTTTTATAAGATTATCATCCCCATCTTTTTTAAGGAAAGAAAAGTTTCCGAAATCAGTAAGTGTAACAAATGCTTGTCCTACTTCCTTTAAATAATCGCTAATTTTATGAGCACGAGCAGCATCAAGTTCACCAAAGACATCATCAAGTAAAAATAAGGGTGTTTTAGATGTGACATCCTTTAAGTAGAAAAATTCTGCAAACCTTAGAACTGCCTGATATGTTTTATGCTGTCCCTGCGATCCATACGTTTTTAGGTTCACATCATTTATTGTAAATATAAAATCATCTTTATGCGGACCAACAAGATTAGCAGCTCTTCTTAATTCGTCTTCTTTCTTTTCCTTCAACAGTTTTGTGAAGTGTTCCTTCACCTTTAAATCTTTAAATCCATTTAAATAATAATAATCGATGCCCGGCTGTTCTTCTTCATTCATAATTCTATAATACGATTCACTAACATAAGACCTGAATTCATCAATAAATTTTATTCTGCGTTCAATTAGTTCTGTTCCGGTTTCAATAAGTTTTTCTGTCCATGCATCAAAGCTCGTTCATCATTTCTGTACTTCTGTATTCCCTCATTTTGCCAAGCAGCGAAGAGCGTTGCTTTAATGTACGGTTATAATCAAGTAAAATTTTTAAGTATGTATTACTTGCCTGTGAAATTACAGAATCAACAAACTTTCTTCTCTGCCCGGGAAGACCTTGTGTTATAGCATGGTCAGCAGGTGTAAGCAGAACAACAGGAAACCTGCCAATAACATCAGATGATTTACGTAGTTGTTTTTCATTCAGTAAATAGAACTTTTTCATTTCAATCTTATCAAAACCACCCTAACTTCATCTTCTGTTAGACCAATAAAATCTCCCCTTATTTCAAATTTTTCTTTACCAAATCTAACTACCTCGCTATCTGTTTTAGCGTCAAAACTCTTAGTAGTACACAAATAATAAATAGATTCGAGGATAGAGGTTTTACCTTGTCCGTTGCCGCCAACTATGTAGTTTAAGTTCCCGGCGAATTTAAGTTCAACATTTTCGTGTATCCTAAAGTTCCTCAGCTTTATCGAAGCCAGAATCATTTTTAGCTATTTAACCGAACAGGGCATAAGCAACAACATAAGTTCTTCGGTTTCCTTCACCGTTTCGGGTTCAATAATACAAGCTTTAGTGGGGGAATGAAGTTTAAAAACAACACTTTCATCGTCAACATGATTTAAAATATCGTTAACATAAGCTGTGTTAAACCCAATATCCATTGCTTCGGCATCATATTTACATTCTATATTTTCAACCGCATCCGAACCATGATCAATGTCTTCAGCCGAAACTTCCAGGTTATTGTTGCTGATTGAGAATTTAACCTGTTTTGAACTTGAGGAAGAAAACAACATCATTCTCTTTATAGCTGAATTAAGAATGTCTCTGTTAACAAAAAGTTTATTTTCATTTTCAAGAGGTATTACGCTGTTGTATGCGGGATATTTTTCTGCAATCAATCTTGATACAAATTCAATATCACCTAAATGGAAAGAAGCATTTGATTTACTAAGATAAATTTTAACATCAGCATCATCTAATAATTTTGAAAGTACTGATATTGCACGTTCGGGAATTATGTACTGTTCTTCGGTTTCTGATTTTATATTCTTGTTAATGAATTTAACTAACCTATGTCCGTCCGTAGCAACAAACCTTAGTCCATCGGGGGTAAACTCAAGCAATGTTCCTGTCATAGCAGGTCTCATATCTTCTTTACTCATAGCAAAAGAAGTTTGATCTATTGCTTTTTTCAAATCCAAACCATTTATAACAATTTCTTTATCCTTCGATACAACAGGGAATTTCAGGAAAATCTTCGGAAGAAGAATATCCAATATTATAAACGCCGGTATCGGTAGTTATTTTGAGTTTCGATCCGCCATCGGTATTAAACGTAATTTGTGTTTCGCCAAGCGATCTGATAATATCGTAAAGAAGGCGTGCTGGTATAACCATTTTCAGGTTTTCATCCGATGCAATATTAATAGATGACCTAAGTGCAATCTCTAAATCAGTTGCACTTACATACATAGCGCCGTCTTTAATATCGAATAGAAAATTCTCTAAAATTGGCATCGGTGTGCGGGAAGGAACCGCAGGGATAATCTTGCTTAGAAGCTTTTCAAGTACCTTACTGTTTACTTTAAATTCCATAAAAATTCTCTCCAAATTTAACACAGTAAAATACAAAAATGAGAGTCCAATCTCAATGCAAAAGAGGATATTAATGGCAGGGAAATAAACTGTTTTTACTAAAAATTTAAACTATTAAAAAATAGTCAGTAAAAACTGTAAAATCATTATTTATCTAGTAAAATTATGGACCTATCTGGGTCTATGTCACCACCACCAGATAAGTCATCTGAAGTGGTTTTTGTAGCGTTGATTGTATAGAGACCATCTACAAAAGTGCTACCATAAACAATCAATACCCTGGTTCCGGCTGATAATTCTATCTCGCCTGAAACATCACCTTCTGCCGACTGAAGAAGTCGCTCCCGGGTGGGAGTTTGGTAGGTAGTTTCATATGCATATGTTCCTTTTGGTGTGTCTGTTATATCAACAGATTTACCTGCATCTACAGTAATTAGGGAAGCTCTGAAATTTACAAAACCTTATTTGATGCAAAATTCTGGAATGTGATTTTGGTACCCACAGTTTCAGAACACCCGACAAAAACGACATTGAGATCGCTAAAAATGCAATTATGGTTAATATTTTCTTCATCTTTTCCTCAATATTTTAATTTCTTATCCAAAAACAATAATTTAACTCAAAATTTAAGCCAAAGAGAATATTGGAAAATTACACAAATTTGGCATAATCTCATATATTAAAAGCATTTACTAACATCGCTATTATTAATATATATATATATTTACTTATTAATTGTAATAATTACAATGTTAATATGTTGAAAACAATGCATTAACATATTTTACAATAACTTATCAGTATAAATATCAAATTTAAGGTGTTTATAAGTTGTCATTAGGTCATTGTTATAAACACAGGTTGGGATAACTTTAAGTTGTTAACAATTATTCATCAACATATCAACCGGTTATTAACAATAAATAATCCTCTCATAATGCTTTAACAGCAATAAAGTAATTCATAATGTAAAGAAATAATTAGATATGGTACATGGTAATGTTCATCGATTCAGAAGGAAATAACATTGCATTCCACTCGCCTGAATAAATGCTAACTTGTTCATAGTTATAAACGGAACGGAAAATTTCACTTTTGTTCAGATCTTTATTATACTTAGAAAAAAGAAATTGAGTTTGGAGATAGATGGATAACAAAAGAGCAAGCAGTTTTCCTAAAGACACATTGGCTTTTCTTAAAAAGCTTTCTAAAAATAATAACAGAGAATGGTTTTCAGCTAACAGAAACCTTTACGATAAAGATTTTTTTGATCCTGCAATTCAATTTGTAGTAGAGATGGGAGAAAAACTTCAAAAGATTTCTCCGCACATTCATGCAATACCAAAGATTGATAAATCAATTTTCAGAATTTACCGTGATGTACGTTTTAGTAAAAACAGGGAACCATATAAAACTAATATGGGTTTGTATTTCTGGGAAGGTCCCGGTAAAAAAATGGAGGGAAGCGGATTTTATTTTCACTTAGAACCAAAACGATTTGGTATCGGTGGTGGAATGTATCTGTTCTCAAAAGAACATCTTAAAAAATACCGGGATACTGTTTCCGATCCTGCAAAAGGAAAAGTACTGGATTCAATCGTAAAGAAAATAACTAAAAAAGGTATTTACACAGTTAACGGTAAACATTATAAAAAAACACCACGAGGTTATGATCCGAATAGTAAGTATGCCGACTATCTTCTGTACAATGGTATTTATGCCTGGTATGATGGTAAAAAATTGAACGAGCTGGATGGGGGATCATATGTAAACTTCGTTTATAAAATATTTAAAGATATGTCGTTACTCCACACGTGGCTGGTTAATAATATTTTACATTAATTTCTATTTCTTGTAATACCTGATAATGGTAAATTGATTAAGAGAAATTAAGAAAATCTTTCAGTACCATTAATTAAAAATGCACAAAATTTTTATAAAAAATTATTGCTTAAACACTTAAGAAATTTATCCACTGGTATTTGTGTCTTAATTATAGGAAAACTAAGTTAATAACAATGATTACAAAATAATTTAGAATCTTTAATGTGTGGACAATAAACCCACATGACTAAAAAAGCTATTTAATATTTAAACTAAAAGCCAAATAACTCCGAGCCAAAAAGCCTAAGTTTTTTATATGGTTTGAGGCCGATAGGGTGTTGCCGGAAACAGCAGCGCCTCCCGTATTTGAAAAGGAGTAAAAATGAAATTTGTAACAAACAAACTACAAACATCAGCAATTCCCGAAACCCGCCTGGTTGATCCATTTGGCAGAGAAATGAATTATCTGCGTTTGGCTGTTACAGACCGTTGTAACCTGCGCTGTCAATATTGTATGCCCGCCGAAGGGATTCCTTTAAACGGTCGTGATCATATTCTCCACTTTGAAGAGATGGAACAGCTTATTCAGATATTTCAAGACCTCGGTGTAAATAAGTTGCGGATAACCGGCGGCGAACCCTTTGTACGAAAAGGACTACTGGAATTTTTAAAAAGAGTGAGCAAATTTGAGGGGATAAATTCAATTAATATTACAACCAATGCAGTTTTTATTGGTGATATTATCTCCGATCTGGAACAATTAAAAATTGGCAGTTTGAATATAAGCCTGGATTCTTTGCAAAAAGATGGATTTTTTAGGATTACCCGTAGGGACGAATTTGAAATTGTAATGGAGAATATTGATAGGGCTATAAAATCTACGATACCCGTAAAACTAAATATGGTTGTATTAGCTGGGATAAATGATAATGAGATTCTATCATTTACCCGCCTTGCGAAAGACAATCTCATCGAGGTACGCTTTATTGAGCAAATGCCTTTTAATGGTGGACCGGCTTCTGAAAGCATAATAAATGCCGATCAAATTCTTGATACTTTACGACAGCAATACCCGTTACTTTATGAGCAAAGTTTATCAAATTCCACTGCGCGTATTTTTTATAATCCGGGTTATAAAGGCACAATAGGAATTATCGCCGGCTATTCACGTACCTTTTGCTCATCTTGCACAAGGTTGAGGATTACGCCGGAGGGTATGCTAAAAACATGTTTGTATGACCGAGGGGCAGTTAATTTAAAAGAGATGCTGCGCTCAGGTAAAACAGATATACAAATAAAGGATGCAATCATCATGGCAGTTCAGAACCGGGCAAAAGATGGTTTTGAATCACAAGAAAGATCCAGCCAGGATTCAAATTTATCAATGGCTCAGATCGGGGGTTAAAAACGAATAAGCTTAAGAACAGATTTGGTTTATCGGAATGGTCGGGAGCAGTTGGTGATTTAGGGACCTTGCTTCCTTTGGCTTTTGCACTTGTTGCTTTTAATGGTTTTGGTATATCACGCCTGTTTCTTCTGTGGGGTGTTATGTACATCTTAACCGGGTGGTTTTATAAAGTACCGGTGTCAGTACAGCCGCTTAAAGCGATGGCTGTTATTGCCATAAGTTCAGGCCTTTCTATCGAGATGCTTTCCGGAACATCTTTTTTTTATGGAATTTTACTAATCGTTTTATCATTAACCGGCGCAATACGCTGGCTGCAAAGATGGTTCTCTCCAGCTTTGGTTAAAGGGATACAGATGGGTATTGGTTTAATTCTGGCACAAAAAGCAATCGAGATGGTGATAGAAAAAGGGTTTTTACTTTTTGCTGAACCTGGCTCTATGAAGATGAATTTTTTTATTCTATTACTGCTTCTTCCTTTTCTTTGGGCATTTCAATTCCGAAAAAAAACACCAATTGCACTTATACTAATTTTTGTCAGCATTGTTATTATTAAACTCTGGGGTGATGTAGAACCTGTAATCCCAAAAGAAACATCGTTGGATTTTATGGTACCCAAATTTAGTATTTTACTGGATGCATTCTTTTTATTGATCATTCCGCAATTACCATTAACTTTAGGAAACGCAATGTTTGCTGCTTCGGATGCATGTCATACAATGTGGGGTAAACAGGCAGAAAGAGTAAACCCAACACGATTCGGATTATCAATTGGTGTTGGTAATTCGGCTATAGGTTTATTAGGGGGCTTTCCTATGTGTCACGGTGCGGGAGGAATTGCAGCACATAAACAATTCGGAGGAAAAACAGGCGGAACCACAATAATAATAGGTATTGCTTTGATTGTGTTTGCAGTAATTTCGCCACTATCGGCGATATTGTTTTTGATTCCCGTTCCCTTTCTTGCAGCAATGTTGCTTTTTGATAGCTGGCGGATGATAGCCCTTATAAAAAAATTAGATCTTAATTTTGAAATAGTTGTTGCTATTCTGGTTGGATTAATTTCCTTTATTACCAAAAATATATCTATAGCTTTAATATGTGGGCTTGTTGTTGAACAATCATATATATACATAAAACGACGTAAAAATTTACAGGTGGAAAATTAATTCTATAAAACATTTAGATAAACATTTATGAAAACAATGAAAGTAAAAATATTATTCTTCGGCATTCTTAGCGAAGCTGCCGGGAAACAAGAAATGATACTTAATAATATTAGCGACTCAAAAACTTTACAAAATCATTTAACATCTCTCATTCCCGGGTTAAAGGATTACACTTTTAGAATGGCAATTAACCAGGAGTTTATAGATAGTAATCACACCTTAAAAGATGGAGATGTTGTTGCAATTATGCCGCCGTTTGCAGGTGGGTAATAGTTACAATTTAATGCGATGTTAAAATTATTATAGTATGGTTTTCCCTAAAAATAGTGTGCTTGAATTTACTTAAGCTATAATGGAAATTGAATAATGTTATCTAACGAAGAAAATATCTACTATAGCCGCCATTTGCTCTTAAAAGAAATTGGTGAGCAGGGACAGTTAAAATTAAAAAACGCAAGTGTGCTGGTAATCGGCGCCGGTGGATTGGGCTGTCCTATCCTGTCATACCTAACAGGTGCCGGAGTAGGACACATTGGTGTCCTTGATGCTGACCTTGTAGAAAAAACAAACCTTCACAGACAGTTTCTTTTTGGCATATCAAAAATCGGTCAACCAAAAACAAAAGCAGTTATTAATCATTTACAGGATTTAAATCCACATATTTCTTTTACAGAACATTTTTTACGATTAATACCTAAAAACGCAATTGATATAATTAATAACTATGAAATCGTTGTTGATGCGACGGATAATTTTCCCACCCGTTATCTCATTAATGATGCGTGCGTTATACTGGATAAGCCTTTTGTGTCTGGGTCGATAGATAGGTTCCAGGGACAAATAAGTGTTTTTAATTATGCAGATTGTGCGGGAACAAAAGGACCAACCTATCGATGTCTATTCCCACTACCACCATCCCCGGAAACCGCACCTGATTGCTCTCAAAACGGTGTGCTTGGTGTTCTGCCGGGTATAATTGGCAACCTGCAAGCAAGCGAAGTTATTAAAATGATTACAGGAGCAGGCAGCGTACTTAACGGAAAAGTGCTTGTGGTAGATACATTAAGATCATCGTTTTATTCCTTTGCACTAAAACGTAATGAGAATGCTGTTGAGCAAGCAATGAAATTAAAGGAAAATATTATCAATTTTGATTATGATGGTTTTTGTCAATCAACGTTATCTGACAGCATAAAACAAATAAGCTCACAGGAATTAAGTAAAAAACTCATTTCACAAGACACTATTCAGTTAATTGATATTAGAGAAAATGGCTGCCCTGATTATATTGAAGGGGGCGTTAACATTCCTATGTCGCGGATAGATAAAAATATAAGTCATATTAAAAGAGATTTACCCGTAGTAATTTATTGTGATTTTGGAATTAATAGCTTAATAGCCACAAAAATATTAACTGACCAGGGATTTGATAATATATATAACCTGAAAGGGGGATTTGAAGCCTGGAAGAATTTAAACGAAAACAAATAGTGAATGATATGCCGGGAAAAAGTTATTTTATACAAGGTCCCATAAAGCCACAATTTATTGCCGAACAAATTGCCAGGCATAATACAAAGCACAATATTGGTGCGCATTCTATTTTTCTGGGCCAGGTTCGTGCCGATGAAATAAATAACAAAAAGGTAACAGGAATTGAATATTCTACATATGAAGATATGGCGGACAAAGAGATCGCTAAAGTTCGTGAAAGCGCATTTGCAAAATGGCCGCTATCCTGTCTGCACATCTATCATAGCAACGGAAGGGTAAAAACGGGTGAGATATCGTTGTTTATATTTGTGTCCGCCGGTCATCGAACGGAATGCTTGGAAGCCGTTCACCAAATTGTTGAAGATATAAAACATAAGGTTCCTATCTGGAAAAAAGAGATTATGGAAGATGGTTCTGCGCGCTGGATTAAATAGTGATAATTTCTGGCAAGAAGAATCTATAATAAAACAAATAGACAGTGACCTTATTAAGAATCACTGCCATTTAATCAAGTTCGTTTTATTTTACTATTCTTCCCAATTCCCTCTTTGATAAGCCGGTTCAAGCTCTAGCCGGGTTCTCTTTTTGTTTTTCATCTTATCCAACATAACCCTCAAATCGTTAATTGCAAAAAGTGCAGAGGGCAATGCCAGCAATGTTAAAATTGTTCCGAAGATGAGTCCGAATGCAACAGAAACAGCCATGGGTATGAGGAACTGACCTTGCTCACTTCTTAAAAATATTATTGGTGCTAATCCGGCACACGTTGTAATTGTTGTAAGCACAATAGGTCTAAACCTTGCCATACCGGCTTCGAGTAATGCATCCGGAACGTTCATACCTGATTTTAAAAGATTATTATACTTATCAACAAGCACGACGGAATCATTTATAATAATCCCTGCTAAAGCAACAAGACCAAGAAATGATAGTATTGAGACAGGGATACCTATGATATAATGTCCCAACACTGCGCCGATTACACCGAGCGGGATTAAACTCATAATCATTAATGTTTGCATATAAGATTTTAAGAGGAACATAAGTATGGTGAACATTACCACTAAAGCAATAGCCATTGAAAACATCATTGAGTTAACCATCTTGCCTACTTCTTCCGACTGTCCACCAAAGTTCCTTGAAACACCATCAACCTGTGAAAGAACCGATGGAATAACAGATGCTTCAAGTTCCTGCAAAACAACCGACTGATCATTTTTTGTAAAATCCATATCTGCCCTAACCGTTACAGATCTTTCACCATCTTCATGTCTAATTCTTCTTAGCCCTCTTTCTATTCTATAAGTAGCCACTTCTTTAAAAGGCACATATTCACCCATTGGTGTGCGTACTTTTAAGTTTTCAATTTGACTAATTGAAACTCGTTCATCTTTTGTAAATCTTACCCATACCTTCACCTCATCTCTACCTTTTTGAAGACGCATAACTTCCTGTCCGTAAAAGCCTTGTCTCAATTGTGTTGTGAGATCTCTTAATGTGAACCCTAATGCTTTTCCTGTTGGTTTCAGTTCAACAATAAATTCATTATTACCAAGTGGTGTGTCATCTCTTATATCTTTAACACCATCAATCTTCTTTAACTCTTCTTTTAAAAGATCTTTTGCTTTTAGCAACTGACCGTAATCTGTGCTTGAAAATCTTACCGATATAGGAGTACCGCCAAAATTCCATCCACCCACACTTATGTTTTCAGCTTCGGGTACTGCACCTATATAATCTCCAAGTGCCTGTGAGAATTCACCGATCGAGTAATCTCTATCGGCAGATGAGGGTAAAACAAAAAAGATATTCAGTGTTCCGCCGTTCATCCATGATGTAAAATTTTCGATTGGATTTGTTTTTCCTTCATCCTCCCATTCTTTCGCAAAGAGAATCGCTTTATCAATTAATCTATATCTTATTTCATTCGATACCTCTGCAGAAGTTCCTGCCGGCATTTCAACCTGAATTCTGGCATAAGGTGGTTCTATATCGGGGAAGAATTGTGCCCGAACATGGGAACCCTGAAATAATCCCGTAATAGTTAAAATTACCGCAAAAATACCAGCTACCACTGTCCACCTGTTTTTTAGGCTAAATGAAATAGCAGGTTTGTAAATTTTTTCTAAGACAAAATTAGTTGCTTTATCTAGATTTGTTCTTACTCTTCCAAAAATACTCTCATTTGAATTTGTTTGCTGCAGTGCTTTTGAGTGTGCAATATGTGCGGGAAGAATTATAATTGCTTCAACTAACGAAAACACTAATGATACGATAACTACCGCAGCAATTTGCCAAACATGCTTTACCCAACATACCATAAAAGAAAAAGTAAGGAGTAAATGCAACCATAGTAGTAATAACAGAAATAACGACGGGTTTCATTACCTCTTTTGTACCGTCAACAGCGGCCCGGTATGGCGTTTTACCATATTTCTGCCACTGCGTGTAAATGCTTTCTCCTATTATTATTCCGTCGTCAACGAGTATTCCTATAACTAATATTATCCCGAACAAACTCATTTCATTTATCGTTATACCAAGCGCCCATAGAACGAAGAACATTCCAAGTAATGAAATCGGGATACCTAATGCTACCCAGAAAGAAAGTCGCGTATTTAAAAATACACCAAGCAGAACCAACACAAGCACCAATCCTATTAATCCATTCTGCGTCATCAGATTTATTCTTTCTTCCAGCTCATCTGTTTCTTTAATAAAAGTTTTAAACTCAACAAGTCCCTGCATACTTCTGTTCATACTCTCTTGCTAAGTTTTCCGCAATTTCCACTATCTCAACAACATCTTCATTATTGTTGTACATAACATTAAATCCAACCGATCGTCTTCCGTTATATTCGGAATAAAATCTGTTCTCCGGCCATTGTTCCTGAACTGAGCAAATATCTTTAAGAAGGATTTTTCTTCCGTCTATTGAAGAAATCACCTCTATTCCTTCAAGATCAACCGCCTCATATTTTTTATTATACGTTCTAATAAGAATTTCTTCCTGATCGGTTAATACCGAGCCGGAAGATAAATTTAAATTAGAATTTCGAATTGCCTGTGAAATATCGTTTATTGTTAACTTATATCTTATCAAGTCATCGGGTGAAACTTCAATTGAAAACTCTCTTGACGGAAGACCCCACCACCTTATGTTAGATATTTTTCCTGTCTTTAAAAGATCGTCCCTGAATTCTTCTACCACTTTTTTAAGTGTATATAGATCTGCCGTCCGTAGATGCTAAACATTATACCACGGTTCCACATTGATTGTTGAGAAACAACAGGTTTTTCTGCCCCAACCGGATAGGAATTAATAGCATTAACAGAGTTTCTTTAATCTCCTGAATGGCTTTGTTCATGTCATAGCCGTCGGATATCTCAACGTTCACACTTCCCCAATTATCAGCGGAGGTGGAAGTGATCTTTTCTATTCCTTCCATTCCCCGCAAGCTCTCTTCAATCTTTACCACTATTCCTTCTTCAACTTCAATTGCAGAAGCACCTGGATAAGGGCACATCGATGTTTACCTCCTCAATTTCGAATTTAGGATTAATTCTTTTATTCAGGTTGGATAGACCAAAAATTCCGGCGATACAAATAACTATCATCAACCAATTTGTGATTGCCGAATGCTTAATAAAATATTGAATAAACCTTGATGCCATTTTAGTTTCCTATTTAAAAAATCAATTAATAATTATTCTGACTGTGCGAGCTTGCCTTTCTTCTTCTATATCCGGGAGCTCATCGTTTAATTTTAATGTTTCGTTGGAAGATCTTTATTCCCATTCCGATTAACGGCTTTTGGAGTATTGTTGTTACAAGTTTCATATTATCGGAAACAGTATGTTTGATAATTGCTACATCGCCCTGGATAGTTATAACATCAACTTTTTGTCTTGCCAATTTACCATCTTCCATTGTAGGCACATACTGTTCGTTATCAATAACATATCTTGGAATCTGGGCAACATCATAAAACTTCTTGCCATTAATTATAAGTGAAACATAATTGCCTGGCAGAAAGTACGGATTGAGGCTATTATTGCTGAATGTAACATATACATTTAATGTCTGAGAGTTTCTGTTAAGGTTTGTTTCTTTCCTGTAAATCTTCCCATATAAAATGTCTTCTTCATTTTTGTCCGAATAAATTTTTACAGCCGGCGCTTTGGAAAAATTAATAAGGTTAACCTCATCAACTAAAAGCGGAACAACAATCTCAACATTTTTTGCATCGCTTAAATAAAATAACTGCTGTCCTTTTGCAACAAAACTTCCCCCAATAATTCCTTGAGATTTTAAATAACCGCTGAATGGGGCTACAATTTTATACTTTGAAAGAAGTATTTCCTGATTCTTAACAGCATAATATTTGCTGAATATTTGTCTTCCGCTAAGCTTTATCTTTTCCTGTGAATTTGAAATTTCTGGTAGATCCGGTGTTGGTTTATGAATATCTAAATTGATAAAATAATTATACCATTTGTCGTATGATTCAGCATCTTCAATTTTAATCTCGGGAAGAATAGCAGCAATTGCATTCATAAAGCTCAGAGCGTAATGTGAAGAGGGTGTTTTCTACTTTCGCGAGAATCAACTTCTAATATTGTTTCTCCTTTCGCCAACAAAACGTCCCATCCTTTAAATCATTTTTTGCAAACAGCACAACGCCGGTTGCTTCCGATACAAAAGTTTAGTGTGCGCTGAGATTGAACCACACCATTGCCTTCAATCTCTAATACTATATCGCCAAAGTTAACTGATTCAGTTTCAACAAGTCGCACTTCTGGCGGAACCTCTCTGTGTTTGCTATGTTTCTCAGTTGAACCAAGACTCGACATTACTAAAAAGCCCAATAAGGATAATCTCTGTTGATGCAATTTTTATCCATGTTGATTTACTTTAAGTTTCTCATATCGCTACCCATAAGTGTGTGTGTTATTTTTAACATTAAGACGTTTAGTTTATAGAAAACGTTACAAAACATTTTTATTATGCTTTAGTATGAATACCAAAAATATGAATTAGGCAAATAAAAAGGTGTAAAAATGTGTTGGGTGGAAGATAAAGATTATGAATTGATAAATTAGGTGACCTAATTACCCTTATTATTTGAACTAACGAGCGTAACATCAATTTTTATTTGAGATCTATAATATGTTTGTATCTAAAACAATTTGTTGTATGGTCATTTACCATTCCTGTTGCCTGCATATGGGCATAAATTATTGTTGTACCAACAAACTTAAAGTCCTCGTTTTTTAAGGTCACTAGCTTATTAAGTCGGAAAGTTTTGTAGAGGCAGGAAGGTCACTCAATTTTTCTATGCTTGTTTATTATCGGCTTTGTCGTTAACAAAAGCCCCAGATATATTTATTAAAAGTTCCGAATTGTTTTCTTACTTCAATAAATGCCTTTGCATTTGTAACTGCGGACTCTATCTTTAATTTATTTCTAATTATTCCGGCATCTTTCATCAGAGAATTTATCTTGCCTTTGTTGTAGCAGACAACCTTGTTAAAATCAAAGCTATCGAATGCTTTACGAAAGTTCTCTCTTTTATTAAGAATAGTATTCCAGCTTAATCCCTGCCTGGAATCCCTTCAAGCAATAGAAATTCGAAAAGCTTTCTATCATTGTGAACAGGCACTCCCCATTCTTTGTCATGATATTTTATCATTAAAGGGATTATCGGTCGGCCATGCGCAGCGCGCTTTTATTTTCTTTTCCAAACAATTCTTTCTACAACAAATGATTTTTAATTCACAAAGAAGTTAAATAAATTTTAATTTAACAATAATAACACATTAAAATTCATGTATATAATAATAAAAAACAGTATAATGCTTTTCTATTTTTGAGATTATTCTCTATATAATCTAACCTATTATAGTTCAATTAATTACGTAACGAATCGAAACAGAAAATGAACAACTTCTCATATTGAAACAGAATGTTTGATAATCTTCTTATGATTGATTAAATTCTTTTTATATAATAACTTAGTTACGTACATTATTTAAAGATTGATCTTTTATGACTAATCTTTGGTCTGCTTTATGCACGAAAACATATCCCCGCTATTTCTCGACAAGTTTTTCTGAACTGAATTTGAAAAATAATGGGTATTGTAATTTATTAAATGTACAATAAACTTTTTAACTTATTATGTTAAAAATGTTTTAGCGAGAGGGATTGTTTATTTATAAAAACATCTTCAAAGCTCAATTTATAAAGCAGGTTAATTTATATTAGCAAATATTATCATGTAAATAAAATAACAATATGCCAGCAAGACATTTAAGAAAACACAAAAAATCAACATCCGGATTAGGGCATTGGTTAAAATACAAATTCGCCATAGAGTTTGATCAAAACATACAAGCATTGGTATATTTTGGAGCTGCGTTCCTGGTTATTATAGTTGGCTTAAGGGGACTTGGAGACCTTAGCGGTGTTTCATTTATGCCACGTTTTTTACTTGATTTAAATGGAAAAATAGATGCTAATATTGTTATGGTTGGGTTAGCTGTTGAGTTCCTGATGCTGTGCTTGTTAGCAGCAGTATCATTTTTTTCACCCGTCGAAAAAAGAGTGGACTTACAAGCAAGTATTGAAAGTCTTTCTACGTCGGTTGAAAAACTATCAGACAACATTCCATCAGAATTAGTACAAAATCTAATAACCAGCGCACAGGAAACAGCAGCAGCATCCGAAAAACTTTTATCTGAAGAAATTGAAATACTTAATATCTTCAGATCAAAACTTGATGAAAGAATAAGACAGATGGACCTGGATATAATCCTAGTAAGACAAAACATTGCACAGGGGATCATTGATTTTACAACACCAATGGAAGAAATAGTTAAAAAGGAACAGGATACACTTAGCTCATATAATAACCTAATTGAAGGTCTTATAGAAGGTACAAAGGAGACACTTAACAATGTTTCTCAAAGCATATCCAATGAAGTGAAAAAAACATATGCTACTTCTGCTGCAGTTATGACACGGCAGGAGAAAATGATAGTTAAATTTTATGGTATAAACTCAAAACTACTATCCGAAGCACAGGAAAATTTTAAAAAGTTTATTTTAAACTATTCTGAAATGGTTGAAAAGGAATCTCAGAGATTGGAATGGTTAAGTACAAAACAACTTCGACCGGAAGAGTTTATACTTAATATGAACAAAACAAACGAACAGCTTATTTCTCATCTTGAAAATATAGATAATTCACTGAGGATAATATCAAATGGGCAGGGTTCATCGTATGATGGGATTGTTAGAAAAAAATCTTTCTGGGGATGGATGGGAAAAACAAGGCGAAGACAACTGGACGAAACACATTGAACTGACAAATGATTAGAAGCAAAGTACCATTTTATTTTGTTCTTTATCTGGTTGTACTGGTAGAACTACTTGCGGTAATTATTGAGCGAGACAGTACCGAGTTAGAACTACAAGCACGCTTGAATGAATACGCTACGATTCAAGATAGTATTATTTCATTATACAGCCGGCCAATATTATTAGATGTTCAGGAAGAAACCAATTGGTTAATTTCAAGCAAGGATAGTGCGCATGTACTAATTTCGGCCTCTAACTTACATACTCTCGAAGAAAACGCTGGAGTACAGTATTATATTAACCCTGCTGAAGAGGGAAATTACTATAATGTTATGGTTGATAAAGAAACAGGCAACGGAAATTTTTACTTCAAAACAAATAAAAACGGCATTTATAATTTTGATGTTTACTGCAAATTAAAAAGACACTTGCCTCGATACTTACCAGATATAATTATTGATAGCATACTTGCTAAAGTAGGGAATGATTATAAAACAACTAGTGATACTGTAAGCTTCAAGGTCAAAGCAAAACACCGACAACAATCCTTTGATAAACCGGGCAGAGGTTAATGTTTAAGGTGCAATTATTAATTTTTGTTAGAGAATTAATTATGAAAAAGATATTACTAACGATTACAATAATGCTTTTTAGCAGCATCGTTGTATTTTCCCAGGCAAGCCGGGTAACATTTGGGCTGGGCAAACCAATTGAGGTGTTGGACACTATAATCGTTTTTGTTGGCGAGCATTTCGAGATAAAAGATAAACTATCTGATTGGTCACATAATTTTGGAGACCTTACCTATACTCTTGGTGTTTATCTTGATAAAATAGATGGCGGAAACGGGAGGATAACATTCGAAAGAAACATCGGGGGACTTGAATATTACAGAGGTGAGTTATCCTATTCCAATTTGCAGGGAATCGCATTAAAATCTAATGTTGAAAAGAGAGTAAATCCCGGAGACTATGAAGTTCAGCTTTCCTTAGATATTAACGCCGCGGGAGTTTATTATTTTGTTGGATTAATAAAGGGGAAAAGTGAGCGAGGCAGACATTTTGAAAATGCCGGTTACTGGGTTGTAAACTGTACACCAAGAGCCCGAAGAGAATTAAAACACGAGATTATTCTAAAAGATACCTACTACTACGGAGAATCTGTTTATTTGGATTTCAGTTTATCCGGAGAAGGAATGGATAATATCTCAAATTATTACTTTAGAATTTTTGAAAGCGACAATGAAATTTATTCCGGATTAGGTTCATATATAAACCTTGGTGTAATAACAAAAAACACCGCAATGGTAAACAGATCATTTCGCATTGAAGGGTATTATGGCGGACGCATAATACAATTCTTCAACCCGTCACTTCCCGGTGCCGATTCTACCATCTGGAATTTTAAACTTCTTCCACCCAAGAGTTTCGAATTCCTAACAAATTGGTTAAGTGAGGAAGAGTTTAACAGTCTATCAAAAAATGATGTTATTGATGCTATTGATATGCACGTAATTGAAAACAGGAAATTGAAATTCATGTATTATTCTCCAATAGAAAATGGTGCAATGGTAACACTGCCGGAACTAAGAAACTTAACAGTTACTGCTTCGCCGCCAGAGTTTTTGGTGGGATCGTCGAACAAATATCGCGCATATGATGATGGAATATGGAAGGTAATTGAACTGAATGTTAACTCGAGATTTTTAAGCGACATCTCGGATAATGCAACTACAAAGATAACACTGCATATTAAATTTACTACTCAGTTCGGAGATCAGAAAGATCTTACTTATGTGGGGTATGTTTTTTAAAAAATGATTTGGAACAATTATGAAAACTAAATTTTACTTATTTGTATTTACCACCCTAATAATGGGTTTTATTTTAACTCTTAATTCTGGTTTGTATGCACAAGAGGTAAGAAAACCAAAAAAAATAACAACAGAAGAGACTTCCGGTTTCATGCTCAAATACGGCTCGGGGTTAACCACAAGATATATGTGGAGAGGGTTAGATCTTGCAAGGTCTCCTGCATTGCTTCCTTATGGTCTGGCAACATTTTCTAATTTTGAAATTTCTCTTTACGGTATTTTCGGTCTTTTTGAAAATGCAGCTAAACATCCGGATTTTGTAAAGCCACAATTCCCTGAAGAAATCAATCCTTTTTTCTTACAACGAATAGCTTTTAATCAAATAATAACAAATTTCTTCTACCGTATTAAAGCAGGCTTTGGCGAAATCAGAATTGGAATTACTGACTATTATTTTCCGGATGGATTGGTAAAAGAAGTGGACGTAGATTCGAATGGTGTAGAAACTATAACATACCCACCATCAACCTGGCTTAATTGGGATGATAACGGTGAAGGAGCCCACACAATTGAAATTAATTTAAGGTTCGCGGGAAATAAAAAGTTTCCCATCTGGTTTCTTGTTGCATATAACGTTTACAACGATCCCAACAACTCATTATACTTAGAGACAGGATATACCTTTAATGTATTGCTAAACAAATTAACATTGTATCTTGGCACCGCTGTTGGAGCATCATCCTGGTATCAGTTTAATTTTAAGGATGGTGTGTTTAGGGGTGACTATATGACATCCTTCGGCTTAACATTTAGCAGAGAAATTTATTTGGAAGACTGGTTGCTTATCGACTTTTGCTTTAACTGATGTTATAAATTTTTATCATGAAAGAAACACAATATTATTCACAACAACTATTAAAATTGAATAAATAAATTGTCTTATTAAATTGTTCGGCTCGTATAAAGTTGGCAAGTTATTTCTACAGCAAAAAAAACATTTTAAAATAAAAAAAGGCGTCTGTAAAAACGCCTTTCAGAATTCAAATTAAATATCTTTATCAGTTACGTGGTTTAGCTTCATTAACTACGATATTTCTTCCTTCTATTTCTGAGTCATTCAGTGCTTCAATTGCACTTTTTGCCTCTTCTGGGCTCTCCATTTCTACAAAACCGAAACCTCTGGACCTTCCAGATTCGCGATCGCGTATAACTTTTGCCGACACAACCGTACCATGTCCTTCAAAAGTTGTTTTTAATGCTTCGTCGTCAACCGACCATGGGAGGGAACCCACAAATAACTTAGTACTCACTTAAGAACCTCTAAAAAATAAATATAAAAAATCCGGTATAAACCGATTAAATAATTACAAAGAAATCGAGCAAGAAACTAATTAATTATACGTCTGACAGGGCTTGGGGCACTACTCTGTATCATAGTTTAAGATTGGCTGTAACCATTTTTCTACCTCATCAAAACTCATATCTTTTCGACGATGATAATCTGTAACCTGGTCTTTACCAATCTTGCCAACATTAAAATATTTTGCTTCCGGATGTGAAAAATATAATCCGCAGACTGAAGCCGCAGGATACATTGCGAGGCTCTCGGTTAGCTTAATACCTGTGTTTGTTTCAACGTTCAAGCAATCGAATATTAACAGCTTTTCAGTGTGATCTGGCTGTGCAGGATAACCGGGTGCCGGTCGAATTCCTTTATATTCTTCATTTATTAGCTCCTGTTAGTCCGGTTTTCATCCTTGCAGTATCCCCAATAATCTTTCCGAATCATTTCATGCAAGTATTCGGCAAAAGCTTCAACAAATCTGTCGGCAATTGCTTTTACAAGGATGCTGCTATAATCATCATGTTCTTTGTCAAATTTAGCAATCAGGTCCTCAATTCCTACTCCTGCCGTAACAGCAAACATTCCTATGTAATCAATAATGTTCTCTTCTTCCGGGCACAATAAAATCCGCCAGGGATAAGTTTGGCTGCCCCGTCAGCTTTCTTTATTTGTTGCCGAAGCATATGTAAAGTTGTTAACATTGATTTTCTTGATTCATCCTTATAAACCGTTATATCATCACCGTTAGAATTGGCAGGAAACAAACCAAACACTGCGTTAGCGGTTAAAGAATTGTTTTTGATGATTGCGTCTATCAGATCGTTTGCATCATCAAAAAGTTTTTTTGCTTCTTTGCCGTACTTTTCACTTTTAAGAATTGCAGGGTATTTTCCTTTCATCTCCCAGGATAAAAAGAATGGTGTCCAGTCAATATAATTTCTTAGTTTATCTCAGTGAAAAATTATTAAGAGTGGTGATTCCCATCTTATTTGGTTTAGTAATATTGCTACTTGTCCCATTCAATTTCTTAATTTATTCTTCCTTTGCATCATCAATACTTATATATTTCTTTTCTGATCTTCTCTTTAAATAATTTTCTCTAAGATTTTCATATTCATCTTTTACTCCGGCTGCATATTTTTGTTTTTGCATCAGAATCATCACTAAGTAAGCGACTAACAACCGGCACACTTCTCGATGCATCGAGAACATGAATTGTATTCCCAGAATAATTTGGTGCGATTTTCACAGCCGTATGAACCCTTGAAGTTGTTGCTCCGCCAATTAGCAGTGGGTTTATTGATTCCTCTTCTCTCCATTTCTTTTGCAACGTGAACCATTTCATCAAGTGATGGTGTGATCAAGCCGCTTAACCCAATAATATCCACATCTTCATCAATCGCTGTTTGCAATATTTTATCCGCACTAACCATCACGCCTAGATCAATCACATTATAATTATTACAGCCAAGGACTACACCAACAATGTTTTTCCCAATATCATGCACATCTCCTTTTACAGTTGCTAATAATATTTTTCCCTGTGCTTGAATAACAGCAGATAACTTTTTTTGTTCCTCTATATATGGCGTTAGATAGGCGACAGACTTTTTCATAACACGGGCACTTTTTACAACTTGCGGTAAAAACATTTTTCCCGAACCAAAAAGTTCGCCGACTACATTCATTCCATCCATTAGGGGTCCTTCAATCACATTAATCGGCTCGGGAAGTTTTTGCCGCGCCTCTTCTGTATCTTCTTCTATGTAATCAGTAATGCCTTTTACAAGAGCATGTTTCAATCGGTCTTCTACCGGTGCGTTTCTCCACTCGTCTTTTTTTTCCTCTTCCTTTTCTTTTCCCTGTCACAGTCTCTGAAAAAATTAATAATCTATCTGTTGCATCCGGCTTACGATTAAATATAACATCTTCAACCAAGACTAAAAGGTCTTTTGGTATTTCTTCATAAACTTCCAACTGCCCAGCGTTAACTATTCCCATATCCATTCCGGCTTTTATTGCATGATAAAGAAAAGCAGAATGCATTGCTTCACGGATTACATTGTTTCCGCGAAATGCAAAGGAAAGATTACTAACACCGCCACTTACTCTTGCAAACGGAAGATTTTGTTTTATCCATCGTGTTGCTTCAATATAGTTTACTGCATAATTGTTATGTTCATCAATACCTGTTGCAATTGCCAGAATGTTGGGATCAAAAATTATATCCTGAGGCGGGAAGCAATGTCGTCGACTAAAATTTTATAAGCTCTTCTACATATCTCAATCTTTCTCTCAAAAGTATCTGCCTGCCCCTTTTTCATCAAACGCCATAACGATAACTGCTGCGCCAAACTTAAGAATCTCTTTTGCATATTCCCTGAAGGCATCTTCACCTTCTTTAAGACTTATTGAGTTCACAATGCCTTTACCTTGCAAACATTTTAAACCGGCTTTTATAACTGACCATTTAGAAGAATCAATCATTACAGGAACTTTGGCAATATCCGGCTCAACCGCTAATAGATTAAGGAATTTTGTCATTGCATCTTCAGATTCAATCATTCCCTCATCCATATTTATATCAATTATCTGTGCACCATTTTCTACCTGTTGGCGGGCAACAGAAAGAGCCTCTTCATATTCTTCTTCTTTTATTAATCGCGCAAATTTTTTGGATCCCGCAACGTTTGTTCTTTCTCCAATGTTAACAAAGTTTATTTCAGGATGAAGAACAAAGGGTTCTAATCCGCTTAATCTTAAATAAGATTTTTGTTTGGCAGGAATCCTGGGCTTATGGCTCTTTACTTTTTCAGCAATTGCACGAATGTGATCGGGCGTTGTACCACAGCACCCCCCAACAATATTAACAAATCCACTGTTCAAAAAATCATCAAGTATTGCAGACATTGTTTCAGGGAGATTCATCATATTCACCCATCTCATTCGGAAGTCCGGCATTGGGAAAAACAGATAAAAATTTATCCGTTATGTTCGAAAGGTCTTCAACAAATGGGCGCATCTGTTTTGCACCAAGAGAACAGTTTAATCCAACACTTAAAAGATTTTTTACATGCGAGATAGATATCCAAAACGCTTCTGTTGTTTGTCCGGATAAAGTTCTTCCGCTTTGGTCAACAATTGTTCCCGATATCATAATGGGCATGATTATTTTTTTTCAGAGCAAATTTTATCAACAGCATAAATAGCTGCTTTAGCATTCAATGTATCAAATATAGTTTCGATAAGGAGAATATCAGCCCCGCCGTCTATAAGTCCCTTTGCTTGCTCATAATATGCATCAACCATTTGATTAAAAGTAACAGCACGAAAACCTGGATCAGTTACTTTTGGTGAGAGTGAAAGCGTTTTGTTTGTGGGACCAAGAGCACCGGCAACAAACCGCGGTTTGCCCGGTTCATTTTTTGTAAACTCTAAAGCAACTTCTTTAGCAATTTCAGCGGACGCTTTACTTATTTCGTAAGCAAGATTTTCTGTTTGATAATCTGCTTGTGAAATAGATGTTCCGTTAAAGGTGTTTGTTTCAACAATATCGGCACCGGCATTAAAATATGCCCTGTGAATTTCCCTTATTATTTCCGGCTGTGTTAATGAAAGAAGATCGTTGTTACCTTTTAAATCATGTGGATGATCTTTAAATCTGTTCCCGCGAAAATCATCTTCACTTAAATCGTAACTCTGTATCATTGTACCCATAGCGCCATCCAACACAAGGATTCTTCCGATTAATATTTTAGTAAGTGCTTCTAACATATCCGTTTGAAATTACTCCGGTAATTAATTATTATTTTTAGTAAATGATTAAGAGATTAATTATGTGTCAATTCATTAGCTGTTTTGAAAAGGCTGCCAAATATAACTAAATTGCTTTGCATTATAAACCAATTTAATTAGACATAAAACATTATTATGATAGTTGTAACAGGCGGTGCCGGCTTCATCGGCAGTGCAATAGTTTGGGAATTAAACAGGCGCGACAAAAAAGACATACTGATTGTTGATGAACTTGGTACGGATGAGAAATGGAAAAATCTTGTTGGTCTGCAATTTGAAGATTTTGTTAATAAACACAAATTTATTGACAGCATTAATAAAGGGACTTTTATTAATGCGGATGCCATTATACACATGGGTGCTAATTCATCAACGACTGAAAAAGATGCCGACCACCTTTTTAACAATAATTATCTTTACACAAAAACACTTGCGGATTTTTGTTTAAAGAATAATATTAGATTCATATACGCATCATCCGCAGCCACATACGGTGATGGATCGCTTGGGTTTAATGATGACGAAAGCAAATGTGATACACTCCGACCACTTAATATGTACGGCTACTCAAAAAGTATGTTTGATATATGGGCTGTAAACCAGGATGTATTTAAAAAAATTGTGGGTTTGAAATACTTTAACGTTTTTGGTCCTAACGAGTATCATAAAGGTGATATGCGAAGTGTTGTTCATAAGGCATTTGAGCAGGTAAGAGATACGGGGAAAGTAAAATTATTTAAATCGAGGAACCCGAAGTATAAAGACGGCGAGCAAATGCGCGATTTTATTTATGTAAAAGATGCTATTAATATGACGCTGCACTTTTTAGACAATAAAAATATAAACGGATTGTTTAATATTGGTTCTGGTCAAGCGAGAACATGGAATGATCTTGTAACTGCACTATTCAAAGCGATGGAGAAACCGGTTAAAATTGAATATATTGATTTGCCTGATCATCTTGCAGATAAGTACCAGTATTTTACTGAAGCAAATCTATCAAAGGTAAAAAGCGCAGGCTATAAAAAAGAAATCACTTCGTTGGAAAATGGAATTAATGATTACGTAAAAAATTATCTGTTAAGTAAAATATATTTAGGTATGTGAGCAGTTATTAATTGTAAGGTACTTCCTCATCGTCGTCTAACAGGTCATCTTCCGGATCGATTAAAGGTATGTCGTTTTCTATGAGATCTTGTTCAGTTGGTTCTTTATCAAAAGGATTTTCCTCCACTTCCTCCTCTTCATCTTCGATAAGATCATCATCGTCTGCATGATTGTCTTCATCGTCATCTTTCTTCTTCGGAGCTAAAAAAGCAAATTTAAAATCATCACCCTCTCTCAGTTCAAAACTGTTAAACTCCTCCATTAATATCTCGTTTTCTTCAAATCGTGGCATTTATACTTTCTCCTCATTTAATATTTTTAGAGTGAACCAAAAGTTTATATTTTATTACTTTATTTACAAACGTATAAACTTTTTATTTTATTATTGTCTCATAAATATTATAAGCATCTCATCTAAAAGTAAAATTGATTTATTACTTTGTCAATACAATTACTAAAAATATGAAACTCGTTCCGATTGCACCGGGATGAGTTTCCCGATACATCGGGACAAAAATAAGAAATTATAAACATATGAAAGATTAATATGAAGCTGGCAACTCTTTGTTATGTAACAGATAAAAACAGAAACTCTACTTTGATGATACATCGTGTAAAGAAAGAAAACGATTATCATCAGGGAAAATGGAATGGATTAGGGGGAAAATTTGAACCGGGTGAAAGTCCTGAAGAGTGTGCGGTAAGGGAAATAGAAGAAGAAAGCGGCTTGCTAGTAAAGAACAATAAGATGAAGGGGTTTATAACCTTTCCAATGTTTGATGGCAAAGAAGATTGGTATGTTTTTCTTTTTACAGCAGACGATTTCGAAGGGGAATTAATCGATTCAAACGAGGGCAACCTTGACTGGATACCAAACGAAAAACTAACCGAAATCAATCTCTGGGAAGGAGATAAATATTTTATACCATGGCTTTTTCAAGATAAATTTTTCAGCGCTAAATTTATTTACGAGAACGGAAAATATATAAGCCATGAAGTTAGTTTTTATTAACTAACCGGAAACTAAGTCGGATCTTTTTACCGGTATCAAAAGCCAGCGTATTTATAAATATGACAGAAAAAACAATCGCAAATACATTTGCAAATAGCGCAATAAAATATTTCTCTAGTTTAAAGCTCCCGAAAAGATTGCCAAAAGAGATCAGCATTATAACTCCTTATTCTAAAAAAGAAGTTAATAATGCTGTACAACGGTTCTTTAAAAAATATTTTGATGATAATGAAAATCGTGTTTTTGTATTTGGGATTAACCCCGGAAGGTTTGGCGGGGGATTGACCGGAATATCTTTTACAGATCCCGTTGCGTTGCGGGAAGAATGCGAAATTGAAAATGATCTTGGAGATAGACAGGAACTATCAAGCAAGTTTATTTACCGGATGATAAAAGAATACGGCGGAGTTAAAAAGTTTTACTCGAAAATATTTATTACGGCGTTATATCCCCTTGCGATTATTAAAGACGGAAAGAATTATAATTACTATGATAGTTTAAAACTTTACGAATCATTAAAAACACAAATAAATTCAGCAATTAAAGAGCAAATAAAGTTTGGAACCGATAGAAGATTTGCAGTTTGTCTCGGCAGGAAAAACGCAAAGTTCTTTAATGAAATAAATAAAGAGAATAATTTCTTTGAAGAGCTAAGAGTGTTGGATCATCCAAGATATATAATGCAATACAAATTAAAACATGCCGATGCATACATAAGAAACTATCTGAAGGGCTCTCAAATAAAGTATCCATTATGTTTATCTGAATTTTCTTAAGATGTTTTGTAGGGGTTCGCTCTTTGTTGCTCAACCTTAATGGATAGTTTCTCCAATAATTTTTTTTGTGATTAGTGCTCTGAATATTCTGCTAAAAAACTTCTCATCTTTTCATTAACGATATCAGCAGCCTCTAAAGGAGCCATATGCCCAGCTCTATCTATTACATGGAACTCTGAATTATTAATTTGATCCGACATTGATTTCATTACATCCGGAGGAGTTAATTTATCTTCTTCACCGCAAATAACTAAAGTAGGAATCAAAATATTAGGGAGGAAAGCCGTTGTATCTGTTCTGCCCGCCATTGCAAGCAAACCTCCTTTCACTCCAATTGGGCTGCTGCTTTTCGACCGGATTAAAACCTCTTCATACCCAGGTTTGTTTTTCATCATAAAATTATCGGAAAAACAATTTGGAACAAACTGCCCCACAAAATTTTCAACACCATTTTCATTTATCGATTTTATTCCCTCAGCTCTTTTTATTTTTCCTGCGTTGTCATCTGCAAGTGCTTTTGTATCACATAAAATCAAAGCTCTGAATCTTTTTTCCATTCTTTCCGTTGCTCTTAATGAAATATATCCACCCATTGATAATCCGCACAGCACAGGCAGTTTTAATTTTAATTCATCAATAATGGTTTCAAGATCATCAACAAACGATTCCATAGTAAACTGTCCGTCGCCGGTAAGAGATTCGCCAAGACCTCTTATATCGTAAGTTATACAATAATAATCCTCGCTTAGCATTTCTATTTGTGCGTCCCACATTCTATGATCAAAAGGGAATCCATGCACAAAAATAATTGATTTATTATTAGTATTTCCCGATGTAAAAACAGAAAGGTTATTTATCGTTGTCTTCATAATTATTTCCGTATTATTTTTAGTAAATCCTATAAAAAATTCAGTATAATTTAATATTATTATTATTCAATTTATTCATTACAGGATTTTATTTTATGAAAATTGCTTTTGCAGCTGCCGAGGCAGTTCCTTACGCTAAAACGGGCGGACTTGCTGATGTAGCCGGGTCCCTTGCCAAAAGAATTAGAAAAGCTTGGCTGCGAAGTTAAAGTATTTATTCCCAAATATTTTTTAATTGATGAAGAAAAACATAAGCTTCACTATAATTGGGATATAGGTGAAATGCCCATCCGGATTAACGGTATTACACGATCCGTTCATGTTCTTCAAAGTGTACTACCCGGCTCTAATGTAGAAGTAAATTTTATTGATTGTCCGCATTATTTTCATCGACAGCGAATTTACACAAACGATGCGGATGAAGATGAAAGGTTCATTCTTTTTTCTAAAGGCGTTATTGAAACATTACAAAGAATGCAATGGCCGCCCGACATAATACATTGCAATGATTGGCAAACAGGTTTGCTGCCGATGTTCGTAAAAGATAATTATAATTGGGATAGACTGTTCGATGAAACAGCAACGTTGTTTACAATTCACAATATTGGTTACCAGGGGAGATTTTCAGCTTCAGTTTTACTTAATGCGGAAATACGCGAAGAATTATTTTTTCCGAATGGTCCTGTTGAACACGACGGTACGGTTTCATTCATGAAAACGGGAATTGTTTTTGCAGATATTCTTAATACCGTTAGTAATAAATATTCACACGAAATTCTAAAACCCGATTTGGGAGCAGGCCTGGATGAAATACTGATGGAAAGAAAAGAAGACTTGTACGGGATATTAAACGGTGTTGATTACAGCATTTGGAATCCGAAAATAGACGAATACATTCCTTATCATTATTCTCCGGAAGATTTAGGCGGTAAAATAAAAAACAAACGCTTTTTATTAGATCACTTTAATATGCCGTTTGAAGTAACTGTTCCGCTTATAGGAATTGTATCGCGAATGGTTGCACAGAAAGGATTTGATATTTTTGCCGAAGCAATTAACAATCTTATGGAATTAAATGCACAATGGCTTATTCTTGGCAGCGGAGAAGATCAGTATGAACAATTATTCAGAGAGCTTGCTCATAAACTTCCGCAGAAAGTTGGAACTTATATCGGTTACAACAACGAGCTCTCTCATCTTATAGAAGCCGGTGCAGATATGTTTCTAATGCCTTCGCGTTACGAACCCTGCGGGTTAAATCAAATTTACAGCTTAAAATATGGTACGGTTCCGATAGTGAAGAAAACCGGCGGATTGGCTGATACAGTACACGATTGGGATGAACTGATAAACTTTGGATTAGAAACCGGAACGGGTTTTTCTTTTAATCATCATTCAGCTTATGCTTTGTTGACAAGCGTTCGGCGGGCACTAAATAATTTTAAAAATAAAACAGTTTGGAAAATGATTCAATTGAACGGAATGGCAAAGGATTATTCATGGAAGCATTCAGCCGAACAATATATTGAGTTATACCGGCTTGCTAAAATGAAGCGGGGCTGAGATTTACTTTATATCCGATAGAAAAATAGAAGAAACTTCACCCCATACAACCGGGTTTTCCGGCAACTTTTTGCTTAAGAGAAAACTTCTTCCTATTGCAAATTCAGCAGGACCTATTGGTGTATCAAAAGAAAGGATACTGCCTATACCATGCCGCAAATCTTTAAATCTTATTTGCGATGGTTCTTGCCAGGTTGTACCAAGATCATACCTTAATTTGATATAGGTATCGAAGAAAACCTGGAAGGGTAATTTTAATCTGTACATAAGCGAGGTGAGAAAAATTTGCCTGCCGCGAAATTCATTTTCTCTCATTCCTAAAAACGAATCCATTCCACCCAGAAAAAATTGTTCGGTAAGAGGCATGGTGTTATCGCCAAAGCCAATTTTGATTCTTGGCACAAGAGCGCTTCGTTTGCCTAGTTTGAAAAAGTATCGAAAGTCCATTCCAAGAGAAGTGAAACTCTGGTCGCCGCCAAGAAAACTTTGAGCAGTCTCATAAAAACCAGTAAAGTATAATCCCCTCGAAGGATAAGGATACCTGTCCATGTTATCAATAGTGGTGTTTAATCCAAGACTAACTAATTTTGTTTTAAACGGATCAGCAACATCACCTTCAATATTTTTAGCTTCATCAAGCTGATATTTTCCTGTAAAGATAAGATTTCCAAATTTCTCTATCTGTGTTCCCAACGAAAGAGATACACCATAAAAGGTTTGATTATATTCTCCGGTTTTAACCCTGGAGAAAGTTTTTGTCGAGGATTGTGGAACATCCTCATAAACATTGATATCGCTGAATTTATAATAAACGCTTAGATTATAAGTTAAGTACGTATCTAAAATTCTATTATTTATTAGTTCAAAAATATATGCACCGTTACTTGCACCGCCATAAAGGTAAAGCCCGGCTTCAGTTCCAGAACCAAAAATATTTTCGTCTCTAATATCAAGACTAAACTGTGCATTATAGGTTTCGTCTACAAGAAAACCAAATCGCAGTATTCCCGATGATTTTTCATTTACGTGAATTATAAGAGTATTTTTTCCATCTTCTTCAACAATATACATTGCTATATCTTTAAAGAAACCTGAATTGCTTAAGTTCTATAAACTTTCTTTTGCTTTATCATAAACAAAATACTCACCTCTTTTTATTTGAAGCTCCCTTGTAATTAATGTTTCTCCGGTAAAGTCACCCTTAACTTTTATGTTTGAGATCAATCCTTCATCAAAAAACAATATTAGGTTTCCCGTTAGCTCATCAAAATCTAATCTTTCAAAATCTGCCAATAAATATCCCTTAAGACGATAATTCCTTAATATTTTTGATATTGTTTTTGCAATAACTCTGTTATTAAATGGTTTATTATTTAATCTGGAAAGAATTGAATCGATAACCAGGTTATCAATTTGCTTAATACCAATTGCCCGGATTGTTTTTACAACCGGGTTTAATTGATAATTAAACTTTAAGATTGTTGAATCCGGAAACTCAGTTACTTCCATAATTATCGATTGGTATTTACCCGTTTCATAAAGATGTGCCATATCTTTTTTTATTTCCGCACTGGAAACAGAATCACGCGAAGCATACTTGTTAAACAGGGAAAATAATTCTTTTTCCTTTTCATTGTTGAAGACGATATTTTTAATAAAATACTCATCGTGTTTTAATCTGCTATTAAAAAAGGAATCGGCGGCAGCTTTGATGTTGTGTATAACCGGAAGGGTGCTCTTATAACCAAGAGAAATAAGAGAATCAATATCAACAAAGTCAGTTGAAGATTTATCATCTAAAACCGGTGTAATAACAAAATCTGCAAGAGATAGCTGAATTGCATTTAATTTTTTAATCGGGATGCTTACAACCTGATCTGCTATGTACCATGGTAAATCAATTTTCTCTTTCGGATGCAGCGGACTAGTTGTATTCACAGCTATAATTAAATCGGCACCATTTTCTTTTGTTATATCCACAGGAATGTTTGATAATAATCCGCCGTCAACAAGCAGCTTATCACCCCACTTTACAGGTTCAAGGAAAAAAGTAACGCTGGAGCTTGCACGCATTGCCCTGCTTAATTGTCCGTTCTCTATTACAACCAAATCACCGGTTATCAAATCGGTGCAAACTGCTCTGTATTTAATCCACAAATCATCAAAGCTTTTGCCCGGATGAACGGGTGCCTGGTTAGTGAGCAGGTAGAGATAGTTTGTTAATTTTTGTCCTTCGCTAAATGATGTGGGTAATACAGGATTCAGCCGTCTAATCTTAACGCAAATAAAGCCCTGTCCTCGGTTATCTTCTGGCTTATAAAAAGTTCACGCCGGCTTTTCTTTTGATTTAAAGAAAGCATCTC
>PVMK01134982.1_pt1 | contig 31682 bp, 28 predicted proteins | sample 1853481 | NCBI WGS metagenome assembly PVMK01 (sample SAMN08533507, study PRJNA380276) | Marine sediment metagenome, whole genome shotgun sequencing project.
CAGAGGGAGGGAGGTAGACTATTGTATGTAGCAGGGTCATAAAATCTGCAGTTTTGGTTTGAATGCTTCCTAATCAGGGCATCGGTGGGCGGGGATTAACCCCATAAGCGCTCAAATAGGCGATATGAGGTGTTTGTCGCCTGACCATCTCAGACGACTCACTGCCGTGTAGCAAGCGCTTCGCTCGACGAAATCCCCCTCGATCCCCCTTTACGAAAGGGGGAAGATTTTGAAGTGATTTCATTAAGTTCCCCCCTTTAACAAAGGGGGGATAGGGCCAGCCCGCCATGCGAGCAAGGCGAGGCGGGCGGGGGGATTTGAAAGACCTCAGTGTTCTCGTTCACTTTCCTAATCAAACTGTTTAGGGCTAGCTGTTAGAGCTTGAAACAATGTTTTTAGGTCTTATAATAGGATGGAACAAAAGAGGAGAGGAAAGCATGCTGAAAAAGAACATGCTCGTTATCTTGTTGCTGTTCTTTCTTGCCGGGTGCACCACCTGTAAAGGAGTGAAAACCGGTGAAGGTGGCGACGAGCCGCCCATCATCTTGGATTCCTATGGAGCAGAGTCGGTGAGGCCCGGGGCTACCTGGAGGGTTTTTCTCAAAGCCCAGGATGCAGATGGCGACATGCATTCCATAATTACCCAGTTGGTGCAGCCTGGAATAGGCTATTATCCCCCTGATTTTACCTACATCAAAGGAGCCGACCGGGAAGGTTTTGCCGGGTATCTTATTTTGAGAACCCCTCGAGACTATGATCTGCTCCAGGAATACGTCGAAGCGACGCTTACCATCCAGGATTGTGAAGGAAACAAGAGTGAACCCGTCAACTTCACCCTCAGGTTTGACAACAAATCCGGCTTTGGACCACAAGAGGTACCAGAGAAATGGCAGATGGCCGCCAACCGGAAGCTGGGGACCATAATGGTGGAGATCAGAAGTATACTACAAGACACCCAAGGGGAAGACGGGCGGAGGGTTCTGTCCCCATAAGCACTAAGTTGTTTTTGCTCAGGAGGGACTGAAAAAAATGAACATCGAACATCGAACAGTCGAACATCGAACCTTGAACATGCGAATAATGATGTCGACTCCGAAACTCGTCATTCAAGGTTTTACATCGCTCTTGACAAAGAATCCGATGTAAAACCTGCGGAGCGGAGCGACATCATTATTCGATAGTCAAGGTTCGATGTTCAGTCTGTTCGATGTTCGACGTTCATCTTTCAACATCGTATGGCATAAATGCGACGTCGATAGTGCCATGCTCGTCAATTCCGCGCCTGCAAAACAGACCCCGAAGCAGCGCCCATCCTGATTGACAAGTCTTGTGAATGATGGTACTTAATCAAAAGATCAGGTTGTATCTTTTCGGATAACATACCTCAGGTTAGATAATGCTGCGGATAAGCCCATAGAGGATACCTTTTTTCTTAGGTCGGGAGCGCCAAGTTACATGAAGATTCTGGTGAGCGATTCACTTCATGAAAAGGGCGTTGAAGCTCTGGAACAAACACCGGGCTTCGAGGTGGAGGTGAACACCAGCCTCACCCAAGAGGAATTGATCGGCATCATCAAAAACTATGACGGCCTGGTGATCCGCAGTGGCACCAAGGTGAGCGAAGAGGTCATAGAGGCCGCGGACCGGCTCAAGGTTATCGGCAGGGCCGGCATAGGTTTGGACAATGTGGACATCCAAGCGGCCAGTAAACGGGGCATTGTAGTAATGAATACCCCTGATGGCAACGTGATTACTACGGCCGAACATGCAGTGGCCATGCTCATGGCCCTCAGCCGCAACATTCCTCAGGCGGCCGCATCCATGAAGAGCCACGAGTGGGAAAAGAAGAAGTTCAGGGGTAAGGAACTGTTCAACAAAACACTGGGCGTTATCGGCATCGGCCGCATTGGTAGGATAGTTGCCGACCGGGCCCGCGGCATGAAGATGAACATTATCGGCTACGACCCCTATATCCCGGCGGAAGCCATCGAGAAAATGGGGGTGGAGCCGGTAAGCCTCGACGAACTCTTGGCCCGGTCCGATTGTATCACCGTCCATACTCCCATAACACCGGAAACGAGCAACCTGATCGACCGTGAGTGCTTCGCCAAGATGAAGCAGGGAGTGCTTCTGGTCAATTGCGCCCGGGGGGGGGATCGTCAACGAACAGGATCTCTACGACGCACTCCAGGGAGGTAGGCTAGGTGGAGCTGCCCTCGATGTATTCGAGAAGGAGCCTCCGGAGGACAACCCTTTGCTTGCCCTGGACAACGTCATAGCCACCCCTCATCTCGGCGCCTCTACCGATGAGGCCCAGGAGAACGTGGCGGTGGCGGTGGCCAGCCAGATCATAGACTACCTCCAGACCGGCACCGTTCGCAACGCGGTGAATGTACCATCCCTGGACGGGGAGGTCCTGACCAGACTTCGACCCTATCTGACCCTGGCTGAAAGACTGGGCAGTTTGTTGGGCCAAATCACCAAAGGTGGTATTCTGGAAGTGGCGGTTGATTTCATTGGTGAACTGGCCACTCTTGATACGGTGCCCCTCACTGTATCCCTTACCAAAGGAGTGCTCACCCCGAGCCTCGGTGATGAGGTGAACTTCGTCAACGCCCCAATGCTTGCCAAGGAAAGAGACATAAAAATCAGAGAGTCGAAGCGTAGTGAGGCGGAGGATTTTACCAGCCTGATCTCGGTCAGGATGAAGACAACGGAGCACGAGAACGTGGCCTCCGGGACCACCTTCGGCAAACAAGACCCGCGCCTCGTCCGGATAAATGATTTCCGTCTGGAGGCACCCCTTGAGGGTCATCTCTTGCTCATTTACAATATAGACACTCCCGGCACCATAGGCGCTATCGGCACCTGTCTCGGAGCCCACCGGATAAACATCGCCACCATGGATGTGGGTCAGGTCATTGAGCAGGGCCAGAACATTATCATGATGCGAACCGATACCCCGGTGCCACCGGAGGTCCAACAAGAGTTGATCGGCTTGCCGAACGTCACCTTTGTCCAGAAGTTAAAACTCTGAAAAGACCGAGGCGGTGACGCTGAGCAAGAGATTTCACGGGCGAGGGCCCGCCTGCCACGCAAGGCACGAGCGGGCAGGTGAACCCCGCCCCTACGCCCACCGGGCTTTCAAAATTAATGTAGGGGAGGGGTTGATCCCCTCCCGCAAAGCTTGGCGAAACGGTATTGTTTGTGTGTTATACTTCTTTGAGTGAGCCTCGATCGAACTTCTCGTTGCAGACATTGTCGCCGCCTTGGTGACGATGGACAGTAGGTGTGGGACAAGAGGCCAAATAGTTGCCAGGACTTTCTAAATTGAGACCAGAGGGGTGGTTGTAAAATGTCTGATGAAGAAATTGAAGGCAAAGGTTTTGTGATAAAGGATCGCCGTCGCTTTACCGACGAGGGCGAGCTCAAGGAGGAAACTCCGGCCGAAGAAAAGGATGAACGTCCAGAACCTGAGACCGAGGAGGAAGAAAAAGCCGAACCCGAAGCGGCGGCAGAGCAAGCCGAACAAATGGTGTTTCCGGAGATCAATTTTTCCACTTTCATCTTTTCCCTCAATACCTCGACTTTGCTTCATTTGGGCGAGGTCCCTGATCCGGCCACGGGCAAGCAGCAGGAAGACCTGGTCATGGCCAAACAGACCATTGATCTGATCGCGATGCTGGAAGAGAAAACCCGAGGGAACCTCACCTCGGATGAAGAGAATCTAGTCAAGCATATCCTTTACGATTTGCGGCTGCGCTATGTCCAAAAAGCCCAGTAGTGCTGCCGTGATCACTGCCGGGGCTCCTGCCAAGATTAATTTAGGCTTGCGGGTCCTTGGCAAGCGTCCGGACGGCTACCACAATTTGCTGTCACTCATGGTTCCGGTGAGCCTTTATGATGAACTGCGGTTCGAGCTGGCCTCACGGGGTGTCGAACTAAGGTGCCCAAACAGCGATCTGCCAACAGAGGCACAGAACCTGGTGTACCGTGCGGCTCAGCTTGTCCTGGATGCATGCCAGCGAGATGAGGGAGTAAGGATCGAACTGAAAAAGAGTATCCCGGTGGGCGCGGGACTTGGGGGTGGCAGTAGTGATGCGGCCACAACCCTGCTTGCAGTTAATCAACTTCTGGGTAGTCCATTGGCGGTTCCGGACCTGCACCCACTGGCAGTGAAGCTGGGAGCAGACGTGCCATTCTTTCTTTTGGGGCAGTGGGCAATGGCCGAAGGGATCGGTGATCGCCTCACTCCCATAAACAATGTGCCGACATTCTGGACAGTGCTGATGCACCCCCATTTTCAGGTTTCAACCCGTTGGGCTTACGAGAATTTGACATTGACAACCAGTCCAAATGGGTCTAAATTCAACATTCTTGGAAACACTTCTGCGGGAGAAATGACCACTTCCCACCAGAGACTCTTGGACCGGCGACAGCTGACCCTGGAGGATGTGCTGCCTCTGCCGGCCAATGATTTTGAACCACTGGTTTTTGGTCACTATCCACAGCTCCATGATTTGAGAAAAACACTGCTGGCAGCTGGTGCCAAGGCAGTAGCGATGACAGGGAGTGGGCCCACTCTGGTTGGCCTGTTCGGCTCAGAGAAAGAGGCTGGTGCCGCCCATGATTTGCTCTGCCACAGGGATGATATCAGCAGCTCTGTGGCCCATACTTTGGACACCACAAGTCTGCTGACCAGCAAGGTTGTGTAAACAATATCCGCGCTAAGAATACTGGATTTTGGTTTTTCTTTATGTTGGACCGACTGAAACTTTTTGGCGGTAATTCCAATCCGGAGCTGACGGCTAAGATCTGCCAACATCTTCAGATTCTCCAGGGTAAGGCAGTAGTTCAGACCTTCAGCGACGGTGAGATTATGGTTGAAATTGGTGAGAACGTGCGTGGCAGGGACGTTTTCGTGATGCAATCCACCTGTTCACCGGTGAACCATAATCTTATGGAATTGTTAGTGCTCATGGATGCGCTCAAGCGGGCGTCAGCGTGGAGAATCACTGCGGTTTTACCCTACTATGGCTACGCCCGCCAGGATACAAAGGTGCTACCCAGGGTGCCCATCAGCGCCAAATTGGTTGCCGACCTGATCACCGTGGCCGGTGGGCATCGGGTGATTTGCTTGGACTTGCACGCCAATCAGATTCAGGGATTTTTCGACATTCCGGTTGACAACCTCTTCGCTGCACCCGTGCTGCTGGAGTACATCAGACAGCACTTTAACAGTGATCTGGTCATTGTCTCCCCGGATGCCGGCGGCGTGGAAAGGGCCCGGGCCTTTGCCAAGAGGCTGAATACCAGCCTGGCCATTATCGACAAACGCAGGGATGAAGACCAGAAGGTGAAGGCCATGCACATCGTTGGTGAAGTCGAGGGGAAGGCGGCCATCATTTTGGATGATATGGTAGACACAGGGGGAACCCTCACCGAGGCGGCCAAGGCTCTGGCCGAAAACGGCGCTCTTTCAATCAATGCCTGCTGCACCCATGCGGTGCTCTCCGGCAATGCAATTGGGAGGATTGAAGAATCTGCAATCGAGAACTTAATTGTCACTGACAGCATCCCCCTTCAGCCTTAGACCAAGGGCTGCAAGAAGATCAAGGTTCTCACCGTAGCTAACCTCCTCGGTGAGGCCATTAAGCGGACCCCTTTGAATGACTCGGTGAGTTCACTTTTTGTTTAGTCAATTGGAGAACTAGTTGATTAGACAATTAGTTAGTGTCCATCCGTAAACCATTGGTTATGGTTTCATTATTTGACCAATTTGCTAATTGACTAATTGACGAAGAATAGAGGAGGAAACATGACAACGGTAGCGCTAGCTGCGCAATCACGAACTGAAACCGGCAAAGGTGTGGCCCGCTCCCTGCGGCGTCAGGCCTTGATACCAGCAGTATTTTATGGTCCCGAGGTCGATCCCATACCTTTGATTCTGCAATCGAGGGAGTTGGAAAAACTCATTACCACCGGGGCGGGCGAGAACATACTCATTGACCTCAATATCGAAGATGGAAAGTCTACTCAAAGCCATCGGGCCATGATTAAGGAAATCCAGGTGGATCCAGTCAAGCAGAACATTCTGCACGTGGATTTATATGCCATTTCCATGGACAAGAAGATATCCGTTGAAGTGCCGATAACGCTGACCGGGACGGCCGTCGGTGTGTCCGACGAGGGTGGCATTCTCCAGCAGGTGAGTAGGACTCTTGAAGTCTCGTGCCTGCCGGATCGAATACCTGAGGCCTTCGAATTGGAGGTCACCGCTCTCGCCATCGGGGATTCTTTGCATGTGAGTGACCTGGAGATTCCGGAAGGGGTAGATATCTTGGCCGAGGATGAGCTTACTGTGGCCTCCGTGGTACCACCCACGAAGGTTGAAGAAATAGAACCAGAAGTTCTAGAGGAAGAGGAAGAAGGAGAGGAGGTGGAAGAAGAAGAAGAAGCTGAAACCAAGGAGGAGGGGGACCAAGAATAGCCGACGGTGATGGCCGATTACACGGCCATGGAGCAAGCCTGTGTATCTCGTGGTGGGACTTGGAAATTCGGGGAAGACCTACCAGCACACTCGTCACAACGTAGGTTTCATGGTGGTGGATCGGTTGGCCGGGACCCACTCCATTATGGTTACGAGGGAGCGGTTTTACAGCCTCTGGGGTGCTGGCGATATCGCCGGCCGTAAGGTGATTCTGGCCAAACCTCAGACGTTCATGAATCGGAGTGGCCAGGCGGTGACTGCCCTCATGGCTTACTACAAACTCGCGGTGCAAGACTTGCTGGTCATCCACGATGATCTGGACGTGGATTTTGGCAAAATAAAGATTGTGCGCGGCGGGGGCGCCGGCGGGCACCGCGGGGTACGGTCCATTCACGACACCCTGAAGGAAGACCATTACGTCAGGGTGAAAGTGGGCACTGGCAGGCCGAGATTCAGCGAGGCCGTCGAGGACTATGTGCTGAGCCCCTGGTACGAGGACCAGAGGGGCCAGGTGGTCGAGATGGTGGATTACGCTGCTGAGGCTGTCACTGCCACCATCGCTGATGGACTGGCAAGGGCCATGACCGTATTCAACGCTGACCGTTCCCCCTGATTCGCAGTTTGCATTTTTTTAAACCACTAATTCGTTACTTTTGGCACAAAGTACGGGGAGGAAACAGGTATGGAAAACTGGGTAAACTATGCACCGTTCTTTGGCGTTGCCGGGGCGATCTTCGCTTTTTTCCTGTTCGCCTACGTCAAGTCCTTTTCCAGCGGCAACGAAACCATGATAGAACTCGAGGAAATGATTCACGACGGCGCCATGGCGTTTCTGAAAAGGGAATACACCATCCTGGCGATTTTTATTGCCGCGGTCTTCGCGCTTCTGTGGTATGGCATCAACATGCTCACGGCGGTGGCCTTCTTGACCGGCGCCTTTTGCTCCGGTGTGGCCGGTTTTTCCGGCATGACCGCCGCCACCCGGGCCAACTCGCGCACGGCAGCGGCAGCCAACGAGTTTGGTATGGCCAAGGCCCTCAACGTCTCTTACTTCGGCGGCGCGGTCATGGGGGTGGCGGTGGCCAGCCTGGGCCTCATCGGCGTGGGCATCTGGTACTATTTTGTCGGCCACGACCCGGCAACCGCCAGCATTATCAACGGCTTTGCCATGGGTGCCAGTTCCATCGCGCTGTTTGCTCGTATGGGCGGCGGCATCTTCACCAAGGCGGCTGATGTGGGCGCCGACCTGGTGGGTAAAGTGGAGGCCGGCATTCCCGAGGATGACCCCAGAAACCCGGGTGTTATCGCCGACCTGGTGGGCGACAATGTGGGTGACATCGCCGGCATGGGCGCCGACATCTTCGAGTCTTATGTGGGCGCGATTATTGCCACCATCGCCATTGCTGCCACCATGGTGATACCGGCTGAGAGCGAAAAGCTGCGCTCCGCTTACATGGTTGCCCCTCTGCTGGTGGTCATGGGAGGTCTGGTGGCATCTTTCTTCGGGATAATGTCCATCAAGGTTTTCCAGAAAATTTCACCCCAGGCAGCCCTGCGCTACACCACCTTTGTGGCGGCGGCCATTCTCATTGCGGTCACCTATTACATTGTTAAAACCTTGGGCCTGCCCACCGGCGTGTTCTATGCGGTGATTTCCGGCCTGTTCTGTGGCATTGTCATTGGGCTGATAGCCGAGTACTACACCTCCATGGGTCCGGTGAAGAAAATCGCCGCCCAGACCGAGACCGGCCCGGCCACGGTGATCATCTCCGGTCTGGCCATTGGCATGGAGAGCACGGCGCTGCCCGTCCTAGGCATCTGCTTGGCCACTTTCATCGCTTACAAAACTAGCGGAGTCTATGGCATCGGCATCTCTGCCGTGGGCATGCTGTCCACAGTGGGCGCCACCATGACCGTGGATGCCTACGGTCCCATTGCTGACAATGCCGGCGGCATCTCCGAGATGTCCGGTCTGGGACCGGAGACCCGCAAGATCACCGACCACCTGGATGCCCTGGGCAACACCACCGCCGCCATCGGCAAGGGCTTCGCCATCGGCGCCGCAGCGCTGACCGCGGTGTCCCTGTTTGTCGCCTATACGCAAGCGGTGGGCCTCGAGGTGATCAACATCACCGATCCCATGGTAATCATCGGTGTATTGATAGGCTCCATTGTGCCCTTTATGGTAGCGGCACTGACCATGACCGCGGTGGGTACGTGCGCCTTTGACATGGTGGAAGAGATCCGGCGCCAGTTCCGGGAGATCCCCGGGCTGATGGAGGGCGAGGGCAAGCCTGACCCGTCCACTTGTGTGGACATTGCCACCAGAGGCGCCCTCAAGCGCATGATGCTTCCGGGCCTCGTCGGTGTGTGCACCCCGCTGCTTGTTGGTATCTTAATCGGCCCCAAGGCCCTGGGCGGCGTGCTGGTGGGCTGCACGGCAACCGGTGTCTGTATGGCCCTGTTCATGTCCAACGGTGGCGGCGCCTGGGACAACGCCAAGAAATACATCGAGGAAGGCCACTACGGCGGCAAGGGCTCCGACAATCACAAGGCCGCAGTGGTGGGCGATACCGTGGGCGATCCTTTTAAGGATACCTCCGGACCCACCATGAACATCCTGATCAAGCTGGTCGCGGTGGTCTCCTTGGTGAGTGCCCCGGTGTTGATCATGATCCACGGCATCAAATAGTAAACGAAGTCGACAGATGGCGGGGCAAGCCCGGATATTTCACGAATTGCCGTCGGGAGACCGTGGAGAGGGGTGTGCCACCGGGCAACCGCAGGGGGTTGGATCCGAGGTGTACTTGAACAGTACGTCGCAGGGTCCGACATCCGAGGACGCCCGGAAGGACGGGCCTATCCGCGGTCGCAGCAGGCAATTCGTGAAATATCCGGGCTAGAGACCCCAACCATCTGATTCCAGACTTGGAGGGGGCGGCTAGGAGCCGCCCCCTTTCTTTTGGGCGCTGTACATGGCGCGTAGCAAGCTCATCTTCTTCGCGCTCGCTGCGCTCCGCTCAGTCCCGCAAGCGGGTTCCCAGTTTCACGGTCTCGCTACACCAATTGGTGAATTATCCGGGCTAGCAACTTTGCCTTTAAGGAGTTGCTGATAATGGTATCATTTTGTGTTAGAATACACAGGATTTGTTTCTGCGCTTTTTCTAAACGGGGGTACGCTTGGCTACCGCGAAGGGGTGTGGGGACTGAATCAGGCAAGACAAACATAACACCATAGCAGTTTTTCAGCAAAAATCGTCTTTTGCAGCTTTTACTGGGCAGTCTATGCAGAGAGATGGCTTAGCGGCTGGCGTTGGCCTCTGAGTCCGGTCTGCGGGCAGTCGTATTTCTGGAAGGATGTAGGCAGTCATGTTTAATATTGGTGACCTAGCCGTGTATCCAGCTCACGGCGTTGGGGTGATTGAATCCATCGAGAGCAAATTGATCTCTGACAGCAAACAGGATTTTTATATCATGCGTATTCTGGACAACGGCATGATCATAATGATTCCCCTGGATAACGTGGATAGCGTGGGCTTGCGTCAAGTGATAGATGCCGATCAGGTGCCACAGATATTCGCGATTCTCAAGGAAAGAGAGATCGTACCGGACAATCAGACCTGGAACCGGCGCTATCGTGAGTACATGGATAAGATCAAGACTGGCTCCGTGTTCGAATTGGCTGAGGTTTTGCGTGATCTCTTTATCCTTCGTGAGGATAAGGAACTCTCCTTTGGTGAGCGCAAGATGCTGGATACTGCCCGTAGCCTTCTGGTGAAAGAGATGTCCATAGCCCAAGATTTGGATGAGAGCCAAGTGGAAAAAGACATTCACGGTATTTTTGGTCATGAGCCCTGAAACGTGTGGACAGACCAGTCATGTGTGGGGCGAGAAGGAGGTGATTCCACGGTCCACACTCGTTTATTCACAATCGAAAATCTGGTCCTCAGGGCCAGGTCAGTCCCGCCGTTGGCGGGATTGCCGGTAAAGATTGCGTGCTGTTTTGGAGTACTGAAGTAGTACAAAATATCAAATTCCAAGCACCAAATTACAAACAAATCTCAAATTCCAATATCAAATGACCAAAACACAAAACAAGTTTGGAATTTCGAATTTTGGTCATTGTTATTTGTTTGATATTTGTGATTTGGAATTTTTAGTCACTTCAGCAGACTGCCGCAAGGGGGAAAGACCATTGAAGCCCCCTCAGGGGGCAGCCCAAAGCCGGGTCCTTTGGGCCCGGATTCTTTACTGGGGCATACATGTTGCTTCACTTTTCCGGTCTGGCCCTTGAAGAAAAATCAATGATAGAAAGGAGGTGAGTACACTGTGAATACAGCCCAGACGATCCTCCGTCTGCTTCTGGTTCTGGCTTGTTCGGTAAGTGGATATCTGCTGGCCTCGCATCTGCCGATTACACACACCTTGGGTATTTGGGTTAAGTGGATAGGGGCACTCGCCGGATTCATTTTTGCACTTCTTGCATTATCCTTAGAAAAAATCATAAAAAAAGCACCACTCAAGGTGATCTTTGGCGGCACCTTCGGTCTTTTTCTAGGACTGGTAATTGCCCAATTGCTGGGTTATGCCTTCAGCGGCCTGCAGAATAGCACCATCCGCATATCCATTTCGGTGATTTTGAGCTGTGTCTTTGGTTACATCGGCCTGGTTTTGGGGGGCAAGAAAGTGGAGGAGTTCAAGTGGCCGGGTTGGGGGTTTTTTGCCAAAGGGTCGCAGAAGAAGGATGGTGGCAAGATTCTCGATACCAGTGTCATCATTGATGGGCGCGTTGCCGATATTTGCGAAACCGACTTTTTAGAAGGTCCACTGATCATCCCCCAGTTTATTCTCCAGGAGCTGCAACACATAGCCGATTCTGCGGACAGCCTTAAGCGCGCCAGAGGGCGAAGGGGCCTCGACATCCTCAATCGTATGCAAAAGGGTGATACTGTCGAGGTGAGAGTGGTGGACGACGACTATCCGGACATCAAAGAGGTGGACGCCAAGCTCATCGCCCTTGCCCGGGAGATGAATGCCAAGGTTGTCACCAACGATTTCAATCTGAACAAGGTGGCGCAGCTCCAAGGGGTGCTTGTTCTCAACATCAATCAACTGGCCAATGCCCTCAAACCGATGGTTCTACCTGGCGAGGTGCTTCACCTGCAGATTATGCGGGAGGGCAAAGAGCAAGGGCAAGGCGTTGCCTACTTGGACGATGGCACCATGGTGGTGGTTGAGAATGCCAGCAGGCATCTTGGTCAGAAGGTGGAAGCCTCGGTAACCAGCATCCTCCAGACCACTGCTGGTCGCATGATTTTTTCCACACTAAAAGAGGAACAAAGACAGCGCCGTCATTAGTTGCGCCGACCGTGCGGCCATCTTTTCCGCCCAGGTAGACAAACGACGGCGGTGCGCCGAGCAACGAATCGACGCGGAGATACGGAGATACGGCGAACCGGCAAAAAGACAGTTGTTGCTGTAAGTCACATTTTTCGCCGTGTCGCCGCGTCACCCAGTCGCCGTTTCGACTGAAGGGGAGTGTGTCCGAATATAGGTTCGAAGTCTCTCAGCAAGATGCAGGCTCTAGGCTTGACGTGTTCTTGAGCCGCATGGACCTAGAACTTTCTCGCAATCAGATTCAGCGATTTATTGAGAACAACCTAATACTGGTTGGCGGTGAATCACAAAAACCGAGCTATCGCCTGAGATCTGGAGAACAGGTCTCCATATCTCTGCCTCCACCCCAGCCTTCTGAACTGACCCCTGAACCCCTCTCTCTGGACATAGTTTTTGAAGACGAGCATCTAATCGCCCTCAACAAACCGCCTGGCCTGGTAGTCCATCCCGCCAGCAGCCATGGTAAACCCACCCTCGTGCATGGCCTTCTCCATCAGTGTGACCAGCTGGCAGACCTGGGGGGGCCGCTGAGACCAGGCATTGTACATAGGCTGGACAAGGATACCAGCGGAATTTTGGTGGTGGCGAAGAACAATTCCGCCTACCGCCATCTAAGTAGTCTATTTCAGGAGAGGCACGTCCACAAGGAGTACACTGCTCTGGTTTATGGTCGGCTGCACCAGTCCTCTGGCAAATTCACAGCTCCTATTCAGAGACATCCAAAAAATCGCAAGAAGATGGGAATCGTAGCCGGCGGCCGTGAGGCTTTCACCTCCTGGTGGCTAGAGGATGGGTTTGGGGACGTTTCTGTGGTGAAGGTGGTGATAAAGACCGGCAGGACCCATCAGATCCGGGTACATTTTGCCCACGGTCATCATCCAGTGGTGGGAGATACCACCTATGGCGGCAAAAAAAGGGTTCTATCTGTACAGAATCCGCTGGTGCGCGCTCGCCTTAGCAAGGTGAAGCGCCAGATGCTCCATGCTCGCAGATTGGTACTGGAACACCCCGCCACCGGAGAGAGCCTCGACCTCTCGGCACCGTTGCCGGAGGACATGAGTTTGCTTATCCAGTTTCTGCGGAAATATGGGACTGAGGGTTAGAACGCAAAGGGCATGCCATAATTGGGAGGCACCAAATCCGGAACAAATTCAAACTGGATGTGAGATATGAGATGTGTGATGGTAAAGCCAAGGGATTTGAATCTCCAATCTCACATCCCACATCCCATATCGCACATCAGCTGCAAGCAATGAGGTCATAATCACATGCTAAAGGTGGGTTTGACCGGTGGAATAGCTTCCGGGAAAAGCACGGTGTCTGAAGCCTTTGCTCGGTTGGGGGCAAAGGTTCTCGATGCGGATGAAGTTGCCCGTGAGGTGGTGCTACCAGGGAAACCCGCTTGGACAAAGCTACGTCACACCTTTGGCTCGGAGTTCTTTCATCCTGACGGCAGGCTAAACCGGAGCAAGCTGCGGAGGCTGGTTTTTGCCGATCCTGAGCAGCGGAGCCGGCTGAATGCAATCGTGCATCCGGAAGTGATGAAAGAAATAAACCGTAGGTTTGAACAACTGACGACTTCGGCTCAGGATGCGGTGGTTGTGGTTGATGTGCCTCTATTGTTGGAAGTTGGAGTGGCGCACCGATTTGACAAGGTGATCGTGGTGTATGTTGAAAAGAGTGTCCAGATTAAGCGGCTTAGGCAGCGGGATGGGCTTTCGATGGAAGAGGGCAAGACGAGCATTGAGTACTCAGATGGTTTTGGACAAAAAGGTAGAGCAGGCCGATTATGTGATTGATAACAGTGGTACGCGGGATGAGACCCAGGCCCAGGTGCAGAAGGTTTGGGAGGAATTGATTAAACTGGCGCGTAACGAAAGGCACGGCGAACCGAAGAAGCGGAGAGACGGCGAAACGGGGAAACGGTGACAGGGGGAAATGAGAGAGATGGGTGAGACGGGACTTTAAGCTGGCAGCTGGCAGAAAACAGATATCCTCTATGCGGATTCTTTGCTGTATGCTGCGAGCTATCAGTTGTCAGATGCAAGTTTACTCCATGCTCTATGCCCCATGCTCCATGCTTTTTCACAACGGACCACGGACTATTAGAGCTCCTGCAACATTTCGATATCTGCTTGTTGCCTTCGACCATTGATCCAACGGCTGAAAGTCTGCTCTTTTTTTGCCTGAAGAAGTTGTTTGGCTAGGTTGTCTTTTTCCTTTTGGAATACATTTTCCGAAGCCGGCTGGCTATCCTCCAACTGCAAGATGATAAACTTACCATCGACCTCATAAACCTCGGACGGTACAGGATGTTCAGGCGTGAGAGAGAAAGCGGTTATGACCATGTCCCTCTGATTTCCAAATGGAGGCGCCGGTGAGATGGTGGTGAACAGGCCAGTCTTATTGATCTTCAGCTTGTTGCGACGGGCAATTTCGGCAAGGTTTCCTTCCTGGCGAGCGGTTTCGAGCCACTCTTGCGCCTGCTTGCGGGCCAAAACCTCGCTCTGTTCTGTGATCCAGTCTTCTTGGACCCTTTCTTGAGCTTCTGCAAATTCCTCTAACCTGGAATCCTGGATTTCCACCAGTTGCACCACCAGCTGATCATCACCGATGCTGAATGCAGGTGAGATTTCTCTTGGTCGCAGAGCAAAGATGATTTCGTTTATTTCAGAATGACGGCCCAGCTGTGGAATGGGTTCTACGGCGGCAAATAGACCGCTTTCTTTGACCTCCAAGCCCTCCTCAACTGCAGCCTTCTGTAGATCATCCAGAGCGCGGCTTAGATCGATAAATGAATCGGCCCGCTGCAGGGCGATTTCACGACCGCGTTCCTCTTTCAGACTCTGGCGCACGGTCTCTTTCACCTGGGCCAGCGGCTGAACGGATTCTTCCGTGATATCTTCGACTTTAATGATGTGTATACCAAAGCGGGTCCGTACCAAGTCACTGATCTCGCCTTTTTTCAAGGAAAAGGCGGAATCTGCAAAAGGTTTCACCATATCACCGCTCTTGAAGTAGCCTAAATCTCCTCCTTTGGCTGCGGTGGAATCCTCTGAATATTTGCGGGCCAGTTCGGCGAAATTATCCCCTTTGCGGGCCAGGTTCAACACCTCTTTTGCTCTGTCCAGAATTTCTTGAATTTCAGCGGTTTTTGCTTTTTCGGAAATGCGAAAAAGGATATGGCGGGCGTGTACCTTTTTAGGGTTCCCGGTAATTGTCCTGGTGCAGTTGGTAGAACTCTTCTATTTCCTGGTCGGTAACCTCCACTTCAGCCAGGTAATCCCGCGGCACAAACCGTACATAGAGGATGTTGCGCTTGTCAGCAAGTCGGTAGTTTTCACGATGTTTATCAAAATAGTCCCTGGCCGCCTCCTCATCCACGTTTACCTGGTTTTTGAAATCCTGAGGATCTATCTGCACGTACGCCAGATTTACCCTGTCCCGGGTATGATGGAAAAAGGAGAGCATTTCTGACTCCAAAACCTTGGCACCCCGGGTAATGAACTGCTCCACTTTATTAATCAGGAGGTCCTCACGTTGATTGGCCTCAAAATCTTGAGGAGTGAGCCTATTGGAACGCAAGATTTGCTGGTAACGCAGGGGATCAAACTGGTCGTTGGTCTGGAAGGCCGGATAAGAGACGATGGCGTTTTGAAGTTCTTCCCGGGAAACATCAAACTTTAGCATTCCGGCCTCTGCCAAAATCAGTCTGCGGTTGATCAGCCGGTCCAGTGCTTGTCCTTTCAGGTTCAAAGTTTCCACTAACTCAGAGGAAAATTGCCTGCCGAATTGGCGACGCATCTGCTCCACCAGATTGCTGTACATACTCTGATATTCACGAAGGCCAATATAGGAACCATTTACCACGGCAACGCGATTGGCTTTCTTCTCAGTGTAGGAGTAACCGCCCCAAAAGATGAAAACAATGACGATGGCGAAACATGCCACCTTGATCAACCACGATGTGGCATGTTTACGCATAGTCCCAAGCATGTTCTAACCTCTCAAAGGATCCTAATTGAGTCAAAACTCAATTAGGTGTTATCCGTTATAAGTTATTAGCGTTATGAGAAAGAACATCAGAATTATTTCTCACCTTTGACAGAGACACAGCACGGCTGTTGTTGTTTTTTCCATTAACGAATAACGAATAACCCATAATTACCTGTCAGCCGTAGCAACGACGCAGTCTTGTCCCCGCCCGAATTCCTTGTTTCTGTTCGCTTGGAAACTAACTAGTGTCCATCCGGAAACTCCGGAAGGCGCTAACTGGAGTTTCCAATTCATAAATGAGCAATTTGCCGCAAGGTCAAGGAAATCAAGGGATTGCGCGGAGACGTACTTCACGTACGCCGCACAAGAAATCCCGAAGATTGACGTAGAGATTGTGGCAAAGGGCCATTTATGGATGGAAACTAACCAAATTCCCTCCTAATTGCAAGTCCATAATGGAATGATATTCGCAAGAGCTGGTATCCGTCCGGAAACTCGCTTTTCGGCTGTCATTCTGAGGAGCAAGGCGACGAAGAATCTCTTGGCCCAGGGGATTCCGGGAGATTCTTCGCTCCGCTCAGAATGACAATGTGGAGTTTCCGGATGGATACTAGCAAAAGGAGGGAGACACTAGTAACCCGTCTGGACAAGGTAAGGATTCTTATACTTCAAGGGAAAACTTGGAAAATTATCGTTCATTTTAGTTCACTTTAACCACTTCATTTTGACAAATATTGTCAGAGAGTGACGCTCAATGATAAAAAACTCCATGAATCAGGCCGTTTCTTTGCCGAAAAATGGTTTGAAATCATGGCTTTATTCTCCAGTGCATGACGGCTGACAAGACATGGCTGAGGAAGGATTGATAAGTATTTATAAATAATATTCAATAACTTAAGTGGATTTAATCTGGAGGGCCCTACACCGCATCAAATCTTTGCAGGGTACTATTTCGCTGCAGTCGCTCTTTGTTGGCAAGTAAATTGCATCAAAGCCCAGGCAAATGAAAAAATACTTCTTAAGAATTCCAGGGAGGAGGTAAAAGCAGGAGAGGGTGGCATCACCATAGAGAGTTTCTGAAAGGTCTGATAATAAACCAGATAGAAAGGAGAAGGCTAATGCTTACAAAAATCAGAAGGAAGCTCAACAAGAAGGGTTTTACCCTCATTGAGCTGATGATCGTCATCGCCATTATTGGCATTCTGGCCGCTATTGCGATCCCGCAATTCGCCGCCTACCGTACCAAGAGTTACAACTCAGCGTCCCAGTCCGATCTCCGTAACGTGCTGACCACGCTGGAGGCCTACTACGCAGACTGGCAATCATATCCACCGGGACCTGTATAAGCTGACCGTCTAGATTGGTCTAAGATGAGAGGAGGAAGACAAAATGAAAAAGATAATTATTCTAGCTCTTTCAATATTAATGGTAATGGCGTTTACTGCCCCGGTACTGGCGGAGGACTCTGGTAATGTAGATTTTGGTGGGACTGGCGCCACTTACGACCTTTCAAGCAAGGTTTACATTGAGTACAGTACAGCAAACGCCAATCAGAACTATGGTGTGGGCACGGTCCACGCTGCGGGGGACCGAGAGTACCAGACCAGTGACGCCACCAGTATTATTTTCTGGTCGACCGTGTCCAAAGGTACGACTGTTATAAGCTTCCAGGGTATAGGTTTGACCACGGGTGAGTACGGCACCGGCTGGACTGCGTTGTAAAAAAATACTCTATTCTCGCAGAAAAGTTGGATCTATACTGGCCCCCTTTCTTTTTTTGTTCAAAGTTGTTCTTTTGTGGCAATAATGATAAGTTCACGCGATGCTTGGGCTTGCTGGTGAAACTATTCTCCTATGCATAGGTGCTTTGCACGAACATTCAAGTGTAGACTTGGCTTAGAAAAAACCCACCTTCCACGACAATGCAAACTCTTCTGAAGAGGAAAAAAGAACTCACGGTCTTTATCGCTGTGGCCATCAAAGGAGGTATCAGGGATAGAGTTCTGGCTGCCATAGTGGTGGTGGGGCTGCTGTTACTCTTGACCACTCCGGTGGTTGCGGTATTTTCCATGAGGCAGGTGTTGGCGCTGGCAGCCAGCTATTCCCTTGCAATCGTAAGTCTAATGGGGCTCCTGCTGACCCTGTTCATTACCATGGGGCTTCTAGCCAAGGATCTGGAACAGAGGCAAGTGCACACAGTGTGTTCCCTGCCTATTTCCCGTACCACCTACATTTTAGGGAAGTTCCTGGGTTTCAGTATCCTTATCCTGCTCGCAGTAGCAATTCTGGGGTGCTTTTCTGCAGCTGGACTTCTGGTGCTGGAGAAGATCTTTCCTGCGCACAGACCTTTTGCCTGGGGAGCCTTTTTTGTCGGGCTCTGGTTCCAGTATTGGGTGTTTCTTATCTTGGGGGCGATTACCATGCTCTTCAGTACGGTGGCCACCTCCAATTTTCTGCCCTTGGCACTAAGTGTTGGCCTCTACTTTGGGGGCTACAGCGCAGAGGCAGTGCGCTACTTTATTCGATCCGCAGCAGGGCAGCAAGAACTGGGACCTGCAGTCAAAATATTTGGAAATCTGGTTTACTGGATACTTCCCAACTTTTCGGTCTTCGATCTCAAGAGCCAGATCATTTACGGAGTAGCTCTCGAAGCCAGAGAGCTACTGCTCACCCAGCTATATGCGGTTGGCTACCTGGGTGTTCTGCTGATTTTGGCCACATTTGCCTTCAATCGCCGGGAGTTTCTCTAAAGAGGAAAGGCAAACTCGGCAGGTCTAATGAAAAATCGTTCCTGAGATTCTTGGAGATTATGGTGAAAAGGGTCGTCCTACTGCTGGGGTTCTTGCTTTTGTTGGCAGGGGCCCAAATACCTCTCACTCGGGCTCGGGATGCACGGCCGCCTGAAGCGCGATTGGGTTTCTTTCTCCCCGCTCCTGTAATAAAAGCTCTCACCGCTGACCAGTACCAGTTTGTATCACATTTGATCTCACTTCAGTGCCTGTTTTACTTCGGTAGTCTTGTGGAACAGCCTTCGCAGCAGCCCGAGCTGTCTAGAATATACCGGGCCCTTTACATTTCCACCCGTCTTGACCCATACAACATGGACGCCTATTATTTTGCTCAGGCAGTGCTAACCTGGGAAACTGGACAGACCCAACGGGTTATCGACCTCCTGGAATATGGATTCTCACACCGAACGTGGGATTGGTATCTACCCTTTTTCATCTCCTTTAATTATGCTTTTTTTCTTAAAGATTATGAAAAGGCCGGGGAATACCTGGCAAAGGTTGCCGAGCTCCAACCCCAGGTCGACTGGTATGCAACCCTGGCAGCGCGCTACTTTTACGAGGGAGGTAGCACAGCCCTGGCCCTGGCCTACCTGGAGGAAATGATCCCCACAGCCCGCAACGAAGCCATAAAAAGAAGGATGATGACCCGAGCTGAGGCCTTGGAGAAGATTCTCAAAATAGAGCAGGCCATCGTGGCTTACAGAAAGCGCTTTCAGCGAGAGCCGCGAGGGCTAAAAGAACTAGTTGTGGCTGGACTGCTAGAGCAGATACCAGTTGATCCTTACGGAGGCTCGTTCTACTTGGATGAACAGGGCAAGGTGCGGACCACGAGCAAGCTCGCCCATGGAGTGGCCTCTCATGGAACCCATAAAAACTGAAGTACTTAGCAAGATTTACCTTAAAGGGTTGCGGCACAAGAAGGTTCTGGCGCTAAAAGACCTTAGCCTGACCATAGGCGATGGTGAAATCTTTGGTTTCCTAGGTCCAAATGGTGCCGGCAAGAGCACCACCATCAAAATCCTTTGCGATCTCATTCGCCCCACAAGCGGCAGGGCGGCCATATTGGGAATAGACACTCGACAACCCGAAGCCCGGAATCCCATCGGCTACTTGCCTGAGAATCCGAGTTACTACCCTTTCCTGACCGGCTGGGAACTCCTGGGGTTCCATGGGACAGTTCATGGGATGAGTCAGGGTCTGATCCGAGAACGAAGCACAAACCTTTTGGCGATGCTGGAGCTTTCCGATGCTGCCCACCGTCCGTTACGCACATATTCCAAAGGAATGGTCCAGAGGTTGGGGATTGCGGCTGCCCTTATCCATGATCCTCAGATTCTGATCTTCGATGAGCCCATGTCCGGTCTGGATCCGGTCGGAAGAAAACTGGTGGTGGATTTGATGCTGCAGATGCGGGATGGTGGTAAGGTAGTCTTTTTCAGCACCCACATTCTTCACGATGTTGAGGTGATCTGCGACAGGATAGGCATCATAACCAATGGTGAACTTCGATTCTGTGGAACCCTGCCAGATATGATTTCGGATAGTTTCTCTTCGTATGAAATCTTGCTGAGGCGAGTGGGGCCTGAGCAGGTTGAAGTGCTGGCACAAGAAGGACGTAACCCCATGAGTTTTGAGGACAAGGTGAAGGTAGAAGTTCAAAAAGGAGATCTTGTCACCTTTTTGGCAAGCTTTATGCAAGAAGGTATGGAATTGATTTCGATAGAACCGAAGCGTTTAAACTTGGAAGATTTTTTCATGGGTTTTGTCACGCAATCTTCTCCGGAATAGGAGCGTGAGCGACTTAGGCAAACAGTAGAGAATGAAAAAACCTGAAAGACGCATCGATCCTGATTTCATCTCCATCCTTGTACTGCTAGCCCTTGGCCTTGTGGCCTACTCTAACAGCTGGACCGCATCCTTTCATTTAGACGATATCTCGGAAATTCTTCGTAACGAGGCGATTACTGATCTAACAGATATAAGCAGGATATTTCACCACTCCAAAGAACGGTTCTTACCTTTCCTGACCCTGGCAATCAATTACAGAATAAGCAAGTTCGATCCTGTAAGTTACCATACTGTTAATTTTTTCATTCACTATTTTGCCAGCATAATTGTTTACTTCCTGTTCGTGGTAATGTGGAAAACCCCGGCTATGCAAGGGGTCAAGCTAGAAATTTCAAAGCGAGTTGGAGCGTTTCTTGCTGCCGGTATTTTCTTGCTTCATCCCCTCCAGACCGAATCGGTAACCTATGTGATCCAGCGCACTGAAAGCATGGCCGGAATGTTCTATTTCGCCACTCTGTTATTTTACGTTATGGCTCGGCTAGCCAAGACAAGAAAAGCCTCGGTGGGTTATTCGATTATCACTGTGGTCTCGGCCACTTGTGCCCTATTCTCAAAGGAGACAGCAATTACCCTGCCTGCCATGCTGGTGGGTTACGAGTTACTCTTTTTCAATACCCCGATCCGAGAGCTCTTGCAGAAACGGATCATCCTCTTTACCCTGGCAATAGGTGCGATTATCGTCGCCTGCAAGCTAGAAAACCTGATCCAGAGGAATTTTTTTTACGATCCGGGACTTACTTTTACCAGAAAACAGTATCTGTTCACGCAGTTCAGTGTCCTGTTTACCTACCTGCGAATCTTCCTTTGGCCTACCAACCAGAATGTGGATTGGGACTATCAACTCGCCAGTAGTTTTTTTGAACCGAGGACTCTCTTATCATTTTTGCTACTATTTTTGCTGGTGGTTGTTGCTCTTTGTTTTCACAGAAAATTGCGTTTCCTCTCGCTTGGATTAGTTGCCTTTTTCGTTACGCTGGCGCCCACTTCCAGTATCATCCCCATGAGGGATGTCATTTTCGAGCACCGCATGTATCTGGCTGTGGCCTTCCTGGCGATGGGGTTAGTCCATCTTCTTTTGTACGGGTTGGAGCGAATGAGGGAAATAACTTCACGGGGACGAGCTATCATTCTCCTCGCTTTAATTATGATAATTCTACCAGCACTCACGACCCTCACCTACGCCCGCAATGGTGTCTGGCTGAGTGAGTTGTCCTTGTGGGAAGATGCTGTGCAAAAGTCTCCCAACAAGGCGAGAACTCACAACAACTATGGTATTGGCCTATATATGCTGAGACACAGGATGAATGAGAAGGCGAAGAGAGAATTTGAAATCGCTAGGCGTCTTGCTCCAGGCTGGGCAATGCCTCTCCACAACTTGGCCATGGCTGCGGTGCAGGAAGGAGATTATCAACAAGCCATAGCTTTAGAGTTGGAGGCGATAAAGAGAAAGCCCGACTACAAAGAGGCTTTGTATTTTCTGGGCAAGAGCTATATGAAACTGAACCAGTGGCAAGACTCAAGGCTTTATTTTGAGCGACTTATAGAAAGGAAACCGGGATCCAGGTTTGGCCAAGCCTATTTGGATCTTATTGATGTGTACTTGGAGATTGGTCTTCGAAATGAAGCCCTGGCTCTGGCCAATGACATGCCTTCGTGGGATTATCACAGGGGCATGGCCTTCTATAAACTAAAGGACTTTGACAAGGCCAAATACTATTTCAGCGAGCAATTGAAGCTGGAGGCCGATAAATTTTCCTCTGCTATGATGATGGGAGAAATCTACTATCTAGAGAAAAACTATGAGGAGGCCGCCAGGGGCTTTCGGATTGCGGTTAAGGAGCAACCCAGGTCTCCAACTGCCCGCTACAATCTTGCCATGGTTCTCATACGAGGTGATAATTTCCAGGAGGCTGTCCACCATCTGGAGCACTTAGGACAGACGGATTCGCTATCTGATGCACCAGCGATTCACCTGATTAAGCTCTATGATCGCCTGGGTGACTCTACGAAGCGGCTTGAGGAGACTAGGAAATTGTTAGGTTTGGGGCCTAACTCGACAGAATTCAATTTCCTCAAGGCCAATAAGGATCAGGATTGGAACTACGCGTTGCGAAGCTATGCAGAGAAGTTCCTCTCCGGCAATTCTTCCCCTTCCGAGGAACGATCCAGGGACATTATCGCAAGGGTGACCGGCGACCACGTGGAAACCATGTGGCGGTAAGGGGACGATCCGGGAGCAGAGCCCCTGGTCACGCAAAAAAAGTGAGAATCTAAAAGGCGGTGCTGAACGGTAAGGAGCCCCTCAACTTTCCAACCTAGTAAGAGATTGGACAAGAAAGTAAATATATGGCTGATGTGTTCATCCTCAATCCACCGGTGGTAAGGGATTTTTGTCGCTCGGCTCGCTGGGCAGCAAAATCCAGGGGACGAGTGCAGCGCCATCCTGACTGGCTCCTCACTGCAGTTGCGGTGTTGGAGCAAGCGAGATTTGAGGTTGATTTCCTGGATGGTGCCGCCATGAACCTGGGGAGAGAGCAGGTGGCCTCTGCTTTGAAAAAGAGTAGACCCGGTCTTCTGGTTGTTCATACTACCACCCCTTCCATAGACTCCGACCTCAGTTACGCTTTTTTGGCTAAAGAACTTCTCTCAGACTGCCGGACAGTTGTGGTGGGACCTCATGTGAGCGCCGAGCCGGAGAACACCATCAAAAGGGCCCATGGGACGCTTGATGCAGTAGTGCGGGGAGAGTACGATTATACTCTGAGAGAGCTGGCGGAACTGGCAAGTTCAGATTGGCAAATTCCCAGGCTTAGTAAGGTCCTCGGTATCTCATATCTGGATGATGAGGGCAAAGCGGTACACACTGCCACCAGGGACTATCTGGATGTCAACGAGCTTCCCTTTCCGGCCTGGAAACACATCGACCCCAGATGGTACCGGGATGCAGGTAAACGGTTTCCTTTTATCACCCTGATCTCCGGCAGAGGGTGTTTCGGTAGGTGCACTTTTTGTCGAGACGTACCCCTGATGGAAGGAAGAAAGCTCAGGATGCGGGATCCCGGGTTGGTGGTGGATGAGATCGAATACGATTTCGGACTTTTCCCATACCTGCGGGAGGTGATGTTCGAGACTGACACCTTCACCGCCTCGCCTAAACATGTACAAGGTATCTGCGAGGAAATTCTCAGAAGAAGGCTTAAAGTAACCTGGTCGTGCAACTGCCGCACAGATGTGGATCTTAAACTTCTGCCCTTAATGAAGCAAGCTGGCTGTCGCATGCTCATGGTGGGCTTTGAGTTCGGCACCCAGGAGTCTCTGGATGAGGTTAGAAAAGGAACTACTCTGGAGCAGTCTGCCCGTTTTGCCCAGGAAGCCCAAAGACTTGGTTTTACGGTGCACGGCTGCTTTATGATCGGGGCACCCGGCGAGACCAGAGAATCGGCTCTTCAAACCATCGAATTCGCCAAATCTCTACCCATGGACACAGTACAGTTTTCTGGGATTTGTGCCTATCCGGGTTCTGAGATTTATAACTGGGCAAACGAGCGGGGATTTCTGGTACCAAAAGATTGGCGTGAGTGGGTAGATGAGAACTGGGAGCAGGTGACTGTGTTGAGCTACCCTAAATTGAGCAAAAATGAGATAGATTTACTAATAAATCAAGGCCTTAGAGAATTCTATCTCAGACCCAAACAAATGTTAAGAATGACCTTGGGAATCCGGGGCTTAGCCGATCTTAGGAGGAAAATCTACGGCGTTAGAATGTTTATGGAAAATCGCCTGTTTAGAGATGACATGATGTGTCAGAACAAGCATCATTGAGATTGGCTCAAACTGCTGTTTTTTCGATATATGTTAGAGGGCCTGTTTATCTTTATCCCCGGCCCGGACTCACGTTCCATCCCCTTGTGGTGCAGAAAAGATTCTAGCCTACCGATCTGCGCAGAGTCGCTATGTAATGGTCAATAAGGAACCAGGAGCCCCAATTGAATAGTACCTTGAGGCATCACTTCGGGATCTTCATCTAGAGCGGTCAATATCGAAGAGATACAATAATCTCAATGTGTTATCTGGAAATTAAGCTTTTAAGTTTGCCTGGCATGATTTTCGCACAATTTAAGACATTTGGTGATATGTACAATGTGGGGCTGCAACTGATGAGACAGGCTGCCCTCAGTTGGTCGGAGACTGCGCGGTTAATGACTTTTACGTTCAGCTAAGGAGGTTGGTAGGGTGCCGTCTGATGTTCCTGTGATCGTCGTCAAACCCTCGAGGGGTTGGGTCTCCCTCAAGCTCAACGAGTTGTGGCATTACCGGGAGCTTCTCTATTTCCTGACTTGGCGGGACATCAAGGTGCGCTACAAGCAGACAGTTCTTGGAGCTGCCTGGGCCATTATCCAGCCTTTCTTCACAATGGTGGTTTTCAGTCTTTTTTTTGGTCGACTGGCGAAGATTCCTTCTGATGGCATCCCCTACCCGATTTTCGCTTACGCGGCTCTGGTTCCGTGGACATTCTTTGCCAGCGGCTTGAATCAGTCAGCCAACAGTCTGGTGGGGGATGCCAACCTGATTAAGAAAGTTTATTTTCCGCGCTTGGCAATCCCCATCTCCAGCGTCATCTCAGGCGGGCTGGACTTTGTGCTAGCTTTCATTGTGTTGCTGGGAATGATGCTGTTCTACGGGATATTTCCAGCAGTGAACATCATCTGGCTGCCATTTCTTCTTTTGCTGACTCTTATTACTTCCCTGGGTACAGGATTATGGCTTTCGGCATTAAATGTTCAGTTTCGTGATGTGCGCTATACTGTGCCATTCCTTACGCAATTCTGGCTGTTTGCAACGCCCATCGCCTATCCCAGCAGTTTGTTGTCGGAACCCTGGCGCACGCTTTATGGCATAAATCCTATGGTTGGTGTGGTTGAGGGTTTCCGCTGGGCCTTGTTGGGTACAGATACGGCTCCCGGTCCAATTATTATCGTCTCTTCGCTGGTGGCTCTGGCGCTTTTAATCGGAGGCGCATACTATTTCCGGCGGCTAGAAAAAAGCTTTGCCGATGTGGTTTAGGGTGAACATATGAGTGATATTGCCATCAGAGTAGATAGTCTGGGTAAGCAGTATCGCATAGGTGGCAAACAAGAAGGATACAGGACCCTCCGTGAAACCTTGACTGATACTTTTGTATCACCTTTTCGCCGGGCCCGGAAACTGCTGCAGGGACACGCTTATGGTGCGGCAGAGTTGGACGAGACCATTTGGGCGCTCAGAGACGTCTCCTTAGAGATCAAGCGGGGCGAAGTGGTGGGCATCATTGGGCCTAATGGAGCGGGCAAGACCACACTTCTCAAGATCCTTTCCCGCATTACCGAGCCAACAGAAGGGCAAGCCGAGATCCGTGGCCGGGTGGGCTCCCTTTTGGAGGTGGGCACCGGTTTTCACCAAGAGTTGACGGGGCGGGAGAATATCTATCTCAATGCCGCCATTCTCGGTATGAAGAAAACCGAAATTGAGTGCAAGTTTGACGAAATTGTGGCCTTTGCAGAAATCGAAAGGTTCCTTGACACCCCGGTGAAACACTATTCCAGCGGCATGTACGTGCGGCTGGCCTTTGCCGTCGCCGCCCACCTGGAACCAGATATTCTGCTCGTGGACGAAGTGCTGGCGGTGGGTGATGCCGCCTTTCAAAAAAAATGCATTGGTAAGATGGGAAGCGTGGCTGAGGCTGGACGGACGGTATTGTTTGTCAGTCACAATATGGCTGCAATTCAGGGACTGTGCAAAACGACTATGGTTCTGGAAGGCGGCAGGGTGGTGTTTCGGGGGGAGACCACCTCGGCCATTACCCGGTACCTCGCGAGCACAGCAACCGCGCAGGAGGCCAAGGTTTCCTTGATAGACGGCACCGGCAGAGCATCAGGCTGCGAGGCGGTCCTGCGGGAAGTTGAAATTAGAGCGGACGGTAAGCCTTCCACAAGCGTCGGCATGGGCGAAACACTTGAAATCTCCGTCTCCCTCAAGAGCGGTCAGGCGGTACGCAAGGTGGGGATCGTCTGTGAAGATACCCTGGGACGCCGTCTGTTCGTTGCCTCCACCCAATACCATAATCCGACTTTGTTTGGCGACTCCACCACTTGTGCCAAGATAATTTGCTCCATTCCAGACTTGCGGTTGGTTCCCGGTGTCTATTACGTTTCCATATACGTTGCGGGTGCCACCGAGCAGCTCGACAAGGTCGAACAAGCTGTAAGCTTCACCGTGATCGAGAGAGACGTCTTCAAGACAGGCACTTACCCGACTCAGTGGAAAGGGCTCTTCTACAGCCCGGCAGTTTGGCGGTTGGAAAGTTTTAATTGATTGGACCTGTAAGGAATTGCTGCCTAAGTAATGGGAACCTCTGCAAGATAAACTATGACAGAAAGTCCCGAACATGTCAGGAATTAAATTTATAACTGCCATATACGGTGAGGATTATCTGCCTCTGCTCGCGCCGCATCTTTACACAGTTAGAGATAAACATCCAGACGCAGAGGAACTTGTGCTCTGGCAAAATTTGCTGCCCCATGAAATCGCCTTGTTATCACTAGCTTTCCCTCATTGCCGCTACATGCAAATAGAAGAATCCATAGAAGGTAACGCACATCAAAAGGTTTCTCGAAAGACGCTTTGCTGGCGTGATGCTTGCCGACAGTACCCGAATGATATGCTCTGTTTTATTGACTGCGACACACTCATTGTGAGGCCAATAGACAAATTTTTGACTGATGATTTCGATCTCATCTTCACTTGGAAGGACGAGCCGTTTCCTTTAAATACGGGTGTAGTAATAGTAAGAGATGGCCGAACTGGTGAGGCTTTCTTTAATGAATGGGCGGCACGCACCGAACGCATCGTTGCTGACCCTGCTGCACTTTCCTTCGCCTGCGGAGTGAGCGGAGGTGCAGACCAGCACTCATTTCGTGAGCTCATGGGCTTCACCAATTATGATGGGCGGTTCAGGCGCAAGGTTGCAGGGCGTGATTTTGTATTTAAAGGCGTACCCTGTCAGTTCTTGAATGAGACAAATAGTGTACCAATAACTGAGGACACCCACATTATTCATTACAAGGGTGGGTGGCAGCCCATTATTCTGCGTGGTCAAGACTTTAGTGAAAGCCGTCCGGAGCACCAAGGTCGCGAGATGTATGATTTGTGGATGAACACTTCGACACAGGCCAAACAGTACGTAGCCAAACATGTGGTTAAACATGCCGCCAGTCAATGTTTAGCGAGATTTAAACAACTAATTGACACGTATGAAAAGCGTGGAATCCTACATAGTGAAATGCTCGCCATTTGTGCAGTGTGTGACCAACTGGATGTTGAAGTGATAATTGAATCTGGTCGAGCACGGGGACAAAGTACCTACACCCTTGCAAAGTATTTCAAAGATAGGCCGGTCAAGATCATTAGCATCGACTGGAAGGGTAGTAGTTATTTCAATGAAGAAGACGACGCGTTCGCCAGAGAGCGATTGGCAAGCTTCCAAAAGGTGGACATTCTCTATGGGAACAGCAGCAGGATCATGCCAAGATTGCTAGGTAAGCTGGAGGGGAAGCGGGTTGCACTCTTACTGGATGGGCCCAAAGGACAAGGAGCGGTTGACTTGTTAAGCACCTTAACTGCAGAGCATAGCAACATTGTGGTGGCGTTTTTGCACGACACTATGAAAGGCACTCCGCAACGGCATAGTCTAGAGAATACTTTTGCCAGAGTTTTTTTTACGGATGACGAGGAATATGTCAAATCATATGATGAGTTGGATAACTCTTGCACCAAGCAAGGCCACTGGCGACCCTACTGGAACAAAAGCTATGGCCAGATAAAAAGCTACGGCCCTACCTTGGGCGTTGTTTTCCCGGTGGCTTCTGAATTAGCCAGTTTGAAGTCTACAACTAAAAATTCTTTGAGGTTGCCCATAAAGAAATTACTCTCCGCCGGAACGTTGCTGGCTCATTGGTTAAAGAGGTCGATTGTCAAAACCTAGGATGTCTGCAATTAATTTGTCACCGGGCCTGATCTTGCCAAGGTGACATAAAACCACCTGCAATGGAGCACGTAAAGAGAAGTGGTCGGTAAAGCTCTAAGAATTATCTTCCAGCAATTCTTGCAGCCACCAGGAGGTCGGGTCAAAAAGCGTATCGACGGCTTTATGATGCACCTCGATCTTGATGACGGCGGTATTTCCACACCACTCTATTTCTCCGGAGGACGGGAATTGGCCTTCATGGCCATTCTCAAGGAAACGGTTTCCGAAGGCATGGTTTGTTTAGATATAGGGGCCAACATCGGTCACACTACCCTGTACATGCTAAGAAATGTTGGTGATTCTGGTTTCGTCTACGCCATCGAGCCCGATCCTCATAACCTCGAATTGCTTGAATCTAATGTCCAGGAAAACCTTTTTCAATCCAGGTGTGAGATCGCCCAGATCGTCATATCCGACAAGAATGAAGAGATTGACTTCTGGCTGGCTGACCGACCCAACCTGAATAGTGTAAGGAGAACGGGCCACAGTAAGAAACAGATCAAAGTTCCGGCATATGCCCTGGGAACTTTTTTGCAAGACCGTAAATGTCCGGACTTTATCAAAATGGATGTTGAGGGACACGAAGTTAAGATCCTTGAAGGGGGGCTAAGATATTTTACCATCAATCCCTGCAATGTTCATATTCTCCTGGAGGTACATCCCCAATTCTATGACAGGGATAATGATCTCTCCGCCATCCTCAACAAATATTTTTCTATCGGTTTCTTCCCAAAATACGTGGTTTCCACGCCGATTTCACAACCGCGATTATTCAAAGAAGCTGCTTATGTTCCCAGCAGAATTGTGCATACTGATGGCAGGGAGCGGGGAATCTACGAGAACGTTCGGCAGGAGGATCTTATCCGATTTGCCTGCCGCGAGAACATTGAGGGTGAAGCAAGAAAGATTGTTCGCAGTTTCCTTCTTACAAGGGAAAGTTAGTTATGTGGCGGGTGGAAATTTCGCCCCCGACCGAGATTTAATACGATCAAAAAATGCAATTCCATACCGACTACCAATATACCGATCGTGAGACCAAGGTAAAGTACGTCTGGCTAAAGTATCGATCTATATTGCAGGGAGCAAAGATACTGGATGTAGGCGCTGACAAGTGTTACCTGAAGCAACATCTTGACGAAAAGACTTCTTATTGGGGCATTGGCTTGGGCGGAGATACTGACCAGAAAGTAAATCTGGAAAGGGAGGCGATACCCTTTGAGGATAACACCTTCGATTGCGTGCTCTGTCTGGATGTCTTGGAGCATCTTGAGAACATCCATGAAGTCTTTGATGAACTTTGTCGAGTCACCAGACGCTACACCATAGTCTCGTTGCCTAATCCTTATGCTGATCTCTGGAGAATGCTTAGATCCGGCGAATACCGCCACGGCGTCGCCATGAAATTTTATGGCTTACCCTTAGAACCTCCAGAGGACCGCCACAAGTGGTTCTTCTCCAAAGAGGAAGCGGAAAAGTTCATTGTCTACCGCGCTGCTAAAAACAACATGAAGATAGTGCAGTTGGACAATGAAGGTGTGATTGGAGAGGGATCTGGATGGCGGAGGTGGTTACATGCTCTGGCGCGAACAATTTTGTTGCGCAGGGACCTAAATCAGACGAATCTCTACGCTGGCAGACTCTGGGCGCTTTTGGAGAAATGACGATATGGCCAGGCGCTTGCTCCATGTGCAGTTGGTGCTTTTTTTTACTCGTGGCATGTCCGTAAAAGGTTGGGACGACGCTGGCATGCTAGAGCGCGAGGTGCTTCTTTACAACAGACTCAAGGCTCACTTGGGACAGATAACCTTTGTCACCTATGGCGACAGAAAAGATCTCGGCTACAGTGATATCCTGAGCGGTATTCGCATCGTTTGCAACCGCTGGAAGCTGCCAACAAGTTGGTATATCAGCCTTATAACAAAATTTTATCCCTTGGCCACAAATGGAGTGGCGGTGTTCAAAAGCAATCAGTTGCGAGGTGCAAGCGTCGCCCTGAAAGCTGCTCGTAGGTGCGGGAAAAGGTTCATAGTTCGCTGCGGTTACATTCTTTCCGAGTTCGCTGAGCTGCAGCATGGTCCTGATTCAACTCAAGCTTGTCAAGCGAGAGATTTGGAGAAATATGTCTTCTCTTCTGCGGACAAAGTGGTGGTCAGCACCTCAAGGATGCAACACGCGATTATTAAGCGTTACAATCTTTCGACGCAACGAGTAACTGTAATCGAGAACTATGTAGATACAGATTCTTTTCTGCCAGAGTCGAATCCTCCCGAGCAGTCCGGTGGTCGCCTCTGTTTCGTCGGCCGTTTGGAGCAGCAAAAGAATCCCTTGGCATTGCTGGATGCCATTAAAGGTCTGGATGTGGAACTTGTTGTTGTGGGCAACGGTTCTTTGCGTGGTCAACTCCAGGCAGAAGCAGAGAGGAACAAACTGGCGGTGCAGTTCCTTGGAAACGTGCCCCATAAGCAACTGCCCGAAATTTTGAACAGTACCAATGTCTTTATTCTGCCCTCTTACTATGAAGGCCATCCCAAGACACTCATTGAAGCCATGGCTTGCGGACTCCCCGTTATTGGCACGAATGTGCTAGGTATTCGGGAACTAATTGACCATGGGGAAAACGGTTATCTGTGTGGCACCACGCCGGAGGAAATCAGGGAAGCGATCAAAGATGTTTTGAGCGATAGTGGGGCTCGGGTACTTATGGGGCGAAAGGCGCGAGAGTTCGTTCTGGAACACTTTTCCCTGGACAATATTGTAGCGAAGGAACTGGCGCTGATTGAGGAGTTGGCAGCCTAGAAGACCTTTCAACGGGGAATTTTTCTTTGGGGTGTGGTGGCTGTTGCCTCAAACATCTGCAGTTGGAAAGACTGTTAGGAAAGAGACCTTGATTAAGAGAGTTGCAGATGGTTCCTAGAGTAAGCGTCATAATGTCGGTTTATAACGGTGAACGTTATTTGCGCGAGTCCGTGGAAAGTATCCTTAATCAAGTCTTTGCCGACTATGAATTTATAATTATTGACGATGGTTCCACAGACAGTACCTGGAAGATTCTTAGAGAATACGCGGACCAAGACCAACGGGTTAAATTGGTCAAGAACAA
>PVMK01189032.1_pt1 | contig 31680 bp, 30 predicted proteins | sample 1853481 | NCBI WGS metagenome assembly PVMK01 (sample SAMN08533507, study PRJNA380276) | Marine sediment metagenome, whole genome shotgun sequencing project.
ACCTTGAACCCGTATAAATGAATCCGGTTAGCCATTTATTAACAAGCTGGGTCGTTGCAAATACGGTGGATCTTACTGCCCGGGACAGGGCGCTGGTCACCCTGGCAGGAGTGGTTCCGGATATCGACGGCCTGGGTGTTATTGCTGAAATACTGACGGAGCATACGACTTTCCCGCTTCTCTGGTATAGCAAATATCACCATGTCCTGTGCCATAACCTGGCATTCGGCTTGCTGCTTGCAGTGACGGCCATCTTGTTTGGCGTCAGACGGTGGATGACTGCATTTCTTGTTCTGGTGGTTTTCCACCTCCATCTTCTCGGCGATCTTGTCGGCTCCCGGGGACCGGATGATTATCAGTGGCCGATTTCCTATTTGTTTCCCTTTTCAGACAGATGGCAACTCATCTGGACCGGCCAGTGGGAGTTGAATGCCTGGCCTAATGTTTTGATTACAACACTTCTTTTAGCAGCAACGATATACATCGCCTGGAAAAAAGGCCGCTCTCCTCTCGAAATAGTTTCAAAAAAAGCAGATGCGGCTTTTGTCTCGCGTTTAAGAAAGTTGCAAATTTTTTGCTTGGATTGAGCAATGAAAATCCCCATGTCTCTCTAACGCCGGTCGGCTAATCGAGGATCGAACTTGAATCTTTGGGATTTTCCTATTTTCATGCCGGCAAAGTCGGGATGGTTCGGATTGATCAGGTAGTTGTATTCTTCCATGATGATGGTGCCGGCAACTTTCAAGACGGCAAATTTTGACCGGGAGATCCATTTGTAGCCTATTTTCTGAGTTGATTCGGAAGGCGGTGGCCGATTCCAGTCCTTTAATTTCATCCAGGGAAGACTCCATACCCAATCCGACCCAGCAAATTTACTACCTCTTGTGCGCCCCAAATCCGTATCCGAATATTCCAGTGGTATTTTGTACCCTAAACCCCGCACGGGTTTTTTCAGCCAACCCTCCACCGCCTCTTCGCTTTCAAACACTTCCAGAGCCTTATCGTAGACCCGGGCGACACGAAGCACACGTTCCGATTCGTCGGTTTTCAGCCGGCCGTCTTGTCGCCTGCGATTTAAAGTACGTTTTGATATCTGCACAATATTGGATAAAAGATTGTCGGAGACGTTCATGACAAGGCCCCCCCTCCTTGTTTGGCATTTTACCACATTATGTGTGCCAGATGCCTGTTTGTAAAGGAGGTTTTTTCTTATACTTTTCCTCAAAATCGGGTAATTTTTTTGCTCGAATTGAGCATCATTTTATGCTTTAACAGCGATGCTCTTATAAAGCAAAAAAAGAATGGCTTGTAAAGAAAGCGCTGTGATTACTTAAGATCTCGTCATTCAGCTTGGAAAAAGAGCCGTGACTCCTTAATTTTAAAGGGATTGCATGAAAATTGGAGATGGGTCTAATTCAGGAATTCAGGAATTCAGGGATTGAGGAATTTGGGAATTGAAGATTTTGAGAAGGAAATTAAGATTAAGAGGAATGTCGCAATATTCAGAAAGAGGCGACAGATTCAGTTGAATTCAATATTCTCGCACGGTAAGTATCAGCACCGGAAACCGGAGGTCATTCATCAATGTCGATTGACAAATAACAGTTTGCGTACTATATTTTTAACAAATTGTTACTAACAATTAATTTATAATTGTTTCCCAAAAAATTACTAACAATTGATTTAAGTACAGACCACATGATTTATTATGAAAATAGCTCTTTTTATTTTGTGAATATGGGATAAGTCAATATTTATAACCACTTAACCAATCAACTAATCACCCAATCAACGATATCTCAAGCATGGAAAACCCTTTCAATTATACCGGCATTGTAAGAGGGGCCGCATTTTGTAACCGGCAAACCGAGCAGACGGAGTTGCTGCAGTTTATAAAAGGGTCTCAAAATGTGCTTTTGTATTCTCACCGCCGTTATGGGAAAAGCTCGCTCATATATCGACTTTTTAACCGACTGGAGCGGCAACGACCTAAAATAGATACGCTTTACGTTGAATTATATGGCACCTTATCCGAAAAGGATTTCGTTGCCGCCATCCTGACCAGCCTGAATCAAATCGAATCCAAGCTTGAAAAACTGGTAAAACTGGTTCGAAGCGCTATTAGATCGGTTAAGTTAGGAATGTCAATCGACCCGATCACGGGTTCACCGGGCGTTTCGGTTTCATTTGATTCCGGCTACACTGATGCGATGCTCAGCAATGTTCTGGGGCTGCTTGGCCGTCTTTCAGAAAAACGCAAACTCATGGTAGTATTTGATGAATTTCAGGAAATTGCCGGCTACAAGCAGGAAGGATTTGAAAAAAGGCTTAGAGCGATAATCCAGCAGCACGAAAATATCAGCTATTTTTTTTGCGGCAGCCAGCGCCACATTCTCACTGAAATTTTTACCAATAAGAACCGTGCATTTTATAAGCTGGCCCAAAGTTACCCGCTGGCTAAAATTCAAACCGACCAATATGTACCCTGGGCGCAGAAGCTTTTTTTGAAAGAAGGCAACAAGATCGAAGCACAACTCGTCGAGGAGATCCTCTCCCGGTGTGAAAATCACCCCATGTATGTGCAGCAATTTTTATTCTATCTATGGGAAGAAAAAGTTACGGAGTTTTCTATAGACACAGTCGATGAGATAGAACGAAGAATTCTTCAAAGCAGCCGGAATGAATTTTTAAATCTCTGGGATTCCTTGACGTTGAACCAGAAAAAAACGCTCAAACTGATCCTTCTCACCGGTGGCAGGGAAATGTTTTATGCCAATGCTCTGCAGGCCGTTGACCTAAACGCCGGTTCACAAGTTACCCGGTCTTTAAAAAAACTCGTCTATGACGACATCGTGCTTAAAAACGATGATTATAAAATCCAGGATGTGATGTTTAAAAAGTGGATCCAGACCTTTTTATTCAAATAAGAAACGGCCGAGCAAAAAATATGTTATCCTAAAGCAACATCCAGAGTCATCATGACGGCAAAGCCCAACATCGCTCCAATGGTTGCGACATCCGTATGTTTTTGAAGTTGGGATTCCGGAATCAGCTCCTCAACCACAACATAAATCATCGCTCCCGCCGCAAATGCAAGGGCGTATGGAAGAATGGGTCGCATATATATAACCGCAACCGCTCCCAGAACGCCTGCTATCGGTTCGACAACGCCGGATAACTGCCCATACCAAAAACTTTTAAACCTCGAAAGACCTTCCCGGCGCAGCGGAACTGAAACTGCAGTTCCTTCAGGAAAATTCTGGATACCAATCCCCAAAGCCAGTGCGATGGCACCGCCCAGTGTCGCTGACGGTAAATCAGCGGCTAAAGCGCCAAATGCCACACCGACTGCCAGTCCTTCCGGTATATTGTGAATCGTAATTGCCAATACCAGCAGGATGCTTCTCTGCCAGTTTGTGCTGATCCCCTCAGCTTCCTCTTTAGGAAATCCAGGATGTAAGTGAGGCAACAGCTTGTCGATAAGCCAGAGAAAAGCTCCGCCCATTAGAAATCCTGAAGTTGCGGGAACCCAGGCAGGTAAATTTGATTCTTCAGCCATCTCGATTGCCGGAGCAAGTAAAGACCAATAAGAAGCTGCAATCATCACACCGGCGGCAAAACCAAGCATGGCATCCAGCGTTTTTCGATTGATGCTTTTAAAAAAGAATACCAGGGCTGCACCTGCAGCAGTCACCAACCAGGTAAACAAAGTCGCAATCAGTGCTTGAAAAATTGGATTAAATCCAGCAAAGAAATCGATCAACATAATTATCGCTCCAGTTTTCGTAGGTTTTTACATAAATCGCAACAGTTTATCCAACCGCAGAGATTTTTTAATAGAAAATAACGTTCTTTTAATACAATTTAATTGGCCACAGACCCACACAGACTGACACAGACAACTCTTTTTTTAGGGTCTAATTCCCCGCATTGCTGCGATATAATAGACATTACTCTTTTAGCCAGATACCCCGTCAGCTCTGCTGCGGGGAGGCATCATTTGTATTTTGGCTTTCTCTGCGATCTTTGCCTGCCCAATGAAATCTCTGTTGCACTTATTTCATCGGGGCGGTGAACTACTACCATAAATCAAAAATTTCTTGGCTGCAACAGCAAGCGCTCGCCCGGGCCGAAGCAGAGTTTTCTCACAAGATAAACGACAACCAGGGACCCGATGGCCGTCGAGCCCACCAGCATGACCATGACGATAATCTGATAACGAATGGCCTGCAGTGGATCGGCTCCGGCCAGAATCTGCCCGGTCATCATGCCGGGAATAAACACTATCCCCACCCCCATCATGGAGTTGATGGACGGGATCATGCCCGCCCGCATGGCGTTGCGGAACATATCCTGACTGGCCTCTTTATAATCTGCGCCCAGGCACAGCATCATCTCCACTTCAAGTCGACGCCCGCGCAATTCTCCCAACAATCGTTCCAGCGCAATGGCGATGGCGTTCATCGAATTGCCGATCACCATGCCGCCCAGGGGGATAAAATACTGTGGTTTCCACCATGGTTCCACATTTATCAGCACAGCTGTCACCAGGTAGGAAACGATTACATAGCTGATCACCATGGAAGCGAACAGCGGCCAGAAAAAGGCCACCTGCTTTTCTTTGATCCGATTGCGGATTTCCCATGCGGCAAAAAAGATCATGAAGCAGAATACCGCCAGAACCAGTGCGGCGTTATCAATATTGAAAATAAACTTCAGGATGTAGCCGAGCAGTAACAGTTGCACAAATGTGCGGATCGTGCCCACCATCAGGTCCCGTTCCAGTTTGAGGGCATGATACAGGGAGGTGATACCGGCGGCAAGAATGAATACGAGCCCGATAGCCAATTGGCCAATGCTGATGGAAATGATCTCCGGTGTCATTTATACGCCTCCACCCGGCCGTTGGCGATTTTCAGGGAGTTGAATTTTACCCGCTTCGGTTCAAACTTTCGATGGCTTACCATCAATACCGTTAAACCGGATTTTGCACACAGGCGCTCAGCGGTTTCCTCAACAATCCGACTGCTTTTTTCATCCAGCGCACTGGCGGGTTCATCCAGAAGAACGACCTTGGGGTCGAGCAGCAATCCACGGATAAGGCACAGGCGTTGAAGCTGACCGACGGATAGGGTCTGCGCATTGGTTTCCAGGCTGAGATCGGTTAAAAGAAAATTGTCCAGCTGAGCTTTGAGTGAGGTGTCGTCCGGAGGAATCTGGTCACGATTGTTCTTAAAGGTAAATGCCAGCAGCAGGTTTTGCCGAACCGTCCCGTCAAAGGCGGTGGGTGTCTGTTGAATATACAGGATCGATCGCCGCAGCACAGGAGGTCTGTACGATGCCAGCGGTTTGCCGTTGAATAGAACGGTGCCTTGCGAAACCTCTTCCAGGCGGTTAATCAAACGCAAAAAGGTCGATTTCCCCGATCCGGACGGTCCCCGGATCAGATAAAAGTTTCCGGCATCTAATTTCAATGAAAGATTATCAAAAAGGACCCTGGTACCGGAAAAGGAAAATGTGACTTTTGAAAATTCAATAATAGGTGTGTCTTTCTTCATGTCTTTTTCAACCGGTGAAAAACTTAACGGCATAGACAGTTCATTTTCTGACAGGATCAACAGGATGGACAGGATAGAGAAATACCAATCCAAAATAAATCCTGTAAATCCTGTCTAAATAAATTAAGTTTCATATGAATGATAGAGCAAAGCGATACAATCAATCCATAATCCAAAATTCAAAATCTAAAATTGCCTCTAAAAGCTGATTTGACAGAATGAAAACGGGATGAAAGTTAAGAACCGCGTTATGCGTGATTTCATCACCCTAAGCTTGAACCCCTGAACGCCTACCTTTTCTTTTTTTGCATCGCCGCGTGTTCGGCTGCCAGCTCGTTTAGCAAACTTTGAATTGTCCAGGTTTCCGAGGTAGGCGTCAAGGTGGCCCATAGCGTCTGTTTCATCTTCGATTTGCGGCAGCCGGTCATCAGCCCGTGCATCTCATTTTGGGTGATGCCGGCCATAATGATGGCTCGCGGCAGCTCCGAAGAAACTCCCCACCCTGAACTATCCTCAAGTTTCAAGAGTTCGCAGAGCTGAATATCCGCCTGGTTTTCTGTTACCCAGACTTTGGGTATCTCGGATAAACCGATTAATTCTAATAGCTTACTAAAGTTTGGCTGGACGCTTTGAGAAAATCCGCAAAGCAGCAGTTTGCGCGGACCGTACAGCGGTTTGTCGGTACGCGAGACCTTTTCAAATTTGGCATCGGTCATGGCGATTCTCATAGGCATTTAGTCCATTTTTTCTAACGACATGTTGTAAGAGAAGCAAGGTGTCAGGTGTCAGTGTTCGGGTTTCAGTAATAAAAAATTCCAAATAACAAATACTAAATACCAAATGGTTCGACAAGCTCACCACCACCCTGAGCCAGGTCGAAGGGCAAATCACAATGACCGAATTTCAAAATCCCAAACAATTGGCTTTTGATCTTATTTTAAATTTGGAATTTATAATTTGGAATTTATTTGGCCCAATTTTAAGATCAGGTGGTGCTTGTAATTTGTTATTTCTCTCCGAGCCGTAGGTTCGAACCTACGAGCCGGAGGCCGTATTGTCCCGGTTAGACAATTGCAGTTCAAGTTTTGGCTCTGACAACTGCCCCGCAGGGGCCATTTTTTCCGAGCGTAGTCTCGGAAAAAGTTTAGTTCCTTAAGCGCCCTATGAGCTGTTTAAACCAGCTTGCATTTATTTGATTGATGGATTCAATATATTTTCTATGTGAACGGGCCTGGCAATCAGTTTTTGCGCCAGCATGATTTGTTCGGTCTGCTTCCAGGCAGCCACATCAATTTTTCCAAACTCAAAATCCGGCCCCGGCAGCATGAGTATGCGGGTAGCGGGCAGTTGTTTTCTCACAATTTCTTCCGGCGTTTCCGGGTCGTACTTCAAAACGGTTTCAATGGCCTTATCCTTATTTCCCGGATCCAAAGCCTCACGCCAGGCTTGCAAAAGCGCTTTTTTGAATCGCTTTACGGTCTCCGGGTGTTCTGCCAGCATTTTTTGGGTAGTCACGACGGAATTGGCGACAAATCGAATACCCAACTTGCTTGGACTCATGAGGTCAAACTTTTCCCCTGCTTTACGCAGCTTTTCACCGATAATGGGTGCCTGGGCATTGCGGTAAAGAGGCCACAGATCAACCTTCCCCAGGTAAAACGGGGTGTAATCGTAACGGACGCTGAAAAGATCCACCTCGTCTTCCTTAATATCGTATTTGGCCAGCAGAGCGCGCATGATGGTTTCATCATTGCCGCCGTAAGTGATTCCGATGATTCTGCCTTTGAGATCCTGGGGCGTTTTCAGGGGTGTTTTGTCCGGTCGGTAGATCCAGTGCAGGGGATTGACCTGAAAGAGCTGGGCCAGCACCACAATCGGCGATCCTTTGGAAACCGCCCGAATGACCTGATCCGCCGAGGCCACACCAAACTGGACATGACCGATTTCCAGCTCTTTGATGGCGTCCTTTTCAGGTCCGCCCGGTTTCACGGTGACTTTCAAGCCGTTGCGTTCAAAGTTACCATGGGCATCCGCCCACAGATCACCGACAACACTGATGTTGAACAACCATTTGAGCCGATAACTCACTTTTTCAAGGGGTTGCTCCTTTTTGCCGCAACTTCCCATTCCAAGAGCGAGAGCTATGGCTACCAATAATACCCCGGCAATTTGAAGTCGTCGTTTCACAATACTCTTTTTCCTTTCTACAGGTATCGTTGATTGATTAAGTGGTTATAAATATGGATTTATCCCATATTCGCAAAATACTTGGACTCTTCATGTTTCAAAAGAAAGGACAATTAGGACACAGATAAACACGGATGAACACGGATTAAAAAGAAAGTTTGTTTCGCCTTCGGCGAGAAAGGACACATGGCAAATAGGCACCTTTGTATATCTGGCAGGGATTCCGCCGCCGGGCGGTTTGTACTAATCTGCGTTTATCTGTGCAAATCTGTGTCCCAAAAGGTTTTAAAAAATCGTAACATTCTGAAATTATGACTATAATTTACCTAATCAACCATTCAACCAGTAAACTATTCAACGAGGTCTGTTCTAATTACTTTGCAGCCGTCTTTGCACAACAAGCCCCAGCCATTCCAAACACACCAGATACAATGATGTGCATATGCCGATCAAAAATAGTGCCACCAGGACTTTTGCCAGGTCACTCTGGTAGAGGGCGATGCGGATACTGTGGCCGATGCCGGCATTGGCCGCGATAAATTCGGACACAATGGTTCCCACCATTGCCAGGGTCCCGCTTCCCACAATGACCGTAGTAATTTTATTGATGTTCTCAAACGCACGGATTTTGACCTGCAGCCGCCAGTTCATTCTCAAGGTGGCTTCATAAAAATGTTCGATCTCGGGCACAGGTTCGGATAAAATGCCGATAAATGAAAGCAGCAGGGGAAAATAGCAAATCATGGCAGTGATCAATAGCCGGGAAGAGAGTCCGTCTCCCAGAAGGATAAAGATAATGGGTGCTACCGCTACGATGGGATATGCTTGAATGTTGTAAGCGGCCACTCGAATAAAGGAGCCGATCCAGAGGGTCAGGCGCCCGATGATTCCGACAATGGTTGCCAGACAAATCGACAAAATATGACCGAGAATGGCAACCGACATCGTATCAATCACATTGAAAAGGTATCTGATAAAAACACTTTGCCCGGTCTGCCAGATTTCTAAAGGGCTGGGAATGACATAGTCGGAAAGTTTCAGAGCATACTTGATCATAAATAGAATGGATATGCCGATCAAATAAATAATAAAGAATTGATAAATGCGTCTATAAAGCATTTACGATCTCCAGCATTGTGTGCTCAAGGTCTTTATTGGCCGGCGGCCTACCGTTGGAGTAGTCCAGCCCTCTGATCGATACGGTTTGAGGTGTTTTATGGAGGCTGCGAAGAATCAGAATCTGTTGGCAGAATTTAGCCACCTCCACCACATTATGGGAGATATAGAGAAAGCAGCGACGGGGAAACATGGTTTTCATCTTGAGAATAATTTTTTCTTTGGTGACTTCATCCACGTTGGCCAGGCTTTCATCCATGATCAAAAGATCAAAATCCTGTAACAGATACCGTGTCAGGTTGGTGCGATTCTGCTGCCCCAGGGAAAGCTGCGCAAAGCGTGAATGCATGCATGACTCAAGGCCGAAAGCCGTCACCAGTTCGTCAATTTTTCCTTTGTTGGAATCGGGGGTGGTGGCTGCCAGATGTTCCTGTACACGGGTCCAGCCCGGCAGCCGTTCCAGGTTGTATGCATACAGGATGTGGTGTATTTGCCGGACTGCAATTTCTCCTGAAAATCCTCCGATTTCACCGGTCATCATTTTTGCCAGGGTTGTTTTGCCGACACCCGAGGGTCCGAACAGCGCGTGGAAACCGGGAGCAGTAACAGCACAGGTCAGATTTTTGAATACTTCGTTGGTGGAGCCGGGATATTTATAGTTGATGTCTTTAAATTCGAGCAGCATTTGCATTGACCTGAACTCAAACCCGAAGCCATTTCGGCCTTCCCAATGGCAGTGAAGCTTATGTCAATTATTTATGCAAAATGATCATGAAAATGATTTCGTAAAGACATATATCCGAATCGAAAGATTCAGTCAACCTAACCTGGGTCCGCCGGAGGCGGAGAATTGAAGATTGAAGATTTGTGGTATCGCTTCGCTCTGTCTTTTGAATTAATAAAAATCGATAGAATTCCTTCCTTCGACATTCGATATTCTCTTTTCTATAGTTTCTTTTTCGATTTGACCGGCCGTTTTTTGGCCGGAGGCTGGGCTGAACCCTGAACCTTGAACCTGTGAACGGCTACTACCTGTGAACGGCTACTAAATGTAGAACTTCGGGCTTCGTCCCAATTGGATATTATTTACCCGGATTATGGCATATGAAATCGAGTGTTGGATACTTTTTACGCACTTATAGTTCTGCAACGACCTGTTTTATAGCTGGTTCCCTTATCTTAGTAATCAAATTTAAATAATTTATCCTGCATTATCAAACTGTTATATAGAAAACAGATTTACTGCTGCAACGTTGGCATGCACCTTGTAGATAGTAATTACAGAACCATAAGTCGCACATAGGCGTTCATGGGTTCAAAGGTTCAGAGGTTCAGGGGTTCCATTCTCGTCCCTGGACTGCATTTGAGATGCGTATTTACGAGAAAAGCAGCAGCTTGGTCAGGCCTGATCCAAAATTTGGAACCAAATTAGCTATTACAGATATCGTTGATTGGTTGATTAGTTAAGTGGTTGTAAATATGGATTTATGCCATATTTACAAAATAATTGGACACTTCATGTTTCAACAATCGTAACATTCTTAAATTATGACTATAATTTACCTAATCAACCAGTAAACCAGTAAACTATTCAACGAGGACTTCGGATATTTAATGTCTTTCTTTGTCCTTAACCCTGAACGTTGAACCCTGAACCTGTGAACGGTTACTACAGTTCATCACAAAGAACACCATAATCAAAAAAAATTAAACCAAAGGAGACGGAACATGAACAAAAAGTACAGAAAATTAAAAATTATGCTGATAGCGGCCATGGCGATTTTATTTTCGGGAATCTATGCATCTGCCGACTGGGGAAGCGGATACGGCCCCCATCGCGGGATGCATCAAGGTCAGGGATGGCATCACAAGGGCTATGGTGGTGCCGGATGCGGTGCCTTCGACAACTTGAGTGAAGATGAAATCAAACAACTGGATGCGGAGCGCACGACATTTTTCGAAGCAACCAAAGACTTGCGACGAAAAGTTTATCAAAAACGGCTCGAATTGGCGAGCGAACTGGCCAAAGAGAATCCGGATGCCGCCGCCGCCGCTGCCTCGCAGAAAGAAATATCTGATTTTAAGGCCCAAATGGCTCAAAAGCATCTGGAGCACATATTGCGTGTACGAAAGATCAACCCTGATTTGGCCAGGGGCTTTTTAGGTGGCGGCCATATGCCCGGAATGATGAACCCCGGCATGATGGGTCCCGGGATGATGCATGGCGGTATGATGGGCAAGGGTGGCTACGGTGCCGGTGGGCGTCGCAATTGTCCTTTCGATGGTCCCGGAGGCGGCTACGGTATGGGAAGAGGAATGATGGGATCAGGTGGTGGCTACGGCATGGGACCCGGTATGATGCATGGCGGCGGGTACGGCATGGGACCCGGATATGGCAGAGGACAGGGAATGATGGGCCCCGGCTGGTCCGATCGCGACAACTCCCGACAATACTATAAGGGGCAAGGCTCCCAGGCAGAATAGGATGCGTTGTTGAAGGGAGGCGACTGATAACGCCGTCTAAAAACTTTATCTGGAAGAATAAGGAATCGTAAGTTCAGACCTCCTAATTTACTATGAAAATAGCTCAATTTTTTGGACATTTTCGGGCGTAGTGAAGCCTTTTCGGAGAATAGGTTTCAGGTTTCAGGCCGGATCTCACTTTTTTACTACTGACACCTGAAACCTAAGTGACAGTGTCCAATTATTTTGCAAATATGGGATAAATCCATATTTATAACCACTTAACCAATCAACTAATCACCCAATAAACGATATCTGAAGTTTGAGGTACCTCATGCATAACATAAAATCGTTAAGACTCAACATCACAATAACTTTATTATTTTTCATTGTATTTATCCCCTGGAGTGGCGCGCTGGCCCAATGGGGCAATAATCAAGGTTGGCACATGGGCCCCGGGATGATGGGCGGCATGGGTATGGGATGGTTTGGAGGTATTTTTATGATTGTGTTTTGGATCCTTATTCTGGTGGGTCTGGTATTTTTCATCAAATGGCTGATTCAGACCACCAGTCGCGGCCAGGCAGGCGGGGGCGGCGGCAACCGGGCGTTTGAGATCCTCAAGGAGCGCTACGCCCGTGGCGAGATCGATAAGGCTGAATTTGAAACAATGAAATTGGATTTGTCTAATTAATCCACCCTGAAAAATAGCATATTGCAAGTTTGTAAGCTTTTCTGTGAATACTGAAGAATGGTGTTAAATTGAAGCTCCGCGGATTAATTACTTTATGCTGCGCATTTTTTTATGTTTTTTTGGTGATTTAAATCAGCTACTTGTTTATATAATAATGCAGGGAAAAATAAGGATATGATCAATCGACGTCAGTTTTTAAAAGTCACCGGTGCCGGAGCGGCGGGTCTATTGACGGGGGGAATAACTTCGTTTGTTGACACCTCCGGAGCCGCCGCCTCATCAAAACCAACGGAAAACTTCAATCCCGATCTTGATATCGCCTTAAAAGCGACCCCGGCTGAAGTACCGATACTGCCAGGTGATCCCACCCGGGTGTGGCGTTATCAGGGACAGGTGATAAAAGGGGACCCGGCAGGCCTGATTAATCTTGAGAGAAGTTACCTGGGACCTATCATCCGGACACACACCGGGCAAAAAGTCCGCATCCGCTTTACTAACGACATTGCCGATGAAACCATTGTCCACTGGCACGGATTACATGTCCCGGCCGATATGGACGGGCATCCACGCCTCGTTATTCCCAGGGGTGAAACCTATGTGTATGAATTCGAAGTTCGCAACCGGGCCGGAACCTACTGGTATCACCCCCACCCCCACGGTATGACCGGTCCCCAGGTGTACGGCGGGCTGGCCGGGCTTTTTCTGGTATCCGACGATGAAGAACAAGCGGCGGGGCTGCCCGCCGGTGAATACGATATCCCGCTGGTTATCCAGGATCGCGCCTTTGATAACCGCAACCAGCTGATTTACCTGTCCGGGCACCGCATGGAACAGATGAATGGGTTTCTGGGGGACTGGATTCTGATCAACGGCCAGCCGGATTTTATTCTGCCGGTAGCTACCCGTCCATATCGATTACGCATTTTAAATGGATCCAACTCAAGAATTTACAGACTGGCCTGGCAGGACGGCAATCCGCTGACTGTGATCGGCACCGATGGCGGTCTACTGGAAACGCCGGTTGAGCGAGGTTACGTGATGCTGGGACCGGCCGAGCGCCTGGAGTTGTGGGTCGATTTCAGCCGGTATCCGGTGGGTTCTGAAACAGCGCTGATAAGCCTGCCCTTTGATGGAGGGATGCTGGGTGGCGGACGAATGGGTCGCGGCATGATGCGCTCCGGCGCAGCCCTTCCCAACGGCGCCGGGTTTCCGGTATTAAGGGTAAAGGTGAATCGTCGGGAAAAAGGCGGACAGATCCTGCCTCAACGGCTTTCCACCATTAAGCGGTACAGAACCGCAGAAGCCGTAAACCCGCGGTATCCGAAAACATTTCAGCTGCTCATGCGGCATATGAGCTGGAGCATCAACGGCCGCACGTTTCAAATGGACGCGGTGGCCCGTGATGAACGGGTTAAAATGAACAGTATGGAAGTGTGGGAATTTATCAATGAAGGCGGTGGCGGCATGGGCATGATGGGGGGGATGAATATGCCTCACCCCATTCACCTGCACGGAAAGCAGTTCCAGGTTCTTGAACGGCGCGGTGTCATGCACGAGGGCTATGTGGATGAAGGCTGGAAGGATACGGTGCTGCTGATGCCCGGCGAACGGATTCGGATTCTGGTAAAGTTCGGGGACTACCCGGGGCTTTTTCTCTATCATTGCCACAACCTGGAACATGAGGATATGGGGATGATGCGCAATTATTTAATTGAAGGCGCACCGGCTGTAGCATGAACCGGATCATTATCTCCTTCCGAAATAGTTCACCGCAGACCCCAGTACCATCCTCCAGAGCTACGGGGCAGACCCCAGTACCATCTTCCGGAGCTACGGGGCAGGCGCAAAGGACGCTGAGGGTAAATTTTTAATTGCTTTCCGTTGATCTGCTAAAAACCCCAGCGGATAGGAAGAACGGAAAGCAATAAGAGCCATTTGAAAATATGATTTTGTCTTCAACAACTATATCCGGCCTGTAACCGCAATCCAGTTTGATTCCCCCATGATATCCTCAAATTGATATCCGGCTGGCATCAAAAAATGCCGGTTAAATAGCCTTATAAAATTGGGGCTCGGTTCCAATATCGGCTGGTGTTGGGTTTCGTATTGCGCAAGCAAACAGTTAACTTGTAGGTTGGGTGAAGTGAAACGGAACCCAACATAGTCCAGGGTATGCTAAACCCAACCTACAAGTTTCAAGATGGCCCATGTTAGAACCAACTCCGAAAAATCTTTTCTCCGTATACCTGTACAAATCGATAAATTTCTTCAGAATTCCAGCCATTTAACTCTAATCGGTAATTGCAACTTTTTTTTCTTGACAAAGGAATAGGTTTATTTTATTAATTCAATTAATCAACTATTCAATTAATTTAAATAATACTTGAAGGAATGCGATGAAAAATCCAAATCGATTTCTTAATACGGTGAAAAATCCAAACCGGCTTTTTAAGGATGCCATCTATGAGCAGTTTGCCCGCATTGGCAAGGCGGTTTCAAGTCCCAAACGACTGGAACTGCTGGATCTCCTTTGCCAGGGTGAGCGAACCGTTGAGGTTCTGGCCAAAGAATCCGGCCTAACCGTTGCCAATGCCTCCCAGCATCTGCAGGTTCTGCGGACAACGCGCCTGGTGGAAACAGAAAAAGTGGGGTTGTTTGTCGTTTACCGTCTCGCCGATCAAACCGTCTGCGAATTCTTTCGCAGCATGCGCGTGCTTGCCGAGAGCAGACTGGCAGAGGTTGAGCAGATCAAGCGCCGATTCCTGGAGGGAAAAGAGGGGATGCAACCGGTCGATCGGGATGAGCTGCTGGAACTCGTCCGAAAAAGAGCAGTCACCGTCCTGGACGTCCGGCCGGTTGAGGAATACAACACCGCCCATATTCCCGGAGCCTTATCCATCCCCCTTAAAGAGCTAAAGCTGCACTTGTCAGAGCTGCCTCGGGACCAGGAAATCGTGGCTTATTGCCGGGGACCATACTGCGTTCTTTCTGTTCAGGCTGTTGAAATGTTACGGGCCCAGGGTTTTAACGCCGTGCGCCTTGAAGAGGGAATCCAGGATTTGCGGGCCATGGGGTTTCCTATAGCTGTAAACGAAGAGGTCTAATACCAATATAGGAATTCCCGTCGATGAAAGATACAAAAAAAGCTCTATTCGCACTGGTAGCCGCAGCTATCACCATTGGCTACCTTTGGCAAACGAATCGTGTCGTCACCCCGACGGAGGCTACCTGGAACGATGTGCTGACTGAGGCCAAGCAGAGCAGCTATCAAATTATTAGCACGGATGAATTATGGGAGCGGTACGAAAAAGATCCCGATAAGATGCTTCTCGTGGACACGCGGCAAGAGTGGGAATATCGAACCGGGCATATTAAAAGTGCCAAAAATTTCCCCATCGAACCGACCTGGTTATCGCGCTGGCGCAATAAAGGGGCTCTTGAGACTTTTTTAGGGCCGGATAAGGAACGACTACTTGTGTTTTACTGAGCAGGGTTGGCATGAGTCCGCAGTGACTCGGCGGCCCGGGTGGCTGTAAAACTTGGTTATAAAAATGTCTACCGTGATCCTTTGGGTTATCCGGAATGGCATGCAAAGGGTCTGCCTGTGGACACCTCCCCGGCCGGACTTGCTGAGATGGCCGCGCAATCCGACACATCAAAACCTCTCCAGGGCTGGGCCGTAATTTGGACGCTTCTGGGTATCTTTGCCGGCGGCATCGCCCTTAACCTGACACCATGTGTCTATCCGTTGATTCCGATCACGGTTTCTTATTTTGGCGGCAAAACCGGTCAGAGCCAGGGGAAATTGTTGATTCACGGTGTCTGCTACATCGGTGGTCTGTCAGTTACCAACTCTCTGCTGGGCGTAACCGCCGCCCTTACCGGGGGTTTAATGGGGGCTATGCTGCAAAGCCCGGTTGTACTGGGTGCGGTTGCGGCCATTTTGGTATTTTTTGCCACCAGCCTCCTCGGGTTCTGGGAATTACGACTGCCCTATTGGCTGACCCAGGCTGCCTCAAAATCATACACCGGCTATTTCGGCAGTCTTTTCATGGGTATTACACTGGGCGTCGTTGCCGCACCTTGCATCGGACCGTTTGTGCTGGGATTGCTCACCTGGGTGGCCGGCATGGGCAATCCATGGCTGGGTTTTTTAATCTTTTTTACATTGAGCATCGGTCTGGGTTTGCCGCTTTTCTTGCTGGCCATGTTCTCGGGAAAATTGGATAAACTGCCGCGATCCGGTGAGTGGATGATCTGGATTCGCAAACTCATGGGCTGGGTGCTGGTGGGTATGGCCGCCTATTTCATTCGACCGTTTTTGCCTCAAACCGCAGGAATTTTAGTGCTGGCTGCTGTCGCCCTGGCTGCCGGCCTGCACCTGGGTTGGATCGACCGCGCCCGGGCCGCATTTCGGGCCTTTGATTGGATGAAGACCGGCGCCGGCATTATTGGGGTGGTAGTGGCTACCTACTTCATTGGCTCATTAATCATGCAGGGGCCCGGTGTGCAATGGCATGTATATTCAGACCAGCTGCTATTCGAAGCAGTTGAGAAACAAAAGCCGGTAATCATCGATTTTTCAGCCGCATGGTGTGCCCCCTGCCGGGAACTGGATGAAGTCACCTTCCATGACCGTGAAGTTGTCAAACAGGCGGAGCAAGACTTTTTTATGATCAAGGTGGATCTCACCCGTAAGGGCAATTCAGATGATGAGCGTCTTTTACAAAAATTTGAAGTCAAAGGCGTTCCGACAATTGTGTTTTTGGATCGGCAGGGAAAAGAACGCCGCGATCTGCGTTTGGTGGATTTTCTGCCTCCCGATCAATTTTTAGTGCGAATGGCAGAAAATAGAAAAATGTAGAAGACGGGAAACAATAATTTTTTTTCAAAAAGGAGGACTTCATGTTGAAAGTAAGATTTTTCAGTAACCTGCCCAATGGGAAGCCGTGAAAGCACTTTAAGAAAATGATGCCCAGGCTGGGTGAAAGATATGAAATTGTTATTGAAATCATTGAAAAACCAAAAGACGAATACATGACTGACGAATATTTTGAACTGGACCTACCGGTGGCCCCAGCCGTTATGGTGGGTGATGAAATCACTGTGGAAGGTACCGACGTTTCAGATGAAGAACTTGAGGAGGTGATTTGCAGACATCTCGGTCTGCCGAAACCGGTGCCGCATAAAAAGGGCATCTTTGGGCGGATCGGACGAAGAACTTAGCCGCCTGTGGCGGGACTTTTTCGACAGGATTAACAAGATTTTTTCTATTTTTATCCTGAACATCCTGTCTAAAAAATGGAAATTCCTATACTTTCAAGTTAAAGGAGGAAGCAGTTATGGAATTATTTAAAAAAAAGACGCTCACTGGGCTTGCCCGTACCTGCGGTTGATCTGCCAAAATTAGTCCGACGGCTCTGTCGGATGCACTGGCGGATCTGGCCCCACCTGCGGATGTAAACCTGCTGGTCGGAATCGAGACTTCCGACGACGCAGCAGTGTATCGGCTCACCGATGAGATCGCAATGATCAATACGATCGATTTCATCACACCACCGGTGGATGATCCCTACTGGTTCGGTCAGATATCGGCCGCAAACTCGATTTCGGATATCTATTCCATGGGCGGTCACCCTCTGACCGCATTAAACGTGGTGATGTTTCCCTCAAAACAGCTGGACATGGGAATGCTTAAAGAAATTCTTCATGGCGGCTGCGACAAGGTAGTGGAAGCAGGCGCCTGTCTCGTGGGTGGTCACAGCGTGGACGATGAAGAACCCAAGTATGGCCTCTGCGTAAACGGGGTGGTACATCCCGATCGCATAATCACCAACGCCGGCTCGCGGCCTGGAGACGCCTTAATTTTGACGAAGCCGATCGGCACTGGAGTTCTATTTAACGCCGTCCGTTCCGGAAAGATGACGTACAGGGATATTGAGCGAGAAGTGCTGCCGTCCGTAGCGGCACTTAACGGTCCGGCTATGGAAGTCGCTCTTAAATTCGAGCTGCATGCGTGCACAGATATCACCGGTTTTGGAATCGCCGGCCATCTATTCGAGATTGCTCTTGGCAGCGAATCAAGAGTCATCTTGAAATATTCGGATATACTGCTCTATCCTGGTGTGCTTGATATGTATCGGAAGGGCGAAACCACCGGGAGCAATCAGGAAAACCGCCGTATGGTTCAGAAAAATACGGAGATTCAAGTCTCGCTTTCCAGTATCGAGGAGGAAGTGCTCTATGATCCCCAGACCTCCGGGGGGCTTTTGTTCTCGGTTCCGGACGCGCAGGCAGAAAAGCTCTTGAAAGCACTTCATGCCGCCGGACTGCAATCGGCGGTTCGAGTGGGGGAAATCATGGACGGTCCTGCTGGGATAACGGTAGTATAGGGCTATGGGTATTTATGTTCTGATCGGTGGACTTGGACTAGTAACCGGCTTTCTGTCCGGCATGCTCGGTATCGGTGGTGGAATTGTTATGGCTCCCCTGCTCCTTTACGTACCGCCTTTATTTGGGTTTGAACCCTTACCGATGAGAATAGTTGCCGGATTAACGATCGTTCAGGGGCTTGTGGCGTGTGTTTCCGGAGCCCTGTCCCACCGTAAATTCCGGATGGTATCTAAGCGGTTATCCCTGTACATGGGTATCAGCATTTTTATCGCTGCGATGGTAGGCGGTGCCGGCGCCGGTTATGTTTCGAACCAAATCTTGCTTTTTATTTTCGCCGGCCTCGCCTTCAGCGCAGCTTTCTTGATGTTGATACCGGTAAAGGGAGAATGCGAGAATCCCGATGTTAAAGGCCTTGCATTCTATCGGTGGCGTGCAGTGACTTCGGCTTCTACGGTGGGATTACTGGGAGGATTGATTGGCCAGGGCGGATCGTTCATCCTCATACCGCTGATGACTTCGTTTGTCCAGGTCCCTACAAGAATTGCCATCGGTAGTAACCTGGCAATTGTATTGCTCTCATCTATGGCCGGGTTTATCGGTAAGGCCACCACGGGTCAGATCGAGTGGCTGATGGCTGTGCCAATCGTGCTGACCGTAATACCGGCTGCGCGCGTAGGAAGCCTGGTTAGTCGGAGAGTGCCGGTTTTGGGACTGAGACGAGCGTTAGCAGTCTTAATCGCTATTGCGGCGATTAGGATCTGGGTCTCTGTGCTATTCGGGTAGAAACTGGAATGAACAAGAGAAAACAGAACAAAGTACTGACATTTTCGAAGACAAACTTAAGGCCGTTATTTGTCAACATCTTGGCATTTCACCACTGAGGCCATCGAAAAAATGATTTTTCCTTTTAATCAACAGTCAATCCATAGTGTGTTTCTTTGTTTTTTTGATTTTCTATGAATTGCAATAATATATAAGAAGGGGTTAATACAGATATCGTTGATTGGTTGTAAATATGGGGGATGGTTCTATCTTCGGCCATTTTGTTGGGTTTCGCTGATAACACAAAAATGGCTGGCAAGTAGGTTAGGTTGAGGAACGAAACCCAACAAAAGATATCGGGATGCTCAACCCAACCTACGAATAAGCCGTGGCCGATGTTAGAACCAAGCCCTAAATATGGATTTATCCCATATTTGCAAAATAATCATAACATTCTGAAATTATGACTATAATTTGCCTAATCAACCTATGTTGGCAAAACTCCGTTATATTTCACAAAGTCGCTGCTGCTTTCGACATTTTAGATAACAAAGATGGAAAATTAGGTTTTCTCAATACTTTTTTCATCCTTGCAGATATACCTTGATGAACTTCAGTTTTTTTCATTTCTTGCCTTACAAGCTTTTCATCGATTTCAGCAAATCGGTCCTCAAGAGTATTGTGGCCGTTAAGAATGATTTGCACATATTGCCGATTAGATAAATTCTTCACCAACGGTGTATCAGCAAGCATGGCCTTTATCACTTTATTCAGCGATTGGGTTCCAGATTTACTTCTATACATCCTTTTTATATCCCTGAAAAAGCGTTCCAGAATGTTATTGGTCCGCTGTGGTTGAATTAAAATCCTTTCTCCATTTACAGTTGTAACCATGATTGGATCGGCAAAGAGTTTATCCCAATATTTATCAATCTGTTTTACCATCTTCTTGTAATCTACATTGCTTTCAACAGCTGCTTTGATTTTATCTGAGTTACGAAAAATTGTGACGGCTTCTTTAATTGTTTTCATGTCAACATTTTCACCATCATCATTTAATCCCTTTTTGCCATTGGCTACAGCTATACGCATCGCATCGCGCAGTTGATCAAATATCTGCACCTTTTCTTCCATCCTGCTGACAACTGTTTTTAGATTTCTGTCATTTATAGCCCGTGCCAGCACACGATTCAATTTGATAATATGTTTATCCTTTTTCTTCTTGGTTGATAAATTATCCACGATACCCTTTGCAGTCCTCAACCTTCTATAAAAAACAAGATGAGAGCGATCAAACGGAAAACCATATCCATCTAATTCGCTATCGGCATCCAATACCCATTTGGATAGGATATACGCTAGAACACTGGGCAAAACATCCCCGCTTTTGCCTTCATCCTTTAAGTAACAATCCAAACTATCAGACATCTCTGGCTGCGTCTCCATCCTTTCTTCTAAGGCTTTGACAATTTTTCGTAAAGATGGGCGAATACTGTATTTTGATAACTCACTTCTAATCCTTGCATATTCAATTCCAAAGAGATCCTTGCCAATATCTCGCAGAAAATGATAATGACAGATATAATCTAAAACCTTGGGAAAAACTTCTTTAACTGCTGATAATATACCGGCGCCCATATCATGAACCAGGGCAAGCGGTATACCGTAGCTGTCTTTGATCCGTCTGAGGAAAACAATGATCTTATCTGCTTTCTCTGAAGGTATCTTGATATTGTCTAAAACGATCTGTGCGATTCCGTCAAGAGCACTCATCAGATGTGGACTGTCGCCTTCACAAGTACCATCCAAATGTAAAATGTAGCCACCTCTTGATAAAAGCAAATCTTTTATCTTGCCACGGCTTTGTTTATGAGCAAGTGCCAGATAAATAATAAATTTCTTGGCCAAATATCCAATCTGCCGAATTGAAATCGGAATATTTAAGCTTTTGGTGTTGTCCCCATAACATTGTCAACCGTGATAGCAGTTAGAGAATGTAAGAAGCTCTTTAACCGAGCAAATAAGATACGTTAGACCGGAAACCATCAGAAACGATTGTCAACCCCTTAATTGCGTTTATACCAGAATATACAAGATGCAAATAAACATAATCGGCTATCATGTTGATATAATAACTGTTTATATCATTTAGGTCATAAAATCTTGGGAAATGAAAGATCTAAAACGCAATTAAATAGTTTACAGTGAATCGATGGTAATGCCTATGGATTCATAATTTACACCAGATAAAGTAACAACATTCTACAGTCACTATGAAGCTTTTAAGTTCTGCTTTAATCTGTTTTTCGTTCTTACATTCAACAAACAGCGCCATGCCGACATATACCAGAACATCAAATCCGGACCTGCATCCATGCGGTATCAGCTTTCGTGGTTCATCGCTGCGGTAAGTTCCGTGGCAACTGTCACAATGCTTAATTGTCTCATGGATTCTAACCAACCCAATTTCTAGGGTCGCTGCCGTTTTTGTATGGGTCTTGAAGACTTTCAGCTTTTTTCTACACCTGACACAATTGTAGTCGCTGGGAACAAACCTGGCAGTCGGAATCTGAGCAAATAATGTGGTTGCTGAAAAACGCCATGTCAACTGATCAATGCACTTTCTTAAGTATCGAATCAGTGTGAATCCGGAGTTTTTTTTTCGATGTCATAATGATCAAATACCGTCATAACATCATTTTCTGCTATCGGCAGCCCTCTGATAGCCAACGCTGATGCAACCTGGTCTGCACGCGGATGTCTTTTGGATTGGCGAATCACCTCGGCTAAAATCTCGATAACCATTGGCTGTGTAATAAAAACCGGTATTCGCCTTAGCTGCATTGAAAGTTTATCGCGTTGTTCGATCTGCTTTGTGCTTCGTGCTTTGTCGCTGCTCAGATAAAGAAATTGGCCTTCAAACATTGTTCGCTTTATCTGCTTTGATCTTACCAAATCCAATAACACGTTGTGAACACGAACCCTTAATTGTCTTTGAAGATCTGAATGAAATTTGCCCCCATCACCATTATCAACCAGATAGGTAACGGTCTTTTTTAACGAGCCATTTTGAGAAAAACCAATATCATCGTAAAACCAAATACCATCTGAGTCAAAGCGGGCAATATCGAAAAGCGTATAGTAGCGACCCGTATGAGTATAGCTGCAAAGATACTCAACCCCACTAAGTCGTCTGAAGACAGTCATTCGTGAAGTAGACTCAACAACTTCAAACAGATCTCTCATCTGAACTACTCGGCGACTTTTGATAAAGTTCTCAAGCTTTTTCTGAGCATCGATTCTTGGCATATTCCCTCCTGATACATTTAGGATTAGTATATCCTATATGTAACATATTTTGCCGAAAAATCAACCGCAATTTATCATAAAATCGTCTCCCATATTAACCGATATCGTTTATTTACTTGAAATTAATAAGTATTTTTAGTATTGTCGATTTTGAGCACCACACCGAAAATAGAGAAAATTGGATCAATATTGATACAATTAGGATTCCTTGTCCAATAATATATCCTTTTAATTCAGTATATTATAAAAATCCAACGGAGTTTTACCGTAATAGTAATCAACCATTCAACTAGTAAACTATTCAACGAGGTCTGTAATAAGTATGTGGGACTCAAAACATCCGCCAATTTTACGCAATAAGGATTACAAACGCCCCTCTGTTTTTACACCGGAGAATTTGCTCAGGGAGGCAAAACGGCAAAAAAACATTGCGGACCATAAAGTCCCCCGTATTTGTCTGCTTGATCCGGATGGCGATATTGCGCAAAATTTGCGTGCGGAAAAAAGGGCTGCTATCAATCCCTACTGGGCTTGCTACCATACCAAGATGTATATCTTTCAATATGGAGAAATAGAATTTGGTATTATTGGTTATGCAGTTGGGAGTTCCTTCTCGGTGCTGGTAGCCGAAGAGTTGTTTTCATCAGGGTGTCAGCTTTTAATTAGTATGAGTTCCGCAGGACAAATAGTTAAAAAAAGAAAACCACCCTATTTCATTCTCATAGAAAAAGCCCTGCGGGATGAAGGCACCAGCTATCATTATTTGCCCCCCTCCGACTACAGCAGACTCAACCGGGAGCTTCGTGATATGTTATCTGACGCTTTTATTCAATTTTCCCCTTCCATAGATCAAGGGGTCTGCTGGACAACCGATGCCCCCTTTCGGGAGACGGCCTCATCCATTGAACACTTTCGTTCCCTGGGAATACTGGCAGTGGAAATGGAAGCCGCCGCTTTATATGCCTTTGCCGAAGCGAGAGAAAAACCGGTAATCTGTTTCGCTCACGTAACGAATCAAATGGGAAGCATCGAAGGGGATTTTGAAAAAGGCTCTGTTAATGGTGGGTACGAGGCCATGCAACTTATTTATGCAGCTGCCAAAGCCTGGATGGACTGGAGACCGAAGTGATCCAAAACTTGTACCCGTGAACGCCTACCACAATTTAATAGAAGGGGTATGCTATGAACAATGAAGCCGTCAGCCGGCTGGTATTTTTTGTCGGTATTTTCGCTTTGATAGCCATTTGGGAACGGAGGTCGCCACGGCGCTCAATGACGACTTCCAAGAAAGTTCGCTGGATCAGCAATCTTGGCATTACCTGCCTTAATCCGCTGGTGTTACAATTACTGTTTCCTATCCTGGCCGTTGACATGGCCTTAAAGGCCCATGAGGGGGGCTGGGGTCTTTTAAACAATGTCGACCTTCCTTTCTGGCTAAAGTTGGTCATCGGAATCGTCGTGCTGGATCTGGTCATCTATCTTCAGCATGTTATGTTTCATGCAATTCCCATTCTGTGGCGGTTGCACATGATGCACCATGCCGACATGGATTATGACCTGACCACCGGATTGCGGTTTCACCCCATCGAGATTATTCTGTCAATGGGTATCAAGTTAACAGTAGTGGCAGCGCTCGGACCTCCCGCATTGGCGGTACTGATTTTTGAAATTCTTTTAAACGGTATTGCCATGTTCAACCATGGCAATATCCTTTTGCCCTCAAAAACCGACGAAATGCTGAGATATTTCGTAGTTACCCCCGACATGCACCGGGTGCATCACTCCGTGATCATCCGCGAGAGCAACAGTAATTACGGCTTCAATCTGTCATGGTGGGACCGTCTGTTCGGCACCTATTGCGCTCAGCCGGCCAAAGGCCATGAGGGCATGACCATCGGTTTGTCGCAATTTCGTGAACCCAAAAAACTGACCCTGCCCTGGCTTCTGGCACTTCCCTTTACCGGCAATCCGGGCAAGCAACCCATTAATCGGCATTAATACAGACTTCGTTGAATAGTTTACTGGTTGAATGGTTGATTAGGTAAATTATAGTCATAATTTCAGAATGTTACGATTGTTTAAAAACTTTTGGGACACAGATTTGCACAGATAGACGCAGATTAGTACAAACCGCCTGGCGGCGAAATCCCTGCCAGATATACAAAGGTGCCTACTTGCTAGGTGTCCTTTCTCGCCGAAGGCGAAACAAACTTCCTTTTTAATCCGTGTTAATCTATGTCCTAATTGTCCTTTCTTTTGAAACATGAAGTGTTCAATTATTTTGCAAATATGGGATAAATCCATATTTACAACCACTTAACCAATCAACTAATCAACCAATCAACAATATCTGTAAAAAGGAAAGATAAATGTTCCACCATCATAATCATGATCACAGTCCTTCAGATTACCATCGTGCTTTCGCCTTTGGTGTGGCGCTTAACCTGGGCTATGTTGCCGTTGAGGCCACTTTCGGAATTTTGGCAGGTTCACTGGCATTACTGGTGTCACCGGCGTTCATGACTTGCACATCTGGGCCATGAGCACCACGGAAACGGCCCTAACCGTTCATCTCGTTAAACCGGACCCCGAAGATGATGATGAGATTCTTGAAAAAGCCGGCAATGAACTTCATGACCGTTTTGGTATAGAGCACACCACCATACAGTGGGAACGCCGGTACCAATCAAATCAATGCGGCAGCTCATGTGAAATTTTAGAAAAACCGTGAACTTAGCGCCCTTCGGTCGGACTTTTAGACAGGATAAACAGGATGTACTGGGAAATTAGAGAATATTGTATTAATCCAATGAATCCCTGTCTAAAAAAATTAATAAAATGGAAATTCCTATACTATCAAGTTAAGGACGCGGAAATTCCGAGACGTTAATTATCCCTTGAGCGTCTTTCCAAATTCCCTTTTAAAGTCAATCCGGCCAGCTGCGAATATTTTTTGCACTCATGGCTGCACCCGTTGTCCCTGGGATGCTCCTTCAAACCAATTAAATATCACTGCAGAGAAACATAAACTATCCATTTAATTATAATTTTAGATAGTTAAGCAAATTATCGGCTAAATCAGTACGCCTGCCACTGCGGCGAAATAAAAATGGCATATTGCTTGCTTAGGTTATATAAATTCCAAGATGTTTAATTATGAATGACCATAATTTTTTCTGGAGGTTATCATCATGAAGGATTCTAACGTGTTGGGTGATTTAATGAAACGATACGCCGCTGCCGGCATTTTAATTTTGGTCCTGCTTATCTCGGCCACCGTTGCTTTAAGCCATGGCGGAAAACACAGCGCCGGAGAATTGACTCATTTGCAGGCACTGAAAAAATCGATCGGGCTCTATGAACGTCTACTCAATAGCGAAAAATTGGATCAAAGCTGGGAGCATAATCTTGCAAGAGTGGATGTTTCCAACCGACAGAAAGGCAGTAAAAAGGAAATTGTAGTGGCCTTTCAACGCACAGAGGGTGAGCCTTTGGCTGTTTACATTTTCTTTGATGCTGTTGACGGCAAATATTCCGGATCTAATTTTACCGGAAAATAGAAAATGAAAAGGGAGCTATGTTCCAATGAGTCGTAGAATCGTCACAGATTGTGAAGAAAGCCGGCCAAAGTTGTCCCGGGTATCCGTGCCGGCGAAGGCCTTGGTTACGACAATCATTCTGACAATGTCCATTGCTATGGCAGCGGCCCTGGGCCAGATTATAATCCATGACATTATTCCTACTTTTTTTCGCGGACAGCATGTTGACCGACCTTCGGCTTCTCAAATGGGAAATCAATCACAGATTGAAGCCGGCAAAGAGGATGTGACCGTCTCGGACCGGGGAGATCTTTTTGCAGATTCTCCGGTAAAGGAAACTGCCCCCAAAGTGCAGCCGTTTTATCAGACGGAACAATTCATTTGGACCCTGAAATGGAGCCACATCCACCTATTCGGGATGAACATGATTTTCATTTTTATGGGTGCTATTGCGATATTTTTGGATTTAAGCGCCACACGGCGCACCTGGCTGGTTGTTTTGCCGTTTTTCGGAGTTTTGATTGATATCGCCGCCATGTGGTTGAAAGGTTATGTCTCAGCGGCCTTTTTCTGGCTCCACATTCCGGGAGGGGGTCTTTTTGGACTGGCTTTCACAATTGTCTCCGTAAGAGCTTTGTGGGAGATGTGGTGGATGAGAAATAATTTCGCAAAATCTACAATCCACAAGTAACATGTGCGAAAAAATTGCGCATCTATGACGAAGACCCCGGCGGGTACCCCCCCCCCGCAAGACACGGCAGGAGTGTAAATCACGGCCGTTGGTAACCGGCAGTCATCCCCTCTTTATCAAAGGAGGAGGTTAATTACCTGGAGTACTGGAGTATTGGAGTGGTGGATTGATGAATGGTTGATATAGTGGAAAAAATATAAACCATTCTATTTCCGCTTTTACGCCCAACATTCCATTACTCCAGCACTCCTACACTTTACATGCCGACATACTACAAATTGCCACGTATATTCCAATAATCAACGGTCTTGATTCACACCCGCACGGCAGCCTATCGGCTGGCGTAATTATGCAGAATTGATCCAATTGGCCGCTTTTCTTAATCCACACGGTTGAATGATTCAGGATGGATTAATCCCGTATTCCTTTAGTTTGAGCTGCAAAGTGCGGCGGCTGATGCCCAGTAGTTTAGCGGCATGGGTGCGGTTTCCCCCTGTTTCATCCAGCGTGCGCAGGATCATGTCTTTTTCGATCTCTTTCAAAGATCTGCCGGGAGTCAGGTCAACCCGGGATGCTTGCCCATCAATATCTAACTCTTTTAATATCTCAGGAAACTCCAGCGGTGTGATCATATCCCCCCGGCTCATGATGACCGCCCGTTCCACTATATTTTCGAGCTCACGCACATTTCCGGGCCAGTCGTGACGCATAAGCAGATCCACGGCCCTGGGGGTAAAGCCATGGATGGATCGACGATTTTTTTTGGCATATTGTTTGAGAAAAAAATCAGCCAAAAGCGGGATGTCCTCGCGGCGTTCCCCCAGAGACGGAACCCGCAGAACGACGACATTGATCCGGTAGTAGAGATCTTCGCGGAAGTGACCTTGGTCGATTTCTTCTTTCAGGTTTTTGTTGGTAGCGGCTATTATGCGGGTATCCACTTTTATGGTCTGTGTACTTCCCACAGGTTCAAATTCGCGTTCCTGGAGCACCCTCAAAATTTTGGCCTGAGTGGTCGGAGCCATTTCTCCGATTTCGTCTAAAAAAATAGAAGACTTATGGGCCAATTGAAAACGTCCCTGCCTGCGCGCTATGGCTCCGGTAAATGCGCCTTTCTCATGGCCGAAAAGCTCGCTTTCCAGAAGGGTCTCCGGCAAGGCGGCACAGTTGACTTTTATCAACGGTCGTTCGCTGCGAGGGCTGTTCTGATGGATAGCATTGGCAATGAGTTCTTTGCCGGTTCCGCTTTCACCTTCGATGAGCAATGTTGCTTCAGACGGTGCCACCAGGGCCATGGTCTCAAAAAGGCTGTTCATGGCCGGACTGCGGCCCAGGATCTTGGAGAAGTCAAAACGATCATTCAAACGCTCCTTGAGATAAACATTTTCCTGTTCAAGTTGGCGAAAACGCAGCGCTTTGGCCACCAGGATCTTGAGCTCCTCGATATCCAACGGCTTGGTCAGATAATCATAGGCGTTTGACTTCAGGGCTTCTACCGCCGTGCCCACGGAAGCATAGGCAGTCATAAGAATAATCGGAATGCCCGGGCTGATTTCCTTTATCTTTTTAAGCGCTTCGATACCCCCCACTTTGGGCATGCGAATATCCATAATTACAAGATCGTAGAATCTGTCCTCCACTGCCGCAATTGCAGTCTGACCGTTATCAGCTTGCTTGATCTCGTAACCTTCGGCGTCGAGCACGGCTTCGATCATACGGCGATGGGAAGGCTCATCATCCACAACCAGGATTTTGGGTTTCATGGTGTTTCCTTCTGAGTTCAGACCTCGTTGAATAGTTTACTGGTTGAATGGTTGATTAGGTAAATTGTAACCGTTCAGGGGTTCAAGGTTCAGAGGTTCAGGGTTCACGTCAAATCTGAACCGTAAATTATAGCCATACAAATCCCTGCCAGATATACAAAGGTGCCTACTTGCTATTTGGCCTTTCTCGCCGAAGGCGAAACAAATTTTCCTTTTAATCCGTGTTCACCCGCCCGCCATGCGAGCCGTGGGGAGGTGCAAGGCGAGTCGGGCGGGTCTGTGTCCAAATTGTCCTTTCTTTTGAAACATGAAGCGTCCAATCATTTTGTAAATATGGGATAAATCCATATTTACAACCGCTTAACCAATCAACTAATCAACCAATCAACGATATCTCGAGTTTAAGAAACTAGAGATATTTCATGATCGTTGACCAACATCAGTCGGGATACGGATAGTAAATCGGCAGCCCAGAGCCATGCCGGGTGACGGGCTTTCAACGATAATTTCACCATTATGGTTTTCAACGATTTTATGAACAATGGAAAGACCGAGGCCGGTGCCCTTCTCGCGAGTCGTAAAAAAGGGCTCAAAGATTTTTTCTATTTTATCTTTGGAAATGCCGGGACCGTCATCTTCTACCCAGAAATATAGTTTGGAATCGGAGGCGTTCAGTTCGGCGCCGATATCCACATGCCCCCCCTGAGAAACTGCCTGCAGCGCATTGAGCAAAAGATTTAAAAGCGCCTGGGTCATCTGATTGGCATCCAGTGGAAGCTTGCTCAGGTCGGAAACTTTCATTTGAATACCGGCCTGGCATGATTCGGCTTCCGGCTGCACAAGACGAACAGCATGCTCTACCAGCTCGGTGACATCCGTTGGAGCCAGTTTGGCCGCCATGGGACGTGCAAAAGTGAGCAAATCGGTCACCACACGGTTGATCCGATCGACTTCATTGACCATCGTCTGAGCATATTCCTGTTCTTTGGGTCTGTCTTTTAAGGCCTGCTTTAGAAATTGGGCGAACCCCCGAATGGAACTTAACGGATTTCGGATTTCATGGGCAACGCCGGCTGCCAGCTCGCCAATGGCTGCCAATTTTTCCGTGCGTTTCACCTTTTCTTCCAGCTGCTTTATTTCCGTCAAATCCCGCAAAACAATGACGGCGCCTTCACATCGGCCGCTTGAATTCCGAATGGGTGTAGCGCTCAACGCCAGGGGGACAATCTGACCGGATTTTTTGGAGTGATGGATTTCATGCTCCAGCACGGAAATACTGTCCGTCAACGTGTCACAGATTCCGGACGTTTTAAAGTCGACCACCGTGTTCAAGTCCATCCCCCGGACTTCTGATTCTTTCAAACCCAGCAGTTCCAGCGCCAAAAGGTTGTAAGAGACGATTTTACCTTCCGTGTTGATGCTCAAAAGGCCGTTGGCCATGTTGGCCACTACCTGCCGGGTGTAATCTCTGGTTTGTTTGAGGGTTTGATCCACCAAATAGTAGTTCTGGATAACGAAGATAAAAAAAAGTGTTCCCGACCCCAGGATCAATAAAATTGCCGCCATGATAAAGGCATGTTGAATATCAGCATGACGGGCTTCCTCAAAGGCCGTCATTCTCATTCCCAGAACGATCACGTCACCGCGATGGGTATGCGGCTGTACCATTTGTCCGTAACCCATCATGCCTTGTTGATGATGTAACATTGAAGGCCCATACATGGGTGCAAAAAATTTAGCGAGCTCGTATACCTGGCTGCCGTCCGGTAATGTTTTGATTCGGGTGGCAACCTGATCATCTCCATTTAGAGTAGGTTTCCAGGCCGCGGGTTTACCTTCCTCGGAGGGGTCCGAATGGTGGACAATAATTCCATGCTCATCATCGAGATACACGTAAGCAATGTCATTGTCTTTGGCCGTCTCCTGCAAAAGGCTTCCGAGGGATACTTCCTGCCACATCATCGTTTTCATGCCCGTGCGGGCACTGGCTTCAATAGAGTGAAGCAACGCGACACCCTGGCGATAGACAAAATGCAATGCCATGGTTTTCTCGCGATCCAGATTGCGGTACGTCGAAACACTAATTAGAACCAGCAGCAGAAACACCACCGCAACAATGGACAGGGCGGGCAGATATAATTTTTTGCTCGAAATAATTCGCATGGATAGTTAAATGACAGGAGAAACGTCATCGGTTCTTATGTCTGTTTTTTGTCAATTCTATGGAATTAATGCATGGCTTGCAAGACTTTATTATTCTGAACCATTATCGGTTACATGTCGTTCTTTGATAATTTCTTACCCGGTTTCATTGTCAGAAGTGCTTTCAAAATCTCAGGGCAGGCGCAGATAGAAGAAGAACACTATATAGAGACTGATATTTCAGAGTTCAGATATCGTTGATTGGTTGATTAGTTGATTAGTTAAGCGGTTGTAAATATGGATTTATCCCATATTTGCAAAATAATTGGACACTGACACTCAGGTTTCAGTTGTCGGGTGTTCCGCCGGAGGCGGATCAGTAGTAAAAAAGTGAGAGCTGGCCTGAAACCTGACACCCGACACCTGAAACCTATTCTCCGAAAAGGCTTCAATACGCCCGATAATGTCCAAAAAAAAGAGCTATTTTCATAGTAAATTATGAGGTCTGGAGTTAGAAAAGGCAGCAAATACATATGTGGATCGAATTTGAAAAAAGCGCAGGTATTATACAGAGGCGTTAACTATGCTTGTTTCTCATATTTCAAAATGGGCGGTTAACCTGGCCACCCATAAATACTGATTCTTAAATAAATTTTGCCGGAATGTTTTATTCACTTGTTTTTCCTTTCTATGGCGCTTTTGGTCCGCTTAATTTGGGGACATTTCATAGTCCAGTTCAGCTTCCAGCCGGTTTAATTCCGCCATTTTCTGGTCCATAAGTTCCTTATCCGGTTTCTCAGAGCGATAAAGCCGCGACAGCTCCTGTCTTTTCTCCCGAATTTCTTCTCTTAACTTTTCCGTCTGCCGCTGTTCATACTGATATGAGGGGGAGCTTTGGGGTTGTGTGCTCCGGGGACTGAAAAAATCCTGGCCGGAGCCCATCATGCCGCCGTGCTCGCCGCCACCCATCATGCCATACCCGCCGCCACCCATCATGCCGGATCCACTGCTACCCGTACCGCCGGGTCCGCTGTTGCCCATGCCACCTCCGGCATAAGCGATT